>Ga0111141_107_pt1 | contig 75550 bp, 79 predicted proteins | sample DeeMarSeWOR28_12_FD_80396 | JGI IMG/M metagenome (GOLD analysis project Ga0111141, IMG submission 80396) | Acidithiobacillales bacterium SG8_45 | reverse complement strand
GGAGCTAATCGCGACCCTGGCCCTCGACAATCCGAAGGTGCCAAGTAACATGCTGAACGCCATCGGCAATGTTCGCCAGAGCCAGTTGATGGACGAAAACCTTTGGAATTACAAAGACTTGGAGAGTGAACTGATACCGTATCCTGGACCCCGCCAAGAGCCGAAAAAACAGGCTAGACTTAATATGGTCGGGGTCAAATTAGAATCAGGCTAGGTTCTGTAGCATTACGTTAACAACAGACAAGCGGAATCGCCTAAAAAAGAGTTAGAGATTACGGGGACGCAATAGCCGCACTCAATTTGTCCGTACACCGTTCTCGAGGCGGGCTCATATTTTGGCAAGGCTATGCGAGCAGTATTTTTATGAAGCAGAAGATACACACGAGCGACCTGAAAATCGGAATGTATGTTTCCGAACTGGATCGTCCGTGGACCAGCACGCACTTTCTTTTCCAGGAGAAGTCAAAAACGCCTGTGAATATGTCTACATCGATACTGAGAAAGGCCCTGCGTTAAAAGAAAGCGCTAAACCCAAACCGCCCAGCCCCCAAACCAGCACCAGGGTTGTCATCGAGGATGACTTCAATCCCGACCTCAGCTATGTCCTGAAAGGCCCGCCTACCAAAAAGCGCTGGCAACCGGAGGAAGCGACGCTGGAAGAAGAGCTGCCGGTCGCCAAGAAGATTGAAACCGAGACCCGCACCGTACTCTACAGCACCCTCGAAGACGTACGCCTCGGCCGCACCATCGACAGTGTTGCGACGAAAGCAGTTATCGCCGATATGGTGGAAAGCATCATTCGCAATCCCGACGCCATGGGTGTTTTGTCACAGTTGAAAGATTCAGATGAATATACTGCCCTTCACAGCGTCCGCGTCTGCATTCTGGCGCTGACCTTTGGTCGCCATCTTGATATGACCCGCGAGGAGCTGAACCTGCTTGGCATTGGCGCCCTGCTCCATGATGTTGGCAAGATGCGTGTACCCAATGAAATTCTCAACAAAAAAGACCGGCTCACCGAAAAAGAATTCGACATTATGAAGACCCATGTCCCGCTTGGCGTTGAAGTACTGCAGAACACACCCGGCATTCCTCACGCGGCGATCGAAGTGGCGGCCAATCATCACGAACGTTATGGCGGTGGTGGTTATGCCAATGGCAAGGAAGGTGACGGCATCGGTGTTTTTGGCATGATTGGCGGCGTGGTCGATTGTTACGACGCAATTACCAGTGACCGGTCATACCACAAAGGCATGACTTCTTACGACGCTCTGTCGAAAATGTACCAGTGGCGCAACTCGGCATTCCATCCCGGACTGATTGAACAATTTATCCAATGCATGGGTGTCTATCCCATAGGCAGCCTGGTCGAACTTTCCACTGGCGCTATCGGTGTTGTGGCGACAGTCAACCGCGCCCGACGCCTGAAACCTCGCATCGCGTTAATACTCAATTCAAACAAGGAGCCTTTCGACGCGGTGAAAGTGGTCGACCTGATGGCTGAGGCAACGCGAAACCCGGGCAACCCACCCGAAATCAAGAAAGTTATCCCGGCGGGCCAATACGGCATCATGCCGTCTGACTACCTGCCCCTGATTGGTACAGAAGAAGTCAGCCACGGCGAGTAAAATTCTTCCGGGGTGAGCCCGGTAGATCTTCAGCAATTGCTGCCTCACAAACAATCGACGCTAATTGACCGGCAATCGCTTGCCCTCGGCAGGTGGTAATCTAGACTTTAACAAACACCCAATGACACAGGATCCAGTTATGGTTTTCGGATTAGGCAAAGAACGTCGGCAATACGAGCGTAAGGAAGTTGAACGCAAGGCAATCGTTTCGCTGGATGGCCACGAAACCACGGTACTGACTGGAGACATCAGCCAGGGCGGCGCATTCCTCAAACGTGGCAGCGAGCCCTTACCAAGCGAAGGCGCCGAGATCTATGTCGACATCCAGACAGACGTTCCCGGCGAAGAACCGATGGTCGCACGAGCCAGGGTTGTGCGGGTAACCGAGGAAGGCATCGGTATCGTTTTCGTGGACTAGCTTTCTGCCAATATTATCAACTCTTACAGGGCCGTCGAAACCAGCCAGCACGGTTAGTTATAGTTCTCAGCCTGTTAAGGTAAAGTTGTAGTTACTCAACAGGAATCTCCGCGGTTTGAAACAGGCCATCAAAGGCATTCTTGTCCCGATTCAGGATAGCGTCAGGGACCTGCTGCCAATCATTGTTGTCATTGCTTTCTTTCAGTACGCCGTACTACAGCAACCAATCCCCAATCTTGGTGAAATTCTGACCGGCACCCTTCTGGTCATCCTTGGCCTGACCTTGTTTATTCGCGGCCTCGAAATCGGCCTTTTCCCCATTGGCGAAGCCATGGCCTATGGTTTTGCCCGCAAGGGCAGCCTCGCCTGGTTGGTCATTTTTGCCTTTGCACTGGGATTCGGCACAACCATCGCTGAGCCGGCACTGATTGCGGTAGCGGCTGAAGCCGCCGATGTCGCCGCAGTAGGCGGTATGATTGAGAATCAAACGGACTCGCGTCAATCGTACGCGCTCGGTTTGCGTATTACGGTTGCCTTGTCGGTCGGCATTGCCATCGTTGTTGGTGTTATCCGTATTGTCAAAGGTTGGCCAATTCACTATCTGATCATCACCGGGTATGTCGGCGTGGTCGTGATGACCGGTTTCGCCCCGAAGGAAATTATCGGTATCGCCTATGATTCGGGCGGCGTCACCACCTCGACTGTTACCGTGCCCCTGGTGACGGCACTCGGGGTTGGCCTGGCATCAAGCATCAAGGGTCGCAACCCCATGATCGATGGCTTTGGCCTGATAGCCTTTGCGTCACTCACCCCGATGATTTTCGTCATGGTCTACGGCATGGTGGTCTGATGCAGCTGACCCGCGACATCTTCTTCACCCTGCTGCTTACGCTTCGAGATGTAATCCCGATTCTGGCTATACTGCTTGGCTTTCAGCTATTGGTGCTCAAACGCCCCATTCCCAACCTGAGGCGAACGATCATCGGTTTTGTTTACGTTCTGTTGGGCCTGGGCCTTTTCCTGGTCGGCCTTGAAAAAGCGCTCTTCCCGCTGGGGAAACTGATGGCGCGCCAGCTGACGGATCCCGAGTTTATCCAGCACGGTCTGGACTCGGTCTCCGGAATCTTGCAATGGCAGGACTACATGTGGGTTTACCTGTTCGCTGCAGCGATCGGCTTTGCCACCACTGTGGCGGAGCCCTCCCTGATCGCGGTCGCGATCAAGGCACAGGCAGTTTCGGGCGGTGCCATCAGTACGTGGGGCCTGCGCCTGGCAGTCGCGATTGGCGTCGCCATCGGTATCTCGCTCGGAACCTTTCGCATCGTCACCGGCACACCGCTGCATTACTACATTATCGCCGGCTATATCATTATCATTTTTCAAACCATGTTTGCGCCCAGGCTGATTATCGCGCTGGCGTACGATTCGGGTGGCGTCACCACCTCAACGGTCACCGTGCCGCTAGTGACAGCTTTGGGTCTCGGCCTGGCCAGCACTGTTCCCGGACGTAGCGCACTGATTGACGGGTTCGGTTTGATTGCGTTTGCCAGCCTGTTTCCCATGATTACGGTGATGGGCTATGCTCAAATCGTGCAATGGCGCGAGAGAAAATCTGCATCTCACCAACGCAAGGAAATTCCCCGAGATGAAAACTAACTTGTCGCCTGAATCAGGAGGTTAACTGATATGCATTTCAAATTGCTTATCGCACTGGTCGAAGACCATAAAACCGAGCCGGTAATGAAAGCTGCCCGCGAAGCCGGGGCCAAGGGCGCCACCGTACTCAACCAGGCGCGCGGTGAAGGCATCGATACGCCGAAAACCTTTCTTGGACTCAGTCTCGAAACCCAGCGGGACATGGTGATGTTTCTGGTAGAAGAGCACCTAAGCCGGGCCATCCTAGAAAAGATTGCCGAGGTTGGCGAATTCGAGAGCAAACCGGGAACCGGTATCGCGTTTCAGATTGATGTTGAAGATGCGGTCGGTGTGACGCACCAGATTGCAGAACTGAAAGAAGTGGTGGAGGAAAAGATATGAGTGAGAACGAAATCATTCGTGTGCGGGACGTGATGAAAAAGAAATTCGACCTGGTTGAAGGCCTGACGACGGTGTCCGAGGCACTCAGGACGATGAAGCATGTCGACACCAAATGCCTCCTGGTCAACAAGCGTCACGACAATGATGAATACGGAATCGTGCTCATTTCGGATATTGCACGCGGTGTGCTCGCGGTAGATCGTGCACCGGATCGTGTCAATATTTATGAAATTATGTCCAAGCCCGTAGTCACTGTCGATCCGGATATGGATATACGCTACTGCGCACGCATGTTCGACAAGTTCGGCCTGTCACGCGCACCGGTTGTCGAAAACAAGGAGCTGATTGGCATTGTCAGTTACACGGATATGGTGTTGCAGGGCATGTGCAGACAGCTCGAGATTGAATAGTCAGAAATTACTTTAGCTTTTTTATTCGATTTTCGGCATACATTCGAGCCGAGTCGGCATAACCCGTGCCAGGAATGGTATGCCCCCACAAAAGAAGCTATTTTTATTTGCTGGCAGAAACGTAGACTGATCCCAGTTACACGCCGTGAGTCGAAACGACGGTAAGCAATCCCCCTGCAATTAAATGAAAGGAGGTTGTGATGAGAGAACGGCTCTACTTTCTGTTACCCGATGTCAAACACGCCCAATCGACCATGCGCCATCTGCTCCTGGCGCGGATTGAGGAACGGCACGTCCACGTAATGGCGAAAGACGGTACCGATATCAAGGATCTGCCGCCAGCCACGTTAGGCCAAAAGAGCGATTTCTACCATGCCATGGCGCTTGGAATCATCGTTGGCGGCATTACCGGCATTGCCGGCGGCTTCACCGTCTACCTGTTTCCTCCGGACGGCATGAATGTCACCTTGAGTGTCGTTGCGCTATTCGCAATGCTGGGATCCATCTTCGGAATCTGGACCTCCGGACTGATCGGCACCGATGTGCCGAATACACAGTTGGCGAGATTTCATCGGCCTATTGCCAGGGGTAAAATATTGATGATGGTCGACGTGCCGCGCGACAAGGTGGGCGAAATCAGGTCGATTATGAAGAAGCAGCATCCCGAAGCCAGTGACAACGGGGTGGATGCGATGTACCCGGTTTTTCCATGAAATTGTGATGAAAGTAACCCTGCACAGGCGCCATTCGGCGCCTGTTTTTTTGCGTTCGCCGGAACACGGTGACCACCAATTTCAAACTGGTATACTGTCGGCACAAAATTTCCCTAAGGAGGACGACAATAATGAATGCCTTTCGAAAAATGTCTCGCACAGTCAGCCTGGTAGTTATCACCGCATTTCTTGGACTGGGACTGCACCTGCCGGCCCAGGCGGCCATCGTCGGTACCGACGCCACCATTCACGCCAGCCAGAATTCCCAGGCCCATGACCTGCTGGCACGCCAGGATGTCCGTGACCAGTTGGTACAGATGGGCGTAAACCCGGACGACGCCCTGGCCCGTATCAACAGTATGAGTGAACAGGAAGTCGCCGCACTCAATGGCAAACTGAAAGAACTGCCGGCGGGTGGCGATATCGTCAGTACAGTTGCCCTGATCTTCCTGGTCCTGCTGTTTACCGACATCATGGGTTGGACCGATATCTTCCCGTTCGTGAAAGGCAAAAAATAGCATTGCAGGCAGGTAGTAACACACGGGCCGCCGGCGTCTCCGCCGGCGGCCTTTTCATTGCGCTAGCTTTACTGCTAACGGCTTGTAGTCATTCTCCGGTATTACCCTCATCAGCCCTCGGCAACCTGCCGCCGGTTGTAGAACTCCGACAGACGCCATTCTTTCCGCAAGAACGCTATCAGTGCGGGCCGGCAGCGCTGGCCACCGGCCTCACCCACGCCGGCGTCGACATCACGGCGGAGCAACTGGTGCCTGAAGTTTACTTGCCCGCACGCGAGGGCAGCCTTCAAGCGGAACTACTGGCGGCAACACGTCGCCATGACCGCTTACCCTATGTGATACGCCCGAATATGGAAGACCTGCTAGGTGAGCTTGCTGACGGAAACCCGGTGCTGGTGCTACAGAACCTGGGGCTCGACTGGTATCCGAAATGGCATTACGCGGTCGTTGTTGGCTACGATCTTGACGCACAGCAGATGGTGTTGCGATCCGGCGTCACCCAACGCAAGACCCTGTCATTCAGCCTGTTTGACCGCACCTGGCAACGTGGCAATCGATGGGCGATGGTCATCACCCATCCTGCCAAAGTGCCGATCACCGCGACCGAGGCAGGCTACCTGAAAGCGGTGCTACCGTTTGAACAGACGGGAAAATGGAAGACGGCGAACACCGCTTACCAAACGGCGGCGAAGCGATGGCCACAAAGCCTCGGCGCCGTGATGGGGACTGGCAACACTTTCTATCGGCTAGGAAAGACTAGCGATGCCGAACAGGCATACCGCGCTGCGCTCAAACTGGATATCGAACACGCACCGGCACACAACAACCTGGCCCAGGTCCTACTCGAGCGCCGACAACTCAAAGAGGCACGGGCACATGCCCGGCAGGCCGTCGCTATCGGTGGACCAATGAGTGATGCGTATCAACAGACACTCAACGAAATCGAACAGGAATTGGGGCGGCGTTAGTTCCCCGACGACACGCTCACTGGCACAAACGGCTACTCGTCGGTAACGCAACCGTCCGAGGCATTCTTCACGTTCTTGATGTACTTGTACAAGGTGCCACGCGTTGCCTTATAAGGTGGCATTTGCCATTCTTTCTTGCGCTGGGCGAGCTCCTGATCGGTCAGGGCAACATCGAGCGTGTTGTTTTTCGCATCGATCGTAATGACATCGCCATCCCGAATTAATCCGATCGGCCCGCCTTCCTGCGCCTCTGGCACAACGTGACCAATAATGAAACCGTGAGAACCGCCAGAGAAACGGCCGTCGGTAATCAGCGCCACGTCATTACCCAGGCCAGCACCCATGATCGCCGACGTCGGCGTCAACATCTCGGGCATGCCGGGGCCGCCTTTCGGTCCTTCGTAGCGAATCACGACCACGTCCCCTTTCGCGATCTTGCCGTCCTCAAGCGCCTTTAGCATGTCTTCCTCGGCATCAAAAACCCTGGCCGGCCCTTCGAAATTCTCGCCTTCCTTGCCGGTGATCTTGGCCACCGAGCCCCCTGGCGCCAGGCTGCCGTGCAGAATACGAATATGGCCACTTTCCTTGATTGGCGTTTCAAGCGGCAGTATCACTTCCTGACCTTCAGTCAGACCCGGCAGATCCTTAAGTCATACAGCTGCCATCGATCAATCCTTTTTCCAGCAGGTACTTCATCACCGCCGGTGTACCGCCAACGTTGTGAAGATCCTCCATGACGTAACGGCCGCTGGGCTTGAGATCGGCGATAAACGGAATACGGTCACTAACAGACTGGAAGTCGCTAATGTTCAGGTCGACATCCACGGCGCGCGCCATGGCGATCAGATGCAATACGGCATTGGTCGAACCGCCAAGCGCCATAATGATAACCATGGCGTTTTCAAACGCCGCACGGGTCATGATGTCGCGCGGCTTGATATCCTGCTCCAGCAAATGGCGTACAGCGGCACCGGCGCGCATGCACTCCTCCGCTTTCTTTTCATCTACGGCTGGTGTGGACGAACTATAGGGCAATGACATGCCCATGGCCTCGATCGCCGACGCCATGGTGTTGGCGGTGTACATGCCACCACAGGCACCTGGTCCAGGACAGGCATGCTCGACAATATCCTGGCGCGCTTCATCATCGATCTTGCCGGCAATGAACTCGCCATAACTCTGAAATGCCGAAACAATGTCCAGCGTCTGGCCATGGGAGTGACCGGGCTTGATGGTGCCACCGTAGACCATCAACGAGGGTCGGTTCAGACGCCCCATGGCAATCAGGCACCCGGGCATGTTCTTGTCGCAGCCGGGAATCGTCACCACGCCGTCGTACCACTGGGCCGCCACGACCGTTTCGATCGAGTCAGCAATCAAGTCACGTGACTGCAGGGAATAGCTCATGCCTTCCGTGCCCATGGAGATACCATCGCTGACACCGATTGTATTGAAGCGCATACCGACCAGATCAGCCGCCACCACGCCTTCCTTGACCCGGGCAGCAAGATCATTCAGGTGCATGTTGCAGGTGTTGCCCTCCCACCAGACGCTGGCGATACCGACCTCGGCTTTCTTCATGTCCTCACCGCTGAGCCCGGTACCAAAAAGCATGGCCTGGGAGGCGCCTTGCGCCTTGGGTTCGGTAATACGTGAACTGATCTTGTTCAGCTTCTTCGACATTGGTATCTCCGCGTCGGACAATTCTGGTTTTCGTTACGCCCGGGCGCAGCCGCGCCCGAAAGGCGGCTGAGGATAGCAAAAATCAGGTGGGATCGCGATTCGCCGGAAGCGGCGAGCGCGACAGCTTAGTTGGCAATAGGCCCTGGCCAACAGCTTTTCGCTAGCGCTGTCGTCGGCAGTGGTCATCTCAGACAGGCGTCGCTCGAGAAAGACGATTTCATTACGGATGTCCTGTTCGCTGTTGCCCTGGGCAGATACAATGCCGTCGGCGTCATATTGATCCATCATTGCTTACTTCCCGTCTGTTATTTCCGGGCTAGCCTAACGCGTTAATATGAAGAGTTTGTTACACCGAGACACCCGAAAACCACCGGTTATCCTCTCATGACCGTGGAAAAAATACGCCTGTCCAAGCTGATGGCGCAGCGCGGTATCTGCTCCCGCCGCGAGGCCGATGCCTACATCGAGAAAGGCTGGGTCCGTTACGATGGCGGCAAGGTTGCCGAGCTTGGTGTTCGCGTCGACCCCGATACGGACATCGAGCTTGAACCGCAGGCAGTGAAGCAGCAGGAAGAGGTGCTGACTATCCTGCTGAACAAACCGATCGCCTACGTCTCCGGCCAGGCCGAAAAAGGTTACCGGCCAGCGATTACCCTGATTACCCCGGCCAATCATTACGCCCGCGATCATTCACGGCGCCGGCTCCAGCGGGCCGACCTGAAGGGCCTGGCCCCTGCGGGTCGTCTTGATATCGACTCCCAGGGCCTGCTGGTACTGACCCAGGACGGGCGCGTGGCACGAACCCTGGTCGGGGCCGATTCCGGCGTCGAGAAGGAGTACCTGGTACGGATCCAGGGGCAGGTCAACGAGCAGGTGCTGGCAAAACTGCGCCACGGGCTTTCGCTGGACGGAAAGCCGCTAAAACCGGCAAAGATCACACAACTCAACCCGGACCAGCTCAAGTTTGTCCTGACTGAAGGCCGGAAACGGCAGATTCGACGCATGTGTGAACTGGTGGGGCTCAAGGTTACCGGCCTTAAACGCGTGCGAATCGGCCGGGTGCGACTCGGGGCCCTGCCTGAGGGCGAATGGCGCTACCTGGGCAAGGACGAGCGATTCTGATTGGGTTATCATCCCCTTCCCGGATCAAATTACGATAATTCAATAAATCCATTCGTGTACCCGTTATTTCGCCCATTGCTGTTCCTGCTCGATCCGGAACAAGGTCATCGTCTGACATTGAATCTGCTGCGCTTCGCCCAGCGGATCCCGGGCGTGGTGCCGCTGTTGCGGGCAGTCTACGGCGTGCGCTCGTCAATGCTGACAACCGAGGTCATGGGTCTCACCTTCCCGAACCCGGTCGGGCTGGCAGCGGGGCTGGACAAGAATGCCGAATGCGTTCCTGCCCTGCTGGGCCTGGGATTCGGCTCGATTGAACTGGGCACAGTCACACCGGTGGCCCAACCCGGCAATTCTCCCAAGCGCCTGTTCCGCCTTCCCCGGCAGCATGCGTTGATCAATCGTATGGGTTTTCCCAGCGTTGGCGTTGACGAATTTCTGAGCAATTTGCGCACCGACGATAAACCGGGCGTCATCGGAATTAATATCGGCAAAAATAAGAACACATCGAACGAGAATGCGGCAGAGGATTACCTGGCGGCATTCCGGTCGGTCTATTCCATCGCCGACTATGTCACCGTTAATATCTCCTCACCGAATACGCCCCAGTTGCGGGCACTGCAGTCCGGCGATGCCCTGGGCGAGCTTCTGACTGCGCTCAAGCACGAACAAATCATGCTGGGTAAGACGCGGCGCGTTTACGTTCCCATCGCACTGAAGATCGCTCCGGATCTCGACATAAGCGAGCTGGAAAATATTGCCGCCCTCGCGCTGCAACACAAGATCGACGCAGTCATTGCCACGAACACTACAATTGGTCGCGATGGCGTTGAGCAGGAGTTGCTGTCGCAGGAGACTGGCGGTTTAAGTGGGCGCCCGCTGAAAGAAAAATCTACCGATGTCGTTCGCACCCTCTACAATCAGCTAAAAGGCCAGATTCCGATCATCGGCGTTGGTGGAATAGAAAACGCGGACGACGCCTGGGAAAAAATGGTGGCCGGCGCGGACCTGGTGCAGGTGTATACCGGTTTCATTTATCAGGGGCCGGCAATCGCCAAGCGCATTTGTCGCGGCCTGGAAAAACGAATCCAGGCAGCCGGCTGCAAGAGTCTTGGCGAAGCACTGGAGAAGGCTCGGTCCGGCGTGCATTTGATGCGCTAGTGCGCGGCCTTATGCAATAACATACGGAGGTTGAGATGCCGTATCTGAAAATCCAGAGCAACCATTCCCTTTCGCCTGACCAGCAAAAGCAGCTTGCAGCCGATGCATCGGCACTGGTCGCAGCCGAACTTGGCAAGCCCGAAAAATACGTGATGGTGGCACTCGATCCGGCCCTGCCAATGTCCTTTGCCGGGAGTGACACACCCTGTGCCTACCTTGAGCTGAAATCAATCGGACTGCCCACCTCAAAATGTGAAGCCCTGTCATCAGTGCTGTGTGAATTTATCCATCGCACGATGGGGGTTGCGAGCGATCGGGTCTATATCGAGTTTATTGATGCTCCGCGAAGCATGTGGGGCTGGAACAAGGGAACGTTCTAGCCGGTCATTCGACGCCTATCCCAGGTGGCAACGCGGTTTCGCCCGGCCTCCTTGGCGGAATACAAAGCCCTGTCAGCTCGCGTCAGTACCTCGCTCAAACCGACAGTGCCATCACTTGGCTCAGCCTGGGCAACACCGAAACTCGCTGTCACATTCAGCAGATCACCATTAACCAGCACCGGTCGCTGCTCGGCAATCTTGCGCATTTTCTCTGCCAGAATCTCGCCGCCGGCAATGCCGCCCGTGGTCAGCACCAGGAACTCTTCTCCACCGATTCGAAACACGAAATCACTCACCCGGGAACACTCTTGCATGTTTGCGGAAAAATGCGCCAGCACCCGGTCTCCGTTGACGTGTCCGTACTTGTCGTTAATCTCCTTGAAGCGATCAAGATCCGCGATGATGACTGTCAGGGTCTTGCCCCTCCGCTCCGCTTCCGCAGCCAGCTTGGGATAAAGGTCATACAGGTGGCGACGATTGTACAGTCCGGTCAACGCATCCGTGGTGGCTTGCTCTTCCAGCTGCGAGTGCACGCGTTCGACTTCGTCCTGCTTTTCACGAAGTCGGGTGACCATGGCCTGGAACTGGTTTATCAGATATCCGATCTCATCGTTCGACTGGCTTGGCCTGATTTCGGGAAACCGGCCTTCCCCGACATGTCGCATAACCGTTACCAGTCGGCCAATGGGCCCACTGAAATTTCGAATCATGGCAATGCCCAACACCAGGATCGCGGCACTTCCGCCAACGGCAAGCAACAACATCTGCATGCGTATGTTGTCGAGGCGACCGGTCAGCTCCGGACTGGATAGTCCAAACCAGACTTCAGGCACGCTGACGTTGCGACCGGCATACTCGATACGCCGGACCAGGTAGTGGTCATGCCCGAGACGAACCTCATCACTCACCGGAACAAACTCGCGACCGGCAAGGCCCTCCTCGAGCGAGGAGCGCTTGATCAGGTCATCACTGACGATAAAAATCTGGCCATAACCAGCCTTGCGCGATGCTGCAATCAAACGTGCATCCAGCACATGGGTAAGAATCACGTTGCCCAGGAAGCGGTCCTGATAAACCACCGGCACTTTCATCACCATCTCTACACCGTTGGGTGAATTGAAATAGAACAGCTCATCGAGTGGCGGCGCTTCCTGGTGCTGCTTGTTCGCGCGTATCACCAGTTCCGGATCCGGGTTGCCGATCAACACCCGCCCATCACGCGAGATAATGGCCGCCTGATGGTACGGCAACCAGCCAAACTGGCGCTTGAATAAATCGGATAACGGCTTGGTCTCGGTACCGACATTGACCACAACAAACATGTACTCCTGCAACTGGATGTTGTTGCTGATCAGCCGCGCACTCTGTTGCAGCTCGTGCTCCTCCAGCTTGATTTTTCCCTCGACCTCGGCAACGAACAGACCGATGTTTCGATTGGCGGTATCAAGGATTGCATCGCGGCTCTGGCTGTAGAAATAAAACAGTACCCCGATCAGAAACACCTCCAGCAATATAATGTAGAGAATCAGCCTGTTTCGATAAGTCTGGGGTGGTGACATGGTCTTTAATTCAGCGGAACCAGTTCGTACTTTCTGGCGATGTCCCGGAATTCAGGCCCGGTCTGAACCTGCCTGATGATGGACTGCACCGTCGGCGAGGCAGACTTGTTGGTAACCGCGCCAAGCTGCCGATAAAACGGGTATTTGCCTGCCTTGAGGTTGGCCGCTGTTGGCGCGACGCCATCCACCCGAATCGATTTGACCTGGCTCTGGTGGTCGAAGATCCAGGTTGCGCCGGTGTGGCCAAGGGCACCAGGAAAATCCGATACAGTCTTTACCATTTCCGCCGCACTCTTCACATTCAGCCGATCCTGTCGAAACCGTTTGGCGTCCGGCAAGATAGTCTTCCAATGGCCCGGGCGGTGTTTACAGTGAAGGCGGGTTACCACAACCACCGGCTTGTCGGCACCGCCCACCTGTTTCCAATTGGTGATTTCACCACTGAACATGGCTCGCAACTGGTTAACCGAAAGACTCTTGATCGGGTTGGAGCGATGCACCAGGATCAGGATCGGTTCATTGGCAATCGGGTGCAGCACGATGTCTTCCTTGCGCTGTTCCTCCCGGGTCAGGTCACAACAGACAAATCCGAACGTCTCATGATCTGCGCGATTGAGTTTTGCGGTCTTGATGCCGGCATTGCAGCCCATGCCGAGCATCGACTCCCTGCCAAACAGATGAATCGTCCGACCCGACTTGTGCTCCAGCGACGGCTTCAGATCGTTGAAAATTACCCAGGAAAAATGAGCACCGGCACCGGTGATAGGCGGCTTGTCAGCGCCATCCGCCTGAGTGTCGGCAGCCCCGACCGGTTTCATGGTTATCAAAAATATTGCGCAAGCCAGCGCAATCCGTAACTGCAACATCACACCCCTCCTATTTCCGGGCCTGCCCCAACCGATTCTGTCTATTGTTGTGCGCTAACAGCGCGAATTCCCGCTACATCACTAAGTATATAATGTAGTAGAAAAAACGCCGCCTTGCGTTGGTCGGTGGAAGGGCCGTGTTTTGTTACAGGTCTAGCGTTGCAGCAGGACCTCGCACACGCGGTCAATGTGGGAATCGGGCATTCCCGGGTAAATCGGCAGGGAAAGTGCCTCGGTCGAGGCGTGTTCGGCTACTGGCAGGCTGCCCGGCTGGTAATTCAGGTCACGATAGACCTCCTGCAGGTGCAGGGGCTTGGGGTAACACAGCGAAGAGCCAATCTGGTTGTCTGAGAGACGCTGACGACAGGCATCACGGTCCTTGAGTCGCACCGTGTACAGATTATAAGCGTGACTCCCCCAACCCGGTTGTTCTGGCAGGGCCAGCACCTTGCCAGCCAGTCGCCCGGCATAGGCCGAGGCCACCGCCTGACGTCCGGCGACGGCTTCATCTATCGTACGCAATTTGATGCGCAGCACCGCCGCCTGGATCTCGTCCAACCGACTGTTGTAACCGACTTCGGAATGCATGAACGGGGCGGTCGCGCCATGGTTGCGCAGGCGCAGCAGGTGCTCGGCAACATCATCGCGATCTGTCGTGATAATTCCACCATCGCCATAGCATCCGAGAACCTTGGTCGGGTAGAAGCTGAAACAACCGGCATCTCCCAGGCCGCCGACTTTCTTGTTGCCAACGGAGGCACCGAACGCCTGCGCGCAGTCTTCGACAATTGCCAGGTTGTTGTCATCAGCGATTTTCTGAAGCTCCACCATGTCAGCCGCACATCCAAAAATGTGGACGGGAATAATGGCGCGGGTCTTGTCATTCACCAGTGTCTTAACACTGGCCGGATCAAGTGTGTAACTGTCAGGCAGAATATCGGCAAAGACGGGTGTTGCGCCAACGATGTTCACTGCTTCGGAGGTCGCATAGAACGTATAGGGAGATGTAATCACCTCATCGCCGGGCCCGATGCCCAGCGCGCGCAATGACAACACCAGCGCATCGGTGCCATTCGCCACCGAGACGGCATGTTTTACACCATGGTAACTGGCAATCTCGGCCTCGAAGGCCTTGACGTTGGGGCCCAGGATAAATGCCCCGCTCTGGCCGGTGGCACGAATGGCTTCCAGCCATTCCTCCTGCAATTTGGAGAATTCGGTCGACAGATCCAGATAGGGTACGGACGTTACAGCGGAAGACATTCGGCCATTTTCTCCTTCACAAGCAAGGCGACTCGAAGTGCTTCGAGCCCGACACGCCCCGTCACCAGCGGTGTGCTGCCGGTACGGATATTATTGATAAAATCTTCCAGCTCGGCATTGAGCGGAAGCTTGGGTTCTACCTGCAGACGCTCGGTGACGATTTCCGGCCAATCATCATCTGCGCTCTTTCGTTTCGCCGTCGCAATGTCGAGGCATTGATCTGTGTAGTCGAGACCATAGTAGTGCTCGTGCTCGAACACGCGAATGCGACGAAATTTCTTGTTCGACACACGGCTGGCAGTGACATTAGCAACCGCCCCGTTTTCAAACTCGATACGCGCGTTGGCGATGTCCACGTGATTGGTGATCACCGGTGATCCCATGGCTGACAGTGTCTTGATCGGCGAGCCGACCAGCTCCATGACGATATCGATATCGTGGATCATCAAATCCGTTACCACGTCGACATCAGTCGCGCGGGCGACAAACGGGCCAAGCCGATGGACTTCGATAAAACGTGGTGCCGTCACTCGCTCGGCCAGGGCCATGACGCCGGCGTTATATCGCTCCAGGTGTCCGACCTGGAATATCACGCCGCTCTTCTCCGCCAGTTCGACCAACTCCAGCGACTCCTCGTAGGACGGCGCAACTGGCTTCTCAAGCAACATGTGAATACTGTTTTCTAGGAACGGGCGCGCCACTTCCAGGTGAAGTTCGGTCGGCACCACGATGCTGACTGCATCGATCTTGCCGATCAGGTCCTGGCTGCTGGTATAGGCCGGGCAGCCGCATTCATCGGCGACCGCCTTGGCGGCCGCCTCGTTGACATCGACGATACCGACCAGATCGACGTCCGGCATGTCGTTATAGATGCGTGCATGGAATTTGCCGAGATAGCCGGTACCGACCACCCCTACGCGTAATCTTTCTGCACCTGCCTGGGCAGATGATGTCTCGGGTGTTGTCATTGATACCTGCTAGAAAGAGGAAAAAAGCGACTAGAGTTGCAGCGGATTATACATAGACCCCGGTCCCCAACAAACTGGCGGCTCAGGCGTCAATCAGCGTATAGGAGCTCGATTCGACGAATATGCGGAAAAGGTCCCGGTCAATTTTGCCTGCCGTGGCCTCCTCTTCGAGGATATTCAGCGCCCGTTCGGTGGGCACCGCCTTTTTGTAGGGGCGATCCGGTGCCGTCAGCGCGTCGTAGATGTCGGCGATGGTCATGATCCGCGATTGCACCGGGATTTCCTGTCCCGACAGCCGCCGCGGGTAGCCGGTGCCGTCCAGTTTTTCGTGGTGAGCGAAGGCGATATCCGGGAGGTTGGCCAGGTTCCGGGTCCACGGAATCAGACTCAGGAACTCGTAGGTATGGCTGACGTGTGACTCAATCTGTTCGCGCTCCTCGGGCGAGAGGCTGCCCTTGGAGAGCGACAGGCTGGTGAACTCAAACTCCTCGAGCAACGGCAACCGCTTCCCGTCGTGATTCGGAAACCGGTACTCGCGAATGGCACGGAGCCCGGCGGACGCCTCCTCGTGCAACACGGATGGCCGATTGGCCTCGATCACGGTCTGGTAAAACTGTTGCAGTCGCGCATCTTCGTCGGCCAGCATGGCTTCGATCTGTCGCCGGCGGGCCTTGAGTTCTTCCGCGGACATCTCTCCGGCTTCATACAAATCCAGGATTTCGCGAAAGGCGTGGCGACCCAGGCTGGTGCGTGCATACTGAAACCGCTGTTCAATCAACTCGAGCTGATGCGGATAGAGTTTATCGGCCTTGACCAGCACGTTCTCGCGTACGCCAACCTTGCCGAAATCATGCAGCAGCGCGGCATAGCGAATCTCCTGGAGCTGCTCCTTGCTGAACCGGACAGCGCGTACGCTTTGCAGGTCGCTGATGTCAGTTGCCTTGCTCAATCTCTCGGTAAACTCGGCGACGCGGAACGAATGACCGGCCGTGGTCGGGTCGCGCGCCTCGATGGCCTGAACTGACGCGCGAATAAACCCTTCGAACAGTTTCTCGATATCCTCGTAAAGAATACTGTTCTCCAGCGCCACACCGGCCTGCCCGGCCAGCGCCTTGGCCACGGCCACACTGGCCTCGTCGAACGGCAAGACCCTGGTCTCAAAATCCTCTTCCGAAGACAGCAGGATTTCGGGATCCGCCTTGCGATTGATCAGCTGTAAAACACCTACCACTTCACCGGCCTTGTTGGTCAACGGCAGCGTCAGTATCGAGCGTGTACGGTAATTGAGACTGCGGTCCGGTGCGGGATTGAACTTGTATGGTGCGTCTTCAGGTATCTGGTAGGCGTCATCAACATTAACGGTCTCACCGGTACGGGCTACATAGCCGGCAATACTGTAGTCACCCACCAGCGACATCTGAGCCCTGGACGTGGACCGGGTCGAGGCATTCTGCAACAGGCGGAAGTAAAGCTTGCCTTCCTTGTCGCGCGTGTAAACGGAAGAACCGTCGGCACCGGTCAATTGTCGCGCCTGTGTCAGCACCAGGTCCAGGAGCGTATCCAGGTTCTTTTCCGAAGCCAGCGCCCGCCCGATCTCCAGTATCTTCTCGAGCGTCTCGGCCGTACGGAGATGGCGACGATCCCGTTTGCACAAATCCAGCGCGGTTTTGAAAGCGGTGATGATGGACTCATTGGTCGAGTCGACACCCACGGCGGCACAGACATTGGGATGGGTCAGTACGGATTTGTCGACGGTCTCGTCGTGTTCTAGCCAGAGCACCACACGCGCTTCCGGGCAGTGTTTACCTGACAACAGCTCCCTGGCCTCATCAGGAGAAACTACGGCGACATCGCGACATTCTTTCGCAAGCTGATCGACCTGATCGAAGGCGCGGATTGTTACCGCCGGAAACGCGGCACGCAATTCCGGTCTGATCCGGGCTATATCGGATACCCAGATAATAGCTGTTGGCGTCTTGATCACGCGGCTGCCGTCTTCCTTTTGAGTGATTGTTACCGTACCCCGGTGCTTGAGGCATTGTACGTCAATGCAATAAGCTACGCCCGCTCATGTTTACGGATTTTCGCTGTGTCGACAAGATCAATACTGATTACAGGCTGTTCCACCGGCATCGGACGCTGCCTTGCCGAAGGGTTGCACGCCCGCGGCTATCGGGTGTTCGCGACCGCTCGCAAAGTTGAAGATGTCGACGAGTTAAACAGCATCGGGCTTGAGAGTCTGCGATGCGACCTTGACGACAGTGTGTCCATTCAACAGGCAGTGAACGCAGTCCTGGAACGTACCGGTGGTGAGTTATATGCGTTAATCAATAACGGTGCCTGGGGACAACCGGGGGCCGTCGAGGATCTGAGTCGCGACATGCTGCGCAAGCAGTTCGAGACCAATCTCTTCGGTACCCAGGAACTCACTAACCGCGTGCTACCGGCCATGCACAAACAGGGCTATGGCCGCATCATCCAGATCAGCTCGATCCTTGGTATCACCGCCATGGCCTATCGTGGTGCCTACAGCGCCAGCAAGTTTGCGCTGGAAGGTCTTTCCGATACCATGCGCCTCGAATTACGAGATACCAATATCCATGTGGTGCTGATCGAACCGGGACCGATCGTCAGCAATTTTCGCGAGAATGCCTATGCTGCTTTCAAGGCCAATATCGATGCCGAACAAAGTATTCATCGTGATCGTTATCGCAATATGGTCAAACGCTTCAAAGGCGAGAGTGGCAAGGCCCCGTTCACCTTACCGCCGGAAGCCGTGCTGGTGACGACGATCAAGGCGCTGGAAGCAAGTCGGCCGAAAATACGCTACGGCGTGACGCTACCCACACATGCGTTCAGTCTGTTAAAACGAATTCTGCCATTCCGCTGGCTGGACGCCATACTCGCTGCCGCCGGCGGCGATGGAAAACGTTAATCGTAGTCTTCGTTCAGCGCCCTGATGAAAGCAGTTAACGCGGGGATATCTGAAGAATCGAGCGCCATGTTTCTATATTCCGGTCCCGCATTGCGCAACTGATTGCGACTTGCCAGTTGCGCCATCTCCACATAAAACGCCACAACACTTTCCAGTGATTCAAACGCACCATTATGCATATACGGGTTGGAGTGACCCAAATCACGCAACAGCGGTGTTTTGAACCGCGCGGTCGTCAGCGGGAGTAATGATTCCTGCGTACAATTGGTTTTCTCCTTCCCCTGTTGCTTCGACCACTGCGCGCACATGAATGCTGTCAGGCGTTCCTGCGGTTTTGGCATGTCGGGATTGGCAAAAACATTCCACAACCCCAGGTCGGTATAACCTGCCTTTAGTTTGCTCGCCGGGCTACGAAATCGTCCAGAACCGTCAACATGTTGCGCGGTCGCCGGCAGAAATTGACTGTAGTTACGGTTTCGTTCTTGCAGCCCGGGAATATTTATCGCTGCAAACGTACCGCTGCCATGAATCCCGTCATATTCCTTTTGCGAGACGCCGGTATTGTGAAAGCCAAAGTCGCTGAATGCCGGTGCTACATGACAGGCAACACAGTTTCCCGCGCGTTTGCCTGATTGCCGGAAAAAGACTTTCATGCCCTCCAGTTCCTTCTGGCCGAACACAAAGGACTGACGGTGGTATTTGAATGTACCTTCCCCTGCGGTAACGAATTTTGGAGCTTTCAGCCTGTTAATCCGTTCGAGCAGGCGCTGACTGTAAGCCACGTTGCTTTCACCGTTTTCCGGCTGCGCAGGTAATCCATTCTTCTTTAGGAAATAATCGTATGGCGAGGCGGTGAATTGCCCGTTGTCATCGCGTGCAAATGTCAGGTCGCGCATATAGATGGCAATAAGTTCGGCAACACGATCAATGATCTGCTGATCAGTGGCCTTGTGTACATCAATGCGATATCGAGTCGGTAAACGAAATTCATTCGCCAGGGCCGGGTCTGTTCCCCTGAACACCGTTGCATAGTCGCCGCCGAATTCCTTGGCCAGTTCGCCCTTACCGTCATCGTTGCGAATAACGCTGGCAACGCGCGCGATGGCCTTTTGTTTTTCATTGGCTAGCCAGCCGAAATTCCTGCCTGTCAGCGTGGCGCGGGTCAAATCCTCGAGCGAGACGAATTCCCCGTCGTAATGAAAAGACAGGCCGTACTTGCGCGGAATGGAGACATCCACCATCTGCAGCGCGTTCCGAGACGATGTCCCGTTGCCATCGGGGCGCCGTGTAACCGGGCTTCGGGAAGCAAAATCGCTATAGGTTCGATTCCCCGCACTCGCGATCGCACCATGTTCGTCGACGAGGTGACAACTTCTGCAATTAATGGACTCTCCCCGGAACGGGCCGGGCAGCGACCCACTGGTCGTGCGCGTGGTTTCCGTAACCGGATCGACGCGACGCTGGCTTGAGTGCTCGCTGAACGAGAACCGGGTCTCGAGAAACAGGCGCTCACCAATCGCGATTTCAGCCGGTTCGTTCTCTTCAGCTAACAATGGCTCGCCGCTCGTGACCCAAATCACGATCACGCTGTATATCGCCAGTTTGAGTTTTGGTTTGGATTTATTGCTTGTCATTAATAGGCCATCTCTTATGCTTACCGTCGGGTTGTCATTGCTCAGAATTCAGCTGTCATCCTGAATCCCATCACCAGGCCGGAAGGATCGGCACCAACAACATTGTCGTCTTTCTCGTACTGGATATCTGCAGTCAGCCCGAGAACCTTACCCAGCTGCCAGCGATAATACGCCTCCGCCAGGTACGTGCTAACGATCCCGGTATTACCACCATCCAGGTAGGCATACCCCAGCCCGATATTGTCATTGCTTCGTCCCCAGGCGCTCCCCCTGATGTCTAAGCCTCCGGAATAGATGGCGACATAGTCAACGGCAGCATCATCTGTCTGCCAGCCTATCCGTAAGAAACCTCCCAGCCGTTTACCGAATTGCTGGTCGAGCGAAAACAATGCTCCTGCTCGCGACTCTTTGGAAGTGGCCGTGGGATCGAGAAATGCCTGGCTAGCCCCTGCGACGACCAGTCGATAGTTTCCTTCACCCATCGCACTGTCGAGTTTATAGCCGGCTTGCACACCGTAGAAATTGAAATTATTGCCATCATCATTCGCGCCGATGTTCATCAATACACCACGCACCGACCATGCACCGCTATTCCATTCGACGGCAGTACCCACATCGTAGGATGGTAAAAATACGTTCGGTCCGTTGGAAAGGGCCGGATTCATGAACTGGGTATACTCGTCATTGGCAAAGGCATTCTCGTCGAGGTAATCCGTCGAGTCGATGATACCGATGGTAACGCCAAGGTTGCGCGAATTTTCGAGAGCAAAGTCGTGCCTGTACCAGGCGGTGAGCAAGTAATCACGATTACGCCCGTTGATGTTTCTAACGTCATCTTCGAGGTCGGCCGCCCAGGACGAAACCGCCGACGGGGAACTGGACGCAAGCCCGCTGCCGGCCGCGAAACCGAATTTAAAGAACACCTCATCGGCATCCGTTGGTCGAATACTCACTTCCGGTTGAAACGGCAAGCCGCCTGAGCAGGCACCGCCAAAGCCCGGGGCATCCGAAACTCTCTGGCACTGCATCGCGCCGGAGAGCACTCCGCCTACGCTAATTTTTTCATTTATCTCTTCAGCCTGTGCCGCCACGTTTACCATTGAGAAGGCCAGCGCCAGGACTAGTCCAGTATTTCTAATCATCAATACTCCAGTAAATCCCCTGCCGCCATTGGCGACATTCAAAACAAGTTCGCGGGCTAGCTGGCGATAGGTGAAACGAATTCGGATTTTTATTTGGTAAGGATCAGCTTGCCATTGCGGGTAACCCGCAACAGGTACACCTCCCCGTTGTGGCGTATCGACATCCTGTCCGAACCGTGGAACAGGGCTCGGCTATCAACGACGCCTCCCGTTATCGGCGCGCTGCCGAAACCGAGATCAGCGAAATCTGTAACGAGGTAATCTGATGGAGTCTGCTTCAACACGTTAAATCCCACTGTCTAACAAAGTGAGAACGGAATGATAATGATTCTCATTCCTATGTCAAGCTAACCTAATATTCTCCCATGCACTGCTGCGGGAGTTTTACAGCAGTTTTCTAGTCCAGCATATGGGAGACCAGGCCATCCGCGAGTTTGGGTTCGAACCAGGTCGACTTGGGTGGCATTACCTCGCCCGCATCGGCAACGTCCATCAGCTGGTCCATGGAGGTCGGATAGAGGGAAAACGCCACAGCCATCTCGCCACTGTTCACACGGCGCTCCAGTTCCACGAGCCCCCGGATGCCGCCTACAAAATCGATGCGCTTGTCGCGGCGGGGGTCGCTGATACCAAGGATCGGGTCAATCAGGTTGTTCGCCAGCAGGCTGACATCCAACCGCGCCACGGGATCGTCTGCGGGTATCAGCTCGTCTTTGATGCTGAGCTTGTACCACTGCCCGTTCAGGTACATACCAAACTCCCCGGCGCGCTGCGGCTTCACCGGACTGGAAGACTCGGTGACTTCAAATGCCGATTTCACCTGATCGATAAACGCCTGTTCGGACAAGCCGTTCAGGTCGGTCACTACCCGGTTGTAGTCCAGGATCTGCATCTGGTTGTCCGGGAACACCACCGACAGGAAGTAGTTATAGTCCTCGGTGCCGTTGTGATCAGGATTCGCTGCCTTGCGTGCAGCCGCAACCCGCGAGGCCGCGGCCGAACGGTGATGGCCGTCGGCAATATAAATGCATTCCATAGCATTGAAGGTTTCGGTAATGGCATCGATGTCGCCAGTGTCGCGGCAAACCCAGATGGTGTGGCGGACACTGTCGTCGGCGGTCACGTCGACTTCGGGTGCGCCGGCAGTCACCTTGCTGGCAATTGCGTCGATCACTTCGGAATGGCGGTAGGTAAGAAAAACTGGCCCGGTCTGCGCGTTCAGGGCATCGATCTGGCGGACGCGATCGTCCTCTTTGTCCGGCCGGGTAAACTCGTGTTTGCGAATACGATTGCTATCGTAGTCCGCCACCGACCCCACCACGACCAACCCGGTCTGAACATGCTCACCCATGACCAGACGGTAAAAGTAATAGCAGGGAACCTCGTCTCGCACCAGCACGCCCTCGGCAATCATGTGCTGAAAATTCGCCCTGCCCTTTTCGTAGACCGCCTGTGCGTACGGATCGGTACCCTTCGGCAGATCGATTTCCGGCTTGGAGATGTGCAGGAAGCTGTAGGGGCGCCCTTTCGCGCGTTCGCGGGCCTCCTCTGTATTCAGTACATCGTAAGGCGGTGCGACAACATCTTCGGCGCGACCGGTAGCCGGTCGCAGTCCGCGAAAGGGGCGAATGAGAGACATGATATTCCTGTAGTGTTTTGGACAAATTGTTTGCAGAATTGGGACCCCTCGGGTCCCGGCGCGGTGCCGATTATACGCATCCTGAATCAGAATGCCGACATCAACCCTCCCGAACTACTTACATTTGGATGAAATGAAAGAAATGAGTAACGATTGTCGAACCTATCTGCCACCGGAGTGGGCCCCACAGAGCGGCGTGATGCTGACCTGGCCACACGCCCACGGTGACTGGGCCAGAAACCTGCCCGTGGTAGAACCGGTTTTTGTCGAATTGGCGGCTACCATTGCCCGTTTTGAACGGGTGCTGATCGTCTGCCGCAATACCGACCATCAGCAACATGTTGCCGGGTTGCTCGCCGAACACTCTCCGGACCCGGACCGGCTGCGTTACGTCGTGGCGCCCTCCAATGACGTCTGGGCGCGCGACCACGGCGCGCTTACCGTAATTTGCTCCGGTGAGCCGCAGCTACTCGACTTCCGGTTTAACGGCTGGGGCAGCAAGTACTCGCACGACCTGGATAACGCCATTACGCCGACCATTTATCGCGCTGGTGTCTTTGGTGACACCCCGATGGAAACGGTAAACCTGATTCTTGAAGGCGGCGCCGTGGAAGTCGATGGTTCCGGTACCCTGCTCGCCACCCGCAGCTCGGTACTTTCTGCCACGCGCAACGGTGATCTGTCGCCAAAGGAGATCGAACAGCAACTGTCACACTATCTCGGTATCGAGCGTTTTCTCTGGCTGGAACACGGCACCCTGAGTGGCGACGACACCGATGGCCACATCGATACGCTGGCGCGCTTCTGCGATCGCGACACCATCGCCTACTGCCATAGCGACAAGGCGGACGACATTGATCATGCCGAGTTGGTGGCCATGCGCGAGGAGCTGGCGGCGTTTCGTTCGATCACCGGCGACCCGTATCTACTGGTCCCATTGCCCATGCCCGAGACCAAGCTCGATAAGGACGGCAAGCGGCTGCCAGCCACCTACGCCAATTTCCTGATTCTCAACGACGCCGTTCTGGTCCCCCTTTACCAGGACACCGCCGACGAGCCTGCACTGGCATCGCTACGCGTGTGCTTCCCCGGGCGAGAGGTAATTGGCATCAACGCCTTGCCTCTGATTCTTCAATACGGCAGTCTGCATTGTGTCACCATGCAGTTCCCCGAAGGTGTGATAATTTAGCTATGGCCAGCACATCAAACACGCTCAACGTCGCCCTGATTCAACACAGCTGTGTCGACGATTACTCGGCGAATCTCGATACGGCAACGAAAGCGATCCGCCAGGCCGCCGGTGACGATGCGCAACTGGTATTGCTGCCGGAACTGCACACCAGCCTCTACTTCTGCCAGACCGAGGACACCTCGCGGTTTGATCTGGCCGAGTCGATTCCCGGCCCGACCACCGAGCACCTTTCGCGCCTGGCGAGTGAGCTGAAGATTGTAATCGTCGGTTCGATCTTCGAACGACGCGCGGCCGGCATCTACCACAACACGGCAGTCGTACTGGATTCAGACGGCAGTCTCGCGGGTAAATATCGCAAGATGCATATCCCCGATGACCCGGGCTATTACGAGAAGTTTTATTTCACCCCGGGCGATCTGGGCTTCACGCCGATCAAGACCTCGCTGGGCAAGCTCGGGGTGCTGGTGTGCTGGGATCAGTGGTACCCGGAAGCGGCTCGCCTGATGGCGCTAAGCGGTGCGGACTTGTTGCTCTACCCCACCGCCATCGGCTGGGACCCGCGCGATAACGAGGCCGAACAGACACGGCAGCAACAGAGCTGGATCACGATTCAACGCAGTCACGCCATCGCCAATGGCCTGCCGGTGCTTTCGTGCAACCGGGTCGGTCACGAGGCTCATCCGAACAAGCAGAGTGACGGCATCCAGTTCTGGGGCAACAGTTTTATTGCCGGTTCCCAGGGTGAATTCCTGGCACAGGCTGGCGCAGAATCGACAATACTGACCGCGACGATTGATCTCACCCGTGCAGAGTCGGTCCGGCGCATCTGGCCGTTCTTCCGCGATCGCCGTATTGATGAATATGGAAAAATACTGAACCGATTTAACGACGATTGATCAACTGGAACAGGCGTTATACATGATAGTCATCACCAGACCGGATACCGATACCAACAGTGAAGAATTCAAGTCACTGATTGCGTTCCTCGAGAACAAGCCGAACATTCGCACCAATATTCACCGCGAAGTTGGTGCGCAGCAAACACTTACCGAGATTTACCTCATTGGTGATACCGCCGCATTGGACGCGGCGGAGATCGAGAGCATGGAGGTGGTCGACCGTGTCGTGCGCATCTCCGAAGAGTATCGTGTACTGGGGCGTCACAAGGATGACCTGCGCCCCACCGGCTTCGACTACAACGGCGTAACCTTCTCGCAAGATAACCTGCATGTATTTGCCGGTCTGTGTGCCGTCGACAATCCCGAAAACGTTGAAGTTGTAATGAAAGCGATGCAGGAGTACGGCCAGGTCTGCACACGCATGGGGGCCTATAAACCACGTACCAGCCCCTATTCCTTTCAGGGGCATGGCAGGAAATGCTTGCCATGGGTATTTGAGCTCGCTGGTAAATACGGCATCAAGGTCATTGCCATGGAAATCACTCATGATTCCCATCTTGATGAAATAAATGAGGCATTGGAGAAAACCGGCAACCCGACCGGCGTGATGCTGCAGATCGGTACGCGTAATACGCAGAACTTCGAATTACTAAAAATTGTCGGGCGACAGCAAACGCACCCGGTTCTACTAAAGCGTGGTTTTGGCATTACGCTGGAAGAATCATTGAATGCGGCCGAGTACCTGGCAAGCGAAGGTAACCGCAAGGTCATTTTTGGCCTGCGCGGCATGAAGACCAACATGGGTGATCCGCATCGCAACTTTATAGATTTTGCCCATGTACCCGCAGTAAAACGTCTGACACGCATGCCCGTCTGTGTCGATCCCTCACACTCGGTCGGCACTCGCGAACAATCACCTGATCGGATCCTAGACATTGCGCACGTTACCGCACAGGGGATTATTGCCGGCGCCAACATGGTACTGGTGGATTTTCATCCACATCCGGAAAAAGCGTTGGTCGATGGCCCTCAGGCTTTACGCATGGAGGAACTGCCCTACTTCCTCGAGGATGTTGCGATCGCTCGCGAGGCCTATGAGAAACGGGTAAAATTAAGAAAGCAGCAGGAATTCTGATCCCATCTCTGTTTCTAACTGCAACGTCAACCGGCTCAAATCTGTTGGATCCCGTGAGCCAGAATTTTCTGGTTCGACAAACAGGCTCATCCGGAGCGATAGGCGAAATCGCGGGCGGCACAAGAAGCGGGAATTTCCAAATAGATTATAACAAGTCGTAACATATCAACCTCCCGTGTTTTTCCTATAAAAAAGGATTCGCTGCTCTGCGGATATGGGTAACTGGCCGTTGCGCACGCTCCTTCATGGTCAGAGTTACCGCACTGCTATCTATATATGATGCTGACCGCTGAAATTTCTGAATACCCGTCTAAATTACATTTCCCTGTGACGTAAACACGTACCCACTTTTCCAATTTCAGCCCCTCTAGAATTACCTCGAACATTTTGTCCGCACCTTGCGATCCGTAATCCTGATAGAACCACTTTTTATTCTTGCATCCGCTTGGATTCTCTTTAATCGAGAGCTTGATCTCATAGTAGTGACGAGCTGTCGGCACCAACTCGACCACTGGTGCGTAATCAGTCCACCCTGCGCCAGCTTCAAGTAATGGAGAAAAGATTAAAGTGCTTGCACCAACTAAAATAGCTTGAGGTATTCTCATCATCCCCCCGTGTCGATCCGTGAATAGTATGCTCGAAAAACCGATGTCCGTTCCGACTAACCTATATACAAGTAACTTGACGAATGAATACTTGGGGTCAGAATTAAAACCAGCTTGTTCGCTATGGGTCGTTAGCGGAATATTGCTTATATTCAAAAAGAACCCATGCATGGGGCTCTTTTCAATTCATTCCGACGTTGCGATAGATATCGACAATGACCCTGGTTCGGGTATTGATCACGACAACATCTGATCCAACGACAAGGCGTCTATATCCGTTTGGTAATTTGCTTAGCCGGTTTTCCAGTGTTGCCGGTAGCGCCTTGTCGCTGGGGCTTCGGGGAAGTACGTCACGCTTGACCAGGCCTGAAGAGGTGTTCCGGGAAGCCGTGCCGACTTGTGACTGGGCGTAATAGTTTTTTATCTGTTCGCGATCGCTGCTGCTGAAACCAGCGCCGTTCCGGGACTCTTCGTCTTCAATGACAACTTCGCCCGAAGTCATGACGCTGGTGGCGCAACCACTCAGTAGTAACGTGAGTGCGACCAGACTATAGACGAGAAACTTCATGCTATATGCAGACTACTTGGGGTAATGGCGAAGCGTCGGGCCGACATAGAGCTGGCGTGGACGATCGATACCATGGGGCTCTGCGGTTAATTCGAGCCAGTGGCTGACCCAGCCAACGGTACGCGCCAGCGCGAAAATCGCGGTAAACATGTTGGTCGGCACACCCATGGCGCGCAGCACGATGCCGGAATAGAAATCTACGTTTGGATATAACTTGCGCTTTATAAAGTACTCGTCTTCCAATGCAATTTCCTCAAGGCGCATTGCGATTTCCAGCAGCGGATCATCCAGACCAAGATGGTTCAGCACTTCCTTGGCCGATTCCTGAATCACTGTCGCTCGCGGATCAAAATTCTTGTACACGCGATGGCCGAAACCCATCAGGCGAAACGGATCTTTCTTGTCCTTGGCGCGCGCAACGGCATCAGGAATATTTTTCACATGGCCAATGTCGGTAAGCATATCCAGCACCGCCTCGTTAGCGCCACCGTGTGCCGGCCCCCATAGGCTGGCGATACCTGCTGCCATGCAGGCGAATGGGTTCGCGCCGCTGGAGGCGGTAAGCCGCACGGTTGATGTGGATGCGTTCTGTTCATGGTCCGCGTGAAGGATCAGGATGCGATCAAGCGCCCGCACCAGGATCGGGTCCAGCTCATAATCGACATGCGGTTTGCCGAACATCATCTGCACGAAGTTCTCGGCATAACCCAGCGACTTTCTGGGGTAACGAATGGGTCGGCCGATGTGATAGGTGTGACTCGCTGCGGCTATCATCGGCATCTTTGCAACCAGTCGATAAGCCGCCAGCTCACGCTGCTCCGGGTCACTCATGTCCATACGATCGTGATAGAACGCAGACAGGGCACCGACCACGCCTACCATAATGGCCATCGGGTGCGCGTCGCGACGGAAGCCACGATAGAAACTCAGCACCTGGTCGTGTAACAGACTGAGGTCGCCGAGTGAGTCGATGAACTGCGCGTACTCGGTTTCGTTCGGCAGCTCGCCATACATCAGCAGAAAGGCGACCTCTTCGAACCTGCTTTTCGCCGCCAGCTCCTCGATCGGGTAGCCGCGATAGAGCAACACACCCTCATCACCATCGACGTAGGTAATCGCGCTCTTGCAGGAAGCGGTGGATCGAAACCCCGGGTCAAACGCCAGCATGTCTTCATTGGTGTACAGCGTCTGGATATCGACGGCGGACGGGCCCATGGTCCCGTCCAGCACCGGCAAACTGTGCTCGGTCATCTTGTCGGTCAACTTGGTGTCGATATATTTCGTCATAAATACGGCCTGCGAATACTGGTAGCCAGTAACTAATTAATAATCTGAACCGGCAAGCCTACAAAAAAGCACTAGCCGCGTACAGCGGGAAAACCGTGGGGTTTGATAAGGAAAGCGTGGAATTGACGCTGCGCGGGGCGCTAAATAGGTATGGCTGCACGGGTTTTACCGGGCACGCCTACGCGCTCTGGCGCCACCAGTTCGAAATCGCCGTTCCAACATGGTCGTTGACCAGGTAGCCGTAGGAGCGATGAACGTTCAGCCCGTCCGGGTTACGAAAGTAGTTGTACACCCCCTCGTATTGGTCATGAATCGACTCAACCAGGCCGGCCTTGATCATGCCGGCATAGTCATCAGCTACCCCCCGGTCGAGCGCGGTCAAGTCACCCACGCTTGAGATGTTTAGCCAGCGACGAATACTGCCAGTATAACGATGCGCCTCGTCGGCCCTGGCGCCGAGCAACCGATGTCGCACAAACTCCATCGCCAGCGGACTACCGAGGCTCAGAAACAAATCTACTTTTCCCCGATTCTCTTCACCGTTCCATAGCTCCCACAAGCTGTCCCAGGCGATTATCGAACCCATGCTATGACCGATTAACAAAACCTGGTCATCGTTGGCGAACATCTCGCGCAATGGCTGCTTGAGCATTTCCCGAATCTGGTCGGCAATCTCGTCCTTGTTGTGAAAATAACGTTCGGTTTCCTTTATCGACGCCTTGACTGACGGATCGGGAAGCAGGTTGATGAAAATTGGAAAGTAGTCTCCGAGCGTATAAAGCAGGCGCGCTGTTTTGACATGCCAGTGACTGGCCTCATTGATGTCTTCTCGCGTGGGCCCGGGCTTTGCCAGTAGCGCATCAATCGCCGGCAGGTCTGCTTCAATGGATTTGTATTGTTGATAATAAAGGTGGTTCCACGCGATCAGCTGGAAACACTCTTCATCTTTCGCCAACAATCTGGCGGTGGTCTCGTCGACGCGACGTACACCTTCTACCAGGCAACGCCATAACAGCCGCTTGTGCTCGGGAGGATGCGGTTTTGGATTCTTGCCCGGAATAAAGACAATTCTTTTCATGCTTTCGCTAGTGTTTACCGTCATTCATTTGGCTGCCCGCCATGTTACGGTATCCTCTACCTTACACAGCAACTACCTTAACGCTATTGCCGGGAGGCTCCAAGCAAGATGAGCAGAAAGCGGATACTGATGATCGGTTATGGCGAAATGGGTCACGCCCTGTCGCACCTTCTCGATCCACGGCACGACGTCACGATCTGGCAGCGACGACCGGCTGATGGCAGCCCCCCGGTTCCACTGGCCGACGCCGTCAAAGACAAGGATGCTGTTTTCTTCTGTGTACCTACCGTACCGATCTTTAGTATTGCGAAGGAAATCGGCGCCTCCCTTCCCGAGCACACTATCTGCGTCAGCATTGGCAAGGGCCTGGACAATGAAGGCCGCCCGGCATTCAAGGCACTTTCCGATGCACTGGGTAGTGAACAACCTCACGTCGTGATTTATGGCCCGATGATTGCCGAAGAACTGAGTGCCGATCGGCCCGGCTTTGCCCAGGTCGGCAGTAGCAATACGGTCTGGGCGGAAACCCTGGTCAAACTGTTTCGCGGCACGCGTTTGTATCTTTCCACCAGTAGCGATACCACGGGCCTGTCCTGGTGTGCGGTACTGAAAAACGTTTACGCCATTGCCTTCGGTGTTGCTGACGGCCTGGAGCTGGGCGACAACGTTCGGGGTTACCTCGCCTCGGAATCCCTGGCGGAACTGGCAGACATTGCCGTTGCCCTGGGCGGCAGCCACGATGCGCCCTATGGTCTTGCCGGTCTTGGTGACCTGATGACGACCGCCACCAGCCCGGATTCACACCACCACGGTCTCGGTGTGATGCTGGCACGCGGAGACCGCAGCCAGTTGGCCGGTGAGGGTATCCATACCCTGCAGATGGTAAGACAAAGCGGCGTGATCGATATTTCGCAATACCCCTTGTTCGGGCTGGTCGCTGAAATGGTAGAAAACGAGCTGGATATTGGCGCGCGCTGGCAGAAGTACTTCGAAATCCGTTTCGCCCCATAGAGTCTCCGCAAAGTCAATTCTACTATCGTACCTGAAGCCGGGTTAGAATCCGGCTCGCCTGAATCACCCAGATGAAGTTTGCCTGCAGTTGAAGAAGTTAAATCCCCGCCAATTGGAAGCAGTGCACACGGTCGAGGGCCACGTGCTGGTACTCGCTGGTGCGGGTAGCGGCAAAACCTCGGTGATCACTCACAAGATTGCCTACCTGATCAACGAGCACGGCATCTCGCCCAAACATATCGCCGCCGTCACCTTTACCAACAAGGCCGCGCGTGAAATGAAATCACGGGTGGCGTCCATCGTCAGTCGCGAACAGACCAAGGCACTGACCATCTCCACGTTCCATACCCTGGGGTTGTCCATCATTCGCAAGGAACGCGAGGCACTTGGTTTCAAACCCGGATTCTCCATCTTCGATGCCGAAGACAGTCTTGGCCTGATCCGCGAACTGATGCGAGTCGAGCTAAGCAACGACAAGAAACTGGCAGAGAAGGTGCAGTGGCAGATATCGCGATGGAAAAACGACTTGACGGAACCGGATGCAATATCGGCGGAGGACGAAGCGATCGCCAAAACGGCGGCGCGCGTCTACCCGGAATACCTGCGTCACCTGCGTGCCTATAACGCGGTCGATTTCGATGACCTGATTCGCCTGCCGGTCCTGCTGTTTCGCGAAGACCGGAAAATATTGCAGCGCTGGCAGGACCGCTATCGTTACCTGCTAGTGGATGAATACCAGGACACCAATAGCAGCCAGTACGAACTGGTGCGGCAGCTTGTCGGCAGCGAAGGTGCCATGACCGTGGTCGGCGACGACGATCAATCGATTTATACCTGGCGCGGTGCGCAGCCGGAAAACCTGAGCTTTCTTCAGCGCGACTTTCCCGGTCTACGAGTGGTCAAGCTGGAGCAAAACTATCGTTCAACCGGGCGCATCCTCCACGTTGCCAATACTCTCATCGCCAACAATGAGCATGTATTTGAAAAACGCCTTTGGAGTGATTTCGGTTACGGCGACCCGGTGACCGTATTGCAGACCAACAACGAAAACCATGAAGTGGAAAAGGTTGTCGGCGCGTTGCAGCACCACAAGTTCCGCTACCGCACTCACTTTCGCGAGTACGCCATCCTGTTTCGCAGCAACCATCAGGCGCGCATGTTCGAGCGCACCCTGCGCGAACATCGCATCCCCTACTTTCTGAGTGGCAGCATGTCGTTCTTCGATCGCACCGAGATCAAGGACATACTGGCTTACCTGCGCCTGATCACCAACCCGGATGATGACAATGCCTTCTTGCGCATCGTCAACACGCCACGCCGGGAGATTGGTCCGGCAACATTGGAAAAACTGGGAAGCTACGCCACCGAGCGTGGAGTCAGCCTGTTGAAGGCATCATTTGAACTGGGGTTGGAGCAACACCTCGGTACCCGTCAGCTGACCGTACTACGTGCATTCACGCACTGGCTCCAGGAGATGGCAACGCGAGCAGAAGATGACGAGCCACTGGCACTGGTGCGCCACCTGATTGCGGACATTGATTACGCTGACTGGTTGCAGGAAACCTGCAACGACAGCGTCATTGCCGAAAAGCGTATGGAAAATGTGCTGGACCTGCTCGACTGGCTCAAACGTATGGCGGAACGCGATGACGAAAAACTGACCCTGTCGGAGCTGGTTGCCAAGATATGCCTGATCGGCATGCTCGAAAGCGATGGTGAGGAAGAAGCCACTGACCATGTATTCCTGATGACCCTGCACGCCGCCAAGGGACTTGAGTTTCCCCATGTCTTTATCTCCGGTTTCGAAGAAGGCATTCTGCCGCACCATGCCTCGCTGGAGGAAGATCGCCTTAGTGAGGAACGCCGGTTGGCTTACGTTGGTATCACCCGGGCCATGAAGACACTAACGCTGTCTTTCGCCAGTCGACGCAAACGCCAGGGCGAAATCGTCGAGTGTGAGCCTAGTCGTTTTCTCTCGGAATTGCCGGCAGATGACCTGGCATGGGAAGGCAAGGATCACGCCCTGCCGATAGAGGAAAAGCAGGAACGTGGTCGCGCTTATCTTGACAGTATTCGCGAACTACTGGAAAACTAGGGCTAAATATCACTCGCTGGATTCAGACTCGGTCAGCGGCTATTATATACGAACTAATAATCATACAAAGACTGAAAAAGTCTGGATCGTTAGTAGCATGGGGGAAATGCTTGATAGTACATAGCGTGGCTACTAGATAGGTCAAAATGGAAACGATAACACATTACACAATTGCACCAGTTCACTTTCCCAAATTCTACCGGCTGTTATCGGGACTACGGTTTCCGATCAAGGTTGCGGAAGTGCTTGAGCTGCGTTCCGTACTCAACGAAGCAGTCGATAAATTTGAAGAGCCGGATGACTCGCCATCCTATCGCGAGTTTGTCGAGGCGCTCGAGACCGCCATTCACTCCTTTGGTATAGAGGGCCGGCGCCATGCCGACCGCCTGATCAGGCTGCTCACCCTGCTTCGTGATACTCACTATCAGCACAGCATTAATTCGCGTGACAAGGAAGTCGAGCTCAGAACCCGGCTGGAAGATACCCAACTAGCGAGGACGCGTTCAATCCGCTACGGACTGGTAGCAATGCTGGTAGCCATAGGTTCTGCCATTTACTGGGCGGCAATGCCCGAGGCAAACTGGATGATCAAGGGCCTGACCCTGCTGTCGACCTATCTCTCGTGGGACTTCTTCCATTCCCTACCAACACTGGATCGTGAACAGAAATCGATCAACAAGGAACTGAACGACCTGTTGCGCGAACGCATCTCCAATGTGGACTGGAAAATGCTGATACACAAGTTATCGTTACTGATGGGCTACAAAAAAGTCAGCGGCGTTGAAGTGTTTAACATGGACGAGGATTTCGAGCCCGGCAACTCCACCTCGCATCTGCAGTAGCCGTCAGAAAATAGCTAACGCTATTCGCGCTTATATTCTTCCAGCAACTGCTGTTGCTCGTCAGTCAACTCAAGCTGTGCCAGCAAATCCGGGCGACGCTCCCAGGTCCTGCCAAGTGACTGCTTCAGCCGCCAGCGCCGAATCGCCTCATGATCGCCTGATAGTAAAACCTCCGGCACCACGTGATCATGAAAGTCTTCCGGTCGTGTATAGTGCGGACAATCCAGCAAACCATCGACGAAGGAATCCTGCTCTGCAGAATCGGCATCGCCCAGCGCCCCGGGCAATTGCCGGGTGATTGCATCGATCACCACCATCGCCGGCAATTCGCCACCGGAGAGCACGTAGTCCCCGACTGACCACTCCTCGTCGACTTCATTTTCAAGCACGCGTTCGTCAACACCTTCGTAGCGTCCGGCCAGCAGAATCAGTCCGGCACGGGTCGAATATTCCTTGATCAAGGCGTGATCGACTTTCTTACCCTGTGGCGATAAATAGACAACTGGCGCATCGACGCCTTGTGCCTCACGCGCGGCACGAATCGCATCGGTCAACGGTGCCGCCATCATTACCATTCCCGGGCCGCCGCCGTATGGACGATCATCCACCGTCCGGTGCCGGTCACAGGTGAAGTCACGGGGATTCCAGGTGTGTACCGACAGCAACTCCGACTTGACCGCGCGACCGGTGATGCCGTAATCGGTGACTGCCGAAAACATGTCGGGGAAAAGCGTAATGACATCAATGCGCATACAGATGCCCTGTCAGCGCGACGACAGCGACCGAATGAAATCCATGTAAGGAGCGGTGTCCCATTCGCGCCCGCCCAAGGCAACATAGCGTACCCGTCCCCCGGGATCGATGAAGAAGGTCGATGGCAGACCGCGTGGTTGCCAGGCATTGGTGACCACACCATCCCTGTCCATCAAGGTATCCAGGTTCGGCGCCGCACCACCAAGAAATATAAATACGTCGTCTTCCTTTTCCGCCGCATTCACCATCACCAGCTGTATGGTATTCGGCACAAGCTGCGCGGCCATTCGATCCAGCGTCGGCAACTCGCGGCGACAGGGGCCGCACCACCCCGCCCAGAAATGCACCATGACCCAGCGCCCGGCGTAGTCTTTGAGGTCCGTGACTTGCCCATCCATGTTGGCAAGTTTCAGTGGCCGCGCCGGTGCCGGCGGCGACAGCTCGATCACACCCTTGGGCAACGATGCCGCGATACTCGAGTTTGCCCAGAGACACGCAAGCAACACCGCAGCCGAAAACAGTCTGAAGTTCTTCATTGCAGATCTAGTTATCATCGCCGGTATAAATGCAGCCGGCGGTACAGGTTTCCCGGATGACCAGCTTGCTAAGCAACGGCAGTTTCGGTTTGAGTCGCACCCAGATCCAGCGCGCGAGGTTCTCACTGGTGGGATTTTCAAGACCCTCGATCTCATTAAGATAATAGTGATCAAGCTGTTCGTAAATCGGCTTGAATGCCTGGCTGATATCACCAAAATCCTGTACCCAACCTTGCTCGGCGCTGACTTCACCGGAGACGTGTACCTCGATGCCGATAGAGTGGCCATGCAGTCGGCTGCACTTATGGGACTCTGGCAGGTTCGGTAATCGGTGCGCTGCCTCGATGGTAAAGATCTTGAATATGTCCACGTGTTACTACCGATAAAAAATTTCTGTTGGCGAAGTGTATCCGATCGCTGACGTCTGACAAATTGGCGCAAGTGGTTTCATGGTTTTTCCGGTTCATCGGGACCCGTCACTTGGGTAGAATGCCAGCCCCGTAACCGAATTAGCGCCACTGCCATGTCGTCAACCGACCTCTCCCTGATCGTCTCGCCAGAACAACTCGAGACTGAACTCAACCGGCCGGATCTTGTGCTGGTCGATCTGTGCAAGCCGGAGGTATTTGCCCAGGCTCATTTGCCCAGGGCGGTGCACCTCGACTACAAGCAGATCATCGGTATGCAGAAGCCGGTCATGGGGCTGCTGCCCGGCGCGGACGAGTTCGCCGCGGTGCTTGCCACCATTGGCGCCACCCCGGACAAGTATATCGTTGCCTACGATGACGAGGGCGGCGGTCGCGCTGCGCGCTTCCTGTGGACGCTGGACGTACTCGGACACCAACACTTTGCCCTGCTTGACGGGGGTATTCACGCCTGGGCTGCCCAGGGCCGCCCGTTAACACCGGAATCCTATATCCCCGCCCATGGTCACTATGACGTGAGTTACGGCGAACAGGGTGTGGCCGATCGCGCATATATTCTCGCCCATCTCGACGATCCAGCGGTACAGCTGGTCGACACCCGTACGCCTGAGGAGTTCAGCGGCGCCAAGAAGCTGGCGGAACACGCAGGCCACATTCCCGGGGCGGTGAATTTCAACTGGACCGATGCCCTCGACCTGAACAACCAGCTGTTGCTACGGGATCTGAACCAATTGCGCGAAACCTTCGGCGACCTTGGTGTCACCGAGGAAAAGGAAATTATCGTCTATTGCCAGAGCCATCACCGTTCCGCTCACACTTATATATTGTTGAAGCAACTGGGTTATCGCCGAATTCGCGGCTATCCCGGTGCCTGGTCGGACTGGGGCAATCAGCCAGACATCCCGGTAGAGTAAATCCGCGCCGGCAAAACTTTGATCTGCGACAGTAAACGCATATCGAGAATTATTGTTTAATTAGACACAGAAATAGCGTCATTAACGTTTAACCAAAGGCAGTCTTATAATGGATAAAACCTGGATACTTGTCGCCAACCGTGGCGGCGCACGCTTGTTCGAAAATGCCGGTCCCGGCAAAGGCATGACCCTGCTACGGGATATTGCCCACGCCGAGGGTCATCTGAAAGATCAGGATTTCAATGCGGACAAACCCGGACGCAGTTTTGATAGCAAGGGCGAGGGTCGTCATGCCATGGGTAAAAGCGAATCGCCCAAAGAACATGAGATCGCCCAGTTTGCTAAAGAGCTGGCACATATGCTCGATAAGGGTCGCACTACCAACGAGTTTTCTCGCCTGGTGCTGGTGGCTGAGGACCGCATTCTTGGTGTGCTAAAAGGCGAGCTCAACGATAACACCGCCAGACTGGTGACTGACACGGTGCACAAAGATCTGGCCCATGTCGCCGATGCCGATGTGCCGGCGACACTGGAAGGTTCAATCAAGTTCTAGTTTCGAGAAGCCAGAAACCGCTGGAGGCGAGCCATCGCCTCCTTCAGGTTTGCCAGTTCATTGGCGTAGGAAAAACGGACAAATCGTTCTGGATGATTGCTGCCAAAATCCTTTCCCGGTGTGATCGCGACCCCCGCCTCATTCAGTAGCGCCAGCGCAAACGCATAAGAATCGTCCGTCAAGGCGCTGCAATCAGCGTAGAGATAGAACGCCCCTTCCGGAACCACCGGCACCTTGAAGCCCAGCGACTTAATCGCCGGCAGCAAATAGTCGCGTCGCTCCTGGAATATGCGTCGTCGTCGCTCCAGTTCCACCGCCACGTCGTCACTGAAAGCAACCATTGCGGCGTATTGCGCCGGCGTCGCCGCGGCAATGAAGATATTTTGCGCCAGCCGCTCGATTGCCTCGACCAGGACCGGGGGCGCGACAATCCAGCCCGCACGCCAGCCGGTCATGCCATAGAACTTGGAAAAACTGTTAACGATCACGACGTCCTGCGAGTGACACAGGGCGCTGGTCACGGTCGGTCCGTAGATCAGGCCGTGGTAGATCTCATCCACAATCAGGGTACCGCCCAGTTCGGCTACGGTGTCGGCAATTTCCGCCATGGCATCGTCACTGACAAGGGTGCCGGTCGGATTTGACGGCGACGCCACCATTACGGCGACGGTGCGCTCGGTCCAGTGCTGGCGAATCAGCTGGCTATTAAGCTGAAATCCGTGGTCGGCGCCAACAGGCACCGGCACCGCCCGGCCCTCGAACAGCCGCGCGAAGTGGCGGTTGCAGGGATAGCCGGGATCGGCCAACAGTATCTCGTCACCCGGATTTATCAGTGCCGCAAACAACAACTGCAGAGCACCCGAAGCGCCGGGAGTAATGACAACCCGCTCCGCACCGGGTCGGCAGTGTGATGGATAGCTGTCAGACACAACCTGGCGCAATGCCGGCAGGCCCAGGGCCGGCGTGTAATGGGTGTGTCCGGCTTCGAGACTACGAATACCCGCGTCAATTATCGGCTGGGGCGTCGGGAAATCCGGCTCGCCGATTTCCATGTGGATAATCGATCGTCCGGCTGCCTCGAGCGCTTTCGCCCGGGCCAGGATATCCATCACGTGGAATGGCTGGATATCTGCCAGGCGGTCGGCGAGGCGTAGCCCGGTCATGCGCTCGCGTGCAGTTTGCGTAAAACGGCCAGATTCACATAGGTGGCGCCATTAATCCCGTCGCCCTGCAGCACAGTCGCGGGATGCCCTGGCTCACCCAGGTTATCCAGCACGATCGCGGCACCGGAAAAATCATGGTCAAGGGTGTAGTCATTGACGGTCACCACTGTCTGCAGGCCGGCTCCACGCGAGGCGATAATGCCGTTCTCCGAGTCCTCGAAGGCAAGACAGGCCGCCGGATCGAGGCGCATCTGCTCAAGCACATAGTGGTAGATATCGGACGCCGGTTTCTTGGCCGGTACGATATCGCCGGCACCGATCACCTCAAACCAGGATTCTCCCTCCTGCCCCAGCGTGCTGGCCAGCAGGGCGCTGACATTGGCCGGGGTGGTGGTGGTAGCGATTGCCAGCCTAAGGCCGTCCTCACGTGCCTCACGCAGCAGGCGCTCGACACCTGGCCGCAGGGGGATCCGAGCCTCCTGCATCAGGGCAGTATAATGCTCGGTTTTGGCGGCATGTAGTGCTGCTACCATTTCGTCGAAATCCGCCGGTTTCTGGTAATCCGGACGGAACTGTTCCACGTAAAACTTCATGCGCTCCTTGCCGCCGGTCACCGCCAGCAATTTGCCATAAATCGCCACATCCCAGTGCCAATCGAGGCCCGCGTCATCAAATGCCTGATTGAAGGCCACTCGGTGTCCATCACGTTCGGTATCGGCCAGGGTGCCGTCCACATCAAATATTAAAGCTTGCAAAGACATACTCATTATCCATACTACTTATTGGGTTATTGCTCTCGTGGTGCGGCAAAATATTGCTTTGTTGCGCCACCCCACCCTTTCAGGTATAAATTCGCGCCAATTTTCAGGCCGATGTTGGCCATCATTATCGCAGGAGTCTGACCATGCCGGCCAGAAAGAAAAAGGAACCTGAACTTCTCGTTGGCGGGATTAAACCCTACCAGGCCAAGAAGGGCGAGAAGTACATGAATCAGAAGCAACAGGACCATTTCATGGCCATGTTGCAGGGATGGAAGGCCGAACTTCAGAGCGAAATCGATCGCACCATTCACCAGATGCAGGAAGAGGCCACGACCGAGGCCGATCCCAACGATCGCGCCAGCCTGGAGACGGATATTTCCCTTGAACTGCGCTCGCGTGATCGCGAAGGCAAGCTGGTGAAGAAGATCAACGAGGCAATAGATCGCATCGAGGAAGGCGAATATGGCTATTGCGAAAGCTGTGGAGTCGAAATCGGCATTCAGCGTCTCGAGGCCCGCCCGACTGCGGAACTCTGCATCGACTGTAAGACCCTGGACGAGATCCGGGAAAAACAAAGAGGTTAGATGGTCGCTTTCGGCGCAAAATTAATTTAAAAGGGGACTGAGGTCCCCTTTTCTATTTCCAGAAGCAAATAAAAAATGAAACTACTCATCAAGAACGCCAGAATCGCCCAGCTCGACGGCAGCACTATTGAAGGCGATGTCCTGTGTGAAGACGGCAAAATTGCAAAAATCGATGGCAGTATCGACACCAGCGCCGATGAAATCATCGATGCCGCCGGGCGACTGCTGTTACCCGGCGTAATCGATCCGCAGGTCCATTTCCGCGAGCCCGGTAACGAACACAAGGAAGATCTCGGCTCCGGCTCCCGCGCTGCCGTGCGTGGTGGTGTCACCAGTTTCCTGGAGATGCCCAACACCAGCCCGCCGACGACCGACCAGGCCGCGCTCGACAAAAAACTGCAACTGGCTGCCGAGAAGAGCGTTGCCAACTATGGTTTTTTCATTGGCGCCACCCCGGAAAACCTGGAGTCGCTCAACAGTGTCTCACCCGTGTGCGGTATCAAGATATTCATGGGCTCGAGTACCGGCACTCTGCTGGTCAATCGTCGTGCAGACCTGGATCGCATCTTTGGCAACGGCTCGCGACTGATTGCCGTGCACGCAGAAGACGAGACGCGAATCGAGGATCGCAAAAAAGAGTTTGCCGGTCGAACTGATTACGCGGCGCACTCCGAGATCCGCGACAACCGGTGCGCGGTACTGGCCACCGAACTGGCACTGGAGCTGTCGAAGAAGTATCAGCGTCGCCTGCATATCCTGCACCTGTCTACACATGAAGAGGTGGATATCCTGCGGAAAGACAAGCCGGCCTGGGTCACTGCCGAGGTCATCCCGAACCACCTGCTATTGAATGTGGCCGATTACGAAAAGAAAGGCAGTCTGGTGCAAATGAACCCGCCGATCCGGCAGGTAGAAGACAACGAAGCGCTGTGGCAGGGGCTCAGGGACGGCGTTATCGATTTTATCGCCACTGACCATGCACCGCACACGCTTGAGGAAAAAAACCAGCCCTACCCCAAATCACCGGCGGGCATGCCTGGTGTTGAAACCTCGTTACCGTTAATGCTGACCGAGATGAAGAAAGGTCGCTGCGATCTCGCGCAGATCCAAAAATGGATGTGCTACGGCCCGGCTGAGGCCTATCGAATTCCGAACAAGGGCAAGATCCTCGAGGGTTGGGATGCGGACTTGACGCTGGTGGACATGGAAAACACCAGGCCGGTGCGCAACGAAGAGGTGTTTTGCCGCGTCGGCTGGAGCCCGTACGAAGGGCGAGAGCTGGTATGGCCGGTCTACACTATCGTTGGCGGACGCGTGGTATTTGACCAGGGCAAGATTCGGGACGGCGTGCTTGGCAAGGCGCTCACCTTCGACGCCTGAGCCCGGGCGTCAAAGTCAGGACGGCTAGATTGCCATGGAAATGATTCACGTCTTCTGGCTAGCGTTGCTGCAGGGTCTGACAGAGTTCCTGCCAATCTCGAGCTCGGCTCACCTGATCCTGCTTCCGCAATTGATGGATTGGTCAGACCAGGGCCTGGCCTTCGATGTGTCAGTGCACCTCGGTACCTTGTGCGCGGTATTGTTGTATTTCCGGCGCGACCTGATCGTCATGGTACGGGATTGGTTCGGTTCGCTCTGGCATCGAAAACTGACCCCGGATGCACGCCTCGCCTGGGCGGTTTTGTGGGGCACCATTCCCGCCGGGCTTACCGGCTTCCTGTTTTCAGACGATATTGAAAAGCACCTCAGATCGCCGCTGATCATTGCCGCCACCACTATTCTCTTTGGTGTACTGCTGTGGTGGGCAGATTCGCGTCGAACGGAATCTCGGGACGAGCACAGCCTGGCTTGGCGCGACATCGTCTTTGTCGGCATTGCCCAGGCGCTTGCGCTGATCCCCGGGACGTCGCGCTCCGGCATCACCATTACCGCGGGGCTCATGGTCGGGCTCAGTCGTCAGGCAGCCGCGCGTTACTCGTTTCTGCTGTCTATCCCGATCATCCTTGCAGCCGGGGGGCTGGAAACCAGAAAACTGATTCAAAGCGCCATGCCAGTGGACTGGTGGTCCCTGGGCGTTGGCGCGACAGTAGCGGGCGTCAGCGCCTACCTGGTAATCCACTATTTCCTGAAGCTGATCAACCGCATCACGATGCTGCCCTTTGCCCTGTATCGAATATTGCTGGGATTTGCCCTGATTTACCTGTTTGTCTGACACACGCAAATAATGGCGCCAAATATTTTGAAACTTGGCTCTGCGTCGGCTATTTTTAGCAGCTATTAATAATAAGTATCCCGACTGTCCCTGATTATGTCTTCTGTAAAACACCCGGGCGCCGCCCACGCGCCGCCCACTGTATTACTGGTTGATGACTCGCGCGTCATGCGCAAGGCCATCGGCATGATCCTTACCCAGGAATTCATCCTGATCGAGGCAGAAGATGGTGAAGGCGGCTGGGAAAAGCTGACCAGCAATCCCGAGATTCAGGTCGTCATCAGTGATATAGAAATGCCGAGGCTGGACGGGTTTGGTCTGCTGGAGCGACTGCGCAATTTCGAGGATGTCCGTATCAGCCAGATGCCGGTAATTATTATCACCGGTGCTGAAGACGAAGAGACGCGGCAGACCGCCCTGGAACAGGGGGCAACCGACTTCGTCACCAAACCAGTCGACAAGACCCAGCTACTGGCACGCGTCCGAACCAATGCCCGGTTCACCGAGACCCGGCGCACACTCGAAGACACTTCGTACTCGCTAAAGTCAGAGTCCACCCAGGATCCGGTCACCGGTCTCAATAGTCGCCGATTCTTCCTGCAGCGTGGCCAGCAGGACATTGCCTACGCCAAGCGCCACGGTCAGGGCCTCGCCGTCTTACGCCTCGATATCGACAAGTTCCGTAGATTCTATGATGACTACGGTGACGATGCGGTCGATGAGATCCTTATTTCGGTCGCCAGTCTGCTGAAATCCCACGCCAGGGTTGAAGACACGGTCGCACGCATCGGCGGTGCGGCGTTCGCCGTGCTGGCGCCGTCAACCTCTCCGGGCGAGGCAATGATTCTGGCCGAGCGCCTGCGATACGCCATCGCGCAACATCCAGCTCAGTGGCAAAACGTCAGCATTCCAATGACCGCCAGCGTTGGCCTGGTGACCCTGGCCCACCATCTTGACTCCGATATCTCCGGCCTGTTGAAACTGGCGGAAGACCATCTGCGCCAGGCGCGGCGTGCGGGTGGCGATCAACTCAGCTCTGACGACAAGGCTGCCGCGGGTGCCGCGCAGGTCGCAAGCGCACAACCCGCCCCGCTTGAACCGACCCAGACGGCCGAGATCCAGCCGCTCGGCGATGCGCTGGACGACATCGGTATTCCCGAGATACCTGATGAAACAGGGTCTGCCGAACTGGAGCAAATTGGTCTACCTGCGGTAGAGCTGCATACCGATGACAGCCCTGGCCTCAAACCGGACAACGCGGAAATTCCATCGATGGACGAAGCGATGGCGGCATTGGCCGCCGGTGAGGCACATCGCGTGGAGCCTTATTTATGGTCGCTGCTCAAACAGTGTCTGCCGTTTCTGGAACATTGCAACGACAAGCTCGACCTCGGCATCGGCGTCGCAACCCAGGTCGTTCGCCACAAGATTGAAAATCCCGAAGAGGAATAACACACTACGACCATGAGACGTGGTCGTTTTGCCCCCTCCCCGACGGGTCCCCTGCATTTTGGTTCACTGGTTGCCGCGCTTGGCAGTTATCTCAACGTGCGCGCACAACAGGGTCAGTGGCTAGTTCGCATGGAAGACCTGGATCCGCCGCGGGAGGAGCCGGGCGCGGCCGACCAGATTCTGCGCGTACTCGATGCCCTGGGTTTTGAGTGGGATGGCGATGTGGTTTATCAAAGTCAGCGCTACGATCTATATCACGATGCCATTCGCGACCTGACGGCAAAGGGATTGACCTACTACTGCACCTGTTCGCGCCAGGACATTTCCCGTGCGGGCTTGCCTGGTATTGAAGGCAACCGCTACCCCGGCACCTGCCGCACGGCCGCCCACCGAAACCTAGATGCCAGCACCCGCTTGGTCACTGACGACATACCGATCATTTTCACCGACTTGCTACAGGGCCAACAGTCACAACGACTGCAGTCGGATGTCGGAGACTTTGTCATCCTTCGACGCGACGGCTTCATGGCGTACCAGATTGCGGTGGTCGTTGACGACACCGACCAGGGTATTACTGAAGTCGTCCGCGGCTCGGATTTGCTGGACTCGACCCCAAGGCAAATTTACCTGCAGCGCCTGCTGGATCTCGCCACCCCGCATTATCTGCACTTGCCCGTTGCGGTCGACGGTCAGGGCAACAAACTCAGCAAGCAAACCGGCGCCCCGGCTATCGACATTCGCAACGGCCCAAAGGTAATCTTCGAGGCCCTGGCTTTCCTGGGGCAATGCCCGCCTGCGGAACTATCTGGCGCAAAACCGGCCGAATTACTTGAGTGGGGCAAGCAACACTGGAACGCGGCCATGATACCGCCGTTAAAATCGATTCCGTTTGGAGCATGAGATGAGCACTGTTACCTCTGACCACGATTTCATTGCAGCCTTTCGCGGGCGATTCATCGGAATCCTCGAGTGGCATCAGCTCGACACGTTCTGGAAAACCCTGGTCGACCAGGCCGGCAAGGGTTGGTATATCTATGCTGTTGGCGAACCGGCTCCAACCCGCGTCAGCACGCCTGATGAGGTGAAGACATTTATCAGTGAAATCGAAACCCTGCTGCGCAAGGAACATGAGGAGGAGTACTGCGGTATCGTTTATACCGATGACAAAAAAAATCCCGGTTTTATCAAGATATTCGATCCCAACAACCTCGGTGTCGTATGCGGATACAGTGACAACCCACCGCTGCCGGGCTGGATCCTTTCGACCATCGCCCCGGTCGAGCTCAACGACAGCACCATTCTGCCAGGAAACCGCCGCCGTTGGTGGCAACGCCTCTGGAAACAAGCCAGTTAAGTGAAAACGTGCCGATAATCGAATCATCGTTCCGGCCGGCATGGTGGTGCCGCAACCCCCATCTGCAAACCATGTGGCCATTGGCGGTCAAACCTGACCACCCAGAGCTTAGACGCGAGCGGATTGAGCTCGCCGATGGTGACTTCATCGATCTGGACTGGACGACCAACACGACCGGGCCGCTGGTCGTTGTCATGCATGGCCTGGAAGGCTCGGCCCACTCGCATTACGCGCGACGCATCATGCATGTACTCCCCGCTCGCGGCATGCGCGGAGTACTAATGCATTTCCGTGGGCGCAGCGGTGAGCCGAACCGGCTTGCGCGTGCGTATCATTCCGGTGAAACCGGCGACATCAATACGATTGCTGAGATATTGCATAAACGTGAACCGGGTGTACCGCTGGCCGTAATCGGTTATTCGCTTGGCGGCAATGTGCTGCTCAAGTGGCTCGGTGAACTGGGTAGCAGCGTTAAAATCAAGACCGCGGTTGCAGTATCAGTGCCGTTTATCCTCAGTGACCTGGCGGATCACATGAGCACTGCCGCCAAGGCAGCCGTGGTGGATCTGCATCTGAGCGTTGAAGAAATATCCCGACTCGACAGTTTCTGGAAATTTGACGACAAGGTCACCGCGCCGATTCACGGGTTCGAGGGCGCTGTTGACTACTACCAACGGTGCAGCTCACGACAATTTATTCATGGCATACGTATACCAACGCTGGTCCTGCAGGCGCGCGATGACCCGTTTATGACACAAGCCGTCATCCCGACTGAAGCGGAGTTAAGCGAAAGCGTTCGACTGGAGCTTTCCGATCATGGCGGTCACGTGGGTTTCATTTCAGGCGGGACATGATAGTCGAACGGCGCCTGTGCGTGATGGTGCGCTAACTTGCTGTTATCAAACTCTTTTTTTAGTATTCCTAGACACGTTTCTCCCACCACTTAACGCCAACAACGGTTCCGCCCACCATCGAAACCGTTGCCACTATCGAGGCAACAGACAGGGTCGAAACGCCACTAAGGCCCTGACCAATACCCATGAATGCGCCACCAACAAGATTGTGGGGAATGCGGCGGGTATCCGCAACCGTTGCCCTGAAGCCACGACGCAGCGCCGCGCTCAGCAAGGCCCCGACGAATATCGCAGCAATAAAGGCGCTGCCAAAGTTCAGCACCGGACCGGTGTTGGTCGACAACCAGTAACTGAATCGCGCCAGCGGACCGGTAATGGCAATGGCGGCCGGCCGCGTCGATGTGAATTCACCCGCAGCCCACCAGCCGTTTACCAACCAGGTCAGGACCACCAGTGCACCAATTGCAGCGCCGGCGACTATCAGCCCGGCATTTTCCCGAAGTTGGCCAGGCCGTACGATCAAACCAATTAAGGCAAACGAAATCACGAGACCTGCCAGCCAGGGAGGTATGTGCATCAAGGTTGCAACGCCATTATCCGCCGACGCCAAAGTGACTGTCGTTGCTTCGGTCAGCGCCATTCGCGCTGGTTCGAGTACGCCAAATGTGGTGATGCCGGCAAACAACATCATTGCGAATAATGTAAGCAGGCTACCGACATGGCCCTCGGCTGCGTTTACCAGCGTGCGTGCCGCACAACCGCCGGCTAATGCGGCACCAAAACCGAATAGCAGTCCGCCTAAAACTACCCCAAACCAATTGAGTTGAGCACTTCGATAGCCCGCATCTGCGATTGCAACCCACCCCAGTGATTCTATGATCATCACACCCGGGATCGCTATTGCCCAGGCAGCAAGAAAGGACTGAAGGTAGCGATAGTCTCGCACTATCATCGCGCTGGATACCGCGGCGACCATACAGAATCGTGAACGCTGCATGATGACGCCGAAACTCAGTCCGATAACTAGACCGCCAACGATGGCGGATATATTCAGTTCATCCATTGTTTGCTGTACCTTGGACTATCTAGTCAATAGATCCACTATCCCTGGACACTCTACTCTGATAATCCTTTTGGCCAAACATGAAGTGTGGAATCAATAATATGGCCTTTGCTGTCCATCACCGCGCTAATTGCCTTTGCCGTACAATCTGTCTGACCGGGTATCGTCATTGATCTGGTGAACTCGGAATAAATCGTAATCGTCGGTGTCGACTGATCGAGCTCATATACATACTCAACCCGAATCGGGTTGATATCGATGCGAGACAGGGGCTTACCGAAGAAGTGGAGTTCGCCGCGATCGACGGCTTCAAGAAAAATGGCGATGACCTGGTGCGGCGTCTTGTGGGTGTGCGGGTCATAACCCGGCGGTGCTTCAAGGATGTGAGCATTCACCGATAGGCCGTGAACCAGAAATACTGTCAAAAACAGAAAATGAATTTTTCTTGTATTCACAGTCACACTATCTGTTTCTGGCGCTCAGTATTGCTACTACTTCTCCACTCCTCCAGTTCCGATAGAATGTCGAGGAGTCGGTAGTCGTACAGGCAGTAAAACACAAAGGAACCACGGCGCTCCCCTTTCACGACGCCCGCCTCGCGCATTGCCCTCAAATGAAACGAAACATTCGTCTGTGACAACCCGGTTTTAGCAATAATGGCAGAGACCGGAGTACAATCCAGCCCCATACTACACAGAATACGAAGCCGGTTCGGCTCGGACAGAAGCTTGAAAATCCGGGACAGCTCGTTGACCGGAAAATTAGGATATGCGTTAATGCTCATATGAGTAGTCACTCATATCCTAAACCTGATACATTCCTATTGCAATCCAGATACCGGGGTCGTTGCTAAACCATGTTTTTCAGTCAGCTGCCAACCAAGGAATCCTCTCTCTCCTACCTGTTTGGCTGTGGCGGCAAGGGTAAGGCCATCGCCGTAGACATCGTCGCCGGAGACGAGGTCTGGTTTATTGAACAGGCCAAACAACGCGACGTCACCATTACTCACGTGATTGATACCCATGTCCATGCCGACCACTATTCCGGCGGCAAGGCGCTTGCAGCAAAAATCGGTGCGCCCTATTGCCTGCATGAGAACTCGACAGTCGATTATGAGGTCGAACGGCTTCACGACAACCAGGTAATCGAGGTCGGCAATGTCTCGGTAACGGTCCTGCATACGCCTGGCCACACCTACGACAGCATATGTTTGCTGGTCAGCGACAAACGCCGCTCCGATGAACCCTGGTTCATTCTTACCGGCGACACACTATTCGTTGGCGCCGTCGGTCGGCCTGACCTGGCCGGCAAGGAATATGAAATGGCAGGTACCTTATTTGACTCGATCCACGAACGCATCCTGACACTGCCGGACAACGTTGAAATTTATCCCGGCCATCAGGCGGGTAGTGCTTGCGGTGCCGGTATCTCTGGCAAACCGAGTTCTACGGTTGGTTTCGAGAAAAAATTCAATCCGATGCTCAGCATGGATCGCACTGCATTTGTCGCCGCCTTGACCAGCGAGATCCCTCCTCGCCCGGCCAACATGGATCGAATCGTGGCCGCGAACGTCAGCGCCTAGGTTTCCTCATGACTTTCGAAGATTACGTTCACGGTATCCGTGACAACCTTGAACAATTCCTGCATCAGCTGTTCCAGGTACTGCTGGTTGGCATGACCCTCGGCCTCATGCGCACGGTAGTACCGGCGCTGGCGGAAACCGAGTTCGATGTGCCACGGGGTTCGTTCATGCTGCTGATGGCGTTCGTGGTAGCGTTCGGGTTTGTCAAAGGCACGCTCAATTTTGTAGCGGGCCGTTTGTCGGAACACTACGGTCGTAAACGGGTACTGATGGCAGGCTGGCTGATTGCCATACCGATTCCCTTTATCGTCTACGCCGCCCCCAGCTGGAGCTGGATTGTATTTGCTACCGTGTTGCTGGGTATTAATCAGGGCCTCACCTGGTCCATGACCCAGACCTCGAAACTTGATATTACCCGAGCGGATCAGCGCGGTTTTACGATTGGTATGAACGAATTCTCCGGCTATTTTGGTGTAGCTGTCGCCGGAATTATAACGGGCTACCTGTCTGAGTGGTTGTCTCCACGCGAAGGACTACTCTGGTTCGGCATCACTTCCATTGGGCTTGCAATTATTACGACTCAGTTGTGGGTCAAAGAAACGCTGCCCTGGGCCAGGGCCGAAGCCCAGCGCCACGCTAGCGGTGCGGCAACCGGGCCCACCGCTAGATTCCCCATCAATATTTCAGATAAACCGACAACCTGGGAAGTGTTCACCCTCGTCTCCTGGCGTGACCGCCGTTTGGCCGCGTTCAGTCAGGCCGGGCTGATCGAAAAGTTTGTAGATGCCCTGGTGTGGGTTTTTTACCCTATTTTTCTGTACCAGCAGGGATTGAGTCTTGCCAATGTCGGTTGGGTGGTCGGCATCTACGGTTTCGTCTGGGGAGGCTCCCAGTTTGTTACCGGTAAATTATCTGACCATGTTGGTCGCAAATGGCCCATTGTTCTCGGTATGTGGATCTGTGGCGGCGGTGTCGGGCTTACGCTATTGGGCGACACCGTTTTGTGGTGGTCATTTTCCGCCGCGGTTGCCGGATTTGGAATGGCACTGCTTTATCCCAATATCAGCGCTGCAGTCGCAGATATCTCGCACCCCAACTGGCGCGGGTCGGCGATTGGTATTTATCGTTTCTGGCGTGACCTTGGTTACGGGATTGGCGCCCTTGCACTGGGTCTCGCATCAAACATGAGCGGTGCATTGAGCACCGGTTTCTGGCTGGTCACCGTCGCCATGTTTGTCTCCGGTCTACTGGTACTGATCTGGGGCGAGGAAACCCACCCGAGACTGAACCCGGCCTCCGACAAATCGTAAAACATGTACGACGCCGCGAAATATGATTCGTGGTACCAAACTTCACGCGGCAAGTGGATCAGTAACAACGAATTTCGCCTGATGATGCGGCAACTGGACCCCGAACCAGGATCTACGTTGCTGGACGTCGGTTGCGGTACCGGACACTTCAGCCGTCGTTTTGCCGCGGCGGGCCTGAAGGTCACCGGTATCGATCCTGATGCCGACGCCTTGACCTTCGCGCGCTATCAATCCGGTTCGGTGGAATACTTGGAAGGCCGGGCAGAAAACCTGCCCTTCCCCGACAACAGCTTTGACTACTGTTCTGCCGTCACCAGCCTTTGTTTCGTGCCGAATCACGGCAAAGCCATCGCTGAAATTTGGCGCGTGAGCCGAAAAGCAATGGTACTTGGCCTGCTAAACCGGCATAGCCTTCTCTATTTGCAAAAGCACGACCATGGTGACTATCAAGGTGCACGCTGGGATACGGCGAAGGACATTTTTAAATTCGCGAATAATCTGTTACCACGACCTGGTTCCATCGCCGCCGAAACAACAATAATGATTCCAGGTGGTGGCGCAGTTGCGCGACTAGTAGAAATGCTGCGTTCTACACGATTTCCGGGCGGCGGCTTTCTTTCGATCTCCATAAAAAAGTAAAAATCAAACCTCTCTATCATCCTTGACTCGTATTGCAGGCTGATGCCCGTTTAGTCAATGATCAGTTCTCACCGGGTGGATTGAATCTTTAACCAATCAAGAATCTGTTTTTCCTGGAATTCGTAAAACGGGTTGTAGCGTAACCGCATCAATTGATCCGCCGGGATTTGCAACACACCACGCTCGCCCCGTAGCTTTATATTCCCCAGTGAGACACCGGTTCCGACCGTGGTACGAACATCGCCGTAAACCGGATCGTCCGGCTTGAATGGCAAGGCAACATGCGAAAGTGAGTAAATGCCTTCTGGCCATCGAAGATCAGTAGCGACTATATTCACGGCGGTTGTATTGGCTGGCTTGATACGTTGTACCAGCCGGGATGAGTTGACATCGGCGTTGGTCAGCAAAATCAGGTCAAAGGGTACCTGCCGGTGCAGCAACACTTCGGCCGATCGTATCGGATTTACTGTTAACAGTGATGCAGTATTGGCCTCCCGATTGACACCGTAAGCAACCAGTCGATGATGGTTTGGTGCGAGCCGCAGAAAGAGACTGTCCACCAGCGCGTTGACCGGTACGGTCGCATCCACGACAGAAGTAAACGCCATAGTAGGGGGAAAGTTCTCTACACCCGCCCCCTGGTCCAGTCGGTTTATGCGTTTGGCGATGTCCTGGGTCAAATAATAGATCTGCTCAGCAGCGTTGAGCGGGAACGAATTGTATTTGTACGGGTCGTACTCCAGCTGTATATCGAGCCAGGCGAGCTTTTTCAGGCCAGGCAAATAGGATAGCCGTCGTTGCCAGGGAGCCAGTGCTGCTAATGATGAAACGCCGACAGCGGGTGAAATCATTACGAGACCGGCCGGCCTGGGGAGGGTCTCACCCTCGAGTCCCGCCAGGGTGTACTCCAGTGCCAGTGCTGCGCCATTGGAGTAGCCAACGAGATAGAGTGGCGCGTCGGGTCCGATTTTTTCGCGCAAATGGCGCGCGGCAATTCGAACCGCTGAAGTAAAATCTGTCCACTTTGTCCGTAACAGACCTGATGGTGCCGTACCATGACCCGGAAGGCGCAATGCTACCACCCAGCCTTGTTGCGAATTCAGTTTCTCAGCCAGGGCGCGCAGGCTGTAGGGTGAATCGGATAACCCATGCAGCATCAGGTAACCGGCACGGGGCTGTTTGGCAGGCAGCTCCACTGTGCGATTCCAGTTGGTCTTGTAACTGGTTGGATCGACCAGGCTCCCCTTGTGAAATCGATTGATTTGAACCTTCGCGGCTTTCGGCGTCGCCGCATAGACTTCTTCATCAAGGTCCCTAAATAGCCTGTCTTCCAGCGACAGGTACTGATCCAGGGTTTTAACGGAGATAGAATGCCCTGCACGATACTCCTGCTGGAGATGAACATCGTGCCACGCGCTGAGTTCGGGGCCACTTTTGAGCGTTAGGCTGAAAAATAGTACCGAGGTTATTACCGCTCCGAGCAAGACATAGCTGATAGCTATCAAAATGTGGCGAGTAATGGGATTCATGATTTTGTTAACATGCGAACGCAATCTTGCTATCGGTCGTTTTTATGTCTCATCGCTGATATTTGACGGCTGAAACCAGCCATGCCTGCGAAGCAGGCGTCTGACCAGGCTGATTTGTTAGCTGTAGTTATGCGCCATTTTGACTACTTCGCCACTTCGTGAGAAATGGCTTTAGTTAGCAAAAATATTTTACCTGTATATTTGTGGCATGGATGAGGAATTACATCACGCGACTCAACTATATGGTAACCAAGGCGCTGGTAAAGTCTGAGAGCTCCTTCATTTTGCCCAAATACTTCCACGCTAACTGTTTGACAATTCGCGTTTTGTGCCAATTTATTAACAGTCGACATGAGTGCAGTCCCTATACCTTTGTTTCTATATTGAGGATAGGAGGCGAGCATATTGATGTAAAAACTATCAGGAACGCATTGTTCTAGTTCAATAAGTGGACGAATAAATTCTGGATAATCATAAAGATTTTCTGCTTCTTCTTTTGAGGGTAATCGGTACGCTAGTAACATACCGGCGATATTACCTTCAATAGTGGCAACATGTGCGTTCTTGTAAGAAAAGTTCTCGCTTTCGGATTCTAAATTACGCGCACCTACAGCAAGGATATCTTGTTCGTTTTCTTTTGACTGTTCCCAGAAAAATGCTGGTATACCTTCACCTGCGATTAATGCTAGTTCGGCGAGTGGGTAACAATCCATTAGCGTGGCTTTTCTAATTTCCATTTTGGTTACCGAAATCTAATGTCCGATAAGATACATCGGCGTATAACGTCTCGCCTCAGGCGCACGGCGTATCCACGTCGCGCTGGAGGCGATTGTTATGTGTAGATTCCACCATTCTTGATGAAAAATATCGCAGACGACCTGTAATGACTGCTTTCGGTCAAAGCAGGCAATCAAGTTTTAAAGAAACACGGCTCAAATATGGCTGTGTTCTTCATAAAGCGTTGAAGCTGTAGATATCTCTACCTACGTGTCACGCCAAGCTCGGACTCCTCCCGGAACAGGGAAAACCAGTGTTTTTTCTAGGACTACTTTTCTGCGAAGCAGTAGAACAAGCCGGCTCCGCCGGTCTTGGCCAGTGCTCCCTGGCTACATCCTTTGGTGACATGCGCAAAATTCCAGGATTTGGCCCAGTCGTGATCGAGCGGTCCGATCCGGTCATGATGGCCCACTACTGCAGCGCCCTCACCGCTCTTGGTCCAGCTGCCGCAGGTCATGTCGACAAAGAACTGCGGGGCGAAGGCGGTGCCATCAAGGCGCGAGCCAGTGAGGATGTCGTGCATATTGGGCTTCTCCGTACGTCCGTTGACCATGTTGCCGCTCTCATCGAGAGCAGTGTCCTTGTTCAGATTGTTGTTCGATGAGTGCAGGTCATCGACGCTCTTCGCGATCATGACGCCCTTCGCATTGAACCATGGGCCTGCGCCGATGCGGTCACGTGCGTTAACGACGTTCTGGTCCTTGAAGTCGTTGCCCTGGGTGCTGAGGTAGGCGCGCCAGACCCGATTGCCGGCACCGACGGATTTCGCCAGTTTCTGGCAGTGTGCGTCTGCTCCGGCCAGGCCGCCGAGATTTGCACCGTTGCCTGGACCAGCACTGGTCACAAAGAAAGACATTTTGCCTGGTTCGCCGGCCCCGGCCGACTCAGCCAGTAGCAACGACCCCGCAGCAATCGATAGCATGAAAAATTTTAGAATCTGCATACTAAACTCCCAGGTTATCAGTTGGTTGAGTAAATATCCCCCGGCAAAGCCTGGGTACTTAGTATACCCAGTTTTGAGATAGGTTCTTAATACATAACGTCCTGGTTTTGCGGCGGGCCGCGGAGCGGGCCGTCTGCTGCAGCCAGTAGTTAGGCTGCTGTCTGCGACCGGGCGAGCCAAGATGCGCCCAAGAACAGAACCAGCCACACAACGGTCCGAAGGATCATGGCCCAGAGACTGTCGACAGCGACAGCTCCGCCACTGCCATAGATGACGAGGATGCCCACGAGAACAAGGAGATTAAGTAGGAAGATTGCTCCCGTCGCATTTCTACCCACGGTGACGCTGCGCCAGACAGCAACGCCGGCTGCTAAATACGCTACGCCCATTGCCGTGTTGAACATGAGGAGCGGCCGAAACACCTCATATCCGGGGTCGGAACCCAGCAGCACTCGGCCGCCCGCAAAGAGCGTAGCGACGCCGAACAGAACTGCAACGGCGGCGACGATGGTTTGCACGATGCGGATTGTGTGTTTGGCCATCATTTTTTCGCGTTCTCGCCCTGCTCAGGCCACGACTTCATCTGCGCCACGGCAATGCCAAGCCATGTGACAGAAGCAACCATGCTCGCCGCACCTATGAGGACAAACAATGGCGGGGCGCCCATAACTACTTCCGCGAGGATTCCTACTGGCATCAACATGCCCACGAGGGCGAGCCACGATACCCGCCTGCTGGTTGAGTCGTGAAGTGGTAACCGCAACAGGAGATACCCGACCACAATGTTCAGGAACGCGAAAAGATTGCCATGTACATGCGCAAGTCGGGATTCAAAGTGCTTGCCGACAGCGTAGTCGGCAACCCACTGCGCCTTGTCAGGCGCAAAATCTCGTAGGTAGATCAGCACGAAACCGAACACCATGAAACCGGCCATAAATAGAAGGCCGGCCGAGATATTGAACTTGCCATGCTTCATTCTTACGAACTCCTATATTGATTACGAATGAGACCAATGCTTTGCATAGCAGTCTAACGTTTAAACTCAGCCGCGCAGTTTCTTGACGTCAGCTGGAGTGCTTTGTTAGCCATCCTATTTCATTTGCCTGGACTTTTGTCCTCAATCAGCAGTCTTAATGTTTCTTTGATTCTTTTATTTTTGGTTTCATCACGCTTAGCGCTCTCAATCCACCAAAGAAATTGTTTTTTGCGCGATGGGGCTAAGTTTTCAAATGCCTTCTTAGCTTTGCTGTTCTTAGTAAATGCATCTGTGAGCTCTTTTGGGGTTTCGAGTCGAATATCGACACTATCAAGCTTGTTCCATGAGCCATTTTGTTTTGCTATTTCTATAGTTTTTAGCCCAAACTCTGTCATCAGCCCTTTTTTTATCAACTTCTCGACTCTTTTTTTATTCTTAGAGGACCAATTGCTGTTAGCCTTTCTCGGCGTATATTTCTGCATATGTTTTTCATCGTCAATTCTTTTCACAATAGAATCTATCCATCCAAAACATATTGCCTCTTCAACCGCCTCATCGTATTTTACTGATTCTTTATTTACTTTAACCTTATAGAATACAAGCCATACCTCAGACTCTTTATCGTGGTTTTTCTCCAACCACTCTCTCCATTCATGTCGATTTTTAAATAATTTCTTCATCCTACATATGGCTAACGTTAAAGCTGTGCGGTGAAAACGAAGCGTAGTGTAGTTTGCATCCGAACGAGCGCTTTGTTAGGCCGCTTCGCGCACCAACCGGATGTCCACTTCTCGTTCAACATACTGCCACTCCGGTATAGCACGCAATGCAGCAAGCAGATTGTTGAACGCCCCCTCATCAGATGGCGCGTACTCGAACCAAGTGATGAAGTCGAACGGTTCGTTCTCCGAGAGATCCCGGCAGTGATGGAGCCTCCTCGCCAAAGTGGGATAGTGGTCTAGTCCGATCTTGGTGTGATGAGATTGCTCCTTGAAAATGTTCAGGCGTTCTTCTTGTGTGAGCGCCCACCAGGCCTCGTTCTTACGAATCGGGATCAGCGCAGCGCACGTTGCCTCAGGGCGTCCGAGATCAAGCAGCTCGGCGACAATTTGGCGCCTTTCTTCGCGATCGACATACCGCTCATTGCTGGTAATTCCTCGTAAAACCCAGCTTGCCTGTGGATCGACTGGACTCGATGAGGTGGAAGCGATTTCCAGCCTTTTTGCTGCTGGTAGTTGCTCGCCAATCATCGTTTCCATATTAGTAACCCGCCATAGGCCGGTATCGCCACCACTAAATGAAAATAATCTCGTAGACATATCGATCTCCTCAGTTAGGCCTAACTATATATCTCGATCAACTTCCATATAACATGACATGAGACGACACGTATAAATAGATGATCAAGTCAGTTTTGCTATTTAGCATTTTCTACTCGACAAAAGCTGAGCATGTTATGTGGAAACCTTTCATTCGCCTTATTTAACAAGAATTTATACACTACCAGAATGGTCAATGGATGACCTGCTCAATTAGAAATATCTAATATTTAATCTACGTACACTGGATCGGGCGATACATCCTGTTCAATAGCAAGCGCCATCCGAATGAAATGGGCGCGCCAGAAATTACGGCATTTCTGACCCACCCTGGGAATGCGAATCCAAGCCACTGAAAGCAACCGACTGGCCATTAAAAAAGGGGCTCTGATGAGCCCCTTTTTTTACTTCAGTTGCGTGATCACTGCGAATCAGGCTTCCTGCGCTTCCCCTTCCTGCAGTGCCTTCATGCTCAGGCGAATGCGGCCCTGCTTGTCCACTTCCAGCACCTTGACCTTGACGGTCTCGCCTTCGGACAGCTTGTCACTCACCTTCTCCACACGCTCGTTGGAGATCTGCGAGATGTGCACCAGACCGTCTTTGCCCGGCAGGATGGTGACAAACGCACCAAAGTCCATGAGTTTGGCAACCTTGCCTTCGTAGATCATTCCGACTTCTACGTCCGCAGTGATCTGTTCGATACGGCGTTTCGCCTCCTGTGCCGCGGCGTTGTCGGCGGAGGCCACCTTGACGGTACCGTCGTCGTCCAGATCAATGGTGGCACCGGTCTCTTCGCATAGTGCGCGAATCGTTGCGCCGCCCTTGCCGATCACGTCACGGATCTTGTCCGGGTTGATCTTGAAGGTCATGATGCGTGGCGCGTACTCGGACAGCTCTTCACGCGCCTCGGAGATCACCGCATTCATCTTGTCGAGAATGAACTGACGGCCTTCTTTGGCCTGATGCAGAGCGGCTTCCATAATCTCCTTGGTGATACCTTCAATCTTGATATCCATCTGCAGCGCAGTCACGCCATCGGCAGGACCGGCCACCTTGAAGTCCATGTCACCCAGGTGATCTTCATCACCCATGATGTCGGACAACACGGCAAAGCGAGCATCTTCTTTCACCAGGCCCATGGCAATACCGGCCACCGGCGCCTTTAGCGGAACACCGGCGTCCATCATCGACAGGCTCGAACCACAGACCGAGGCCATTGAGCTTGAGCCGTTGGACTCAGTGATTTCCGAAACCACGCGAATGGTATAGGGATAGGATTCCATATCCGGTAGTGCCGCCAGGACACCGCGCTTGGCAAGTCGGCCATGGCCGATTTCGCGACGCTTCGGTGAACCAACTCGACCGGTTTCACCAACCGAGTACGGCGGGAAGTTGTAATGGAAAATAAACGGCTCTTTGTAGCTGCCTTCAAGCGCATCGATAATCTGGGCGTCGCGCTGTGTGCCCAGGGTGGTAATCACCAGCGCCTGGGTCTCGCCACGGGTAAACAGTGCGGAACCATGAACGCGCGGCAGTACGCCGGTGCGGACCGTAATCGGGCGCACGGTGCGGGTATCACGACCATCGATACGCGGCTCACCATCCAGGATTCGGCCACGGACAATTTTCTTTTCCAGGCCCTTGATCGCGCCCTTGATGGCATCGACTTCCTCGGCCGGAGTATCTTCGTTGGTCAACTTCTCAACGATCTCGGCACGCACTTCCGACATGCGGTTCTGGCGTTCCATCTTGTCGGCGATCTTGTAGGCCTCGCCCACCAGCGCGCTGCCGGCTTCGGCAACCTTGGTCTCGAGCGCTTCGTCTTTCTCCGGTGCTTGCCAGTCCATCGCCGGTGCGCCGACTTCAGCGGCCAACTCGCGAATGGCATTGATCGCGACCTGGAACTGCTCGTGACCATACATGACAGCGCCCAGCATGACTTCTTCAGACAGGACATTGGCCTCAGATTCGACCATCAGTACCGCTTTATCGGTACCGGCAACCACCAGATCGAGATCGGAGGTTTTGAGTTCTTCGTTAGTTGGATTCAGCAAATACTCGCCATCGCGGTAACCCACTCGGGCTGCGCCAATCGGACCATTAAACGGAACGCCGGAGATAGACAGCGCCGCCGAGGTGCCGAGCATGGAAATGATTTCGGGGTCGATGGACGGGTCACTGGACATGACCGTGAGAATGACCTGAACTTCGTTGTAAAAACCTTTGGGGAAAAGCGGGCGGACCGGGCGGTCAATCAGTCGGCAGGTAAGAATTTCCTTTTCCGAGGGACGGCCTTCACGCTTAAAAAAGCCGCCTGGTATTTGGCCGGCGGCGTAGGTTTTTTCCTGATAATCGATAGTCAGCGGGAAGAAGTCGAAACCGGGGCGCGCCTCTTTGGCGGCAACGACGGTAGCAAAGACAACCGTATCGCCCATGCTCGCCATCACGGCACCGGATGCCTGGCGGCCTATTTCGCCTGTTTCGAGAGTGACTGTGTGCTGACCGAACTGAAAACTCTTAGTAACTTTTGCCAATGTATTGCCCCCCGGCCTTTATATTTACTTACGTAGACCGAGACGCTCAATCAGCGAACGGTAGCGATTCACATCACGATTCTTCAGGTAATCGAGTAACTTGCGGCGCTTGTTCACCATGCGCAGCAGGCCGACACGGGAATGGTTGTCCTTGCCGTGTTCCTGAAAATGACCTGTCAGTTCGTTAATGCGGGCCGACAGCAATGCTACCTGCACTTCCGCTGAGCCGGTGTCACCAGGCTTGGTCTGGTATTCCTTAACTATGTTCGCTTTGTCTTCTGCTTGAAGAGCCATTTCTACCTCGTTGCTTAACTGTTCCGCTTTCCGGATTCCGGTTGTCTTAAGGGCGCGTATTCTAACCGCGAGAATGCCCTCCCACAACCAATTTTCATTGAAAATTCAGGCTTTTTGCTCTGATTCGACGATTTCCGACGCTTTCAGCATCAGGCGCTTGGGTGCGATCCGCCCATCGTCCAGCACCTCGCCCATGCCCAGAAATCGCTCACCCTCCTCGTACAGGCGAATCAGGCCGGGTTCATGGGAATGGGGCACTGAAACCGGCTGCCCCTGGACCAGGTAGTGGGCCGCCAGCGAGGTCAGGCTGACCTCGGGGATATCGTGCAGGGCCTCATCCACCGGCAAAAGCAGGGCATCCCTGTCCTCCTGAGACATGGCTTCCAGCTCGTCCAGCCCCACTGCCTCCTCAATATCGAAGTCACCGACGCCCAGGCGCCGGAGTTCGGCCACGTGCGCCCCGCAGCCCAGCACCTGCCCTAGATCGTGGGCCAGCGACCGGACATAGGTGCCCTTGGAGCAAGCCATTTCCAGTTCCAGCACCTCATCGCCGTAGGACAGCAGTTTCAGCTCGTGGATCGCGACCGAACGCGGTTCGCGCTCCACTTCTATGCCCTTTCGCGCCAGCTTGTACAGCGCCTCGCCGTCTTTCTTGATCGCCGAGTACATGGGTGGCATTTGCTCGATTTCGCCCTCGAATCCCTTTAACGCGCGCTCCAGATCCCGCTTGCTGACATCAACCGGGCGCGTCTCCACAACCTCGCCCTCGGCGTCATACGTCGCGGTTTCGACACCGAGACGGATGCTGGTCCAGTAACGCTTGTCGGCGTCGAGCATGAATTGCGACACCTTGGTGGCCTCGCCGAAGCAAAGGGGCAACAGGCCGGTTGCAATCGGATCGAGACTGCCGGTATGGCCCGCCTTGCAGGCGCGGAACATGCCTTTGATTTTTTGAAGCGCCTGGTTGGAGGTGAAACCTGCCGGCTTGTCCAGCAGCAGGATGCCGTTCACATTGCGGCAATTGCTTTTATTTCGTCTGCCCAATTGAGCTCCCCGGAAGATCAGTCTTCGGCGTCGCGGCGAATTGCGCGATCAATCAGCTCACTGATGTGCGCACCACGCTCAACCGATTCATCATAGACAAAACGCAGGTCCGGTACGCCGCGCAGCTGAAGACGCGATTTCAGATGATGACGCAGGAAATCCTTGGCGTGATTCAGCGCTTTCTCTGCCGCCTTGGCGTCACTGTCGGTATCGAGGCAGGTAAAATAGACCTTGGCCCGGGACAGGTCCCGACTGACTTCAACGCTGGTAATGGTGACGTGCTGTACGCGCGGGTCGTTGACCTCGCGCTGGATGAGATTTGCTACTTCGCGCTGCAGAAGATGGGCAACGCGCCGAGGACGATTGGATTCCTGATGCATGAACGCAGCCGTTCGATTATGTAGGCAGCTAGGAGGTGGGAAGTAGTGGAACCGGACTACAGGGTTCGTGCGACTTCCACCCTCTCGTAGACTTCGATCTGGTCGCCGACCTTAACGTCGTTATAATTCTTGACGCCAATACCACATTCCGTACCCGCCTTGACTTCATTGACGTCATCCTTGAATCGCCGCAGGGACTCGAGCTCACCTTCGTAGATAACGACATTCTCGCGTAGTACACGAATCGGATTGTTTCGCTTGACCGTGCCTTCGAGTACGAAGCTACCGGCAATGGCGCCAAGCTTGGGAGATTTAAAGACATCGCGGACTTCCGCCAGGCCGACAATTACTTCCCTGATCTCGGGTGAGAGCATGCCACCCAGCGCTTCCTTGACCTCGTTTACGGCATCATAAATGACGCTGTAGTAGTGCAGGTCGACACCTTCGGATTCAATCAGCTTGCGTGCGGTAGCATCGGCGCGGACATTGAAACCGATAATAATCGCGCTTGAGGTTATGGCCAGATTCACGTCAGACTCAGAGATCGCGCCCACCATGCCGTGCACGACTTTTACCGCCACTTCACCGGTAGACAGTTTCTCCAGTGACTCGGTCAATGCCTCGACCGAGCCCTGTACGTCAGCCTTGATCACCACATTCAGGGTCTGGACAGCGCCTTCCTGCATCTGGTTGAAGACGTTTTCAAGCTTGGCTGCCTGCTGGCGCGCCAGCTTCACTTCCTTGAACTGACCCTGGCGGAACAGGGCAATTTCCCTGGCCTTGCGCTCGTTCTTGACAACGATGGCCTCGTCACCGGCGGCCGGTACACCATTCAGACCCAGCACCTCGACCGGAATCGACGGCCCGGCACTGGCAATCGGCTGACCGTTTTCATCATTCATTGCACGGACACGACCAAACTCCTGACCGGCAAGCAGAATGTCGCCCTTGTTCAGCTGACCTTTCTGCACCAGAACGGTAGCTACCGGGCCGCGGCCCTTGTCGAGACGCGCCTCCACCACCAGGCCGGCAGCGGGGCCAGTGTTGCGTGCCGTCAGCTCCAGTACCTCTGCCTGCAGCAGAATCGCGTCCAGCAGGTCGTCAATGCCGTCACCGGACTTGGCCGAGACATTGACGAAAATATCATTACCGCCCCACGCTTCCGGCACCACTTCGTGCTGGGTCAGCTCGGTACGCACACGCTCGGGATCGGCTTCGGGCTTGTCGATCTTGTTCACCGCTACCACCAGCGGAACTTGCGCGGTGCGGGCATGGTGGATGGCTTCAATCGTCTGTGGCTTAACGCCGTCGTCGGCGGCAACCACCAGGATCACGAGGTCCGTGGCCTTGGCACCACGAGCACGCATGGCCGAGAAAGCCTCGTGGCCCGGAGTGTCGAGGAAAGTGATTACCCCTTTCGGAGTTTCGACATGGTAAGCGCCGATGTGCTGGGTAATACCGCCAGCTTCACCCGTGACGACGGATGCCTTGCGAATGTAATCGAGTAACGACGTCTTGCCGTGGTCAACGTGGCCCATGACGGTGACCACCGGTGGTCGCGGTGCGACTTCGCCGGTTTCGACTTCTTCGTCAATCAGCAGCGCTTCCGGATTTTCCGGCTGGGCCTCTCTTACGGTATGACCCAGTTCCTCTGCGACAATCGTCGCGGTATCGCGATCCAGTATCTGGTTGATAGTTACCATTGAGCCCATTTGCATCAGGGCCTTGATCACTTCGGTGGCCTTGACTGACATCTTCTGTGCCAGATCGGCAACCGTAATGGATTCAGGTAACAGCACTTCACGCTTGGTGGGCTCGGTCGGCATCTCAAAACCGTGCTGACCGGAGAGGCTGGTCTCAACCGCCTTTTTCTTGGGTTTGGCCGCCGGACGACGGCGCTTGCTGCGCTGGACCTGTGCCAGCTGCAGTTCTTCACGCGCCTGCTCTTCTTTCTCGCGACGCGCTTCCTTGATTTCATCCGCTGATTTCTTCGGCGCTTCCGGCTTGGCTGCCGCTTTGCCGGCAGCGACTTCGGCGACTCCCGCCGGGGCTTCGGGTTTCTTGGTCTTGGCCTCGCGCGCCGCCTTCTCTTCGGCCGCTTTCTTCTCGGCTTCGGCCTTTGCCTTGGCTTCGGCTTCCAGGCGGACTTTTTCTTCTGCCTCGGCCTGGGCCTTGGCCTCTTCTTCAACCACGCTGCGCTTCACGTAAGTGCGCTTCTTGCGCACTTCTACCTGAACCGTATGACTGCTGCCGGTGCGGCTCTTCTGTTTGACTTCGCTGGTGGTCTTGCGCTTCAGCGTAATCCGCTTCTTCGCCGGTTCCTCGGTCTGGTCTCCTCGCAGGAAAGTCAGCAGCGTCATTTTCTCTTCGTCAGTAAGCGAATCGTCAATCCCCTTGGCTGCAATGCCAGCTGACTCCAGTTGGCGCACCAACGTCTCGGCGGGAACACCGATCTTCTCTGCAAAGGACTTAACGCTTGAATCAGACATAAATTTTCAATAACAACTCAAATTGTCCGGAGAGCTATCTTACTACTCTTCAGCAAACCAGGGGGCGCGTGCCGCCATAATCAGCGCCTTCGCGCGTTCCTCATCAATACCGAGGTCTTCCAGCTCCAACAGCTCATCCACCGACTGCTCGGCAAGATCTTCACCCGTAACAATACCATTACTGGCGAGCAGCTTGGCCATGTGCTCATCAATACCCTCGACATCAAGCAAGGTCTGATCCGGCTCGGCGCCACTGATCTTTTCTTCCATGGCGATTGCCTTGGTAAGCAACGCATCGCGAGCACGGGTACGCAATTCCTCGACAATATCTTCGTCGAATCCTTCAATCGCCACCATTTCCTGCTTCGGCACGTAAGCAACCTCATCCAGGGTAGTAAAGCCCTCTTCTACCAGTACTTCGGCAACTTCCTGATCAACGTCCAGGCTCTCCATAAACAAGGAAATAACGTCCTTGGCTTCGGCTGCCCCTTTCTCCTGCGCCTCTTCATCAGTCATGATGTTGAGTTCCCAGCCGGTCAGCTCGGATGCCAGTCGTACATTCTGGCCGCCACGGCCGATGGCCTGGGACAGCTGGGTCTCGTCGACAATTACGTCCATGTTGTTGGATTCTTCATCGACCACGATACTGGCAACCTCGGCCGGAGCCAGGGCATTGATCACGTATTCTGCGGGATTATTCGAGAACAGGATGATATCGACACGCTCGCCGGCCAGCTCGTTGGAAACGCTTTGGACTCGGGAGCCGCGCATACCGACACAGGCACCAATCGGGTCGATGCGGGCATCGGACGTCGAAACGGCGATTTTTGCCCGCAGCCCGGGGTCACGGGCAGCGCTATGTATCTGGATCAGGCCTTCGCCTGCCTCAGGTACCTCAAGACGGAACAGCTCGACCAGCAATTGCGGCGCGGTACGGCTAAGGAACAATTGTGGTCCGCGCGGCACCAGCTGTACGTCTTCGAGATAGACACGAATACGGTCTCCCGGGCGCAGGCCTTCGCGCGGAATCATCTTGTTCTTGGGCAACAGCGCTTCCGCACCGCTGAGCTCGATGATGGCATCGCCACGCTCCATGCGCTTGACCACGCCGGTCATCATCTCGCCCTTGCGATCCTGGAACAGTTCGACGATCTGCTCACGCTCGGCCTCGCGCACCTTCTGCACGATAACCTGCTTGGCAGCCTGGGCGGCAATACGACCAAACTCGACCGGGTCGAGCGGCTCTTCAATAAAGTCACCAATCTGGATGTTGGGGTCGCGCTGCTGCGCGGCAGCGAACAGGATCTGGCGCTCCGGGGTCTCGAACTCCTCGGACTCGTCATCCATGACTTCCCAGCGACGGAACGTCTTGTATTCACCGGTCTGGCGATCGATATCTACACGCGCATCGATGTCTTTCGGATGCTTTTTGCGTGTCGCAGTCGCCAACGCAGCTTCAATCGCGCGAAAGATGATTTCTTTCTCGATGCCCTTTTCACGTGACACCGCATCAACGATCATCAGAATTTCTTCGTTCTTCAACGCTCAGTCTCCACCTGTTTCTAGAACTTCGGCACCAATCGAGCGCGCTCTATGTGCCCCAGTTCCAGCTCGTATATTTCATTGTCTACTTCAACCAGGACAAGGTTGCCCTCAACGCCCTGCAGGCGGCCGGTAAAATTCCGGCGACCCAAAACCTGTTCTGCCATGCGAATCTTTACATTCTCGCCGGCGTACTGCTCGAAATCTTCCCGCTTGACCAGCGGGCGATCGAGGCCGGGTGATGACACCTCCAGGGTATACTCCCCCCGAATTGGGTCCTCGACATCCAGCACCGCGCTTACCTGTCGGCTAACGGCCTCACAATCATCGATGGTGATTCCACCGGGTAGATCGATATACACCCGCAAAACGGTGTTGCTGCCGTCGCCGGTCAGTTCTACCGCTACCAGGTCGTACCCCAGCGCGGTTACGCTCGGTTCGATCAGGCTGCTCAGCGTCGATGTATCCAATGCCGTCTTCCACCGGTCACGGCACCGATTGATACCGTCCCCAAAACGAAAAAGTGGGCCGTTGGCCCACTTTTCTTATTTATCGCGCGTTGTTCGCCCGACTTGTGCAGATTATCCCAAGCCGGATGGGAAAACAACGCGTCCTGCAGTGTTTGGTAGCGGGGGCAGGATTTGAACCTACGACCTTCGGGTTATGAGCCCGACGAGCTGCCAGACTGCTCCACCCCGCAACATGAGGCGCGCATCTTACAGCCGAAATATCGGTTTTTCAAGGGAAATTCCGCAGTTGCGACGGATTTCTCAGGCTAATTCACTATTTCCCGGCAGCCACCGGCGCTGCCGAGGTCGATTGCAGATATTCTGTGCAATAAGCGAATGCCACCCACGCCAGCAGCTCACCGGTCACGCTCAGCGCAATCGTAACACCGTCGGCGACATCGGCCGGAATCAGTATCAGCAGCAACGCAGGGACCAACAGCAAGGCCGCGAGGAACCCGGCCTGCGGCAGGCGCCGACGACCGATGCGGAAGGCCTCAGCAAGGGTTTCGAACAGACGAAAATTGCCGCGCACAAACACCAGCGGTAGCCAATAGACAAACACCAGGCCCAGCACCGCCACCAGCAACGAGAGGTATCGGGCGTAGGTCTTGAACAGGACTTCCGGCTCCATTCCGGTGAACACCTGCACAAACACCACCAACACATTGATTGCCAGCAGACCGATTACGCCGGCCTTCAGTGATAGCACGATGAAGGCGGAAAAAATCCGGCGCGCGTTTGCCAGCGCGACGGGAATCTGGATCACCGACTGGCTGGCAGCGAACGACTGGTAAATGCCGGCGGCTAGAAAAAACAGGCCCATAAACAATGCAGTAAACACCAGCGGTCCGTATAAACCGCTGACATTGTCGCCATAGGCAGACAGGTCGATGCGCAGCAGTAAAAGCAGTGCGACCTGGGAACCGGCGAACAGCCAGATGGCGGGACTTAAGAACGTGCGAACAAACGCGCGAATGCGCATGGTGTTCTCGTTTTCCGGAAGGTTCTGTTCAGTCATGAAGTCGGCGAGTCTACTGATCAAGCCGGACACTGTCGATATCTCGACGCTCCACCCACAAGACAGTGGCACCGGCAACCGCCGCGGGCATGATCAGCAGATTTATAATAGGGATGAGTGTCACCACCATGACTGCGGCACCGAAACCCAGCGTAAGCATGCGATTCTTGCGTAACCATCTCCGAACATCGCTGAAATACTTATTGTGGTTGTTCATGGGATAGGACACATATTCGACTGCCATCATCCAGGCACCAATTATGGGTGTCAGCACTGCAGCCGGCGGCCCGGTGACAATATTAATCAGCGGCAGAAAGGTGGCGATAAGCAGCACCAGCCAGATAACCAGAAATACCATGTATTTCCTGATTTCACCTGCGATCGAGCGCACAAAATCAGCAAAGAAATGACTTTTGCGGGGCTTTGACTGAATCTCCACTGGCACCAGCAGCCGCTCGACCTTCTCGGCCAACAGTCCGTTAAAGGGTGCCCCGAACAGGTTAACCGTCAGCGTAAACAGGAAGAAGACGGTGATCACCACCAGCAGACCGAACAGGATCCAGAAAACAATCCCGATAATGCCGCTCATCCACCAGTTATCCCCCTGGGGCAGGAATTTTTGCATGACTTCGGAAACACCGGTGGCACCGAGCCACACCAGGCCGCCAAAAACCAGGATGTTCACCAGAACGGGGGCGATGAAATAACGACGCAACCCCGGCTGACGAATCAGACGAAATCCTTTGAGCAGATAACCTACGCCGGCTGCGAAATCTGCGAACACTACTTTGTCTCCTTGGCTGGCCCGGTTTGCGAGTGGCCGAATGCTACCCGAGAACAGCCGCCGCCAGCAAACGCCTTGATCCTCGACAATAAAACGGGATGCAGGCATTGTTAATCTAATTGATGACAGGAAACGATAGACGGTACCGAATCACTTACTTACTGACATAGGGTACGCGCCATGATCTCACGCAGCACAAAAATAACCATGGTATCCGCGCTCCTCGCGCTGAGTCTCGCGGGGGCTGCACCGGTGCACGCCATCGACGCTGCCGCCATCATCAAGGCCGCCATGGACCAATGGCGAGGTACTACTTCACATTCCACCATGTCGATGACGATCCATCGGCCAGACTGGGAACGCACCATGGTCATGGAGGGCTGGACCTCGGGTGAGAAAAAATCACTGGTGAGGGTGCTCGAACCGAAAAAGGATGCCGGCAATGGCACCTTATTAATAGATAACAGCATGTGGACCTTTTCGCCGAAGGTAAACCGCGTGATCAAGATTCCATCAAGCATGATGAACCAGAGCTGGATGGGCTCCGATTTCTCCAACAAGGATATTGCCCGTTCGGCCGATATCATTGACCAGTACACACACACCCTCCTCGAAACCCAGACCAGCGAAGGCCACAAGGTGTATGTCATTCAGTCGATTCCCAAGGAAGCTGCACCGGTCGTCTGGGGAAAGGAAATTCTGCGTATTCGCGATGACTACGTGCTACTTGAGCATACCTTCTATGACCAGGCCATGAAGCCGGTAAAGAGCATGAAGACATCGAAGGTTGGCATGATGGGTGGACGCATGGTGGCAATCCAGGAGCGCATGGCCAAGATCGATACGCCCGAGGAATATACCGAGATCAAGGTGATCTCGGCGAAGTTTAATATCCCGATCTCGGATAGCACCTTCACCCTTTCCAATCTCCGGAATCCCAGGAACTAGTTCGTGAACGACCTACCGCGACTGGCCTGGCGAAATATCTGGCGAAACAAGCGCCGTACCTGGCTCACCTCCGCAGCAATTGCCTTTGCTGCTATTTCGATAATTTTCATCCTACCGATCCAGGAAGGTGCCTATACGCAGATGATCGACATAAGCCTGCGTGTTTTTCCAGGTCATGCCCAGGTGCAGGCACCGGGGTATCAGCAGCAGCCACAGATGTACAAGACCGTCGATGATGCGGCAAACCTGGCTGACAGCTTACGTCAAACCGGCCACTACAAGGCGGTATCGGTACGCGCCCAGGGATTCGCGTTGATGTCGTCTGCCAATCGCAGTTATGGCGCGTCGGTTGTCGGAGTGCAGCCCCAAACCGAATCAACGGTATCCCTGATTCCCGGAATGATTACCGAAGGGCGTTACCTGTCATCCAACGATGCTTTGGAGGCGGTGATCGGCAGCGCCCTCGCGCGCAACCTCAGAGTCAAACCCGGTGACGAGCTGACACTACTGGGATCAGCGAAAGACGGGTCCGTCGCTGCAACCATCGTCACGGTAGCTGGCATTTTCCGCAGCGGCTCAAATGAATTCGACCGCTTTTTCGTAGAAATCCCGCTTGGTACTTTCCAGGGCACTTTCAGCATGGGAAAAAGTGCTCATAACATCACCATTCTCGGCGACAACCCCAAACAACAGTCTCAGCTGCTGAAACAGCTACGCCAGGATATCGGTCGAGAGGACTTGGCCTTGCTCGGCTGGGACCAGTTGATGCCTGGTCTGAAAGAAGGAATCCAGCTCGACAGGGTAAGCGGTTATATTTTCTACATTATTCTGTTGGCAATTATTATTTTCAGCATCTTTAACACCTTCTTGATGTCGATCCTGGAACGTACACGGGAATTTGGCCTGATGCTGGCACTTGGTACGCGTCCTTATCGCATTACCAGCATCGTGATGCTCGAGTCCTTTTTCCTGACACTGATAGGGCTGTCCATCGGCACGGTTGCCGGTATCGCGCTGACTTACTACCTGGATACGATCGGCGGCATTCCCTACCCTGCCGAAGTCGCTGAACAGTTCAATATACCGCTGAACCGGATGCCGCCGGAAATTACTCTGGTAACTATTTTTTCCGGGCCATTGATCATTCTTGTTAGCACCAATCTCATCGCGTGGATTCCCCTGCTCCGGATTCGCAAACTGGAACCTGTCGAAGCCATGCGTACGGTATAGCCCATTGGTATTCCAGACACTAAAACTCAGCACTATGTTGGCCTGGCGAAACATCTGGCGCCAGAAACGACGCACCTGGCTGACAGCATCGGCCATTTCCTTCGGAAACATACTGGTTATCTTCATGCTGTGCATCAACTATGGTGCCTACGCAATTATTATCGACTTCAGTCTTCGTATGTTTCCCGGTCATGCACAGATCCAGGCCCGGGGTTACCAGGATCAGCCGCAGATGCACAAAGCCATCGACGATGCCGATGCGCTCGCAAGCCAACTGCGCTCGAGCGAACGCTATCGGGCAATTACGGTGCGTGCACAGGGTTTTGCGCTCGTCTCTTCAGCGGAGCGCAGTTATGGCGCCACCGTCGTAGGCGTGCAACCGGATACCGAGCAACAGGTCTCCCTGATTCCGGGATTAGTGAAAGAAGGCCGCTTTCTCCAGGCCAACGATGCATTCGAGGCCGTAATTGGCACCGCCCTGGCCCGCAACCTGAAAGTCAAACCTGGTGATGAAGTCACCATACTCGGTTCTGCCAAGGATGGTTCGGTCGCCGCCACCATCCTCACCGTGGCGGGAATTTTCAGGAGTGGCTCGAATGAAATTGATCGTTTTTTCATCGAGATTCCTTTGGGCACGTTCCAAGACACGTTTGGTATGGGCGGCAGCGCTCACAGCATCGCTGTCATCGGCGATGACCCACAAAACCAGGAGACCATGCTGGCAGATCTTCGCCAGGCGATTGCCGATGAGAATCTGGTCGTGCTGGACTGGGACCAATTGCTGCCCGGCTTAAAGGAAGGACTGGAATTCGACCGCATTGGTGACTGGATATTTATGGGCATTCTCGTGCTGATCATCATTTTCAGTATTTTCAACACATTCCTGATGTCGATCCTGGAACGTACGCGGGAATTTGGATTGATGCTTGCCCTTGGGGCGCGACCACGCCGTATCACCGGAGTGGTGATGCTGGAATCATTCCTGCTGACATTGATTGGAACTGCCATCGGCATCTTGCTTGGTACGGCCTTCGTTCTCTGGCTGGACGATGTAGGCTTCGGCTTTGAAGCATTCGAAGAAATTATGGAACAGTACAGCATGCCAGTGACGCGGATTTATCCCGAAGTAAATGTCCTGAATATTGTTTCCGGTCCATTGATAATCCTGGTGATCACCAATCTGATCGCGTGGATTCCTCTCTGGCATATACAGAAACTGCAACCCGTTGATGCCATGCGAACTGTGTAGCAGCACCACCAAATGATGTAGACAAAACTTGATACTATGCATACGACCCGAACCATCTCGACATCCGTAATCTCTTGCGAACAAGAGGATAGTAAATATGCTGGCTGACGACCTGAACCTGCTCCGGCGACTTGCCTGGCGAAATCTTTGGCGTCACAAACGGCGTACCTACATCATGCTGGTCGCCATCAGCCTTGGCGCCTGGTTTATGCTTTTTACTGCTGCATTTGTTCGCGGCATGATTGAACAACAACTGCACGACGCCATTTTCACTCTCACGGGGCATGTGCAGATTCATCAAAAAAAGTATCGTGATGATCCGGCCATCGAACACAGCATGTCACCGCCTGGAGCTAAGTTGCGTGAGGCACTTGGGGACAAGAGAATCAGCCAATGGAGCACCCGGGTACGACTGCCTGCAGTCATCATCTCCGAACGCGAATCGCGGGGCACCACGCTGGTTGGCATCGATCCGGCGCACGAGCAGGGCATGTCTTTTATAGGGGATCCAGTTCAACTCGGACGCAATCTCGAATCCGTTGACGATAGCGGTGTTGTTATCGGTCGACGAATGGCGAAACGCCTGCAGACCGAAATCGGGCGTCGCATTGTCATTATGGCCCAGGATGAAAATGGCGACGTCGCCGACCGAGGTTTTCGCATTGTCGGCCTGTTCACGGCGGAGCTTGAGGCAACCGAGACCGCGTATGTTTTTACCGGGCGTCAGGTTGCACAAAAAATGTTGAAAATGGGAGACAAGATCTCCGAGATAGAAGTCATCACCGACTCCCGGGACGGATTGCAGAAACTCACCAACAAGCTTCGCAGCGCCGCACCTGAACTGGAAACCATGGACTGGCAAGAGCTTCAGCCTCTACTGGTGGCCACCGTGGAGTTCTATGACGCGTTCATGATTATCTGGTATCTCATCGTTTTCCTGGCAATGTCGTTCGGCCTGGTCAACACCCTGTTGATGGCGGTTTTCGAACGCACCCGCGAACTGGGTCTGTTCCAGGCGCTTGGTATGCGACCGCGTTATATCGTCGGTCAGGTAATGCTCGAATCGGTAATCCTGATGGTACTTGGGCTGGTTGCAGGCAACCTGCTGTCCTGGTTAAGCGTAATCGCGCTGGCCGATGGAGTGGATCTCAGCAATTTTGCACAAGGCCTGGAACAATTTTCCATGCCTACCGTCTTGAAGCTGGCTGTGACGTCCCAGGACGTGATCACCGCCAATTTGCTTGTGATTGTATTGACCCTGATTGCCAGTCTTTACCCGGCCTGGCGCGCAGCCCGTTACGTACCTGTTGAAGCGATAACAAGGACCTGATCATGTCTACCGTATCTCTACGCAAAGTCTGTAAAACCTTTGGCGAGGGCGACCTCGCCGTTCACGCCCTGCGCGATGTCGACATGGAAATCGGCAAAGGAGATTTTGTCTGCCTGTCTGGCCCTTCAGGTTCAGGCAAGACCACATTGCTAAACATGGTGGGTGGACTTGACCGTCCCAGCAGCGGCGAGATCACCGTCGCCGACCAGCGGGTGGACCAACTCGACAAGGGCGAACTCGCGGAGATGCGGTTGCGGAATATCGGCTTTATTTTCCAGGCCTACAACCTCATCCCGGTACTAACCGCACGTGAAAACGTGGAGTTTGTCATGCAGCTGCAGGGTATATCCGCCGATATTCGCCGCCAGAAATCGAAAGAGATCCTCGAAGAAGTGGGTTTGTCAGGAATGGAGGACCGGAGGCCGTCGGAGCTCTCGGGGGGTCAGCAACAGCGCGTGGCCGTCGCCAGGGCACTGGTCTCCGAACCCGCCCTGATTCTCGCGGACGAACCGACGGCCAATCTCGACTCTGTCACCGCTGAAAACCTGATGGGTCTTCTGCGCCATCTGAACGATGAACATGGCATTACCCTTGTAATATCCACACACGACAAACTGGTGATGAGTCATGCGCGCCGGCTGCTGAAAATGCACGACGGCAAGATTATCGATGATATTCAACAACGCTAGGCTATTCATTCTATTCGCGGCCCTGTTGTTGCCCCTCGCGGGCGCTGCTGACGACTGGGAATTTGGCGGTCACGTAAAATATCAGGCCTCGGTCAACCTCTGGGATGCGACCTCCATCTTCGGATCTGGCGGAAGTGTTACCGCGCTGGATCAGAATGCCAACCTGCGCCTGAAGGCCGAGAAGCGTGACGGCAGCTGGGACTACAAGATTCATTATGAGCTTGGCGTCCTCTACGGGCATACACTCGAAGCGTTGCGCGCCCTGCCGTCGATTCCATACCCAATCTACGCATTGCCTAATGACAACAATCGCCTGTTTAACCTGACCTCGGTCATTTACGACGAGGGCCGGGGTGCCGCCGCGCATCGACTGGACCGCGCCTCGGTCGGATATGCCAGCGGCAATTTTGTTTTCCGCGCAGGGCGCGATGCTATTAGCTGGGGCAATGGTGTCGTGTATCAGCCGATGGATATTTTTAATCCGTTTTCACCAACCTCGATCGACAAGGAATACAAATCCGGCGACGACATGGTCTATAGCCAGTGGCTGTTGCCGTCGGGAAGTGACATGCAGCTGGTTGCTGTACCAAGGCGAAACCCAAGCGGCACTTTCGACACCAACGATTCGTCACTCGCGGGAAAATTTCGTGGGCTGTTCGGGAGCATCGAGACCGATATCCTGTTGGCGCGTCATTACAATGAGAGTTTTGCAGGTCTTGGCCTGGCGGCCGACTGGCGTGGCGCCGTCTTACGCAGCGACAGCACGATCAGCGATACGCCGGACGGGGTGATCTACTCCGGCGTCAGTAACATCAGCTACTCGTGGGTGTGGGCAAACCACAACGTCACCGGATTCGCGGAGTATTACCGAAACGGTTTTGGCATTAGTAACGGTGACTACAGTACGTTGCCGCAGTCACTGCTGGACCGGTTCGCCCGCGGAGAGGTGTTCAACCTGGGCCAGGACAACGGCGCTGCCGGCCTCACCATTGAACTGACACCACGCTGGCAGTTCTCGCCGACAGTGTTTGCGAACCTGAATGATGCCAGTACACTTTGGCAGTTCGCCGCCAACTACGACTGGAAAGAAAATGGCACCCTTCTGCTGGGCGGCATCATCCCGGTAGGCCCGCTGGGTACAGAATACGGTGGCATCCCCATCGGTGGCGGCCAGTATTACCGCCCGGCGATCAGTGTCTACGCGCGGCTGGCGTACTACTTCTGATCAGCCGACGTCGTAGTGCTTCTCGACTGCCTGCTTGATTTCCCAGGTGCAGGAAAGCCCCGCGGGAAATATCACCAGGTCACCGGCGACAATCTCTACCGGTTCGCCACCGTCCGGGGTCACGATCACCTCCCCGTCCAGCAGGTAGCAGGTCTCTTTGGTGTCGTATTTCCAGGGAAACGTCGATTCTTCCTTGGTCCAGATGGGCCAATCGTAAACCCCCATCACCTCCAGCTTTGCCGGTGACGGATTGTGTTCCACGCTAATATCACTCATTTCGACCTTCTCGTTTTTGATTTGCGGAGCTGATTATGACACGGGCCCAAGTCAAAACAAGCATATAACAGGCTGTTTTTATTAGTATTTCCCGATTTGCTGAGAATTTGGTGATTCATGGCTTGATTTCTGTGTATATGCACATATAATACTGTGCATATACACACATGGTGTGACGGAGAAATGGAAAACGTGACTAACGAACTACTGCCGACGGAAGTAACCAGCCCGGCCTGCATCAATTTGCAGATGATGCGGTCCAGCCACTACATCCTGAAGGCATATGACGAGGCCTACCGCCCGTACGGAATTCGAGCCACGCAAATGCCGGTGCTGGGCGCAGTCGCCCGCCGTCAGCCGATCACGATCCGCGAGATCGCCGATGAGCTGGAGACCGAGCGCAGCGTGATGAGTCGCAAACTCCAGGTCATGGAAAAGAGCGGCTGGGTCCAGGAAGACCCTGAAACATCCGGCAAGGAAAAGACATTTGTACTGACCAAAGACGGCAAGGCGCTGATTCAGCAGATCCTGCCGGTCCGTATGGAGGTACAGCAGCGCCTGATGTCGGCATTGTCGGAGGAAGAATTGAATTTGCTGCTGACGCTTTGCAACAAGCTGAAAGCAGTTTCTTAACAACCTGTCTTAACCAATATTTCGCATAGGAGAATAAAGATGTTTGGAATGTTTAACGCACCGCAGCAGATTGAATGTCCGGAAGCACGTCACATGGTTCAGAACCATGGTGCACAGCTGGTAGACGTCCGCTCACCGGAAGAGCATGCGCAGGGCACCCTGCCCGGCTCGGTCAACGTCCCACTGCAGATTCTGCAGCAGGCGCATCAGCAGCTGGACAAGAGCAAGCCGGTCATCGTGTATTGCGTCAGCGGTGCCCGTAGTGCCCAGGCCGTGTCATTCCTGCAGAGCATGGGTTTTGACAACGTTCACAATCTTGGCTCGATCCGCAAATACCTCACTTGCTAATCGACCGGATTAATTATTATGAGGAGTGGTAAAATGTTTGTACGTCAATTGTTTGATCGGGATACCTGGACCTACACTTACCTGGTCGCGGATCCGGCTAGCAAAGAAGCCGCGATCATCGACCCGGTAAAGGAACAATTCGATCGTGATGCACAGCTGATCGAGGAACTTGGTTTTAAGCTGAAGTACGTGCTGGAAACGCATGTGCATGCAGATCACATCACCAGTTCCGGCAAGTTGCGCGATCGATTTGGTGCGAAGGTAGTATTGCAGGAAGCCAGCAACGCCAATTGCGCCGATATTCTCGCCAAAGACGGTGACGTCCTGACATTGGGTGCCAAGGAAATCAAGGTAATGCACACCCCGGGTCATACCGACGCGGATGCTACCTTCCAGATCGAAGGCGCCGTGTTTACCGGCGATGCCCTGTTCGTGCGTGGCTGTGGCCGTACCGATTTCCAGGCTGGCAGCACCGAGAGTCTATACAGCTCGATTCACGACAAGATCTTCAGTCTGCCTGACGAGACCCTGATCTACCCGGGCCATGACTACAAGGGTCATACCGTGTCGACGGTCGGCGAGGAAAAGGCCTACAACCCGCGCCTTGGCGCTGGAAAAAATCTGGAAGCCTTCGCGGAGATTATGGATAACCTTAACCTCCCCGCCCCGGCAAGACTGAAAGAGTCGCTGCCCGGCAACATGCGTTGTGGCGCCGACCTGAATTAACAGATCAATTCAGACGCTCCATTGAAAAACAGCCCCGAACGGGGCTGTTTTTTTTGTGGCAACTGACAACTTACGTTACTTGCTTGCGCTGAAGACTCCCCTGACAAACCGAATCTGGCCCTCGCTAACACTACGCTTGGCGTTGTCGGCCTTCTCGGCAAGATCATCGACGTATGCCGACAAGCTCAGCTGCACTTTGGGAGTATTTTCCGGAGCCCCGCTCGGTGGCGCGTTGCTGGCATCCTCGAAGAATTCAGCGACGAACCCGCAATCACCGAGCAGCGCATTCATTTCCTCGACAGGTATAAGGTGATTGTCGAAAGGATCCGTGGCCCACGGCAGCGGGTAATAGGATGCGGCCTTGTCTCCCGCCACCATCTCCTGAAAGGCAAATCGGCCGCCGGGCTTAAGTATCCGGTAGACTTCTTCATAAAGCTTGCGCTTATCGGCGATGTTCATTCCGACATTCTGCATCCAGGCCGCATCAAACAGATTGTCTGCAAAAGGTTGGTCGAGCGCGCTTCCCTCGTATACCTTAACCCGATGCTCCAGACCCGTTAACCTGTTCAATAATGCCGCGCCCGCGCAATAGTCAGGCGACAATTCAATGCAGTCAACATCACATCCGGGTGAAACCGCCAGCATCCTCGCCGGCCCGGCAAGCCCCGCGCCGATATCAAGAACACGATCTCCAGCCTGAATTTTCGATAGCTCCAGCAACCTGAGTGACGCGCCGTACCCACCCGTATGGAAATGGTCCAGTGCGCCCAGCTCTTCGGGTGTCAGTTTCTGTTCGGGATCCAGACCAGCCGTTTTGAGTGCGGCAAGGATTCGCGTCTCGATGTCTTTC
>Ga0111141_102_pt1 | contig 89544 bp, 93 predicted proteins | sample DeeMarSeWOR28_12_FD_80396 | JGI IMG/M metagenome (GOLD analysis project Ga0111141, IMG submission 80396) | Acidithiobacillales bacterium SG8_45 | reverse complement strand
TGTCACGGGTGCCGCCGTTGCGTCAGCCTGTGCAACTCGTTCCCTGCGCTGTTTGATCTGGTGGACGAATCCGACACCATGGAAGTCGACGGTGTCGCCAAACAAGATTACTGGAAGGTCGTAGATCACTGTTACCTGTGCGACCTCTGCTATATGACCAAGTGTCCATACGTGCCGCCGCACGAATGGAACCTGGATTTTCCACACCTGATGTTGCGCGCCAAGGCCGTGCGCTACAAGAAGCAAGGCGCCAGCGCCCGTGACCGTATGCTTAGCTCGACCGATGCAGTGGGCAAGTTTGCCGGTATCCCGGTGGTGGCACAGGTGGTTAACACTGCCAATCAAATCAAACCCATCCGCAAAATTATGCAAGCAGTGACGGGTATCCATGCCAACGCCATTCTGCCGCGTTTTCACAGCAGGACACTGCGCAAGCGCATGAAAGGCCATACGACGGATCTGGTGGCAGAACCTACTGCCGAGACGACCGGTAAAGTCGCACTGTTCGCTACCTGTTACGGCAATCGCAATGCACCGGGTATCGGCGAAGACCTGTTCAAAGTATTTGAACACAACGGTATCCCGGTGGTGCTGGCAGAAAAGGAGCAGTGCTGTGGCATGCCCAAGCTCGAGTTGGGTGATCTGGATGCCGTGGCCGCAGCCAAGGACGTCAACGTACCGGCACTGGCCAGGATGGTTGATGCCGGTTACGACCTGATTGCACCCGTCCCCAGTTGTGCGCTGATGTTCAAGCAGGAATTGCCTTTAATGTTTCCAGATGATGCGGAAGTGGCCAAGGTGCGAGATGCGTTTTTCGATCCGTTCGAGTACCTGATGCTGCGCCATAAGGAAGGCAAGCTCAGGACCGACTTCAAGCAGCCCTTGGGTAAAGTCTCGTGGCACGTGCCATGTCACCAGCGTGTGCAGAACATCGGACCCAAAACCCGAGAGGTGCTGGAACTGGTTCCCGAGACCGACGTGGACACGATCGAGCGCTGTTCCGGCCATGATGGTACCTACGCGGTTAAAAAGGAGTTTCACGATATCTCAATGAAAATCTGTCGGCCGGTAGTATCGCGAGTTGAGAAGGCCGCACCGGATCATTACACCAGCGACTGCCCGATGGCTGGTGAGCAAATAGAGAATGGCCTGAAAAACGGCAAGGAGCCGGAACATCCCTTGACCCTTTTACGACTGGCGTATGGCCTGAAGTCAGGTCTCGAGTAACGAAACCATGCAAATGACCAGTGAGACGATGATGAAGAAACTGACACGCGATGATTTATGGAGCCTCGAAGAGTATGCGCAGAAGCGCAACGACTTTCGTGCCGAGGTAATGGCGCACAAAAAGAATCGTCAGGTCCATGTCGGACCCAATGCCACCCTGTATTTTGAAGACCGGATAATAATGCAATACCAGGTCCAGGAGATGCTGCGTGTGGAGCGAATCTTCGAATCAGAAGGAATCCAGGAAGAACTGGAAGCCTACAATCCGATGATACCTGACGGATGCAACTGGAAGGCAACCTTCATGATCGAGTACGACGACGTCGATGAGCGCAAAGTCGCTCTGGCGAAGATGGTTGGTATCGAAGACAAGACCTGGGTACAGGTAGCAGACTTTGATCGTGTCTACGCCATTGCCGATGAAGACCTTGAGCGTGAAACCGAAGAAAAAACCTCGTCAGTGCATTTTATGCGCTTCGAGTTGACGCCCCCGATGGCCAAGGCGGTCAAGGACGGGGCTTCGGTGAGCGTCGGTATCGACCATGAAAACTACCGGCACGCAGTTGAGCCACTGCCTGCCAATATTCGTGATTCCCTCGCCGCCGATCTCGACTAGCGCCACCCTAATTTTGAATAAATAAAAAGCCCCGTTGCTCGTACGGGGCTTTTTATTTGGGTATACTGCTTTCCCGGATTCATACAGACTTGGCTCGACGGGCAAGACAATAAACATTTCCGGACTCATCACTATCACCCATGCCATCAAGTTACGATTCTTCCGCCATTGAAGTCCTGACCGGGCTAGAGCCGGTGCGCAAGCGCCCGGGGATGTATACCCAGACCGAGCGACCCAACCACCTGGCCCAGGAGGTTATCGACAACAGTGTTGATGAGGCCATTGCCGGCCATGCCAGCAGCATTGAGGTAACCTTGCACAAGGACGGCTCGGTCAGTGTTGTTGATGACGGTCGTGGAATGCCGGTGGACAAGCATAAGGAAGAAAAAGTATCAGGCGTCGAGGTCATCCTTACGCGCCTGCATGCCGGCGGCAAGTTCTCCAATAAAAACTATACCTTCTCTGGCGGCCTTCACGGCGTGGGCGTTTCCGTGGTCAATGCACTCTCGTCCAGACTGGAGGTCGAGATCTGGCGTGGCGGCAAACATTACAAGATGGCATTTGCCGACGGTCAAAAAACCTCGGAACTGAAGGCGATCGGCAAAGCGGCCAAGGACGAGACCGGTACCCAGGTTCATTTCTGGCCTGACCCTAAATTCTTCGACTCGGTCAAAATCAGTGTTTCGCGCCTCAAGCATGTATTACGGGCCAAAGCCGTATTGTGTCCCGGGCTCTACGTAGCGTTCACGAACGAAGCCAACAAAAAGGACGACGAAGAGTGGCAGTTTGATGCAGGCCTGACCGATTACTTGCTGGATGAACTGGCCGGTTACGAATTGCTACCTGAGGAGCCATTTATCGGCTCGGTTGCTACCGAAACCGAAGCGGCAGACTGGGCCGTGGTGTGGGTGCCCCAGGGTGGCGAGCTGTTGACCGAGAGCTACGTCAACCTGATCCCGACACCACAGGATGGCACCCATGTTAGCGGCTTTCGCAGTGGCCTGACCGAAGCGTTGCGAGATTTCTGTGAACTGCGTTCGCTGTTGCCAAAGGGCGTGAAGATATCTGCGGACGATGTCTGGGGCCAATGCAGTTATGTCTTATCGGTAAAAATGCAGGATCCACAGTTCTCCGGACAAACCAAGGATCGCCTGTCGTCGCGCGAAGCGGCGGCGTTTGTTGCCAGCATGGCCAAGGATACCTTCAGTCTCTGGCTGAACCAGCACGTCAAGACGGCAGAAGAAATTGCCCAGATGGTGATCGAGACTGCACAGGCACGCCTGCGGGCGGGCAAACGCGTCGAGCGCAAGAAAGTCAGCGCCGGCCCAGCCCTGCCGGGGAAGCTTGCCGACTGCAGCAGCAGTGATCTGGATGAAACCGAGCTGTTCCTGGTCGAAGGTGATTCTGCTGGCGGCTCTGCCAAGCAGGCGCGTAACCGGGTATTTCAGGCAGTGATGCCACTACGTGGAAAGATTCTCAATACCTGGGAAGTGGATCCGGCTGAAGTACTGGGGTCCAAGGAAGTGCATGACATTGCCGTCGCCCTGGGTGTCGATCCCGGCTCCAGCGATCTTAATGGCCTGCGCTATGGCAAGGTCTGTATTCTTGCCGATGCTGACTCCGACGGCCTGCACATCGCCACCCTGTTGTGTGCATTGTTTGTGCGTCATTTCCCATCGCTGGTAAAGGCTGGCCATGTCTATGTCGCAATGCCACCCTTGTATCGAATCGATGTCGGCAAGCATGTGTTTTATGCGCTGGACGACAAGGAAAGAAAGCAGGTACTGGATCGAATCAATGACGAGAAATTGCGCGGCAAGGTCAACGTCCAGCGGTTCAAGGGCCTGGGCGAAATGAATCCCATGCAGTTACGGGAAACCACCATGGATCCTGCTACGCGAAGACTGGTGCAGCTCACCGTCAAGCCGGGAGACACCACTAATCGCGTAATGGATATGTTGCTCGCCAAAAAACGCGCCTCCGATCGCAAGCGCTGGCTGGAGAAGAAGGGCGACGAGGCTGAGGTGGTGTAGGCAATGGCGACCCGCAAGAAAAAGACGAGCAAGAAGAAAACCGCGCGCAAGAAGGCTGCCATCAGGAAACCTGCAGGCAAAAAGACCAGCCGCAAGAAGGCGACTGCCAAGGCCGGCAAGAAACCGGCGAGACCCAGCGGACCGCCAAAACTGGCCCTGGTCGAATCCCAGCCGGTCGCCAGGTTTACCGAGAAGGCCTACCTGGACTATTCCATGTACGTCATTCTCGATCGTGCCTTGCCGCACATTGGCGACGGCCTCAAGCCGGTGCAACGACGCATTGTCTACGCCATGTCCGAGCTCGGCCTGAACGCTGCTGCCAAGTTCAAGAAGTCCGCCCGTACTGTCGGCGATGTGCTCGGCAAGTTTCATCCCCATGGCGATACCGCCTGTTACGAGGCCATGGTGCTGATGGCGCAACCGTTCAGCTATCGCTATCCGCTGGTAGACGGGCAGGGCAATTGGGGTTCGCTCGACGATCCCAAGTCATTTGCCGCCATGCGCTACACGGAAGCGCGCCTGACAAGATTCTCCCAGGCGCTGTTGTCAGAGCTCGGCCAGGGCACGGTTGACTGGGCACCCAACTTTGACGGCACCCTTGACGAGCCGAAGGTGTTGCCGGCGCGATTACCGCACGTACTGTTGAACGGCACCACCGGTATCGCCGTTGGTATGGCTACTGACATTCCTCCGCACAATGTGCGGGAAGTGGTTAGCGCCTGCATTCAGTTGCTGGACCGACCCGGTTCCACGGTCAAGGACCTGCTGAAGCATGTGCAGGGGCCGGACTATCCGACCGAGGCGGAGATTGTTACGCCGCGCGACGAGATCGAGCAAATCTACGAGACCGGTAACGGTAGTATCAAGATGCGTGCGGTCTGGTCCAGGGAAGACGGCGAAATCATTATTACCGCGCTGCCGTACCAGTTGTCGACCAGCAAGATTCTGGAGCAGATCGCAGCGCAGATGCAGGCGAAGAAATTACCGATGGTCGAGGATCTGCGAGACGAATCAGACCACGAGAACCCGGTTCGGCTGGTGATCGTACCGCGGTCCAACCGCGTGGATGCAAGCGAATTAATGTCGCACCTGTTCGCGACTACCGATCTCGAGCGTAACTATCGCGTCAACATAAACATGATCGGGCTTAAGGGCCGACCCAGGGTCTACAATCTGCGCGATCTGTTGCGTGAATGGATCGAGTTCCGACTGGAAACGGTTCGTCGGCGTTTACGCTATCGCTACGACCGTGTGGTCGCGCGCCTGCATATACTCGAAGGCCTGATGGCCGCATACCTCAACCTGGATGAGGTGATCCGGATCATCCGGCGTGAAGACCATCCCAAGCCGGTGTTGATCAAGCGCTTCAAGTTATCGGACATACAGGCCGAGGCCATTCTTGAAACCAAGTTGCGCCACCTGGCGAAACTGGAAGAAATGAAGATTCGCGGTGAACAGGACGAGCTCACGGTCGAGCGTGACAATCTGTCAAAAATTCTCAAGTCGCAGGCGCGCCTGAAGACGTTGGTGAAAAACGAGCTCAAGGAAGATGTTCACGAGTTCGGCGATGAACGTCGTTCGCCCATCGTTCAGCGTGAGTCTGCGCGGGCCATCGACCAGGCGGCCCTGTTACCGACAGAACCAGTGACTGTGGTTGTGTCGAAGAAGGGCTACGTGCGAGCTGCCAAGGGCCACGAGGTCGATCCTGCGACGCTGGCCTACAAGGGTGGCGATGGTTATCAGCATCACGCAAGAGGGCGAAGTAACCAGCTGGCAGTATTTATCGATTCCACCGGTCGCGCTTACTCGGTGCCCGCGCACAAGCTACCGTCGGCCCGCGGCCAGGGCGATCCGGTTGCCAGCTATTTTAATCCACCGCATGGCGCGACATTTGTCGGCGTCATCATGAGTGCACCGGAAGACCTGTACCTGATGGCGACCGATGCCGGTTACGGCTTTGTCTGCAAGCTCGAAGACATGGTCACCAAAACCAAGAACGGAAAGGCCGTTCTGAAAGTGCCCACAGGTGCCAGAGTGATTCCGCCGCAGCGCGTGATGAATTATGAAGAAGACTGGATTGCCGCAGTCAGCAATATCGGTCGCTTGCTCACCTTCATGGTAGGTGAATTGCCGTTAATGGCGCGCGGCAAGGGCATCAAGATAATCAATATTCCATCGAAGAAAGTCGTGTCACGTGATGAATTTGTGGTATCCATGTGCGTATTTGCCGAGGACAAGGGTCTTACGGTTTATGCCGGACAGAAGAAGCGCAATCTCTCAGTCGACGAGCTGAACGAGTATATTGGCGAGAGGGCGCTGCGTGGCCTCAAGTTGCCCCGAGGCTATCAGAAAGTCGACAGAATGGAAGTCAACGGGTAGCGCCGTGGTGCGCCTGCGTGACGCGTTCAGTTTTTTTACACGACACGTCCTGATTGTTTCCTGGGTGCTTGTTTCCAGCGCGGTCTACGCGCAAGAACCTGAGTCGATTGACGAAAGTGAACGCCATGACTCCGGCTGGGAAATTTACCTCGACAATGACGCCTTCTCCCTGTTGCCACTGGATCAGGATTATACCGGCGGTCTGGCGGTCACCCTTTACGGTGAGCGCGTCACGCAATACCCGTTCAGCCTCGAATCCATACGCGACAAAATTGATCAATGGTCAGGGTCTGACTGGCGATATCGCTCAAAGAAGACTTTCGAGCTACACAGCTTTGGCTTTGGCTACGCGGCGTTTACCCCGAAGAACACCAGCGCGTCGACACCGGTATATGACGATCGACCTTATGCCAGCCTGGTCTATATTGCCAATACCCAGCAGACGGTGGCCTACGAGGAGAACCAGGTTTTTCAGTCAACATTGATGCTTGGTGTGCTGGGCCTGGGAGTAGCCGAATTCATTCAGAATACCGTGCATAGTGCGTTGGGTCAGGGAACGGCCAACGGCTGGCACAACCAGATTTCCAACGGTGGTGAACCGACCTTCCGTTACACCCTTGCACGGCAAGTTACCCATAAAAAACGCTACGTGAAAAACGGCATTGATTATGAGTTGAAGAGCACGGCCGACGTCAGTGTTGGCTATATCACCGACGTCTCGCTTGGCCTTGGTACCCGCTTTGGCGACATTCGCTCGCCCTGGTGGAGCTTCAACCCTCATCAATTCGACTACAGCAACATGGGCATACCTACCTGTCGAACCGGTCGCAGCATACGGGTTGAGGAGCTGTTTTTCTGGGGCGGTGTGGACTTGCGCTACCGTTTTTACAACGCGCTATTGCAGGGACAGTTTCGTGAAAGTACGGTGACCTACAGCGCGTCCGAAATGAATCCGTGGATCGCCGAGGCCTGGGGCGGTGTAACCAAGAGATTCCAGAACGGTTACAAGTTCAGCTTCGTTTTGCGTGCCAGTACGCCTGAGCTCAGGGTTGGCGAGCCGCGCAACCCGGTTTGGGCCGGTATTATCGTGGGCCGCAGTTTCTAGTGGAATGGATTGACGGTCGAAAACTAGAGGAGGAAAGCATGAGCAGTACGAAACTATATATGTATCGAGGCGAAGCAGTCAGAACCGGCATCGGGTTTGGTACGGCGCTAGCCATCGCGATTTCCTGGGGCGTGAACAAGTCCATTCTCTGGGCCATTATTCATGGCATCTTGTCCTGGCTCTATGTGATCTATTTCGCCATCACGCGTTAGTCGCAAGGCAACAGCGAAGTTAATGGGCGATGCCGGGTAGGGGGCAAGCGCCCTGACCGGCTCGCCGATCTCCTGTCACTAATCGCTTGCTGCCTTGAGCGCGGTGAATAGTGCGTCTTTCAGGTGTACCCGTTTCATTTTCAGTTCTTCCAGGTACTCGTCACTGACCGGTTCTATATCCTGTTCGTGGCGATAGATCTCCCTGTCCAGCTCATGGTACTCCTCGAACTGTTTGCGAAAATGACTATCTTCGGTTTTCAGTTTATGAATCTGGTCGTGATACTCGGGGAATTCCTTGATCAAGGGGTGATGTTCCAGCGTCATTGTGATGTCTGCCTGAGTTGGTTAAGCCTTGGTTGTAAATGTCGCTACCATAGCGGACCGCCATCGGAATACTTTGTTCTGGATCAAATCATACAGGGAAAACGCTGGTTAGGGTGTATCCAAAAAGAGAAAGTCCATCAACAGGAATTTTTTGCAGACTCAAGACCGGGTTACGTCACAGTGCCGCAGATGCGTTCGGTGAAACTGCCGATGCACGTATACTGTGGGTCGGGAGACAAGCATGAACCGAGTAATGGCCGGCCGCTATGAATTATCTCGCCCACGCACTGTTAGCCAATGAATCGCCGGAGGTGATGGTCGGTGGCCTGATGGGGGATTTTGTCAAAGGCCGTATTCCTGCCGACCTGCCCGCCGCCATACGCCATGGGCTCATCATGCATCGTCGTATCGACCAATTTACCGACATGCATGAATTGGTGCTGGCGAGCAAGAGGCTGGTCAGTCCCGGGCGCCGTCGATTCGCCGGTATCATGGTCGACGTCTTCTTTGACCATTTTCTTGCCCGCCATTGGCACCAATACTCAGAAGATCCGCTAGCGCAGTTTACCTCCGGCGTGTATCACATCCTCTACCGGCACTGGCATGTACTGCCAGAACGGTTGCGGCGGGTATTGCCATTCATGGCCGATGAAGACTGGCTCGCCTCATACCAGGATATTTCAGCGATACATGCATCGATTGACGGGATTTCCCTGCGCCGGCTGAAGCGCAAGAATACGCTGTATCAGGGGGCCAGGGAGCTTGAACGGCGATACCCCGAGTTTGAGCAGCACTTCCTCGAATTCTTCCCGCAGCTCGTCGATTTCGTTCGGGAGCGGGACGAGAATAGCCTGGGCATTGCCGGGTAATTCGAACCTTTTGCCCCGGAGATATGCTTCTATACTCAGAACAAAGGAGTAAACAAGGACAGTTATGAAACTGGGGATAGTTATCTACTCGGCAGAGCCGGAAGTGGTCTGGAACGCGTTCCGGCTGGGCATCCTTGCGCGCAGTTGCGAAGACGAGGTTACGGTATACCTGCTTGCCCAGGGCGTCGAGGCGGAAACCCTCGATACCACCGATTTCAATGTCTCGGAAAAAATCCTGGAGTTTGTCGACAGCGGTGGAACCGTACTAAGTTGTGGCACGTGTCTGAATTTGCGCGACCGCACCGCCGCCGAATACTGCAAAGCAGCGACCATGGGAACGCTTTACGATCTCATCAAGACCTCTGACAAGACCATCACCTTCTAATCCAGCCTCGACAGCCAGTTTTCCGGGGGGCGCCTGCCGTACCGGTCGGGCAACGAATGAATTACTATTGACTGATGCGAATAGCGGCCATCGTCGAATATGACGGATCACATTTTTGCGGCTGGCAGTTGCAGGACGATGTCCGAACCGTGCAGGGAGATATTGAACATGCGCTCGGGATTGTTGCTGATGAGCCAGTCCGGGTAATCACCGCCGGTCGAACCGACACCGGCGTTCATGCCAGTGGCCAGGTAATTCATTTCGATGTCACGGCACAGCGCTCGGGCCGATCGTGGGTACGCGGCGCCAATAGCAATCTGGGTGATGATGTTGCGGTGCTCTGGGCAGAAGAGGTAGATCCGGAATTCCATGCGCGATTTTCGGCAACCGGCCGGCATTACCAGTACATCATCTTTAACCGCCCGGTACATCCTACCTATCTGAACCGCCGCGTCACCTGGGATTATCGACCGCTAGATGTTGAGCGCATGCGAGCTGCAGCCGCGTTCCTGGTCGGGACTCATGACTTCTCGTCCTATCGGACCGTGCATTGCCAGGCCAAGGACCCGGTACGGGAGCTGCGGCAGCTGGAGGTCGAGCAGCGCGGCGAATTTGTCACATTACATGTCTATGCCAATGCCTTTTTGCACCACATGGTGCGCAATATTGCCGGGGTGCTGATGGCAATTGGTGCCGGCGAGCGCGAACCGGAGTGGGCGAAACAGGTGCTGGAGGCGCGGGACCGTACCCAGGGCGGTATCACTGCGCCGCCGGACGGGCTTTATCTCACCGCCGTTGAATACCCGCAAAAGTTCAATATTCCGCAACTTTCCCCTGACTCGGGCCTTTGGTAAGCTGCGCCGTTTCCGACAGGGCGTAAGCATGCGGATTCGTGCCAAGATTTGTGGAATCACTCGTGAACAGGACGCACTGGCAGCCGCGGAAAACGGTGCCGATGCGATTGGTCTTGTATTTCACAAGCCTAGTCCGCGTCATATCTCGATCGAAACTGCGGTTACGATTGCCAGCGTGGTGCCACCGTTTGTGACCCGCGTAGGGCTGTTCGTCGATGCGGAAGTAGCCGCTATCGAGGCGGTACTGGGTAGCGGCTGTGTTGATTTGCTGCAGTTTCATGGCAACGAATCGCCGGAAGACTGTCGGCGATTTGGTCTACCGTACATCAAAGCGGTAGCAATGCGCGAAGGTGTGATCTTGCCGGAAATCGCGGAACACTATGCAGATGCCGCGGGCTTGCTGGTTGATGCCTATGTCCCCGGGATGGAAGGTGGTAGCGGTCAGACCTTTGACTGGTCACGGATTCCCGCCAGCCCAGGCAAACCCGTTATTCTGGCAGGTGGGCTGACGCCGGAAAATGTCGCCGAGGCGATTCACCAGGTGCGACCGTATGCCGTTGATGTGAGCTCCGGCGTGGAAAGCAGCAAGGGTATCAAGGATGCCGCACGTATCGCGACATTCATGCGCGAGGTTAATCAGAGCATATGAGTTACTCCCTACCAGACGAACGCGGTCATTTTGGTATTTATGGCGGCATGTTTGTTGCCGAAACACTAATGCAACCGTTGACAGAGTTGCGTGAAGCCTACGAGCGCTATCGTGCTGATCCGGAATTCCTGCGTGAGTTCGAGCGCGACCTGAAACTGTTTGTTGGCCGGCCGTCGCCGCTGTATCCGGCAGAGCGCTGGAGTGACATGCTTGGCGGCGCCCGTATCTATCTCAAGCGTGAAGACCTGAATCACACCGGTGCGCATAAAATCAACAATACGGTTGGTCAGGCCCTGCTGGCGAAACGTATGGGTAAGACCCGCATCATCGCCGAGACCGGTGCAGGTCAGCATGGTGTTGCCTCGGCAACTGTCGCGGCGCGCTTCGGACTACAGTGTGTTGTCTACATGGGCACCGAGGACATCGAACGCCAGGCAATTAATGTTTACCGAATGAAGTTGCTGGGCGCCGAGGTCAGGCCGGTATCGTCCGGTTCCAAAACACTTAAAGATGCGCTGAACGAGGCGATGCGTGACTGGGTCACTAACGTCGATGATACCTTTTATATAATAGGCACCGTCGCCGGGCCCCACCCGTATCCGGCAATGGTGCGAGATTTTCAGTCAGTGATCGGCATCGAGGCGCGAGAGCAGATTTTCGAGGCAGAGGGACGCTTGCCCGACGCGCTGGTGGCGTGTGTCGGTGGTGGCTCCAATGCCATGGGCCTGTTCTATCCGTTTATCGATGACGAGAGCGTACAGCTGATTGGTGTCGAGGCAGGTGGTGATGGGATTGAAACCGGTCGCCATGCCGCACCACTGTGTGCGGGCAAGACCGGCGTGCTGCACGGCAATCGTACTTACCTGATGGAGACGGCCGACGGACAGATAATTGAAACCCATTCGGTTTCTGCGGGTCTCGATTATCCAGGCGTCGGGCCCGAGCATGCCTGGCTGAAGGACAGCGGACGTGCCCAGTATGTATCCATAACTGACGACGAGGCGCTGCAGGCGTTTCATGAGCTCAGTCGCACCGAAGGTATTATGCCGGCACTGGAATCGAGCCACGCGCTGGCTTATGTGAAGAAGCTGGCGCCGCAAATGGGCCGCGACAAGGTGATTGTCGCGAATCTCTCCGGTCGGGGGGATAAGGACGTGCACACCGTTGCCGCCCGTGAAGGAATTTCATTCTGATGTCGCGCCTAAAAACCCGATTTGACGCCTTGCAGGCTTCAGGGCGCAAGGCGCTGATTCCGTTCGTTACAGCGGGTGATCCGCAGCCGCAGGTTACCGTGCCGTTAATGCATGAGCTGGTAAAGGCCGGTGCCGACGTGCTTGAGCTCGGCGTCCCGTTCTCCGATCCGATGGCGGAGGGGCCGGCGATTCAGCGTGCCTGTGAGCGCGCCCTGCTGCATCACATCACTCTGGCGAATGTGCTGGACATGGTGCGTGAGTTTCGCCAGAAAGATGGCGACACCCCGGTGGTCCTAATGGGATACCTGAATCCGATCGAGGCAATGGGCTATGAAACGTTTGCCGAGCAGGCGGTGGCGGCCGGTGCCGATGGCGTGATTACCGTAGATTTGCCGCCGGAAGAGGCCGGCGACTATCTGGTGGCGTTCAATCGCCACGGGCTGGATCCGGTGTTCCTGTTATCGCCGACCAGTACCGCGGAGCGGATTCGGCGTGTGGCAGAAGTTGCCGGCGGTTTCGTTTATTATGTTTCCCTGAAGGGCGTAACAGGCGCCAGTAATCTGGATCCGGACGAAGTGAAAACAAAACTGGCTGAAATAAGAAAACAGGTTTCCCTGCCGCTGGGTGTCGGTTTCGGTATCAAGAGCCCCGAGATCGCGGCGGCCGTCGCCAACGTCGCTGACGCAGTTGTGGTTGGCAGCGCGCTGGTGAATCGCATTGCCGAGCTGGCCGACAAGCCGGATGAAATCCTGAAGACCGTACCCGCCTTTGTCGCCAGCTTGCGCGAGGCCATGGACCAGGTTGAGGTGAGTGCATGAGCTGGTTCGATAAACTGATTCCACCGAAGATCAAGAGCCAGGGCGCCAAGAAATCGATTCCCGAGGGCCTGTGGAAAAAATGCCCTTCCTGTTCTGCCGTACTGTATTGCGTCGAAATCGAAAACAACATGAATGTCTGCCCCAAGTGCAGCCATCACATGCGTATCGGTGCCCGCCGACGCCTGGACCTCTTTCTGGACCCCGAGCCGCGCGAGGAAATCGGCGAAGCGCTGTATCCCACTGACCCGCTCAAGTTCAAGGACAGCAAGCGTTACAAGGACAGGATTACTGATGCCCAGAAAAATACCGGAGAGCACGACGCACTGGTCACGATAAAGGGGCAAGTAAAGAACCAGCCGCTGGTGGCCGGGGCATTTGAATTTTCATTCATGGGCGGGTCCATGGGTTCTGTAGTCGGTGAGCGATTTGTTCGTGCGGTTCATGTCTGCCTTGAAGAAGAGATCCCGTTTGTCTGTTTCGCGGCCAGTGGCGGTGCACGCATGCAGGAGGCGCTGCTGTCACTGATGCAGATGTCGAAGACCAGCGCGGCCCTGGTGAAAATGGGCAAGCGCGGCATACCCTTTATCTCGGTGCTGACTGACCCGACCATGGGTGGCGTTTCTGCCAGTTTCGCCATGCTCGGTGACACCATTGTTGCCGAGCCCAAGGCCCTGATCGGTTTCGCCGGTCCGCGCGTGATCGAGCAGACCGTACGTGAGACCTTGCCCGAAGGGTTTCAACGTTCGGAGTTCCTGCTGGAGCATGGCGCGATTGATATGATCGTCGATCGCCGGGAGATGCGTGACCGCATTGGCGGCTTGCTCTCGATGTTGATGGATAGTCGACCCAAAGGCACCAAGGCGAGCGCAACGGCTGAAAAAGCTGAAATCAGTATCCCTGCGCCACATGGCGCCGCTCCGGACGAAAGCTGAAACCCGACACCCTTCATTCCTGGCTCGAATACATCGAGAGCCTGCATCCTGAAACGATAGAACTGGGCCTTGATCGAATTCGATCGGTCGCGAAGCGTATGTCCCTGGACAAGATTGCCGCTAATACCATTCTGGTTGGCGGTACCAATGGCAAGGGATCGGTGGTTGCCCTGCTCGAGTCTATCTACCTGGCTGCGGGTTATTCGGTCGGGAGTTACACCTCACCCCATCTGCTTCGTTACAACGAGCGCGTGCATATCAACGGTGCCGAAGTCACTGACCAGCAATTATGCGGTGCGTTCGACCAGGTTGAACGGGCACGCGAGGAAACGCAGCTTACCTATTTCGAATTTGGCACACTTGCCGCAGCATACCTCGTGAAATCAGCAAAACCTGACGTCGCCATTTTGGAAGTTGGCCTGGGCGGCCGACTGGATGCGGTAAACCTGTTTGATCCAGATGTCGCAATCGTGACCGGTGTCGATATCGATCACAGCGACTGGCTGGGCGAAGATCGCGAGAGTATCGGCTACGAGAAGGCGGGTATTTTCCGCAAAGAAAAGCCTGCTATTTGTGGTGATGTCGATACACCGTCTAGCCTGGTCAATACCGCAGCCGATCTGGGTGCGGATTTGTATCTCCAGGGTCGCGATTTTGCCTTCGAGTGTAATTCGCAAGGTTGCCGGTTTCGCGGCGTTCGCCTCGAGTGGGACGGGTTGCGCCAACCCGCGTTGATTGGTCAGCATCAGCGGCTGAACGTTGGTTCGGCACTGATGGCAGTCGACTGCCTGCTGTCGTCGCTGCCGGTCAACCAGGCCGATGCCGCCAGCGCCATTGCAGCGACAGGCGTGAGCGCGCGGTTTCAAATTGCCAGAATCTCGCCGGAGGTAGTGCTCGACGTCGCCCACAATCCCCAGGCGACAACAGCGCTTGCCAGAACCTGCGGCGAGAGGCCGGTTGCCGGGTCCACGTTCGCTGTCGTCGGGATGATGCGCGACAAGGCCATTGCCGAAATCCTGGGCGCACTAACTTCGACGGTTGATCACTGGTATTTCGGCAGCCTGCCGGCTCCCCGGGGTGCCGATGCCGCAATGCTGGAGGACGCGCTTGCTGGCATTAACAGCAAAGCTGCGTGTGATCGATTCGCCGATGTCACTTCTGCGTATCAAGCTGCGCTGTCACACGCAAAACCCGGCGATCGTATCCTCGTCTTTGGTTCTTTCGTGACGGTCGGTGCTATAATGCCCGCGCTTAGTTGAAGACACAGATATGGCGACTCAGGAAAACAACAACGATTTCGAACCCAGGCATCGCATACTGGGCGCCGTGGTTCTGGTGTCGGTCGCTTTTATCCTGTTTTCGGTTGTGCTCCATGAACAACCACAGCTGCTTGGTCCGGATGACAAGCAGATCGCCGTCACACCCGATACAAAAGTTGTGGTGACATCGGTTCCATCTCCGCAGTCATCATCCGAAGTCAACAGTGTTCCCAAGGTCATCAATAATCCCCTTGCGCCCAGGCCGGCAGCCAACGCGAAGCCGGTACCCGAGATGAGCGCACCGGAGCCGGTTCAGCCGGTCGCCAAGGCGGAACCAAAGCCACAGACGGTAGCGCCGTCAACCATCAAGGCGAAAACCACGGCGCCTGTCGTTCAGGGTAACTGGATGGTGCAGGTGGGCACATTCTCTGACCCGGCCAATGCACGCCGACTGCGCGCCAAGCTGGAAGCCCAGAAATACCAGGTTTCGTCCAAGGTTATCGAGATCAAGAGTGGCAAGGCGGTTCGGGTTCGCGTTGGCCCGTTTGTCTCCCGGGATAGCGCCACCCGGGCACGCGACAGCATCAACACAAAACACGGAATCAAGGGTGTTGTGCTGGAAGCAAGCTCATAGAGATGCGGTTTCATTATTAGTCTTGTCAATGGTAACCGCCTGAACAATGAATTTATTTGACCTGATCATCGCCCTCATCGTTGGCTTCTATGCCGCGATGGGCGTGCGCCGTGGCCTGATACGTGAACTGTTTTCGTTTGGCAGCTGGATCCTGGCTGGCGTGCTGTCCTGGATGTTTGCCGACAACGTCGGCAACCTGTTCAAGTCCAGCATCAGTGAGCCGACCGTCCGGCTGATTGTTGGTTTTGTGATCATGTTTGTCGTGGTATTCGTCGGCGGCAGCATCGCCGCCCATATGCTGCACAATATGTTTGTGTCGAGGGCATGGCTCAAGCTGCCGAACCTGATTCTGGGCGGGGTTATCGGCGCTGTACGGGGCCTGTTTATTGTCCTGATTGCGGTGTTGCTGATCGGGTTGACCTCGGTACCCAGTCAGAGTTGGTGGAAAGGGTCGGTATTCGCGCAACCGCTGGGCGATCTGGCGCTGGCGGTTAGCAAATATTTGCCGAAGGATGTTTCCAGACATATCCGCTATAATTAATCATTCTCAAGGGTGATAAGGGGCGAGCCCCCGGCCCGAAATTTGTTGTTTCAGAGGTAGCGAATCCAATGTGCGGCATTATCGGTATCCTGGGTAAGGGTCCGGTTAATCAATCCATTTACGAAGGGCTAACGGTGTTACAGCATCGTGGCCAGGATGCGGCTGGCATTATGACCAGCGACGGGCACAAGGTTTACCTGCGCAAGGATAATGGCCTCGCGCGCGACGTGTTCAACGTCCAGCACATGGTTAATCTAAAAGGCCACATGGGAATCGGTCACGTGCGCTATCCCACCGCCGGCTGCGACTCCGCCGCAGAAGCACAACCCTTTTATGTCAATTCCCCTTTCGGACTGGCCCTGGGCCATAATGGCAATCTGACCAATGTCGACGAATTGAAGGAAGAAATCTTTCGCGAAGACCTGCGCCACATCAATACAGAATCCGATTCTGAAGTCCTGCTGAATGTGCTTGCGCATGAGCTACAGGTTCAGGGCAAACTGCGCCCGGGCGCAGAGGATATCTTCCGTGCGGTCGAGGGCGTTCATCGTCGCTGTAAAGGGGCCTACGCGGTCACTGCCATGATCGTCGGTTCCGGCATCCTGGCGTTCCGCGATCCGTTCGGAATTCGTCCGCTGGTGTATGGTCGCCGTGAAACCGATTCCGGTACGGAGCACATGGTGGCCTCGGAGAGTGTTGCTCTGGATGTGCTGGGTTTCGAACTGGTACGGGATATTGATCCCGGCGAAGCTATTTTCATCGACACGGAAGGCCACGTACACACCAGGACCTGTGCGAGCAATGTACGCCATGTGCCATGCCTGTTCGAATATGTATACATGGCGCGACCGGACTCAATGATAGACGGCATCGCCGTGCACAAGACCCGTCTGCGCATGGGTGAGAAACTGGCCGCCAAGATCCAGCGCGAGTGGTCGGACAAGGAAATCGATGTCGTGATTCCAATCCCCGATACCAGCCGTACGTCTGCGCTGCAAATGGCCTATGAACTGGATATCAAGTACCGGGAAGGTTTTATCAAGAACCGCTACATTGGCCGCACCTTTATCATGCCGGGTCAGGCCGAGCGTAAAAAATCGGTGCGTCAGAAGCTGAATGCCATCGATCTGGAGTTCAGGGACAAGAGTGTTTTACTGGTAGACGATTCGATTGTTCGTGGTACGACATCGAAGCAGATTATCCAGATGGCGCGCGAGGCTGGAGCCCGAAAGGTCTACTTTGCCTCGGCGGCACCACCAGTGCGCTATCCGAATGTTTATGGCATCGATATGCCGTCGGTAAACGAGCTCGTTGCCCACAATCGTACAGATCAGGAAATTGCCGCGGAGATCGGTGCCGATGCACTGATTTACCAGGACCTGGATGACCTGATTGAAGCGGCACATGAAGGCAACACCAACATCAAGGAATTTGACGCCTCGTGTTTCAACGGTGTCTACGTGACCGGGGATGTGCATCAGGAATATCTGGACCGTATCGAGGCGCGTCGCGCGGACAGCGTAAAGACCAAGGTGAGTGCCAATGACCTGGCTTTCACCGAAGCGCAGACCTACCCGCAGTAGACCCGCTGCAAAGCAGTTTGCCCCCGTCCGGCTTCCCGCGCGGTCAGTTGACAGCGGTGTCGGGCTCATTTAGGGTTTAGTTAGTGGCGCCGATTTGAGAAATCAGCTTGCGGGCGCCGAAAATAAATGCAGCTAAAGCGAGAACGACCCGCTTTGGCCGCGTCTTACAGGTCTGAAACAGCGGGTTTTTTTGCGTCCGCTGTTTGTGACATCGACAGAAAGGAGATGCGGAATGTCTAAAAATGACGCAGACGACTGGGGGCTGGCAACCCGGGCTATCCGTTCCGGACAGGTGCGCACGGCCGAGGGTGAACAGAGCGAACCCATATTTCCAACGTCCAGTTACGTATTCGAATCCGCCGCCCAGGCGGCAGCACGATTCTCGGGCGACGAGCCGGGTAATATCTACTCCCGCTTTACCAATCCTACAGTCAGAACGTTTGAGCAGCGCCTGGCCTCACTCGAAGGCGGCGAACGCTGTGTTGCCACCGGCTCAGGGATGTCCGCTATCCTGGCGACCTGCGCGGCCCTGCTGAAAAGCGGTGAGCATATCGTTGCATCGCAGGGCATCTTCGGTACCACCACCGTGTTGTTCAATAACTATCTCGGAAAGTTTGGTATTGAAACTACGGCCGTGCCACTAACGGACCTGGCGGCGTGGGAGGCGGCACTGCGGCCGGAAACGCGCTTGTTGTTTGTCGAGACCCCGTCCAATCCGCTGCTGGAGATCGTTGATATTCGGGCACTGGCGGAGCTGGCACATAGCAATGACTGTTTGCTGGTGATCGACAACACCCTGTGTACGCCCGCCTTGCAGCAGCCGTTGGCCCTGGGCGCCGATATCTCGGTGATATCTGCCACTAAATTTATCGATGGACAGGGACGATGTGTAGGCGGTGCCGTGGTTGGCAGCGAGGAGCTGGTTGGAAAAGAGGTTTATGGTTTCTTGCGAACGGCTGGACCGACACTGAGTCCGTTCAATGCCTGGGTGTTTCTCAAGGGCCTGGAGACACTCGCCTTGCGTATGAGGGGGCACAGCGATAATGCGCTGGAGCTAGCCCGTTGGCTGGAACAACAACCGTTGGTGGAGCGGGTAAATTATCCGGGCCTGTCATCGCACCCCCAACATACGCTTGCCAGCGAGCAACAAAAGGGCTTCGGTGGATTGTTGTCCTTCGAAATCAAGGGGACACGTGAGCACGCCTGGGCCATGATCGATGCTACCCGGTTGATTTCGATCACGGCCAATCTCGGAGACACCAAGTCCACTATCACTCATCCGGCGACGACCACTCATGCACGCCTGACACCGGAACAGCGAGCCGAGGCCGGGATTACCGACAACCTGGTGCGTGTCGCGGTGGGGCTGGAAGATATCGAGGACCTGAAGCAGGATTTGCAGCGCGGCTTCCATGCCCTCTACTGAGCCTCGCCAGCAACTGTTACAGATTTTTCTTGATGCCGTAGCCGCGGTCAACGGCCGTCACTGTGTTGCCGAAGCACTGAAGGCCGCGCCACCGGCCGGCCCGCTGGCGCTGGTCGCACTGGGCAAGGCGGCCGTGGCCATGGCCCAGGGCGCATGCGATCAACTGGGCGGCCAGATTTCACGGGCGTTGATTGTTACCAAGCACGGCCACCAGGGACCGCTTCCCTGGCCGATCATGACCGCCAGTCACCCGTTGCCCGACGAGTCCAGCCTCGCGGCCGGCGCGGCGCTAATGGAATTCATCGATGCGTTGCCGGAGACAGAGCAGTTGCTGGTGCTGCTGTCAGGCGGTGCCTCCAGCCTGGTCGAGGTGTTGCCGGCAGGTGTAAGCCTGGACTCACTGCAGCGACTCAACCACTGGTTTCTCGCCAGCGGTGTCGACATTGTTACCGGCAATGAAATCCGCAAGCGGTTGTCGCTGATCAAGGGAGGGCGGCTGGCCCAGCGCTTGTGGCCGCGGCGCGTCAAGTGCCTGACCATCTCCGACGTGCCCGGGGATGATCCTGCCAGTATTGCCTCGGGGCCGTTGTCAGGTCCGCGCCCGTTTGACCTGCCCGCGGCAACGCCGGGGTGGATTAACGACCTGATTGCGAGCACAGCGCAGGTCGATGAACCAATGCGGTTTGATCATGTTGATATTGAGATGGTTGCTTCAGTCAGCCGGGCGATGCACGCTGCCGCGGACAGTGCCCGCCGCCTCGGGTATGATGTGGTGCTTCATCGTGAATTGTTGCAAGGTGATGTAATCGAGGCCGGTCCGCTACTGGCGCAGGCGCTGGAACAGTCAGCTGCAAGGACGGTACACATCTGGGGTGGTGAGACGACAGTCCGGCTGCCGGACAGCCCCGGGCGCGGCGGCCGCAACCAGAGTCTCGCGCTGGCAACGGCGATTGCCCTGGCCGGCCACAGCAATGAATATTTCCTGGCCGCCGGTACCGATGGCACGGATGGGCCGGGTGAAGATGCCGGCGCCGTGGTGGACGGTGACACCGTCACCCGGGGGCTAGCGAGTGGCATCAACGTCGCCGATGCATTGCGACAGGCTGATGCCGGAACATTCCTTGAAGCGGCCGGCGACCTGATCGCTACCGGCGCAACCGGCACCAATGTGATGGACCTTGCCATAGGCATGAAACAGTAATACGAGAACGAGATGAAAATGACCCAACGAATCTTCTGGCTAATACCGTTAATTCTCGCTGGCAGCATTATGCTGTCCGCCTGTTCCCGCACTCAAGATGCGACCATCGTCTATTTCGACGAACAGGAAGGCAGCAACGAACCTTACCGTACGCGCATGATTGTGACGTCGGCGTATATCCGTTTTGACGACAATGATGACAAGGGCGATTTCGTTCTGTATGACAGGAAGCAGCGCGTGATTTACAGCACGAACTCGATGGACAAGCGGACACTGGTAATCCGATGGACGGACACCAAGGTGGCGATGCCGGAAAAGATCAGTAATCGTGATGAAAAACTGAACGAAAGTGTTCCATCTGTGGGTGGTCATGTGGTCAGGCACTACCGTCTGCATACCAATGACTCGCTGTGCTACGACCTGTACGCGGCTGATGGCTTGTTGCCAGACGCGGTCTCGGCAATGACCGAGTTCGCACAAACGCTAGGTGTCGAGCACGCCGCCTTTTTAAAGGCGGCACCGCAGTTGGGTGGGTCGCCCTGTGATGCGATGAACAATGTCTACCGGCCGGCACGCTATCTCAAGTTCGGTTTCCCGGTACATGCTCGAGACTACCTTGGCCGTTCACGCCAGCTTGTCGACTACCAGGCCGGGCAGAAGGTATCAGCGGAGTTGTTTGAATTACCGAAAGAATTTCATCAGTTCACAACTGAAGAAATCAGGGGCGAGGTCCTGACCGAACAGTAATCGATCTAGTGTGAGGACTTGATCGGTATACCGTGCAGCAAACAGCCTTCTGCATCGCAACGCAATACGCTGCCCTGGTCATACCAGTCACCAAGGACGATGCGTTGAGCCGGTTTGCCGTTGATCGTCAGCTGGTGAATATCGGGGCGATGGGTATGACCATGAATCATGCGCTGAACATCGTGGGCCTGCATTTGTTCTGCCACTGCGTCTGAATTGACGTCCATGATTTCCATCGATTTCTCCAGCGAGTTGGCCATACTGATCTCGCGGTAGGTCTGGATAATCGCTTCGCGCTCCTCGATATCCCTGGCCAGGAATCGTGCCTGGAAATCCGGGTCACGCACCATCACCCGGAACTTCTGATACTCCTCGTCATCGGTGCATAAATAATCACCGTGGCTGATCAGTGTCGGTTCGCCGTAGAGATCGATGACGGTGGGATCGTCCAGCAGCTGGCAATGGCTGGCCTGCTCAAAACCCTTGCCCAGCAACAAGTCACGATTCCCGTGGATGACATATACCGGAACCCCGGAATCAACCAGCGACCGGAGTGCCTGCATGATCGGTTGTACCGAAGGGAGACTGGCAGCCTCGTCACCAATCCAGTACTCGAAGAGGTCACCGAGGATATAGAGTGCCTCGGCCCCGGCGGCATCGGTCGCCAGGAAATCCAGGAACAGTCGGGTGACGGCGGGGCGTTGTTCGGTCAGATGAAGATCGGAGATAAACAGCGTTGCCATTGGCTCACTATTCAGCGCCGACGATCTGAACGCTCTCAATCAATACATCGGTCAGGGGTACGTCCTTGAAACCGAGCTTGGAGCCGGTGGGGACCCCCTTGATACGATCGACGACATGCATGCCTTCGATAACCCGCCCGAAGACACAGTAACCCCAGCCTTCCGGTGTCGAGGCGCTGTAATTCAGGAAGTCGTTATCGGCCAGGTTAATGAAAAACTGGCTGGTAGCGGAGTGCGGATCACCGGTGCGTGCCATGGCGATCGAGCCACGGAGGTTGCGTTTCTTGTTCTCGGCCTCGTTCTGGATCGGCGGGTGGGTCGGTTTCTGGCGCATACCCGACTCGAAGCCACCTCCCTGAATGACAAAATTATCAATCACGCGATGGAACAGGGTACCGTCGTAAAATCGCTCGCGCACGTAGGTCAGGAAATTCTCCACGGTTTTTGGCGCGATATCCGGGTACAGCTCCAGGATTATGGTTCCATATGAGGTATTGAGATGAATCATCATGTCATTCGACATCGTATTGGCCCGCTTTCGGTTGTTTGTTCAGTGAATCAGTATCTTGGCGAGTAGTGGTGGAATTCTGCTTTAGATAGGTGATGGGCGCAATAGCGGGCCGGTGATCACGGACAAGCGCAGCAATTCTTGGGCTAAAACGTCGCTTTCCGTTACCATTCGCGGCCATGGAAATATCTTCAATCAAAACGCGATTTGCACCCAGTCCCACCGGGCTGTTGCACCTGGGCAATGTGCGCACGGCACTGTTCAATTACCTGTTGTCAGCGAGCAGCGGCGGGAAGTTTTTGCTGCGCCTGGAGGATACCGATGCCGTTCGTGGCGACGACAAATATGCCGAGGCACTGCAGGTGGATCTGCGCTGGCTCGGGATGGACTGGCATGAGGGCCCGGGCGCAGGTGGCGAACATGGCCCGTATGCGCAGTCAGATCGTGGTGAAATTTATGCAAACTATTTCAATCAGCTGATTGAGGCGGGCAGTGCCTATCCGTGTTTTTGCAGCGAACATGAGCTCAAACTTTCACGCAAGGCGCAGGCGGCTGCCGGCAAACCACCGCGGTATAGCGGCAAGTGTCGTGGCCTGAGTCAGGATGAGGTGGCGTCCTATTTTGCCGAAGGCAAGCCGGCTACCTTGCGCTTTCGTGTGCCGCCAGACCATTTCATCGAGTTTGATGATCGCGTTCGTGGGCCGCAGCGATTTGCCAGCGACGACATTGGAGATTTTATCATCCGGCGTTCGGACCATACGCCTGCATTCTTTTTCAGCAACGCCGTTGATGATGCGTTGATGAAGGTGACGCTGGTGGTTCGGGGTGAGGATCACCTGACAAATACGCCACGACAACTGATGTTGCTGGACGCGCTTGGATTGGAAGCACCGACGTACGCGCACATTGCACTGGTGGTCGGGCAGGATGGCGCCCCCCTGTCAAAGCGCAATGGTAGCCAGACGGTGCAGGAACTGCGGGAGCGAGGTTATCTGCCGGAAGCGGTGATCAACTATCTCGCCAGATTAGGTCATACGTATGAGTCCAACGACTTTTTGCTGCCGGACGCGCTGGCCAGCCAGTTTGATGTCGGGCGCCTGAATCGGGCGCCGGCGCGATTTGATTTGAGCCAGCTGTTGCACTGGCAGCGCGAGGCCGTGGCACGCGCCGATGATGATGCCTTGTGGCAGTGGATGAACAGTGTGACGATTGCCGACGCCCGTGTCAGTGACCTGGTCCCGGAACCGAAGGCAGCCAGTTTTGTGCAGACGATACGGGAGAACATAGAAACCCCGTCCGATGCCTTTTTATGGGCGGCCAATCTCTTTACCGACAGCGGGGTTTACGATCACAGCGCCCGTGAAGCGATTCAGGCCGCGGGTGCCGAATTCTTTCAGCAGGCGTTGACCTTGCTGGCCGACGCCGGCGAGTTTCGCGATTATTCCCGAGAACTGGCCGAGGTAACCGGCAACAAGGGCAAGTCGCTGTTTATGCCCCTGCGGGCGGCAATCAGTGGCGAGCATGACCAGCGACACGCGGTCGAGAGTCGTTGGCATGATGGCCCACAGATGGGCAGTCTCTGGCAGTTGCTCGACCCGGCGACGCGCCAGCGACGTCTGGAGCTGGCCCGCGCTATTGCGAGCGAGTCCTGATGCCGGCTCGTTACATTCGACTTTTTATTTTACAGTTCAGTCCATGCTAGAAATCTACAACAGCCTGACCCGTCAGAAAGCCCCGTTTACCCCGATCGAGCCAGGCAAGGTTCGTATGTATGTCTGCGGCATGACCGTCTATGACTACTGCCACCTGGGCCATGCACGCGTACTGGTGGTGTTCGACGTCGTGAGTCGCTACCTGCGCGAGTCAGGGTATGACGTCACCTACGTTCGCAACGTTACCGATATCGATGACAAGATCATCAATCGCGCCAACGAAAACAATGAACCGTTTTCAGCTCTGACGAACCGGTTTATCGACGCCATGCACGAAGATGCGACAGCCCTCGGCGTGTTGCCGCCCGATGAGGAGCCGCGCGCGACTGCCTACATGAGCCAGATTATCGAGATGGTTGAGCGGCTGGTTGAAAAGGGTCTCGCCTACGTCGCGACCAATGGCGATGTCTATTATGACGTTAGCAAGTTTAAGCATTATGGCGAGTTGTCCGGCAAGCAGCTGGAAGACCTGCGCGCCGGCGCCCGGGTCGAGGTCGACGAGGCCAAGGATGATCCGCTCGATTTCGTGCTATGGAAATCGGCCAAGCCCGGCGAGCCGAGTTGGGATTCGCCCTGGGGGCCGGGTCGACCTGGCTGGCACATCGAGTGCTCGGCGATGTCGACCCATTGCCTCGGCGACCACTTTGATATCCATGGCGGCGGTCAGGACCTTCAATTTCCACACCACGAAAACGAGATCGCCCAGAGTGAAGGCGCCACGGGCCACAAGTTTGTCAACGTCTGGATGCACAACGGTTTCGTTCGTATCAACGAGGAAAAGATGTCCAAGTCGCTGGGCAATTTCTTTACCATTCGCGAGATACTGGAGCGCTATGCGCCGGAGGTGGTGCGTTATTTCATTCTTACCAGCCACTACCGGTCCCCGCTCAACTATTCGGACGAGTCGCTGGACAATGCCCACAGTGGCCTCGCCCGCCTGTATACGGCCTTGCGCGGATTGCCGGCGCCCGATGCTGATACCGAATTACTGGCGCCGTTTGAGGCGCGATTCCGGGCGGCGATGGATGATGACTTCAATACCCCGGAGGCGCTGGCGGTGATGTTTGACCTGGCCCGGGCGGTAAACCGTGCGCGCGAACAGGACCTGACCGTGGCCGCCAGTCTCGGCGCCGGGCTACAGAAGCTGGGCCAGTTGCTGGGTCTGCTGGAGCAGTCGCCAGAGGTTTTTTTGCGTGGCACCGGCAGCGGCGAGGTTAGCGATGCCGAGGTCGAGGCGCTGATTCAGCGTCGCAACGACGCACGCGACAACAAGGACTGGGCCGAGGCCGATCGTGTTCGCGACCAGTTGCAGGCGATGGGTGTGGTGCTGGAAGATGGTGCCGGGGGTACCAGCTGGCGCCGGGGCTGACGGGCTGGCGAATATCCACGAAAATCGCTGGTTTTACCGGCCTGTCTATTGACCGCTGATACACTTATCAGTAACTTCCGACCTATACCCTATTATGTATCGGCGTCTATAAGTGCCCGTGATCAGGGCATTTTTTTATTCTAATCAAGCAGAGGTAAGCGGTGGAAACTACAGGTGCGGATATCGTCATACGCAGCCTGAAAGACGAGGGTGTCGAGCACATCTTCGGTTATCCAGGCGGCGCGGCATTGCATATCTATGATGCGCTTTACGCCCAGGAGGATGTAAAACACGTCCTGGTCCGGCATGAGCAGGGCGCAGTGCACGCTGCGGACGGCTATGCCCGCTCCACCGGCAAGCCCGGCGTCGCCCTGGTCACCTCGGGGCCCGGCGTGACCAACACCATTACCGGCATTGCCACGGCTTACATGGACTCGATTCCCATGGTCATCATCAGTGGCCAGGTCACCAGCAACCTGATCGGTGACGACGCCTTCCAGGAAGTGGATGCCGTTGGCATCTCGCGCCCTTGTGTGAAGCACAACTTCCTGGTGAAAGACGTCAAGGATCTGGCGATGACCATCAAGAAGGCCTTTTATATCGCCACCACCGGCCGTCCGGGCCCGGTGCTCGTAGATATACCCAAGGACGTGACCGCACACCGGACGGAATATACCTATCCGAAGACGGTGAGCATGCGCTCCTATAACCCGGTGACCAAGGGACATGGTGGCCAGATCAAGAAAGCGGTGGACCTGTTACTTGGCGCCAAGCGGCCGATGATCTATGCCGGCGGCGGCGTTATCCTCGACAACGCCTCTGAATTGCTGACGTCCTTTGTTCGCTTGCTGGGTTATCCCTGCACCAACACGCTGATGGGTCTCGGCGGTTATCCGGCGACCGATCCGCTGAATGTCGGCATGCTCGGCATGCACGGGACCTATGAAGCCAATATGGGCATGCACGATTGTGACGTGCTGCTGTCGGTCGGCGCCCGATTCGATGATCGTGTGACCGGGGATGTGAACAAATTCTGTCCGCACGCGAAGATCATCCATATCGATATCGACCCCGCGCAGATTTCCAAGAATATCCCCTGTGACGTGCCAATCGTAGGCAGTGTCAGCACTGTGCTTACCGAAATGATCGAGCTGATCAAGGCAAGCAAGGGCAAGCCGGACAAGGGGGCCATCAAAAAATGGTGGGACCAGATCGACGAGTGGCGCGGTCTCAATTGCCTTAAATACGAGCTCGATGACAAGCTGATCAAGCCGCAGTACGTGGTCGAGAAGCTGTACGAACTCACCGGTGGCGACGCCTTTGTTACCTCCGACGTCGGCCAACACCAGATGTTCGCGGCCCAGTTCTACAAGTTTGATCAACCTCGACGCTGGATCAATTCCGGTGGTCTCGGCACCATGGGTTTCGGTTTGCCTGCAGCGATGGGTGTTCAGCTGGCACACCCGGACGCAACTGTTGCCTGTATTACCGGTGAAGGTTCGATCCAGATGTGTATTCAGGAGCTGTCGACCTGCAAGCAGTATGATCTGCCGATCAAGATTGTGAATCTGAACAATCGCTATCTGGGTATGGTGCGTCAGTGGCAGGAATTCTTTTACGAGAGCCGCTACTCACATTCATATATGGATGCGTTGCCGGATTTCATGAAACTGGCGGAGGCCTATGGTCACGTCGGCATGTGTATCGAGAAGCCCGGCGACGTGGAAGGCGCGATCAAGGAGGCCCTGAAGCTGAAAGACCGGCTGGTGTTCATGGATTTCATCACCGACCAGAACGCAAATGTTTATCCGATGATCGCCGCCGGCAAGGGGCACAATGAAATGGAGCTGGGCCCATGTGCCGCCGTGGTCGATCCGGACCGGGAGTTGGCCTGATCATGCGCCACATAATTTCAATCCTGATCGAAAACGAGGCGGGCGCCTTGTCGCGTGTCGCCGGGCTGTTTTCGGCCCGCGGTTATAACATCGAGTCACTGACCGTCGCGCCAACCGATGATCCAACGTTGTCACGCATGACGCTGGTGACCCGCGGTTCCGAAGCGATAATCGAGCAGATCACCAAGCAGCTGAACAAGCTGGTGGATGTGGTCAAGCTGATTGACCTGACCGAAGGACCGCATATCGAGCGCGAGATGATGCTGATCAAGGTCAAGGCAGTTGGCGATTCGCGAGACGAAGTAAAGCGGCTGGTAGAAATCTTCCGTGGCCGGATTATCGATGTTACCGACACATCCTACATTGTCGAGCTGACCGGCGATGCCAAGAAGCTGGATGCCTTTATTAATGCAGCACGTGGCGCTGGCATTATCGAGACCGTACGTTCCGGTGTGTCAGGTATTGGCCGCGGTGAAAAGGGCCTTCGCATTTAGCCGCCGCGAACAACGATTAACCAGATTAGTAATGCCGGGCCGCCGAGCGGCACGATAAATAAAGAAGAGGAAAACCATGAAAGTTTATTACGATAAAGATTGTGATCTCTCCATCGTCAAGGGGATGAAAGTAGCGATTGTCGGCTATGGCTCGCAGGGCCATGCCCATGCCAACAACCTGAAAGAGTCGGGTGTTGATGTCATCGTAGCGCTGCGCGAAGGTTCGGCCTCGGCTGCCAAGGCGGAGTCTGCCGGCCTGAAGGTGATGAGCGTGCCGGATGCGGTTGCTGCTTCCGATCTGGTGATGATTCTGACACCGGACGAGTTCCAGTCGCAGTTGTACAAGGCCGAGATTGCACCAAACCTGAAGAAGGGTGCGACGCTGGCCTTTGCTCACGGATTCAGCATTCATTACAACCAGATCGTGCCGCGCGCCGATCTGGACGTGATCATGATTGCACCGAAGGCGCCTGGGCATACGGTGCGCAACGAATTCACCAAGGGTGGCGGTATCCCGGACCTGGTGGCGGTATTCCAGGATGCCTCCGGCAAGGCCAAGGCCACCGCCATGTCCTATGCCTCGGCCATTGGCGGCGGGCGTACCGGTATTATCGAAACCACCTTCAAGGACGAGACCGAGACCGATCTGTTCGGTGAACAGGCAGTGCTTTGTGGCGGCGCAGTCGAACTGGTCAAGGCAGGCTTTGAGACCCTGGTTGAGGCCGGCTATGCGCCGGAGATGGCGTACTTCGAATGCCTGCACGAGCTGAAGCTGATTGTCGACCTTATGTATGAAGGCGGTATCGCGAACATGAACTACTCGATCTCCAACAACGCCGAGTACGGTGAGTACGTGACCGGCCCCAAGGTGATCAACGAAGAAAGCCGCTGGGCAATGAAAGAAGCCCTGCACAATATCCAGACCGGTGAATATGCCAAGCGATTCATCCTGGAAGGTCAGACCAACTACCCTGAGATGACTGCGCGCCGCCGCCTGAATGCATCACACCAGATCGAGCAAGTGGGTGAGCAGTTGCGAAGCATGATGCCGTGGATCACTGCGAACAAGCTGGTCGACAAGAGTAAAAACTGATTCAGACTGAAGCCTGGAAGAAATAACACTATGGCAATTGCTCGACACCCGATACTCGCCAGGGAAGGCTGGGTCGATATTATTGTGCTGGCCTCGGCCGGTACCGCCGTTCACTATTTTGCCGGCTGGGCCTGGGCGATACCGATCTGGGTGCTGCTTGCCTTTGTGACACAGTTCTTCCGCGATCCGCACCGCAAGATTCCTGCGGTGCCACTCGGCATCATCTGCCCCGCAGATGGCCGCGTGGTTTCGGTTGGCGATATTCATGATCCGTACCTGGACCGGGAATCACGCCGGGTGAGTATTTTCATGAACGTATTAAACGTGCACTCCAACCGCAGCCCGGCCGAGGGCCTGGTCAAGGAGCGCTGGTACAACCCGGGCCGGTTTTTCAATGCCTCGCTGGACAAGGCCGCTAACGAAAACGAGCGCAATGCACTCTGGATTCAGACGGATGAAGGCGACGATCTTGTGGTCGTGCAGGTGGCAGGACTCATCGCCAGGCGTATACTGTGCTACAAGCAGCCCGGGGAACGTATCGGGCAGGGTGAGCGCTTTGGTTTTATTCGTTATGGTTCCCGTGTCGACGTTTACATGCCAGCCAACGCCGAAATCAAGGTCAGCCTGGGTGACAAAGTAAAATCCGGCAGCGACGTGCTGGCCAAGCTCAAGCACTAGCGCTCTTTATCTCCACCTTACCGGAGTGGCAATGTCGAATTCAGAAACCAACCCGGAGTCCGCGGCCACCGTTACCGAGATTCGTTCTCGCGGTCGCCGTCCGGGCATCTATATCCTCCCCAGCCTTTTTACCACCGCCGGCCTGTTTGCCGGGTTCTACGCCATTATTCAGGCGGTTGGCGGCAACTTTGAAAAGGCAGCGATTGCGATCTTTATCGCCATGGTCATGGATGGTCTGGATGGTCGCGTCGCCCGCCTGACACATACCGAAAGTGATTTCGGCGCCCAGTACGACAGCCTGGTGGACATGGTCGCTTTTGGCCTTGCGCCGGCACTAGTCATGTATGTCTGGGCACTTTCCGGGCTCGGGAACCTGGGTTGGGTGGTGGCCTTTATCTACAGCGCCGGCGCCGGTCTGAGACTGGCACGGTTCAATATCCAGGTCGACGTCGTCGACAAACGCTACTTCATAGGCCTGCCAAGCCCGACCGCAGCTGCGGTGGTTGCCGGTTTTATCTGGCTGATGGACGCCGCCGGCCTGCCGGGCAAGCAGATCAGTATTTTCGGCCTGCTATTTACCCTCGCTGCCGGCATTCTGATGGTGAGCAATATCCGCTACCGCAGTTTCAAGGACCTTGATCTGAAGGGGCGGGTGCCTTTCGTCACCATTCTGGTGGTCCCGCTTATATTCGTTGCTGTATTTCTCTATCCGCCGCAGGTGCTGTTCGGTACCGCCGCCGTGTATACGCTTTCCGGCCCACTACAGGCGTTGTGGCGCCTGATGCGCAAACGGCGCCAAGGCGGCGATACCCACGGAGATCCGGGCGCCAAAAAATAAGTCGCTGTCCCTTGGAATTAAGCGCCAAGGCATATATATTGAATTTATTAGCGGATGAAACGAAATATGCGTCAAATCATCAACAACCCAGGATCCTGCACCAGCACTGCCTTCAGTGATGGCCGCCCTGTGGTGTCCGCGAATACCCTCCAGCTGTCCCTGCTACTGCTGCGCCGCTAGGCGCCTACTTCTATTTCACAAGTCCCTGAAACGGGCACCCAGGTAAAGAATTCACCATCAGTCAGCCAGACCGGTAGCTGCGGTATAATCCGGTCGAACAGTAGAGGACACCATGAGCGAAAAATTGATTATTTTTGATACCACCTTGCGCGATGGCGAGCAGAGTCCTGGCGCGTCGATGACCCGTGATGAAAAGGTGCGCATCGCCAAGGTGCTGGAAAAGATGCGCGTCGACGTGATCGAAGCGGGGTTTCCCATCGCCAGCGCTGGTGATTTCGAGTCGGTGAAGGCAGTGGCCGAGGCCGTTAAGGACTCCACGGTGTGCGGGCTGGCGCGTGCCACCCAGGGCGATATCGAGCGAGCAGCCGAGGCCATCAAGCCGGCCAATAGCGGACGCATCCATACCTTTATCGCCACGTCTCCGATCCATATGAAGGAAAAGCTTCGCATGGACCCGGACAAGGTGCTGGAACAGGCGGTGTGGGCGGTGAAGCATGCGCGCCAGTTTACCGATGACGTGGAATTTTCCCCGGAAGATGCAGGGCGCTCCGAGCCCGATTTTCTCTGCCGGGTTCTCGAGGCCGTCATCGATGCGGGCGCACGCACGGTAAATATTCCGGATACCGTCGGTTATAACATTCCTACCCAGTTCGGTAGCCTGATTGCCGACTTGCGTGAGCGCGTTCCGAATTCTGACAAGGCGATATTTTCAGTGCACTGCCACAACGACCTCGGCCTTGCCGTTGCGAATTCATTGGCGGCAGTGATGAATGGCGCGCGCCAGGTGGAATGCACAATCAATGGTCTGGGTGAGCGTGCCGGTAATGCCTCGCTCGAGGAAATCGTGATGGCCGTGCGTACCCGGCAGGACGTATTTCCCTGTGATACCACACTCGATACAACGCAGATTGTGTCGGCATCGCGCCTGGTATCGAATATCACCGGTTTCGCCGTGCAGCCGAACAAGGCCATTGTCGGCGCCAACGCATTCGCACACGAGTCCGGCATTCACCAAGATGGCGTACTCAAGAAGCGTGAGACCTACGAAATCATGCGCGCGGAAGATGTTGGCTGGACCACCAATCGTATGGTTCTCGGCAAACACTCCGGGCGCAATGCCTTTCGTACCCGCCTGAAAGAACTGGGCATTGAATTCAAGTCCGAAGAAGATTTGAACTCGGCGTTTGCCCGCTTCAAGGATCTGGCTGACAAGAAGCATGAGATCTTCGACGAAGACCTTCAGGCCCTGGTAACTGAAGAAGGCACCGAGCAGGAGAACGAGCATTTTCAGCTGGTCTCGCTCAAGGTGTGTTCGCAGACCGGCGAAGTGCCCGAGGCCAAACTCGTGGTCGCGGTCAATGGCAAGGAGCAGCAGGGTGTGGCGACGGGCGGTGGTCCGGTCGACGCCACGTTCAAGGCGATCGAATCTATTGTTAAAAGCGGATCGGGATTACAACTTTATTCGGTAAGCAATATCACCAGCGGCACCGATTCACAGGGTGAGGTGACCGTGCGCCTGGAAAAGGCAGGTCATATTGTAAATGGCCAGGGAGCGGATACGGATATCGTGGTGGCCTCGGCCAAGGCCTATATCAACGGTCTGAACAAACTGATCCAGCCCACGGATCGTGAGCATCCGCAGGCTGATCAGCCGATCTAGAGATTCGCGGGATGCCGGCCAGCAAAAGGGCTATTTTTCTAGTTCCTTTTTGACTGGCTCGGTGGCCTTGTGAAGAGTCTCGCGCGCTTCTTCAACAATCTCCTTACTGGTTTCGCTCGCGCGTTTTTTCACCTGTTCCTTGACCTCGGTGTTTTTAAACGGGTTGCTCAACAGCGGCTCGTCACGTCCGAAGTTGATGCCGAGCGGAAACGCGACAATAGCGCCTACGATCATCCCGACGAAAAAATATTTCATGTACTGGATCATTTTTCTGGCTCACTCCCTGGTGGATTTCCTTTAATATTATCTTTCAATCAAGTTGACGGCCACCATGTTGTGTAACTACACCAGTCTATTCAGTTTTATGTCCTCCATTGCGCGGGCGTCACTGGTCATCGGCTTGTTATGGTGTAGTGGCGTAAAAGCCGAAGACGGGCCTGTTATAGCATCGGGGTGGAATTGGCGAGTGTTCCAGACCGGTTTGCGACTGGTCGACAACATCGTCGTTGCAGACAAAAATACACTTTACGCCACCCTCGAACGGAGCCCAGGCAGGGGGCAGCTGGCCAGTATCCGGAATGGCACGGTCAGCATCCTGATCGATCGGCTCGATCGACCCGATGGCCTGGCCATGGCTGGTGACACCCTGTATTTAACCGAAGAGGTCATGGACGGTCGCGTTCTCTCGTATCAGCTGAAAACTGGCGAGCTGAAAGAGCTTGCGCGCCTGCGCAAGCCGGAGGGTATAGATATACTCGCACCCGGCAGCCTCGTCCTTGCAGAAGATGTTGGCAATGGCCGGCTCGTGCAGCTGGACGGGAACGGCAAGCTCACGGTGTTGGCCAGTGGCTTGAAGCGGCCGGAAGGGTTGCGCGTGTCGGGCGACGGCACCATTTATATTGCCGAGACTCGCACCGGCAGAATACTGGGTTACCGCAACGGCAAGATCCGCGTGGTAGTCGATGGCTTGAACAAGCCGGATCAGCTCGCCATTGCGCAGGATGGCGCTCTCTGGATTGCTGAAGATGACAATCCGGGCCGGGTGCTGCGCTACCGGTCCGGTTCACTCGAGGTAATCGCTTCGAATCTGGCATCGCCACAGGGGTTGGCGTTTGATGACAAGGGCCGTCTGTACGTGGCGGAACAGCATCGCCACCGCATCCTGCAGGTTATTTCCGCACCTTAATCGAGCCAGACTTTGTTTTACTTCGGCCTGCAAGTATCCTACGCGCATGACCGATAACCGCGCCAAATTGCACTATCTGGATGCCATGGGCATTCAGGTCTGGCAACGTCGACACTCGCCGGAAGCTACAATGACTCTCGCGTCACAGTCGGCCCCGGCGCCAACGGCCTCTGTCCCGCCCCTGGAAACAGCGATCGACGTGACAGAGATGGACTGGCAAGCGCTGACAACAGCCGTTAGCGGCTGCCAGGGCTGCGGTCTGCATACGACACGCACGCAGACAGTGTTTGGTGTCGGGAACCGGCAGGCACGCTGGGTCTTTGTTGGCGAGGCACCAGGGGCCGACGAAGACCGTCAGGGTGAGCCGTTTGTTGGCCGTGCCGGTCAGTTACTGAACGCCATGCTGTTTGCGCTTGGATTGGCACGCGAAGATGTTTATATCGCCAATGTTCTGAAGTGCCGCCCGCCGGAGAATCGCGATCCACGACCAGAAGAAGTCGAGCAATGCGAGCCGTATCTTATCCGCCAGATTGAGCTGATACAGCCGGCGATTATTGTTGCCCTCGGTCGTCACGCGGTCCACAGTCTACTAAAGACCGATCAGGCCCTCGGCAAGTTGCGCGGCACGCGTCATGACTATCATGGCATTCCACTGATCGCCACCTATCATCCGGCTTACCTGTTGCGTAGCCCGGGAGAGAAAGCCAGGGCATGGGAAGATCTCAAGCTGGCACAGTCGATCGCAGCGGCTTCATGAGTGCAGTGATCAAACAGGCGGCGCCGCGTATTCGTCCCATGGAGATTATGGACATCAAGGCGGTAATGAAGGTCGAGCAAGCCGCTTATGATTATCCCTGGACGCCCAATATTTTTCGCGATTGTCTTCGGGTCGGGTACTACTGTTGCGTGCTGGAAGAAGGCGCCAGCATTATTGGTCACGCCGTCATGTCATACGCGGTAGGTGAGTGTCACATACTGAATCTCTGTGTTGATCCTGATTATCAGGGGCAGGGTCTTGGCCGTAAGCTGATTCTGCATCTGCTGGATGTTGCTCGCCGGAATGGCGCGCGCATCGCATTTCTGGAAGTCAGGCTGTCCAATGCCAGTGCCTACAACCTTTACCAGAGCCTGGGTTTTGCTGAAGTCGGAATCCGCAAGGATTATTACCCGGCACAGGATGGGCGTGAAGACGCCATGATTCTCGCCTATGATCTTGATGGCGATCCGGACGAGTTTGAAAAAATATACAAGAGGTAATTGTGGAAAGTAGAGAAATGGGTCTGGTAGTCGCCCAACAGTTAACCGGCGTTGACGACCTTCACTATGGCTACTGGAATGAAGGGGTAAAGCCGACCGTTACCGGTGTGATTGCAGCGCAAAAGAGATATACCGGGCAACTGGTTGATACCATCAGGCAGTATTCAGGCGAGCCGTCCTCGACACGGATACTGGATGTGGGTTGCGGCACCGGTGTGATTCTGAAAGAACTGCTGGATCAGGGCTATGCCGTCGACGGTGTTATTCCCGCGGCTTACCTGAAAAAACAGGTCGACGCCCGCATTGAGCAGTACACCGGCGACTATCAGCCAAGAATCTACGAATGTAATTTCGAAGATTTCCCGTTGAGTGAATGTGCCAATCAGTATGACATCGTGCTCTACAGCGAGAGTTATCAGTATATTTCGATGGCCGCCGGCTTTCCTTTAATGAAGAAATTGCTGAAACCCGACGGCAAGGTGGTGATTTGCGATTTCTTCAAAACCGAGCACGCCGGAGACGGCGGACCGGGTGATGGCAGTTTTGGCGGCGGATTTTCCCTGACGGAATTTTATGACCAGGTAGACAACCACGGTTACCGGATCTTGCTCGACAATGATATTACGCGAAATATCAGCCCTACTATCGCAGTGGTGGACGAAATGCTGATGCAGCGTATGTACCCGGCGATTCAGACCATAAATTCCTTTATGGAGACGCGCCATCCTTACTGGACCAGATTGATAACGTGGTTGTTGCGCAAGCGCCTTGCGAAAATAAAATTCAAGTATTTTTCGGGTTACCGAAGCCAGGCCGTGTTCGAGCGCTACAAAACATACCACCGCATCGTACTGGAAATGGTTTAGGGCGAGCGACGCAGATAAAAGCCAAAAGAACGGATGCTGCCTTGCGGCGTTTTGATACCGACGACCTCGTGTCGTTGCCAGCGTCCGAACTCATTGGTAATTACCATCGGCAGGTCCGGCGTATTTGACGGTCCGGTTACCGCAACACACAAAGCCGGAGAATCCGTCGACTCATGCTGGCGCCAGTAGTCAAACTGGGTCAGCCGCCCGCCCGGTGCCGCGGTAATGGCATAGACATCACGCAGGTGTAATCCCAGTTCCGCGGCGGTCAGGTAATACGGATAGCCGTCGTTATCGTATCCCGGTAGTGCAATCGCGCGGCAAGCTGTCTCCAGCCCCAGGCGCCGCGTTTCCAGTTCACGCCAGTAAGTCAGCCTTGCTGCCACCTGGTTCCAGCCCATGCCATTAGAGGCATGGCTGTTTGGTAGCGGGCCAATGCCGACAAGCGTGGACCACCCGGGGAAGCGCAACAGGTTCGCCGCCAGCAGTGAAAACAGTGCCAGCACAACGACGGTAAAAACCTTTGCGCAATAAAAACGGTTTGTTGATCGACCTTCCCCAGACGAAGTACCCAGCCACCGGTTCAGGGCGACGCCGAGGAGAATACTGCCCGGTATGTACGCCATGGCTGGCCAGCTTGCGTGACCCTTGGTGAGCAAATTGGTTACGCCAAAGAAAACCAGCGGGAACCAGAACCCGATGCGAACCAGTGTTGCCGTGTAGCTGTCTTTCTGTCGGATGTAAGTGGTTAATTTTACCGACGCCACCACCATTGCAATAAAGACCCACGGCAGTGCAACCCCCAGTTGGTTTACGATGTAAAAGACGAGATTGTCGAACCAGGAGTCGGTGTCGGCGCTGGTGCCGTGTTTCCACTGAAAGGCAAATGAGGCCCAGTCGTTCTGGTAATTCCATATCACGACCGGTAAAAAACAAAAGAGCGCAACGAAACCAGCGGCCCAGGGCCATGGCTTCTTCAATTGTTGGCGAGCACCGGTGTTGAGCAGGAGCGCAAGGAAGATCGCCGCCGGCACCAGCACCATGTTGTATTTGGCCAACATGCCGAAGCCGGTCATCACGCCGGCAACAACCCAGAAGCGGGCCGAGTTTTCTGCGACGCCGCGTGCGGCAAAATAATAGGCCAATGCCGAGAACAGCATGAGCCCGGAATCCGGTCCAACGATGTGAAAACCCGCCTGGTAGATCGGCAGACTGACGAATACCAGCAACGCGGTCCAGCCGGTTTTCCGGCTGCCGGTCAGTTCGGTCGACAATTGAAATACGACCCAGGCGGCTGTGGACCAGGCCAACACGGCGGGCAGGCGAAACGCCCACTCGTTGTGCCCGAAGATGCTGGTGAAAACGTGCATCATCCAGGGAACCATGGGTGGGTGGTCGAAATAACTGAGCCCGGGGCGTTCAGACAACATCCAGTAGTAGGCTTCATCGGTATGCGGCGGGAAAAACACGAGCCCGAATACGTTGCCGATAACAAACGCTGCCAGTAGAGCCAGGATCCAGCGGGGGCTGTCAGAATATGGAGTGATCACAAAAGAATTCCGCATGGTTTTGCAGGCACGAATCATACCTGCAATGGGAGTTTGTGTGGCAGCGATGCTGACCCATCAAACAAGTGACTGATTCTCAAGGAAATACTACGTAATCAGGGGTACGCCGGTCCCTGGCAGTAAACTTTTATAAGAAATAGCTGATATACTCAGCCACCGGTTCGATCCTGATCGCCTGCTGCCTGCAGACGTATTGCCCGAATTTCCACCCGGGCATCAAATCCGAACCAGCCATCGCCGAATTCTGCGCATAAAGCTATGACGCGATCTCGCCGTATTCCGAGTCGGAGCGGCGAACTACTCGTTGAACATCAAGAGGATTTGGAAGTGAAAGAACTGTTTTCAGTGCAGCGGCTAAAACGTCTCACTGCCGCCGCCGTGTTTATTATTGTTGGTATTGTCACGATCAACGCGGTGCCGACGCTGGAAATCGCCTGGGTCAGCGTCATCCTCCTGCTCACAATCTATCTGTTTGCTTTCGAGATCGTCGGTGTCGATGTCGCCGCGATTACCATCATGGTGCTGTTGGGGCTGACATCACTGTTGGCGCCGCTGATGGGGCTGGAAAAGGGGCTGGTACCAACCCAGCATCTGTTTGATGGCTTCTCGAGCAATGCCGTCATGTCCATTATCGCCGTCATGATTATCGGTGCCGGGCTCGACAAAACCGGGATCATGGGAACCGTCGCCAGTATTATCCTGCGCCACGGTGGGTCGACCGAAAAACGCATCATCCCGATTATCTCGGGCACCGTCGGGGTTATTTCTTCTTTCATGCAAAACGTTGGTGCAGCGGCGTTGTTCCTGCCGGTGGTGAGCCGAATTTCTGCACGCACGGGCTTGCCCATGTCACGCCTGCTCATGCCGATGGGTTTCTGTGCCATTCTGGGCGGCACGGTAACCATGGTCGGTTCCAGCCCGTTGATCCTTCTGAATGACCTGATCCTCACTTCCAACAAGGCGCTACCGGCGGCTCAACAGATGCATACCTGGTCACTGTTTTCGGTCACCCCTGTCGGGATCGCGTTGCTGGCGACGGGTATTGCCTATTTTGTTCTGGCGGGTCGCTTTGTGCTACCAGTCAGGGGCAGGACCGAGGGTGTGACCGGCAGCAGTTCGATGAGCTATTTCAAAGAAGTCTATGGCGTGGAATACGATCTGTTCGAGGTAGTGGTGCCGTCTGAGAGCCCGCTGATCGGCATGAACCTGGATGATTTTGAGCTGACCAGCCGCGTGCGCGTGATAGCCATGATGCGCGGCTCGGACGATCTGCGCATTGGCCCTGGTGGCCTGGCACGGGATGTCGGCATCTCCGGTGGCACGGTTCTCGGCATCCTGGCGTCGCCCTGGAACCTGAAGACATTCGTCGAGAAGTACGGACTCATCCTGCGAAATGATCTGAAAACATTCGCCGAGTCACTAGCTGCGACGCGCGCCGGTATTGCCGAGGTCGTTATTCCGCCGGGTTCACAGTTGATTGGCAAGTCGGCGCGGGAAATCTGGATGCGCAAAACCTACGGTATCGCCATGGTGGCGTTACACCGTAATGGCAAGACCCTGCAGGAAGGTGACGGTATCCGGGATCTTCCCCTGGAAGCTGGCGATACGCTGGTAGTGCATACCCCCTGGACCTCGCTGGTACGCCTGGAGTCCGATCGCAACTTCGTGGTGGTGACGACCGAGTACCCTCATGAAGAATTGCGAACGCACAAGGTGAGCTATGCTGCCTTCTTCTTTGTGATTACGCTGGGCCTGGTGTTGTTTACCGACATGCGCCTGTCGATCGCATTGCTGACCGGTGCACTCGGTATGGTCTTGTCTGGCGTGCTGAAAATTGAAGAGGCATACAATGCCGTTAGCTGGAAGACAGTGTTCCTGTTGGCCAGCCTGATTCCACTCGGGCTTGCAGTAGAGACATCGGGCACGGCGGCCTGGATTGCGGCACGGACCCTGGAGATACTGGACGGTGTTCCGATCTGGGTATTGCAGCTGGCAGTAGCCGTGCTGGCAACGTTTTTTACCCTGGTCATGTCCAATGTCGGCGCGACCGTATTGCTGGTGCCGCTGGCGGTGAACATCGCCATTGGTGCGGGGGCAAATCCCGCGGTGTTTGCACTGACCGTAGCGATCGCGACATCCAATTCATTCCTGATCCCCACACACCAGGTCAACGCCCTGATCATGGGTCCGGGTGGCTATGGCGTGCCAGACTTTATGCGTGCCGGCGGTATCATGACCGTATTGTTCCTGTTTGTATCGATGGTAGCGCTCAATCTGTTTTACTGAGCCGCTCTGCGCAAGGGGTGACGGCGCTTCCGGCGTTGCCGGGCAAGAGAGGAAACCAGGCCAGCCCGGGCATTTTCACCCGGAGCGTCTATAATTGGTCCAGTAGCGGACTCTAGAGGCGAAACATGCTGGTCAGGATATTACTCATTTCAGTGCTGGTCGCGGTGGTGACCTTTTTGACTTTCCCTTACTGGGCCAGCTGCAATCTGAAATACGAGACCTGTCTGGCCATTTGTGACGTCAGGCATTTCAATGCCGATATCGACAAAGCTGCCTGTAAAGGTGGCTGTACCACCAAGAAAATTGCTTGTCTGACCGAGCAAGTGCTCGAGCCATCATCCTCCCGGAAGTAGAATTGCTACAGAGCTTCGCCTGATTTCGCAGAGGATTGATCGGCATGACCCCAATCTCGATTACCGCGCTCAGACACTCGGCCTTCTATACCCCCCTGCTGATTACTATTGCCGGTGGCTACCTCAAGCGGGTTGGCCTCGAGCCGATATACCAGCCAGCGACCCCGGACCGCCCGGTGAACGATTGTCTTCGAAGCGGCCAATGCCATGTTTCGCAATCGGCCGTGGCAACCAGCTTTGCCGCGTTAGAGCAGGGCGAGGCGCCCGACATCGTCCATTTCGCTCAAATCAACAGTCGAGACGGTTTTTTTATTGCCGGTCGCAACCTCGAACTGGATTTCTCATGGAAACAGCTAAAGGGCAAGCGTGTACTGGTGGATCATTTTTTCCAGCCATTGGCGATGTTTCGCTATGCCCTCAAGACCCAGGGTATGTCGCTGGACGATATTCATGTGATCGATGCCGGCGACGTCAATGCAATACTGCAGGCGTTTCGAGACGGCGCCGCCGATTATGTCCACCTTCAGGGACCGGCGCCGCAACAGCTGGAACATGATGGCCTGGCACATGTCGTCGCCAGTGTCGGCGAAGCTGTGGGCCCGGTCGCCTTTAGCAGCCTGTGCGCAACGCGCGCATGGCTGGAGACTGAAATGGCACAGGCGTTCATGCAGGCCTATCAGGAAGCACTGGCATTTGTGGTAAACGCGCCTGCTGACGAGCTGGCGGCGGTGGAGCATTCGGCGGGCTTTTTTACCGAGATCGACAGGTCAGTACTTTCGGCAACGATAGCAACGTATCAGTCACTGGCTTGCTGGCGCCCGGATCCTACGATTCAGAAAAGCGAGTACGAGCGATTGCTGGATGTGTTTAGCTACTCCGGCCTGATTTCAAGTCGGCATGCCTATGATTTGGCTATCGTGCCGCCGCCAGGCTACCTGGAGAAATAATTCCCTGGCCTGACAAGCGAAAAGCCCGGCAGCAACGCCGGGCTTTCTTTTGACGGTGAATGCCTAATGTTTGACGCTGACCGGGACACGGATTTTGGCGAATACGCCGCCGTGATCCGATGGCCATAATCCGGTCACGGTCTTGTCTGTCACTTCATCGCCGACCACTTCCGCGATCACCCGCGTCTTGTGTCGTGTGTCTGCAAAGTAGTTGTTTCGATATAAAACGTAGTCTATCCGCTGGTCGAATAACGAGTCCGGATTCAGCAGGACCTCCGCCTGGCAGCAAGTGTACCCTGGCAGTTCGGCATTCCCGCTTTCCAGCCAGCTATCCTGGTACCCTGCGAAACTGAACTGCATGTAGGGGGGCACCGCGCCGGTTGGCAGATCGATGGTTTCAACCGGAGAGGAATTCAGGTCACCAACCAGGACGACGGGTTTTGCCTCGCTCGCCAGGATGCCGATCAGTTCCAGTGCCTGCAGTGCCTGCACCGCTACTACCTGGCCTTCGCCTTTGACTTCCAGGTGGGTGTTGACCACCCGATACTTTTTACCACGAACTTTGGCGTCGATCGCAGTGTAACCACGGGTGAAGGGGATGGTGCTGCCGGCAACCGGGATTTCGAGGTTGAGCTGGAAATTGGCGCTGGTTGCGTTACTGGTGCGGACACCAGTGCGAACCAGAATCACATCCCGGTCTGTCAGCCTTACGTCATTGAATTGCGGCGCACCGGCAGCGTCAAAGCCGGCAAACGCGGGCAGCTCGATATCGACATTTTGCACTTGTGATGCGACACGGTAGTTCAGGCCCCGCCGGTTTAACTCGGCAAGCAGGATCTGAAGATAGTCGTAGACGACAGTCTCGGCGGGATTGGGATTTCCAATGAAGTAATCGCTGGGTGTCTGCTGTCGAATCAGGGATACTTCCTGCAAGCCGATAACATCGGGCCGCTTTGCTGCGACGTTGGCGGCGATCGCTTTGGCGCGAGACTGGAAATCCGTCTGGTGGATAATGCCAAGAATCTCCGCAACGACTGGTGGCACCTGTTCCGGCGCCGTGACACTCAGGATTCGAAACAGATCGGCGCCAACGTAGAGGTTCTGGGTCATGGCCCGAATTTGACCGGATCGGGCCCTGTCTTCGTGTGCCCAGCTTTGGCCAACCACTAACAAGGCCAGTGCCAGTACCAGACTTGTCGTAAGACGTGTACGCGATGTGCTGTTCAGCATAACTCCTCCCTGTTTATGTTATTTTGCAGATCAGGCCGACATGACACCCTCATCTGCCATGAATCAACCTATCAGCGATTTATCACTGGTTTATTGACTGAAATCAATCGTCTGTCTTTGCTGCAGGCTCCTCGGTGGATGCGGCGACAGGCCCTGGTTTTGCCGGGAGCAGCGCGCCGGTATAAAAAGGTGTGCAGTTGCTACCTACCAGGCGTTTGGCGGATTTTCCCAGTGCGTCAAGTAAAGGTTGGGTTATCGCTAGCAGGAAATTGAGTTTGCCAATGCGCGGTGATTTCATTGGACCATCAAGCTGCTGCTTGACGATAGCGCAACCACGATCGTCAACGACCGCGATTTTGATGCCGTCAAATGTGTTTTTTATCAGATTGAGCCTGCCTTTCAACGCAATGCGATATCTTTTTGTTTCCAGCGCTACGTCTTGTGCGGTGGCGATACCATCTGAAATCGCCCATAGCGACTTGATTCTGAGCACCTTGCTGGAGGCGGTACCGGTTTGAGTTACGGACTTTAATACACCTGCATAATCGAGACCCTTGGTGGTCTGCATTCCCAACGGCCCCATAAAAAAATATGCGCCAGCGTCCACCAGGTTGTAGTTCTGTGACTTAATGATCTTTTCTATGATCTGGTCAAGGTCCACCGACAGCAGATCAAGATCCTCACCGGAGAGCTCTGCCATACCAGCTACGGTACGCAAGAAGGTATCGGTATTTGGTGCTTTGCCCGTTAGCTTGAAATCCAGATTAAGCTTGCCGTTGGCGATGGGTTTGCGCTGGAACAACGCGGAAGACCTGCTGGTGTCATAGCCGATTAAAGAAAACATCGTGTCAACAGAGGGAGCGTCTGCGTAGGGCAGCCAAACGACCTTGCCTTTCGCTTTTCCACCAAGCAACTCAGATTCTAAAATATCAACGGAGAGTCGGCCCGACTCGTAATGGCCAGCTATTTGTGTTGGTCCGATCTCCAGCCTCGCGAACCTGGCCTGTCTGAAATCAAGGGAGGCTGATGCCACGAGTTTCTTGATGTTACCGCTTTTAATTACGCTATGAATATCGGCAGGACGCAAAGTCAGGTTAGCGCCGTTGATGGAATGCACGCTATCGCCAGTAGCTGAAATCAGGACAATCTCGCTGCGGCGCAATTCAAGACTGTCAAATGAATCGAGCATCAGTGTGAAGCTGGGCGCCTGTTTTGTTGCCTGCCCGGTTTTGACCGGTGGGATAACCGGTACACCGTTTTCATTTACCGGTAGACGAAGCTGCAATTCGCTAACCATTATCGAGTAAAGTCTGAATTCACGATCCAGCAACGGCAGCAATTCAAAGCCCAGGTCGAGTTCGCTGGCAGTCAATAGCGGCTGGGCATCTTTCTTGCCGAGCGTGATACCGCGGATGCTCACGGCTGGTGCCGGGAAAATTATCACCGAGATCCCGCCTTCGATCCTGGTGTCGAAACCGGTTGCTTCGGTAATGGCCTGTTCTAATTCCGGGGTGTAGCGATTCAGCCAGTACGACAGATTGAATTTAACCAGCAGCACCACTGCAACGAGTAAAATCAGCACGGCAGCGGCAATGGTTTTCCATGGAAAAATGGCTCTGGCTTTGCTGTAAAAAGTCATTTCTGGTTAATCCGGATGAATCAGTACTGGATTTTGCGTGAAAGCGCAAACGTGAAATCCTTTATCGCGCTACTCTATTATAAATTCAATATCGTTTTGGCATTATATTGCCTTGTCCGAAGTCAATCATTGATTTCGGACAAGCGGAGGAGCCGAAATTGTTACCGGGCGCGGCGGGGATAGAAACATAGACTATTTATATATTTTTACCGGATTTGTCCTGCTGTATTTCGGTGCCGAGTTGCTGGTGCGCGGCAGTTCCGAGCTGGCGCGCCGTTTTGGTCTGTCGCCACTGGTCATCGGTCTGACGGTAGTCGCCTTTGGAACCAGCGCACCGGAGCTGGCGGTGAGCGTGGATGCAGCCCTCAAGGGCAGGAGCGATATCGCCCTCGGCAACGTCATCGGTTCAAATATCGCCAATATCGGGTTGATCCTGGGCACAGCTGCACTGATCCAGCGCCTCACTATTCGTGCACAGCTGGTGCGTATTGACTTGCGGGTGTTAATCGCTGTTTCGCTGCTGACGCCGCTAATACTATGGGACCGTGAAATAGGCCGTGCCGAGGGGCTGGTCCTGGCTTCCGGTCTGGTCGTTTATCTTGTCTACACGGTAACCCTGGCGCGTCGTGCGCGCGCGACTGTAATAGCAGAATTTCAGGACGCAATTCCCTTGCCGGTTCGGCGAGCCTGGTTGGAGGTGCTAATGGTAGCCATGGGCGTGGCACTGCTGATCACCGGCGCCGAAGCGCTGGTTTTCGGCGCAGTCAGGATCGCACAGCAGTACCAGATCAGCACTGCGATTGTCGGCCTAACCGTGGTTGCGGTTGGCACCAGTCTGCCGGAGCTGGCGACATCTATTGTCGCGGCGATTCGTCGAGAAGGTGACCTGGTGGTGGGGAACGTTGTTGGCTCCAATATCTTTAATCTGCTCGGTATTGTCGGCATTTCCTCACTGGTCGCTCCGATTCGGCCACTGGCCATTGAACCGGTAGATTTGCTGGTAATGATTGTCATGACCGTTGTGCTGTTGCCATTGATGCGTACGGGTATGCGCCTGACGCGGATGGAAGGAGTGTTGCTACTGGCCGGCTACGCAGCATATATCGGCTATCTGCTGCTGCGCGTTACCGGGTAGAATCGCGGTATCAATTGGAAAAGCGTGTCGGATTTGCACCCGACAGTTTGATGAGTTCAAATTAGATCATCGACATAAACCACCTGACCAGATTGTCATGATACGTATAAAGAAAATCGTCTTTGATGTGCTCAAGCCACATCGACCCACTGGCCTCGAGTTTGCCAGCGCCATCGCTGAACGGTGTCCCGGCAGCGTGGTCAATCTCAATGTCGAGGCAGTGGACCAGAATACCGAGTCGGTGTTGCTACGTGTCGAGGGAGAAAGCCTGGACTTCGACACCATCTCCAACACCATTCTGGAACTGGGTGGTTCCATCCATAGCGTTGATGAAGTGGAAGTAATTCATCTGCCAGATTCCAGCGTAGCTGAGTAGTCTGGCGCGGCATGTTTGATCGAATTCGCGCCTTTCTGGGTATAACCGGGGCCCACGGTATTCTTCGTCGCTACCTGGTGGTAAATGGTTTTGATGGCGCGCTCACTATGCTGGGTCTGGTGGTTGGTTTCTACCTGAGCGGTACGACGGATCTGCGAGTAATTATTGGTGCCTGTGTTGGCGCGGCAGTGGCGCTGGCGGTGAGTGGATTCAGCAGCGCATATATCAGCGAGACTGCCGAGAAACAGAAAGAATTGCGGGAACTGGAGCAGGCCATGATCCATGATCTGGGTGAATCTATTCATGGCCGGGCGTCGCGACTGCTGCCGGTACTGGTGGCACTGGTTAACGGCATGTCACCGTTCATCATTTCACTGCTTATTATTTCGCCGATCTTGGCGGCATACCTTTCGATCGACTTACCGGTAGCACCACTGGAGGCCGCATTCGTCGTTGCGCTCGGGGTCCTGTTTACCCTTGGAATCTACCTTGGAACCATCAGCGGAATCAGCTGGTTCTGGGCCGGCATGCGGGCGTTGATGATCGCGCTGGTGACCAGTGTGATTATTGTCGGTCTTAATCTCCTGTAACCGGGGCTAGAACCAGCGTTTGATGCGGAAATAGATCAACAACCCAATCGCCAATGCGAACATTCCCCCGAGCACAAAAAAATAGCCGTACTGGTACTTTAGTTCCGGCATATTCTCGAAGTTCATACCAAAAATGCCGGCGATCAAAGTTAGCGGCAAGAAGATCGCCGATATCAGGGTGAGTACCCTGACTATTTCGTTGGTTCGATGGGCGACCGCAGAAAAATGCAATTGCACCAGTGAATCGATTTCCCGTTGCTGGTTTATCGAAAATTCCGATACCCGTCGAATATGCTCCAGCAGGTCGGTCAGGCGTACCGATAGATAATCGTCGATCTCGGTATCGGTATTGTCCTTCCACAGGGTAATGGCATCGCCCTGGGTCTCGCTGAGGACTTCAAGCACCAGGATCTGTTTCTGGTGGCTCAACAAGGCGCGCCAGTCATCAAACGGATTCTTCGGATCCAGTAAGGCATCTCGATATTCGTTCAATTGCGCTATCAGGATCTCGCGCATCGACAGAAACCGATCCACCATATTATTAGTTACCAGATACATAATCGCCGCGGGGTGAATGGCAAAGCGTATTTTCCCTTGCATCAGTCGCTTGATCGTTGCCTCGATCGATCGGCTGTCTCCGGGGCTGACCGTAACCAGGACCCGGTCGATCAGAAAAAAAGCGGTAGGCCGGGTTGAAAACTGGTCTTCCGAGGCTGATGGAGAAAGGCTGCGAAAAATAACCATTTCGTAATTTTCGGTGCTGTCGGTAAAGGATGGGTGAGCATCGTTACTGGCATCCTTGACGTGGCGCTCGTCAATCGATATGCCAGTTAGTTGCATTACCTTGACCGGCCAGTCGGGATCGCTGTCACGATGAAAATTGAGCCAGACCACGCCTGATGTTGGCAACGTGTCGAGCGATTCGAGTCGCGAGCCAGCATTGCGGTCACTAAAGTGGAGAACATCCATCGTCTGGTCTCAGTTCCTTATTTCCATCAAAGCGATTAGAGAATACCCGTTCAGGCTTGGGAGCATCGATTGCATTATTTTACTATTTTAGATTTTTTTTGCGATCAGCGGTGAAAAGAGTATAAGGTATTATCAGGAGTTAAAGCGAAAAAATCTGTGAAGGCTGCCTATAAACCGAGTATCGCGGTAGATCGATTTTACAGGAGTATCGTCAATGAGAAGCGCTCTAGCGTGTCTGATAGTCACGGCATCCGTGCTGATGCTTTCCTTGCCCGTCGACGCCAAAGAAGTGGTTGGTTGGGTGGAGAATGCCAGGGTCTATCCAGGCGGTATCACCATCAAATCCAAAATAGATTCGGGGGCCAAAACCTCGTCACTGAATTGTCAGTGCATCACGCCGGTGAAGCGGGATGGAAGGGAGTGGGTGAGCTTCTCGGTGAAGAACCATAAGGGCGAGATCGCCATGATTGAGAAACCTGTCGATAGAATCGCCAAAATCAAGCGTCATTTCGGGGAGCAGCAGGAGCGCTATGTCGTTAAGCTTGGCATCTGCCTGGGCAGTGTCTATCGCGAGGAGGATGTCACCCTGGTAGACAGGAGTGGGTTCAACTACCAGCTGCTGGTTGGTCGAAATTTCCTTAAGGGCGATTTCCTCATTGATGCCGGCAGTACCTATGTCAACAAACCGTCCTGCAAGGGCGCACCCGAAAAATAATCAAACGAGTTGTTGAGTGTATGAATAATCGACCGGTGTATGTGATTGCCGTAGTACTCGCAATGGCTGGTCTTCTCCTGTTTCTTTATAAATGGCTTGTTCTGGAATATCCGTTGCTTCCCAAGGCCCGTGCCGAGATCTGGAATATCGAGGCCCATGTGGTTTTTCAAGGCAAAGGGGCGCCGGCCAAGCTGGAGTTTCTCATCCCCAAAGAAACGCGGCGTTACCTGATTATTGATGAGGCGTTCATTTCCCGTGGCTACGGCCTGAATACACGAACCGGAGTCAACAACCGTGAAGCAATCTGGACCACTCGCACGGCGAGCGGTCGGCAGGATATTTACTACCGGGCAAGTGTAAGGTTCGTTAAAAGGTCCGACAGTGCTGAAAGCTCACGTGAAAAGTCAATTTCCGACAAGCCGGAGTTTGACGACGCAAGCGCCCACGCAGCAACTGCGTTGATCGAAGAAATTCGCTCCCGTTCCTCCGACGTCTCAAGTTTTGCAATCCAGCTATTCCAGCACCTGAATAACGAAAAGCCGGATCAGAACGTAGATTTGCTGTTGGGTCAAAATCCGGGGCAGGTAAAACGCATCGAGGTGGCGGTGAGTATACTGCAGGCCGCGGATATCCCGGCACGAATGGTTCATGGCGTGCTGCTGGACGAGTATCGAAAAAATGCACCGTTGATCCAATGGCTACAGGTTTATGACCGCGGTGTCTGGCGATCTATTGATCCGGCGGTGGGCGAGGTCGGCATACCCGATACCTACTTCACCTGGTGGCGCGGAACCGACCCGCTAATGCGACTGTCTGGCGCGGATGATGCCGATGTTGCCATTTCCATCAGTCGCAGCGACCAGCCTGCGCTTAGATCCTTTGCCGAACAGAACGTAGCGGAAAAAGATGGTATGCCACGTTTTTCCTTGCTGTCTCTACCAATTGAAACGCAACTGGTTTATCGGATCCTGCTGACAATTCCAGTGGGGGCATTGTTGCTCGTTGTTCTGCGCAACGTCATTGGTGTCAAAACCTTCGGCACCTTTATGCCAATTCTGATAGCACTTGCTTTCCGCGAAACCCAGCTGGTATGGGGAATCGTGTTGTTTAGTCTGGTGGTGGCGCTAGGCTTAAGCGTCCGATTTTATCTTGAACGCCTGAAACTGTTACTTGTGCCGCGACTGGCATCGGTACTTATCGTGGTCGTGATGCTAATGGTCACTCTGAGTGTATTGAGCCATGCGCTGGGACTGGAACGCGGGTTGTCCGTGGCACTGTTTCCCATGGTGATTATGACCATGACTATCGAGCGAATGTCGATCGTGTGGGAGGAGCGTGGCGCCAATGAGGCGCTGACGCAGGGGTCTGGCAGTCTGGTCGTGGCCGCGCTGGCTTACCTGTTGATGACCAGCAACCAGGTCGAGCATCTGGTGTTCGTTTTTTCAGAACTGTTGCTTGTACTGCTGGCGGCAACCCTTTTATTGGGTCGGTACTCGGGATATCGGTTGAATGAGTTGGTCCGGTTCCGGGTGTTGGGAAAGGACTGAAAAGATGTTGGCGCTCGTCAGCAAGCTCAGGCAGCGGGGAGTGATGGGTATTAACCAGCGTAATGCGGAATTCATGTTGCCTTACAATCCACGGAGCCTCTACCCGCTAGTGGATGACAAGCTGCTAACCAAGCGCCTGGCGGAAAAGGCGGGCATCAACGTGCCCGAGCTCTATGGTGTTATCGAGATTGAACGACAGGTGCGAGATTTACCTTCACTATTGGCCAGTCATCGGGATTTCGTGGTCAAGCCATCACAGGGCAGTGGCGGCAAGGGCATTATTGTTATTGGCGGTCGCAGCAAGAACGGCTACCGCAAGACCAATGGCGTGCTCCTCGGCGAGCATGAGCTTCAGCATCACACTTCAAACATACTCAGTGGCATGTATAGTCTCGGTGGCCAACCGGACAAGGCCCTGATCGAGTATCGGGTGCAATTTGATCCTGTATTTGAAGCGATCAGTTACCTGGGTGTTCCTGACGTACGGATAATAGTTTTTCTTGGTGTACCGGTCATGGCCATGGTACGCCTGCCGACCCGGGCATCAGACGGCAAGGCCAATCTCCACCAGGGCGCCATTGGTGCCGGAATTGATGTTGCCACCGGCCGGACGCTATCGGCTGTCTGGTACAACGATGTCATCGAGGAACATCCGGATACCGGCAATCCGGTCAGGGATGTCGTCATTCCACACTGGCCTCGGCTGCTGGAGCTGGCGTCGCAATGTTACGAGCTTACCGGGCTGGGTTATCAGGGTGTCGATTTCGTCCTGGATAGGGATCGGGGACCTCTGATGCTGGAGCTGAATGCGCGCCCGGGGCTAAACATACAAATCGCAAACCACGCCGGGCTTTACCATCGGCTCAGGCGCGTTCAGCAGAGCCGCGCCAGTTTAACTGACACCCGCGAACGGATAGCGTTTGCCATCCGCCACTTTGCCGCCTGACCCGGATACCGGAGTTTGTATCGGGGCGGACCATTTGCTGGACGCTTGCTGACGATCACTATTATTAATCGTCAGTATCAATAATATTCATTTTAAATTGAATTCCGGTTGCGCTTCTATGCGCCGAACACCGGGCCTTTATGCGTGGGATCCATTCACCAAAATCACTTGTCGAGTCAGGAATAATGCTACATCCGGCTACTGAACTGGGTGCCGTTAGCCCGGATATCGGCGTTGGTATTTTTGCCAGCGGCTATATCCCTAAAGGCACGATCATTTATATCCAGGATCCGCTGGAAATCGTGATTGATGCGGGCGATCCTCGCCTGCTGGATCCGGCGATGCGCAAGCTGATTGACCGCTATTCCTATATAGAGCCTGCCGGCAAGCGGATTGTTAGCTGGGATCTGGCGAAATACATGAACCATAGTTGCAATGCCAACAGTATCAGTACCGGATTTGGTTTTGAGATCGCCATACGCGACATTGAACCCGGCGAGGAAATTACCGACGACTATGGCCTGCTGAACGTTGAACAGCGGATGCCATGCTGTTGCGGTGCCAGCAATTGTCGCGGCTGGATTGGTGAAGACGATATTCAGAAATATCACGCCAGGTGGGATGCGCTTGGCCGGGACGCATTGGCGTACTACTACTATGTTTCCCAGCCGCTCAGTAGCCTGATGGATCCGGTCACACGCAAACAGTTGCAGCGCTTTCTTGATACGGGTGAAGGCTTCAGGTCGGTCAACGAACTTCGTGTCCGAAATACGCCATTGAAGCACACCTTCACCAGTGTGCCAGTGGCGGTCAATTTCTTCGGTGATGTGGTCTGACTCGGGAGTGCGGATGCATAGCTTGTCGAGACTGTTGTGCCATCACCCACTCGGGTTAGTCAGCTGCATTGCCGCCTTGCTGTTTGCCACACCGCCACTGCTTGCAGCCAGCGAAGTGGTTGTCGTACTGAATTCACGTGAAGACTCAATGAGCCTGATCGATCCGCTGACATATCAGGAAGTCCGGCGGGTGCCGGTTGGCAAAGGGCCGCATCACCTGCTGCCAACGCCGGACAACAAGCACCTCATTATTGCCAACGCCAGCAGCAACGACCTGGTAATCGTTGATCCGGAAACCGCCGAAATCAGGCAGCGGGTTCCCCGTATTGCGGATCCCTATCACCTCGGCTTTTCCCGCGACGGCCGCTGGTTTGTCGCGAATGGTAACCGGTTGAATCGGGTTGATATCTATCGCTACCACGATCTGCAATTCAATCTCGTAAAGAAACTGCTGCTACCGAGCACGCCGAGCCACATGAGTTTCGCGGCCAACAACACGGTCTATGTTACGTTGCAGGACTCCAACCAGTTGGTGGCAATAGCACTCGAGACCCAGCAGGTCAGATGGAAGGTCACCACCGGGCCGGCGCCGGCAGGTGTGTGGTTAACACCGGATGGAAAAAATTTGCTGGTGGCAGCGACGGCAGCGGATTTTGTCGAGGTGTTCAGTGCGGCAAGCGGTGAGAAAATAAAACAGCTCACCACCGGTAAAGGTGCACACAACTTCCTCGCGATCGGGGACGGACGCCATATACTGTTGTCGAACCGGGTCGAGGGAACCATTTCGGTTATTGACCAGCAGAGCCTGTCGGTCATAGAAACGTTTTCGGTCCCTGGTGGCCCGGACGACATGGAGCTGACTGCTGATGGAACGGAGCTTTGGGTAACTTCGCGCTGGCGTAACCGGGTCGCCGTAGTTGATATGGCGACCAGGCGCATCAAGAAGTCGATTAAAGTGGGTAGATCGCCACATGGTATTTACCGCCGGACACATGCGCCGCGGACCTAGCTGGATCCTTGGTGTCGGGCTGTTCGTCGGGATTGCGCAGGCAGAAAGCTGTGATCGCCCGCTATACCTCACGTTTGACGTTGGCAACATGCGTCACGCCGAGCACATCGCAAAAATCCTTGAAGCAGAACAGGTTCCCGCGACATTCTTTCTCGCCAACAACGTGACCATGCGCGGCGACCGGGCCCTCGACGAGGCCTGGCGCAGTTACTGGCGTGGGCTTGCTTCGCAGGGACACGTGTTCGGAAATCACACCTGGTCGCACCTCTACGCACGCAAGGACGCGCAGGGCAGCGTGACGGTCTATGATCGAAGCGGAAAAACCTATTCGCTGGATCAGGTGCAGTACTGCAACGAATTGAACCAGGTCGATCGTGCCTTCAGGCAGCTGACCGGCACCGGCCTGTCGCCAATCTGGCGTGCCCCCGGCGGCCGGACCACGCCGGCCACGCTGCGGTGGGCGCGGGAGTGCGGCTATCCAACACATATTGCCTGGTCCGAAGCGGGACTGGTCGGCGACGAGCTGCCCAGCGACAAATATCCCAATGATGTCCTGGTACGGCGCGCCATCGATCGTTTGCGTTCCGGAGACATTATCCTGATGCATCTTGGTATTCGCAGCCGCCAACAACCATTGGCGGAGTCATTGCAACCCATGATCCGCGCTCTCAAGGACAAGGGTTTTTGTTTTCGGACTGTCGAGCCAGGCGTGCGCCATGATTGATTTATACGGACTGGTAGAGCCGTTGCAAAGCTGGCTGTTCGAGACAGCAATACTACCCTCGCTACACGCGCTGGGTGAGTCCGCCCTGGCCGACGAGGCATTTGATGCCACGGGCGTCAGCTTGCTGGGCACACTGTTTATCGTAATTGCTTATTTGTTGATCCGGCCGCTAGAGGCCTGGATTCCGGTTGAGCAGTGGCGCAATCGACGCGCATTGCGTGTGGATGTGCTCTATACCTTTCTCGAGAAAACCGGCTTTCTGCCGATCACTTTCTTTTTGTTACTGACTCCCGTCTGGTTGCCGGCACAGGCGTGGTTGCATGCTAACGACATGACACCGTGGCATCTGGAGGAGCTTTTACCCTGGCTACAGACGTCGCCGATTGCTGCGTTTCTGGCTTATGCACTGGTGCTCGATTTCTTCGAGTACTGGCGCCATCGCTGGCAGCACAAGTTCTCCTGGTGGTGGGGGCTGCACAGTATTCATCACAGCCAGCAACAAATGAGTTTCTGGTGTGACAGTCGTAATCACCTGCTGGACGGGCTGATTCAGGCAATCTGGCTCACTGCTATCGCTATGGCGATCGGTATCCCGGGAAGCCAGTTCGTCGGATTGGTGATTCTGATGCAGCTGGTCGAGTCGATGTCGCACGTAAACGCGCGTATTTCATACGGCTGGTTTGGCGAACGTTTGATCGTGAGTCCGCGGTTCCATCGAGTCCATCATGGTATTGGTGCGGGTCATGAAGGCAGGAACAGGGGATGCAATTTCGCAGTGTTGTTCCCTCTGTGGGATATCTTATTCGGTAGCGCGCGATTTGATGTCGAACCGGGCGCAACCGGTATTCGCGATCAGCAACAGGGTGCCTGGTACGGCGAAGGCTTCTGGGAGCAACAGCGCCTGGGGTTTCGACGAATGTTGGGGCTACCGGTACCTGCCCGCGCAAGACACTGAGCCCGTTCTCAAGATTGGTCTTTTTTGGGCCAGTCCTTGATATAGACGTCTTGCTTGGAATAGGGAATCTCGATGCCTGCCTCGGCGAAACGTTTATAGACTGCGGTATTAAGAGAATCCAGTACCCGTCCGCGCAGCTCCGGGTTCTCAACCCAGGCCAGTAACTCGATATTGAGTCCCGAGTCGCCAAAGGTGCGGAAACGTACACGCGGCTCCGGGTCATCACAGACTTCCGGTTCATCTGCGGAAATCTTCATCAGTACGTCGCGTACCTGGTCAATATCGCAGGTGTAGGACACACTCACCTGGACCCGGATGCGAAACTTTTCATAGGGACCACCGGATTCGTTGACGATGCGGGTATTGCCCATTATGGAGTTGGGCACAGTGACTTCCACATCGTCTCGCGTCAGTATGCGTGTGCTACGAATGCCGATTTCCGTTACTTTGCCGCGCTCGCCACTCTCAAGAATAACGTAGTCACCGATTTTGTAGGGCGCATCTGCGAGGATAAATACACCGGAAAACAGGTTTGCCAGGGTGTCCTTGGCGGCAAAACCGACAGCGATACCGGCGATACCGGCAGATGCAAGCCACGCGGTCATGTCGATATTCCATGCCTCGAATATGAAATAGATCGACAGGATCACGACCAGTACGCTGGTAAGGTTATTAAACAGCGGCAGTGTCTGTGGCCGCACCGCTGCGGTACTGGTAGCCCGCAGGCTCATTGCTTTCAGGATCAGGCGGACGATCTGTGCGGCGAACACCGACCAGGTAAAGATCAGTGTCGTCAGAATAATACCGCGTGTAACAGTTATGATACCGGCAGACGGTTTCAGCGACGTGACGCTTGCGAGGACGCCGATCATGACCAGCGTCCAGAACAACGGCCGTCGCAACATTGATATGATCGCATCATCAATGTGCGTCCGGGTTTTGTGTAAAAAGTGGGCGATTAATCTCACCAGCACATTGGCAATCAGCTGGGCAGTGATAAGGAATAGCGAGAAGACTACCAGGGCGCGAATCCACGGCTGGTTGCCGAAGATGCGAACTACCGGATCAAGAAAGGCAATGATTGCATTGGTGTCCAAGTGTCTGCGTCCTGTTCCAAGATAGATAACGAGTCGTTGCGGCGAGATTTGTCCCGTTAGACAAACTATTCCTCTTCTTCATCGTAGCGTCCGGCAACAAACGCATGAGCAGCCGGCGTCAGCGATGGTTTACCCATTTGAGCGGTTCTACCCGAGTCGACCAGGTAGTTGTCGGCAATGGCAGTACGGCCGAGCAGCATGCGAAAGCGCATGGTATCACGGTTGGTCAGTGTGATTTCAATCGGCCACATCTCGGTTCCGATGACCACGGGCGTTTTAATAACGTAGCGTGATTCCACGTGGCCGCCGGAGTCGGTAACGTTGCGGGTATCTTCCACATCCGCCACACAGTGGATTTCTGTTTCGGAATTGTCCTGATCCGGGTGGAGTCCGAAACGTACCCGCTGTTTGCCGTCTTCGAGGAATCCTTCAACATAGAAGGCGTGCAGTGCCGAAGTGCGTGCGCCGGTGTCGACCTTGCACCGGATTTTCGGAACAGCCAGTTCTGGCAGCGAGACCCACTCGGTCCAGCCAAGCACGGGCAGGCTTCTGTTTTTCTTTTTCCTTATTTTGGCCACTTCACGCTCGCTACAGGTTGATGCGCTTCATGTCTGCGCTCTAGATAACCGGGCTTTCGGGATCAGGGGAAGGGATAAATTCAGGCGCATGTTCCTCGCGGAATTCATCCACCGTCGCTTCCGCTTCCCGGCTGCTTTCAAATCGGGCAATGTGATAAAGCGCATTTCCCTCGTTAACCAGTGGTAACTGGGTCTTGCCGATTATAATTCCGTTTACCGGCGCCATGATGTTGACCTCTCTGGCGCCAAAGGGGTCCGCCACCACACCCAGTAGAGTATCCTTTTTCACGCGCGCACCCAGCGGTACCATGGCGCGCAGGATGCCGCTTCCCGGCGCCCGCACCCAGGCGCTGGAACGCGCAACGACAGGTTCCAACTGTTTTCTCGGGGTGCTGCGCGAGGGCGGCAACATTTCGAGTGCTCGCATAACATTGATAATGCCTTTGACGCCGGCTCGAATCGACACTTCGTCAAATCTCAGCGCTTCACCGGCTTCGTAGAGCAACATCGGGATTCCGCATTCCGCCGCCGCTTCTCGAAGTGAGCCATCCCGAAGGGTGGAGGAAATTATTACGGGTACTTGAAAAGCCCGGGCTAGCCGGTCGGTTTCTTTATCATCCAGGTTGGCGCGAATCTGGGGCAGATTGCTGCGGTGCATGGCGCCGGTATGCAGGTCGATGCCGTGCGTGCTTTTTTCGACAATCTCCCGCATGAATGTATTGGCGAGGCGTGCCGCCAGTGAACCCTTTTCCGAACCCGGGAAAGACCGGTTCAGGTCTCGACGATCCGGTAGATAGCGCGAATGATTGATAAGGCCGTGAACGTTAACAATCGGGACAGCGATCAGCGTGCCCATTAGCCGCTTCAGTGCCGGTAGCTTCAGCACTCGACGTATGATTTCAACACCATTGATTTCATCGCCGTGTATGGCGGCGCTGATGAATAATCTCGGACCGGATTTCTTCCCGGTGACAACGTGAACCGGAACCGTCATCGGTGTATGTGTGTACAGCCGACCGGCGGGCAGGTCGATAGTGGTGCGCGTGTCCGGTTGGAAAGTGGTGCCGTTAATCGTCAGCAGATTGTTCGACATGGCGGCTAGCCCTTCCCCCGGGTCCGGGTTCGATGGGGTTTAGCATTCTTCTCGATGAATTCAATGATCATTCCCGCGACGTCTTTACCCGTAGCGTCCTCGATGCCCTGAAGGCCCGGGGAAGAATTCACTTCCATTATCAGTGGTCCGCGGGCTGAGCGAAGAATATCGACACCGGCCACATTCAATCCCATCACCTTGGCGGCCTTGACCGCAGTCGCGCGTTCCGTCGGCGTGATTTTCACCAACGAAGCGGTGCCGCCGCGATGCAGGTTGGATCGAAACTCGCCGGCTAGCGCCTGGCGCTTCATTGCCGCTACGACCTTGTCGCCAATGACCAGGCAACGGATGTCGGCGCCACCTGCTTCCTTGATGTATTCCTGCACCATGATGTTTGCTTTAAGGCCCATAAACGCCTCGATCACACTTTCTGCCGCCTTCTTGGTCTCGGCCAGCACGACACCAATACCCTGGGTGCCCTCCAGCAGCTTGATTACCAACGGTGCACCACCGACCATTTTTATCAGGTCCTGTACGTCATCAGGGTGGTGGGCAAACCCGGTGTTAGGCAAACCAATGCCCTTGCGCGACAGCAATTGCAGTGATCGGAGTTTGTCTCGCGATCGGCTGATCGCCACCGATTCATTTAGTGGAAATGAACCCATCATCTCGAATTGCCTGAGTACCGCGGTACCGTAAAATGTTACGGACGCGCCGATTCGGGGAATGATGGCATCAAAAGTGGGGCAGGCGGTTCCCTTGAAATGCATCTCTGGCCGACTGGGCGCGATGTCCATATAGCAACGCAGAACATCCAGCACGACGGGTTCGTGGCCACTTTCCCGGCAAGCCTCAACCAGCCTGCGTGTAGAGTAGAGATTCCGGTTTCGCGAAAGTATTGCAATTCTCATGGGCACTGTCTCAATGTCGATTACCATTATTGATCGTGACCATCACGATAATTTGTTTTACTGATCTTTGCATCAATTATACACAGAGCCAAACCGCTAATCTTGATAATTGAGGGTAAGGTAATGTACGAACAGGATCTGGATTTAATGGATGCCGACGATGCATCGGAAATAGCCGCTGCTTCGCCGGAAGTCAGCGAGATTTCTACTGATGCTGTCGCTTATACCCGGTCTTTCAAGGCCGGCAATTCTGCCGCTGCACAGAACAATGCACGGGCGCGACTGGAAGCAGTGCGCGAGGAGCGTGCGTTGCGCAAAGCGATCTATGATGATCTGTACTATCTGGACAGCGACAACTAGCTGAGCAGTGCCAGGGCGCGCTCAATCGCGTCACTGTTATCCGAGCGTTCCGGATACACGGCAAAGGCGGGTCGTTTGATTACCGGCGCGTCATCAACCGGGTACAGGCTCTGGGTGTCCAGATCATTCTGCACCATCGGTTGCGCAAGGTAGGCACTGCCGCCCTGGTGTAGCAGGAAGTCATAGGCAATTCGTCCAAGCCCGACCCGTAACCTCGGAGACGGGCAGTCCTTGAAGTTTTTGGCGTGGGTGGTCAGGAACGACGTGCCCCAGTCCACCAGCAGGTAATTCTTTGCCAGCGCTTCGGTGGCACTTACGCCTTTCTTGCTGGACACCATTACCAGCGGGATGCTCTGCAATTCCACCACGTTGAGACGGACAACCTGCGGGCTTTCGAAGGTGAGTGCCATATCGATGGTGCCGTCGAGCAGACTGCGCAGCAGTTCGTTAGGTCCGGCAACGTCAGCGGTCAGGGCCAGGTCCGGCATCTTCTGGTAAATCTGCTGCAGCCAATCCTGCATCAGGATATCCCACATACTTGGTGTACCGCCCACGGATAGTGATTGCTCCATGTCCGCGCCCAGCGTGACTTCCTGCCGCGCCCGGTGCCACGCTGTGACAATACTTTCGGCGTGGGGTAGCAGGCGCTTGCCGACCGCAGTCAGCCGGATATCGTTGCGATCACGGGTAAACAAAGGCGTGCCGACCTGATCTTCCAGGTGACGGATTCGGGCGCTGATGGCGGACTGGCTGAGGTAGAGGTTTTCGGCGGCCCGACCAAAGTGGCGGGTTCGATGAACCTCGAGAAAAGTCCGTAAAAGATCTATATCCATTACACGTTTGGTGATCGAAAATCGTGTTCAAGTTGACCACAATTATTTGATTTACGCACCAGTTTTTTTGCCCTACATATCGGCGCGTGCCGTTAGCCGGGCAGGCACAACCTTTGTTGCCCGGGTCTTTGGAGATTAAAAACATGATCAAGAATTTTCGCCAGGCTGTTTTCGTAGGCGTAGTTGGTTTGACAATGGCTGGCTTTGTGACCAATGCTTCTGCCGAAGGTGAGCAGGATGCCGTCAAGGCAGAGTGCATGGCCCAGGCACAGGAAAACGGTCTTGAAGGCGCTGAAATGAATAAGTTCATTCAGGAATGCGTTGGTGCAGCCGGTGGCCAGGAAGAAGGCTCACAGGCCAAGTAGTACCGCGCCCGATAACGGGCGTTAGTTTCAAGGCGAGATACCCTGTTTCGCCAGGAGCCCCGCGGTGCTACGGCACCGCCGGGGCTTTTTTATGCCTCGCCTGCCCGTGCCATGAAATGGCTTGCTGATTCTGATAGCGTATCAATTCGGAATTCATGATCACATCTGCCATTCTGGTGAGGAGGATTTATGGCATTTCCCCTGGGCACGGTGCTGGCCGCAGCGCCGGGAATTATTTCCGCGGCAACGGACATTATTAAGGTTATCCGCGAACGGAAGAGTCAGACAAAAGAGGCAGGTGACGACAAGCTTGTGCAGCTCGAATCGCTGATCGAGCAGCAGGCCATCGTGATTGAGGAGTTGGCGATTAATAACCGTACCATGGCGATGGCGGTGAGAAATAATCGCCTCATGTCGGCCGTGTCGATTTTGATCGCAATCACAGCCACTGTGCTGGCGGTAACGTACTAGCCGACAGCCGTATAGACCGCTACAGGTCCCAGAGGGCAAACAGGAAAATCACAATCAAGACGCCACCCAGAACGAGTTTAAATAACTGATCGTTAATCAGGATCAGTTCATTGACCTTTAGTCCGAGCACCTGCCCGATGGCGGCAACGGGCAATAGCATCAGCGAGGCCTCAAGCTGCAGATCGATTCCGAGCGCCGCAAAGGCGCTCATCTTGATTGTCACGAGTACAAACCACAAGAAGAAAAGCGTGTTGCGCATGAATACCGTGACCTTTGATGGCGCGCCCGTCAAAGACGTACCGGCGACGTAGGCGCCGACAACCAGCAATACCTTGTCTACCCTTTCGTTCCAGCTGTGGATAGCCCAGTTCATGGCCCAGAACATGGCATAGTCAAGGTGTGACCGTGTAGATAAATGCCACCAGCCACAAGTTGGGCAGGCTGATCAGCCTCAGCACGCCGATCAGCGCCGCCGGCACAATACAAAACAAAGAACGTTTCAGGTAAGTCCAGTTTACGTTGTTGAGCCGGGTGCGCAGTGTCAAACCGGAATAGAACAACGGCTGGTTATCGATAAACGGCATTAGCGGCAGTCCCAGTGCGGCATCGCCAAAGTCAAGTCCGGAACGAACGAGTCCTGTTTACAGTAAGATCAGGCCAATTAACGCTGTCTGGGTTGTGCTGAACTGGAATAACATTTAGCGGCGGCGGGTATGGCAGAGCGCGCAATATATACCAGTCGTGACCGGTGTGTCGCCAGGCTATCCGACTCTGGCCCGGAGACGGTCAGCCTATGTTCTCGGAGCACCAGTCGATGAATGTTGGCAGGATGTGTGGCAGCCAAGGGGTAAAGGCAGAGGGGTTTACGGCCAGCTCTTTTTGCAGGGAGTCGAGGCCGACCCAGCGAATCGATTCTACTTCTTCAGGATTAGGTCTGGTGTTTGAGAAATGGCGTCCAACGAACAGGTGATCCAGTTCCCACTCGACGAGGCCGTTCGGCAACTGCTCTTTGTAGGTACGGGTACCGATATGTTCCAGTTCGGTAGTAAAGCCAAGTTCTGCCATTAGCCGTTCGCGGGCTTCTTCCGGGATTTGCCTGCCGGATCTTGGGTGGCTACAACAGGAATTCGACCACAAGCCGGCACAGTGGTATTTCGATAGTGCGCGACGCTGAAGTAAAACTTCATTATCGGCATTCAGAATAAAGATGGAGAAGGCCCGGTGAAGAGTGCCACCATTTTCGTGTGCCCGGAGCTTTGCCTCGACGCCAAGCGGGTTGTCGTCAGGATCAACCAGTACTACGTGATCGAATTCTGAATTTGATTCGATGTCGATCAAGCTTGTGGATCCGACGGATCAGGAAATCTGGTGGGACCCGGAAAACCGTTAACAATAGTTGTCACTTTGTAATCCAATAGGGCTCCCGAACGCGATAGTCTTCATAAATAGATTCAAAAACGTCCGCAAGATTCTCCATGTCAACGCTCTTTACCCTGTCGGAAAGTTTTCTAATCTCTGCAACGTGGTTTCTGAATTGGTCCTCGAAATAGGATTCACTTTTCTTCAGCAATTCTCTGCCCGATTTCTTCAGCAATTGAGATGCCGACAGATTGTGGATCTTGCGGCAATGGAGAATGATCGGGCTCGAGAAGTCGCCCTCGTCCAACTCACGCGAGTAGGTGTTAATCTGGTTGCACAATCTTGCCGCGCAGGAAGCATGATAGACGCCTTCGCGTATATCGCCCAGCTCGGCAAAATTGAAACGGCTGGAACACATAAGATCCCAGGTCCCGTGAACCATAACGAGCGTGCCGTGATGTCCGTAAATGTCGTTTTCGATAATGCTTGCACCAGGGTAGTAGCGGTTGATTAGCAGGCTGTGCAATTCAGCGTTCATCACTTGCCTAAGGTCAAATTCAAGAAATTCTCTCAGGTCCTCATAGAGCGGGAATGATTGAACCACTTCCGAAATCTCGCGCCACATGTTCCAGCACACGTCATAGTACGGATTGTCACAGTCGCTGCGCTTTCCGAAAGGGATCTGGGTCAAATGATTGAGAAGCTGCACGTCTCGCTGATCTTCGTTATCGGCGATATCATCTACCAGGGTAATAAAGGCGGCAGACTGTGCCTTGAGCTCCTGTAGACGAGGGCGCCAGTCTGCATCGACCGAGCTTAGTATCATTTTGGTGTAGAGATTCTTGTATAGCCACTCAAAAAGAATTGTATTTCTATGGCCGATTCTCTTGTATTGCTCGATGGTGGAATACAGATTTCGTGCGGAAGTTGCGTTTACAGTGAGTTGCAGGATTGTGGCCATCAGCAAAACTTGTCCGGGATATGTTGCGTGTACAGTAAACATGACCCTACCCCAAGATATTGCTGTTACGCAATCCTCATGAACTCTGTGTTCCTGCGATTGGGAATGCGAGGAGGGTACAAGTCGCCAACAAACGCGAATATAACTGTCTATTTTTTCCGGGGCGAGCTGGGTGCAACGCTCTACAAGCGATAGATTTTGCCGAATTTAGGTCGAAGAATTTGGCAGCGGGACTGGCCGGTGGCCCGGGGGTGAAACGTGGATATTGCAGGGGAGGGAAATTGCCAAGTAAAGAGTTGGCCCAACGATAACACGTTACACGGGCAAATTAAGCATAAACGACGTTCCACTCCCCTTAGTGCTTCGTACATCAATATTCCCACCCATCAGTTCAGCCAACTGCTTGCTGATTACGAGGCCAAGACCTGTTCCTCCATAGTTGTTAGCGATGGTCGAATCCGTCTGGGAGTAGGGCTTGAATATATTAGCCAGTTGCTGCTGGGTCATTCCGATTCCGGTATCGCTAACAGTAAACCTGATACGACCACCTTCGCTTGCAGCGGTTAAGCTGACCTTGCCGTTTTTTGTAAATTTACAAGCATTGCTAATCAGGTTTAACAGTATCTGTTCGAGCCGGATACTGTCAGTTCGAATTGATTCCGGAAGGGCCTGTTTCTTTATAACAAACTCGTTGCCGTTCTTGCTAGAGAGTGGTCTCGCGGTAGATTCAATGTCATCAAGTATCGTTGAGGTCGGAGTGGGGGCTATGTTTAGCTCAAATTTTCCTGCTTCAACCTTAGCAATATCCAATACATCGTTGATCAATCGGAGCAAGTGACGTCCGGATCGATTGATGGCTTCGATATCATGGTGTGCGTTCTTGTAATCGTCTATCGGGATATCTTCCATCAACAATTCGCTGTATCCGATGATGGCGTTTAGCGGGGTTCGCAATTCATGAGACATATTTGCAAAAAACTTCGTCTTAGTGTTATTGGCAGAATCAGCCTGCCGCTTCGCTTCGTCAGCGCTCTCTTTCAAAATCGACAGATTGTGAGCTTGTACGAATGCAAGTCGGCGCTTTGATTCGATGATATAAGCACCCGTGTAACTCAAAATATTTGCCGTCAACAGGAAAAAGTTTTTATTTATGTAGATGTTTAGCGGGTAATTTGCGTTAGCGATCAGAATAAAATTATATATGACCAGGGTGAGGAGGCTCAGGACGACCGCATTGGTAATTGTTAACCCAAGTACCATGTATACCCACGGTACAATCAAGATCAGGGCGTCGTAATACTGAAGCTCAACAGTTTCTGACACTCTTGCAAGTATAATCAGGATTGCGGAAAGTGATGTAACTGCGACCGCAATCAGCAATTTCTGGCTATGGCGAAAAAACAGGTCGGAAGCAATTAAGTAGCCAAGGACAACCGACGCTAACAATATATATATGCGAACAGACCAGAGAAACTGTAAGTTTTCTGGGGTGTTGAAGATATCTAGCAGGGCAAATGCGTACCAGAGGGCAACGGCGGTTATTGATGCAAAATAGGCCTGTGGCCGCAGTTTGCTGACGTAGTCATCCCGATAGGCCTTTTCCAGGCCCTCGTCGACGAATTCGAGTGTAAAAATCTTGTGCTTCTCTAGCTTCATGCCTGATCTCTAGGTTCAACGTTTCCAGAAGGACAAACAATTTTTCACCGGGTACAGGGGGTGCTGGCCAGGAATTTCGACTGGCCAAACTGAGAAACAAGCGAACGTCACCCTAGGTTCCAATATAGTCCAATAATCCTTTATTTCCGGCTGATATCGCATTGGCAGCTGGCTGAAGCGCTCGCGGTGAGTCCATACCCCGCTTCGCACTAACATGCTGCACCATTTAATGCCTAGCAAGAATCCGGCCAGAATTAGAGCCCAATAAACATCACTTTAATTGGTAGATTGTGTACAGGTACCAGGTGAAAGGATTTTCGCTTGCAGGTAGGGAAGCTACTGAGTGTGGGGGCTACCCGATGATCAGAAGCGCGAGAAGCGGAACTACATTAAAGATCAGGAACAGGATTTTAAACAGGCCAAGGAAGGAATACATAGCCAGGTTGAAATTCTCCCGGGCTATTGGAATCCATTTGCTCTGGGTCTTGTATGTGAGTTCGGGTGCAAAGAGAAAAGCGATGGTCCATAAAGTTAGCAAGCTACCGTTAATCGCGGTACACCAGATTAAAAATGTTTTGAGTGTCTGGATATCAGATTAAAAATGTTTTGAGTGTCTGGATATCCATTTATTAACTTTAAAATTCAGTTTGACCAGAAAGTAGCGTGATTTATCCGCTTTCGGCCAGAAGCGGAAACTTTATGCCTAACGAGGTGCGCGTCTGCTGCATGCACTTGTTTGACGTTCGAGGAAAACTGTTAGGTTAGTGAGTTCTCCATGATCTGTCGCAGGGTCTCTACGTCCTTCTGGTTCGAACGTCTTCCAATCCAGTAGAATAAAGGCCCCAACAATCTCAACGCGCCAAGAGGTTTGATGTCTGCCACTAGCGTGAATCGTGTACCGGCATCGACGGCCTCAAGCCGATAACCGCCGCGTCCTGCAAATGTTCCTTCAATGAACTCCCAGTCAATTCGCTTGACCGGCTCTAGGACCGTAATACGGTAGACAGTCTCGATTTTGCCAGCTTTGGCATATCCGATGGAACCTAAGCCGGCTGGTGGATCCGATCGCCATCCCGAGTCATCGATATCATTTCGCCAGTGAATATCGTTAGCGACATCACTGATATATTCGTAGACCTCTTCAGGAGGGCGTCTGATAATGGTTGTTGCACTAATTTCCATAAAACTTACCAAGTCGTCGGCTTTGATCATCTACAGATGCTGACGATGGATTGTCCGCCATGGGTCGTTAGCGGACTCTATGCGAGACTATTTCGCATAAGCGGGTAGGGGTAGTTGCTGGGTGTGTAAGAACCAGCGCTCGGTTCCTGGTGAACCAGTGGGTTTTCATGAGTTGACCGGCAATCAGTTTCTTGACGCCAAATGGCAATTGTTCCATGAGTCCCGGGGCCGGTTGCCGCTCACCAAAGCGCTGCTGTAGAAGATCGCTGTAGGCCTGCAACTGCTGGCTTCGATAGTTGCCTTCGCATTTGCCAATCACTTCAGCCGCGAGTATGGCGGATTCGACGGCAGGGCGAATACCTTCGCCGCTCTGCGGGTAGGCAAGCCCTGCCGAGTCTCCAATCAGCAGAACATTGTCCTTGACCACATTGCGTAGTGCATGTGGATAAAGCAAATAAGCATGGCCGTTAAATTTCTCTGGCGTGTCCAGCGGGATTTTTCCCTGCGCTTTGAGGTACTGGGCAAAGCGCTGGACGTGGCCCGAAAGCTTGCTCTTGTCTTCGCGACCCAGGCCGATATTAAGGTAGTCGCCCTTGCGGAATATCCAGCCGTAACCTTTAAGATCCGGCGTGAAAAACAGTTCCGGCGTGTCCGGATCGATCACACACTCGGCCTTCTGATCCGGGGTCATCTCAAATTCAATTTCCTGTGCTGCCACCGCGAGCTCGCTTACACCTTTCGAGCCGATGGCGCGTGCCACGGGGCAGAAGTGGCCGCCGGCGCCAACCACGAGCTTTGTATCGATACTGTCGTTAATACGCCAGCCATCATCGGTTCGTGTCATGTCCTTGAATGCCTGGCCCAGCAGCAGTGATGCGCCGGTGCGCTGCAGCAGATAGTTATCGAATTCAATTCGACGAATGCCATAGCTCACCGGCTCGCCTGGATAGCTGGAGCGGATCTGCCGTTGCCCGAGCTGACTGATCTGGAAGCCATGGATCGGTTGCAACACGTTCTTTGCTGCATAATCCTTGAGATCGACATTGAGCTCTTGCATGACCGCGGGTGTAACCCAGCCGGCGCAAACCTTCTGGCGCGGAAAGTCTTCCTTGTCCATGATGGCGATGCTCAGGCCGGAGTCAGACAAGGCGTGCGCCAGGGTCGAGCCGGCGGGACCGCCGCCGACAATGACAATGTCGAACTTATCCATCTTTTTTCTCGTGGTGAATGGAGCGGACACGGGCCTTGTCTGCATACAGGTGGGCACGTGACCAGGGCAGCTCGTTGTTGTCCGTACGCGCGAATACCACCTGGAACAACTGCAGCTGGCCGGTGGTGAACGCGGCCTCCGAACCGGCTAGATACAGTCGCCAGGCGCGGACAAAACTCTCGTCCATCATCTCGGTAATTTTGTCGATTTTTTCCTCGTAGCGCTGGCGCCAGTCGTAGAGTGTCCTGGCGTAGTGCAGGCGTAGATTTTCTACATCCAGTACCGAGAGTTCGCCAGGCTCGAAGATATCCATCATTTCTCTCAGTGATGGCGGATAGGCGCCGGGAAAGATGCGCCGCTCTATCCATGCATTCATGGGACGCGCCTTGTTGCGGCCAATGGTATGAATCAGGCCGCGGCCTTCCGGTTTCAGGCAGCGGTTGATGACCTGGCCCAGTACCGGGTAGTCCCTGGCGCCGACATGCTCGAGCATGCCCACTGAAACAAAGACATCGTATTCGCCGGTAATGTTGCGGTAGTCATCCAGGACGTATTCAACCCGATCTGACAATCCCTCTTCGTCGGCGACCTTGCGCGCGTGTTCAACTTGCTCGCGGGAAATGTTGTAGGCCTTGACGTTGACGCCGTAGTTGCGGGCCATGAACCGCGCCAGGCCACCCCAACCGCAACCGGCTTCGACCACGGTATCGCCCGGTTTCAGTTGTAGCTTGCGGCAGACATGGTGGAGCTTGGCGACTTGCGCCTGTTCGAGACTGATATTCGGGTCAGGATAGTAGGCGCAGGTGTACTGCATCTCTTCCTTGTCGAGCCAAAGCTTGTAGAAGTCGTTACCAATGTCGTAGTGGTGATAGATATTTTCCTTGGCCTTGTGCTGGGTATTCAGGATGCGCCGGTTGCCAAGCCACCACAACAACTGGCGCATCCATCCGCCACGTCCGTGCGCTTCAGTGGATTGGTACATTGCTTCGATAAATTCGGTGAGGTCGCCTTCCACCTCGACCTGGCCGTTGCTGTAGAGATCACCCCAGTAGAGCTCATCATTGGCGATGGTCTTGATTAGGGCCGAGCGCTCCCAGTAACGGAGTTTGGCCACCGGATTGGCTGGCGGTTGCTTGACCGGAACGCCATCCCACAGGGCAAACGAGATCGGCGGATCACCGGTGACCTGCAGCAGTTTCCGGGCAACCCAGCGGTCCAGCCAGGTGACGCGGGCAGAGAAGAGCCTCGGGCGCTGAGGACGCCCCGGTCCTTTGCCAGTGCCGCGGGCGGTATCCTTTGTCGAGTCGGCCGAAGCTGGCTCTGAACTATCGATGGATGTTCGTTTTTCTACGCTCATGGTCAAGATCCCTCTAACTGACTGTTAGCCAAGCAAACGAATTACCCCTGGTGGAAGCGATGCGCTGATTTCCGGGGGCAGGGGCTATTTTGCGCAAATCCTCGGGTATGAGGCAAGTTTTCACCGCTTTTGCCATAGAAACCGCCAAATCTGCTGGAGGATGCCGGCGCCAACCCACTACTATGCAAGCATGAAGTCCGTAATTGATGCCCTGCCGTTTGCGGTACCCGAGCAGTTTCGATGGATTGCCCAGGATAGTGATGGCGTGTGGTGGGGCTATACCGCCGAGCCACACCGCCATGACATCGGCTGGTATGAGAACGAGGTCGGAGAAACGCAGCGCCTCGGCAGAACCGAGCCGGGCGGCTGGGAGCAGTCTTTGACGCGCATAGCGCGGCGATCCTGATGAGTTCATCCCTTTACTGCGCCTGGGCAGGGCGATTGGTGACCCGCAACTGAATGGCTATACTTGACCATACAAAAACTAATTATTAACGCTCAGCCAGAAGACAGCACTTGAATACCGACTCCCAGATTGCGAATGACTCGCTGAATGATGAGCGCCAGCAACGATATGCCATTGATCCGCGCAGTGGCGCGTTTGTGCAGGCCGACGTCGAGGCCGACTTTCAGCGCACGCGTCGTGGTGCCGGCTGTAAGAATTTCCTGTTTGTCACCGTGATTATTCTGATGGTGGTTGTCTTCGGGATCTTTATCGATGTGCAGGAACTTACTGGTACAGATCGCAAGCTGGCGGTAGGAACCCGGGTTGGTGTAATTATTACGTTGTTGCTTATTCTGGCGATACTTTCGCGTCGGCAGCGTGCACTGACGACGTTGGTGGGCATTGAAGCCGCAGCAATAACCTTGCTTACGCTGTCAACAGCGTTTACCCACGGGGCCGACACCGGCATGTCGCCCGGTGACTACGCGTTGCCACTGGTAATGGTTTCGGTTGGTTTCCTTTTTTTATTGCCTAGTACGCCGCGTAGCTGGTTGATAATGGCAATAATTTTTATCGTAGGCCTGATCGCAACACTCTCTTTGCTTGCAGGAAAGGTCGCCCAGGGCAATCTTGTGTTTACCGGCGTGCAGTCCGTAGCAGGCATACTGGTTGCTGCCTATCTCATCGTGACAAGCTGAGACAACGTGAAGAGTATGCAACCTCCCGGATCTCCCAGCTGCTGGCAGAGAAACTGGCCAAGCTGGCAACCACGGATTCACTAACTGGCATTGCGAATCGTCGTGAATTTTTTCATGCAGCGACAAAAGAAATCAGCCGCGCCCAGCGCAACGACCGCGCCCTGTCGGTACTGATATTCGATATTGACCACTTCAAGAACATCAACGATCAATATGGCCATGCCGCCGGCGATGAAGTGCTGATCAATATCGTTGCGACCTGCAACAAGGCATTGCGGGAAATCGATACCATCGGCCGAATCGGCGGCGAAGAGTTTGGTATTCTATTACCGGAGACTGAATTGCGTGCGGCCACCAGCGTTGCCGAGCGTCTGCGACAGAGTATGAAGGGGATTCGTCCAGGCGGATCTGCGACCACCGGCACGGTGACCATGAGTATTGGTGTGGCGCAGTGGCGAGCCAGCCACGAGGATTTTGAAGAACTGATGGCGCGGGCCGATGGCGCCCTCTACGAAGCCAAACGGGGCGGGCGGAATCGAGTCTCTGTCGCGGACTAGTTCGGGTGCGGCGTGACCGGGCGATAGCGAGTAACCTGTGGGGGCATTCCGATTGGTGGTAAATAAGAAACGCATTAGTGCCAGACTTCTGGCCACTGTAATATTGGTATTCGTGCCAGCGCTCTACTTAAGCACCGCCTGGGCGCAATCCACCTCTAAAGCCTCAACGCCGGATGAGCTAACCTCAATTATCGAGAAACGGCTGGGCGAATACGGCGAACGGTACCCGGATATACAATTCATTCATATTCAGGGTGGTGACTCGTGGCATGAAGATTTCGTCGCTGTGGTAACAATGATTGGCCATGGCGCGACGGCACTTGACTACGAGCACCCGCCGGAAGTTACTGCCGATGTCATGGAGCTAAGCTTTGAGCGGCTCAAACGGATGCTGATGGCAGATATTGTATCGGCGACATCGTTCCGCGTCGGGCAGGGGAGTTCGCTTAAACGACGCAACCTGTGCGTGATCACGTTGAACCCCCGGGCCTTTATTGCCAACGATAGGGTTGCAACCCAATTCATGCTCGATTTGACCGACAGCACTATGGATCGGGTCAATCCAGTGCGCTACCTGAACCATCGTGACCACCTTTCATTTACCCTGGACCATGAGGTGTTTCACTGTCTAGATTCAATATACTTCGGTGGGGCGCCGATGACCAAGCTGCCAATGGGTGGGGAGTACCACCTGTTTCGGCGTGAGAGTGCGGCAGACGCCTACGCCATGGCGCTGCATCTTCGTTCACGTGGCAAGGTGACGCCGTACGCGCGCAACATTACCCATGCCCGGGCGCTGTGGATGTTCACCGACAGCCCGAATCGATGCACCTTTGAAACCATTCGAGAAGTACTGATACTCGATCCCGGCAAACTGGCCAGTGTGAGTGAAGCGGATCTGGTGGCGTGGGCGAAATCGGTTGTTGACCGAACTGTTCGCGATTATCACGGCTATGTCCATCAGCGCGCGGCGGCGCTAAAGGCGGCGAGCATCCTGGGACTGGAGCCTGATCTGTATGGGGAGAACTGGTGTGAATGCGCGAAGATGGAAACCGAACCCGAGCTGGTAGCGCGACTGGTGAACCGATATAGGTATTACTATGAGCACCTGTTCACTGATGAGCGACTGGCGCTGGACGCGCCGCCTCTGATCGATTCGTTGCAACGCTAGCAGCGATATCCTACGGGCGAATCAGGATATAACCCTGATTGACCAGTTCAACAATCCTTTCAGCGCCACCAATGACCATTTTCGCGTTCGCATCGAGGACCGGCTCTTCCCCCGCCAGCTTGGAAATCTTCCGGACAGTATTGCGACAGGCAGAAAAGCGGATGCCTTTGCTGGCGAGGCTCTGGATCCGCTTATTGTTGGGGTTGTCGGCCAGCAACATAGGAAGGCCGGGCCCAAAAGCCACGATTTCTATGCTTGCATCCTTGCCGTAGCTTCTGTGGAGGTTCTGCGCGACGTTGAGAACCAGCACCTGTTTCTCCGGGCTACTGTCACTCAACTGTAATACGATTTTATTTGTTGAATCGGCAGCGCTGGCAGAAAACGATAGTGTCAGTAACGCAAGCACCCACGATATAGGTCCAAGATATTTTCGTAACATTCGATTGTATCTCCAGAATTTTTCAATCGTACTGAGTTAATTTTTTTCCGCTTATAGGGACTCGATTTTTTTCAGCTGCTCCTGCAGCTCCCGTATTGCTTGCTCCAATTCCTGCTGACGCACCTTCGACTGTTCGACGACGGCCGCCGGCGCCTTGTCGACAAAGTTTTTATTGGCCAGCTTGCCGGCAATGCCTTGCAGTTCCTTGGTGCTCTTTTCGATATCTTTCGACAAGCGGGCAATCTCGGCGTCCTTGTCGATCAGCCCGGCCAGCGGCACCAGTATCTTGGCGTTGCCCACCAGCGCGGTGGCAGATTCAGGCACCTCGGCCTTTGCGTCGACGAACCCGGTGCCATCTACCCGGCCGAGAAAGTTAATATAGGGTTCATAGACAGCGAAGCGCTCCTCCTCTTCTTTCGTTGCGCCCTGCAGCAGAATGTTGATGCGAACACCCGGCTTGATATCCAGCTCGCCGCGGATATTGCGAATACCATCGATTGCTTCCATGGCCCACTGCATTTCCTTTACCGCCGCGTCGTCGACCAGTGCATCATCGGAAGTGGGGTAGGGTTGCAACATGACGGTGTCGCCCTGAACGCCGGCTAACGGTGCAACCCGTTGCCAGATTTCTTCCGTAATGAACGGCGTGATCGGGTGCAACAGGCGCAGGATCGCCTCCAGTACCTGTACCAGCGTCTTGCGGGTGCCTCGCTGATGCGCATCACTGGCGTTTTCGTCGTTCAATACCACCTTGGACAGCTCGAGATACCACGAACAATATTCATCCCAGACGAAGCTGTAGAGCGTTTGCGAGGCGTGATCGAAACGGTACTGGTCCAGGGCATTGTTCACTGAAGTCGATACCTGTTGCAGTCGCGACAGTATCCAGCGATCACTGGCGCTCAGCGCAACGTCACCGCCGGATTGACCGCAGTCCTTGTCCTCGGTGTTCATCAGCACGTAGCGTGCAGCATTCCACAGCTTGTTGCAGAAATTACGCGAGCCCTCGATGCGCCCTGGCGCCAGGGTAATATCGCGCCCGGTGCTGGCAAGGGCGGCGAAGGTGAAACGCAGTGCATCGGTACCGTAGGCCGGGATCCCATCGGGAAAATTCTTGCGCGTCAGTTTCTCGATTCGTTCCGCAAGGTGCGGTTGCATCACAGCACGGGTGCGTTTTTTTACCAGCGCCTCCAGATCAATACCGTCAATCACGTCAATCGGATCGAGTACGTTGCCCTTGGATTTCGACATCTTCTGGCCCTCGGCATCCCGCACCAGGCCATGAATGTAGACCTCACGAAACGGTACCTTGCCGGTAAACTTGAGGCCCATCATGATCATGCGGGCGACCCAGAAGAAAATAATATCGAACCCGGTGATTAATACATCAGTGGGGTAGAAGGTTTTCAGATCATCAGTCTGGTCCGGCCACCCCAGGGTGGAAAACGGCCACAGCGCGGATGAGAACCAGGTGTCGAGAACGTCTTCGTCCTGTTCCAGGTACACGTCGGCATCAATATTGTACTTTTCCCGTACTTCCGACTCGCTGCGGCCGACGTAGAGTGCACCGCTTTCGTCGTACCATGCAGGAATACGATGGCCCCACCAGATCTGACGCGAGATGCACCAGTCCTGGATGTTGCGCATCCAGTCAAAGTACGTGTTCTTCCAGTTATCGGGGACGAACTTGATGCTGCCGTCTTCCACTGCCTTGATCGCCGGTTCGGCGAGCGGCGCAATACGCACGTACCACTGATCGGTGAGGAAGGGCTCGACCACGGCGCCTGAGCGGTCACCACGCGGCACCATGAGTTTATGGTCATCAATCTTTTCCAGCAGATCCTGTTCTTTCAGGTCGTGAATAATGGCGTCGCGCGCCTCGTAACGATCAAGCCCGGCATAGCTGGCGGGCAATTCTTCCGCCCTGGCTTCGCCTTCGGTGCCCGGGTAGTACTCCCAGTGCGCGATTTCCATCATGGCGGCGTCACGGGTCATGACATTGATTAGCGGCAGGTTGTGGCGCTTGCCGACCTCGTAGTCATTGAAGTCATGGGCCGGGGTGATCTTAACGCAGCCGGTACCGAACTCCGGGTCGACATAGTCATCCGCCAGTACCGGGATCTCGCGCCCCACCAGCGGCAGGGTGACAGTTTTACCAACAAGATGTTGATAACGCTCATCGTCCGGGTGCACGGCCACGGCGCTGTCGCCGAGCATGGTCTCGGGTCGGGTGGTGGCCACCACAAGGTGACCGGAGCCATCGGACAACGGATAGCGCATGTGCCACAGGTGGCCGGACTCCTCTTCCGAGATTACTTCCAGGTCTGAGACAGCGGTATGGAGAATCGGGTCCCAGTTGACCAGGCGTTTGCCGCGGTAGATCAGGTCTTCTTCGTACAGGCGAACGAAAACTTCCTTCACTGCCTCGGACAAGCCCGCGTCCATGGTAAAGCGCTCGCGCGACCAGTCGAGAGACGAGCCCATGCGCCGCAACTGGCGAGTGATATTGCCGCCGGACTCTTCCTTCCATTGCCATACGCGCTCAATGAATTTTTCGCGGCCGAGATCGTGACGGGTCTTGTTTTCGGCGTTGAGTTGACGCTCCACCACCATCTGTGTGGCGATGCCGGCGTGATCGGTACCGGGCTGCCACAGGGTGTTTTCGCCCTTCATGCGATGGTAGCGCACCAGGGTATCCATCACCGTGTTGTTGAAACCGTGACCCATGTGCAGGCTACCGGTCACGTTGGGCGGCGGGATCATGATGCAGAACGCCTTGTCACCCCCGGCGGGCGCAAAGTAACCCTTTTCTTCCCAGGTCTGGTACCACTGCTGCTCAATCGCGTGGGGATCGTAAGTCTTTTCCATCATTATTCTTGGTGTGTGGTGGGCTGGCAGGCCGATCAGTGAAATGTGGCGGCCGATTATACAGAACAATCGCACGTCCGCGTAAGCGCATCTGCCGTGATATGATTTCAGCTGGCTCGACAAACCGGGAACACCAGAATCCGTCATGGCGGCAGCCAATAAAATCAACAACACCTTCGCCGTTATTCTCTCGACAACGCTGGCACTGAAGCTGATCCTGTCCGCGTGGTTCCCGGTAACCGGCGACGAGGCCTATTTTACCCTGTGGGGCCAATACCCGGACTACGGCTTCTACGACCACCCGCCAATGCTTGGCTGGTGGCTGACGGCCCAGCTTTGGGTCAGCGATGCCCTCTGGTGGTTGCGCCTGCCGTCGGTGCTGGTGACCACCGCCATCGGCTGGATGATCTATCAATTGTTGCGCGAGCGTGATGACCGGGTAGCGGCCTGGGCCGCGTCGTTATACCTGCTGGCGCCGATCAATTTGCTGGGCGTTGTCATTGCCAACGATGTGCCGTTGCTGTTCTGGGGATTCCTGGCGGTGCTGGCATTCTATCGCGCACAAGTGCATGACCACCCTGGCTGGTACTTATTGAGCGGTGCATTGCTGGGCCTGGCATTTCTCTCCAAGTTCTTTGCCGGCGTTCTCGGGATTGCGTTCGCGTTGTATGTCATTCTGTTCGTTCGCCGGGGATTGAAACCGTGGATTGGTATTGGCCTGGTAATGCTTGCGGCGTTGCCCGGCGTCGCGGTGAATCTGCTGTGGAACTACAACCACTGCTGGAACAACTACCTGTTCAACCTGTTCAATCGTACCCGCGAGAGTGGACTGTCGCTGACCAACACCGGAATTTATTTGCTGGTGCTGGCATACGCGGTGACACCGCCAGTGATTTACTATCTCTATCAGGCACGCAGTAGCATCGTCGCGACAATCCGTGACCGGCACGGTCTGTTCATTACCCTGTGGCTGATCGGTATTGTTCTGTTCTCGGTGGTCGCGGCGCGTCAGCCGTTCGGGCTGCACTGGTTACTGGTGTTTTACCCGCTGCTGTTTCTCGGCTTGCCGTCGGTGTTGTCGGAGCAGGTGCTGAGTACCTGTTTCCGGTTCATGGTGCCGTTTGCCGCTATCCATGTATTGGTGGTTGTTGCCTTGCTAATGATGCCGGTATCCGCCTTTCGCGTCTTCGCCGGACCGTATCCGTTTATCGTTTTTGGTACGCACACACAGGAGATCCTGGCAGCGCTGGACCGGGTTGATGGCGATTACGTTTATGCCACTGACAACTACACCGTGTCGGCAACGGCGGCCTATCGTGGCAAGCGTCGGGTCATCGTATTTGGCGGTGGCTCCCAGCACGGTCGTCAGGATGATTTGTTAACCGACTTTCGTGAACTTGATGGCCGCAACATCCTGGTGCTGCGGTTTTCTCCCCATGCAGGGCAGGATATCGAGACGTATTTTGACCGTGTGTCGTTCCGGGAAATCGAGATTCAGGGGGCGCGCTATTATCTCGCACTGGGGCAGGGCTTCCGCTATCCGGCCTATCGCGACCAGGTCTTACGTCGCGTTCGCGATACCTTTTATAGAATACCCAGGTTCCTGCCGGTCGGCGGATGTTATATGCAGGAGCGCTACTTTAGTGAAGCATCGACGGGAACGGGCAATTAATGGCTAGCGCAACGAAAGCTTTATCTGGCTGGGGCCGATACCCGGTACAGGAGTGCATTACCTGGCGCCCGGAAAAGGCGAGCGGACTCTACCTGCCAGAGCCGATGATCTCGCGGGGCCAGGGCCGCAGTTATGGCGATGCCGCGCTCAATGAAAACGGTAACGTGGTGCTGAGCGAACGGGTCAACCGCTTCCTGCAGTTCGATCGCGAGACCGGCAAGCTGCGCGCGGAGGCCGGCGTCACCCTGGCCGAGATCATTGACCTGTGTTTGCCGACGGGATGGTTTTTGCCGGTAACCCCGGGAACGAAATTTGTTTCGCTCGGCGGCTGCATCGCGGCGGACGTGCACGGCAAGAACCATCATCGCGACGGCGCCTTCTCAAGCGTTGTTGAAAGTTTTTCCCTGATTATTGCCGACGGGTCGGTGCTGACTTGTTCGAGGAGCGAAAACAGTGACGTGTTCTGGGCGACCGTTGGCGGCATGGGGCTCACCGGTGTGATCAAGGATGTCTCGATCACGCTTCGCCCGGTGGAAACGGCGCAAGTGATTGCGCAGCACCGGAAGGCCGCGGATCTCGAGCAGGCGTTTGCAATGTTGGCAGATGAAGCGGCCGACAACGACTATACCGTGGCATGGATCGATTGCCTTGCCCGTGGCCGCCATCTCGGTCGCAGCGTGGTCATGCATGGCCGCCACGCGACATGCGAGGAATTACCGGCAAGCAAGTCACCACTCGATATCGGCGCACGCAAGGTTCGCACACTTCCGTTGGACCTGCCGCCCATCGCACTGAACTCCGTTTCGGTTTCGCTGTTCAATGCACTTTATTACCGACGTGAAGGTCGGAAGCAGAAACCGTTTCCTACCGACATTGATTCCTACTTTTACCCACTGGACAGCATTCATCACTGGAACCGGCTCTACGGCAAGCGCGGTTTTGTCCAGTATCAGTGTGTCTTGCCCGGCGACACGGCGTTTGATGGCATCAAGCTAATACTCGAACAGCTCTCAGCCAGTCGCCGCGCGTCTTTTCTCGCGGTGCTAAAACGGCTGGGCCCGGAAAGCGGCGGCCTGCTGTCGTTTCCGATGGCGGGCTATACGCTGGCGCTGGACTTGCCGGTGCGCGGCAAGGATCTTTTCACGATGCTTGATCGACTCGACGACACAGTGGTCGAGGCCGGCGGTCGCGTGTACCTTGCCAAGGATGCCAGGCTCGGGCGTGATAGCTTTGAGGCCATGTATCCACGCCTGTCCGAATGGCGTGCGGTGAAAAAACGCATTGATCCGGATAATCATTTCAATTCAAGCATGGCGCGTCGGTTGGGGTTGACCACAGTATGAGCGAAGCACGGAAAATTTTAATCCTCGGCGCCACCTCGGCCATGGCACGCGGTACTGCTGCTGCCTTTGCCGCCCGCGGTGACACGCTCTATCTTGCCGGCCGTGACAGCGACGAGCTGACCCGCCTGGCCGCAGACCTGTCGCTTCGTTTTTCGACCACTGTGGACCAGGGTGTTTTTGATATTGCCGATACCGCATCCCATGCAGTATTTGTGAAACAGGCGACCAGCGTGCTTGGTGGTCTTGATGGCGTAGTACTGGCGGCCGGCTACATGGCAGACCAGTCCGACGCCGCCAATGACTTTGCCATTGTCGAGAAGATGGTCGCGGTAAATTATCTCGGCGCCATGAGTGTGCTGGATCAGTGCGCAGGCGTGCTGGCAGCAGGGGGCAACGGGTTTATTATTGGTATCTCTTCTGTCGCAGGCGATCGTGGCCGGCAGAGCAATTACTACTATGGTTCGGCCAAGGCCGGGCTTAGCGCCTATCTCTCCGGTCTGCGCAACCGGCTCTCCGGCCAGGGCGTCCACGTCATGACCGTCAAGCCGGGATTTGTTGATACCGCCATGACCTACGGACTGGAGGGCATGTTCCTGGTTGCATCACCGGAAGACATCGGTCGACAAATCGTTCGCGCCGTCGGGAAGCGACGCAATACCGTTTACCTGCCCTGGTTCTGGCGCTACATCATGCTGATCATTCGCCACATCCCTGAATTTGTATTCAAGCGCCTGAAGCTCTGACCCGATGGCCGACGAAAAACCTGTCGTCGCCGCGTTTGATTTTGACGGCACACTGACTACACGCGATACCCTGATTCCGTTTCTGAATTACTACGCCGGCCCATTGGGATTTGTCCGTGGCGTAGCCCGATCATTGCCGGTACTGGTTGCCTACGGTCTGCGCCTGATGCGCAATGACGTGGCCAAGGAAAGGATGCTCATAAATTTTCTTGCCGGCATACAACTGCCAGCGCTGAAACAGGTTGGGCGCAAGTTTGCTACTGAACAACTGGAGGCACTAATGCGACCCGGGGCGTTACAGCGACTGCGCTGGCATCAGGCGCAGGGTCATACCGTTGTGGTGATCAGTGCATCGCTGGATATTTATCTGGAGCCATGGGCGCAAGCGGTTGGCGTTGATCAGGTTTTGTGTAGCTCGCTGAGGTCTGACCGGGCAGGGCGGGTATCGGGTCGACTTGCAGGCGCCAACTGTTTTGGCCCGGAGAAACTACGACGCCTGCAGGATTCGTTAGGCGATCGATCTGGCTATATACTGTACGCCTACGGCGATAGCCGCGGCGATCGAGAATTGCTGGCATCGGCGGACCATGCTTTTTACCGTACCATGCCGAATCAGAATTAATTACGGATGACGATGTATATTTTTCTTCACCTGCTGAAACTAATGCGGCCGCATCAATGGACCAAGAACTTGTTTGTATTCACCGGGTTAATCTTTGGCCATGCCTGGACCGATGCCGGCCTGGTTCAGTCGGTGATTCTGGCGGCCGTTGCGTTCTCGCTTCTATCGAGCGGCGTTTATATTCTGAATGATATTGTTGATGCGGAAAGTGATCGGCAGCACCCGAGAAAGAAATTCCGTCCGATCGCCGCTGGCAATGTTGGCGTTTACCTCGCAGCCTCATGGGCGCTACTGCTGGTCATTGTTGCGTTTGCTCTTGGCTGGCTGGTGAGCGGCGAGGTGATGATCCTGCTGCTGGCCTACCTGATGCTGAACGCCGGTTACAGCGCCGGGCTCAAACAGGTTGCGGTGCTGGATGTCTTCCTGATTGCGACCGGCTTCATGCTGCGTATCCTGGTGGGCACCGTGGGGGTCGGCATACCGCCGTCCCAGTGGCTGCTGCTTTGCGGCCTGATGATTACCCTGTTCCTCGGGTTCACCAAGCGCCGTGCGGAATTGATGGTGGCGGAGGAGTCCGGGATGACGACGCGCAAGGTTTTGCGTCAGTATGATGCCGGCCTCCTGGATACCTTTATTGCCATTACGGCGACCGGTGCCGTACTGGCATACAGTCTTTATACCGTCAGCCCGGGGACGATCGAGATTCATGGTACCGCCAATCTCATCTATACCGTGCCATTCGTTGCCTACGGCGTCTTTCGTTATATCCTGCGTTTGCATACCCATCGCCGCGGTGAAGATCCCGCGCGTGAACTGGTTACCGATCCCCACATTATTGTCACCGTACTGTCCTGGGTCATCGTTGTGCTTTGGCTGATTGGCTGAGGCCGGTGTCGAGTGACGACGAAAATTCTGCCGGACTGTCGCCACAACAGGTGCGCGCGCTGGTCTGGTCGGTGGCCCTGGCCACGGTTGGCTACCTGGTGTTCTCGCTCTGGGGTGGCTGGCGTGAGGTGATCGATGCGGCCAGCCGCGTTGGCCTGGCTGGCTTGCTAGTGGCACTGGCCTTGTCATTGGTGAATTACGGCCTGCGCTTTGTCCGCTGGCAGTACTACCTGGCGGTGCTTGGCCACGCTATCCCCTGGCGCGACAGCCTGCAGATTTACGTTCTCGGGTTTGCCCTGACGACGACGCCGGGCAAGGCCGGGGAGTTATTGCGCAGCGTGTTTCTGGCTCGGTTTCAGATTCCCTACACGAAAAGTATCGCCGCGTTTTTCTCCGAGCGACTCGCCGACCTGCTGTCGGTGCTGATCCTGACCCTGTTTGGTGTTGCCACGTATCCCGCGGGTCGACCGGTGTTCTATTTTCTCCTGGCTGCCGCTGCCGTGGTGCTGCTGGTGTTGCACAGCCAGCGCTTGCTGGACCGGGCCCGGCGACTGATCGACCGGTTCCCTGGTGAAAAAATCAGAAGTGTTGCCGGAAATCTGGTCAACATTGTGCTGCACTCGCGACGGCTGTACCGCTGGGGCCCCTTGGGCTGGAGCCTGGCGCTCGGTCTCGTTGCCTGGGCGGCCGAGGCGTACGCATTTCACTTGATGACCATTTGGATGGGCCTCGAGCTCGCCTGGCCGGTGACGTTCTTTATCTATGCGTTTTCGATGATCGTTGGCGCGATCAGCTTTCTGCCCGGCGGCCTGGGCGGGGCCGAGCTGACGATGGTCACCTTGCTGATGCTGAACCGGGTGTCAGCACCCGAGGCGGTGGCGCTAACGGTGCTGATCCGGGTGACGACACTATGGTTTGCGGTGATCCTGGGTGTTGGTGCTCTGCTCAGGCATCGCTATCCTTAGCATCCGGTTCGGCGTCGTCGGGTTGTTCTTCATCGAGGTTGCCGCCATGTTCGGCGAGCTCACGTCCCAGTAGTGACTGCAGGCGCATGATTGTCTTGATGTCCATGGTGCCGGTGCCTTCTTTCTTCAGTTCGATATTCAATGCCGCCGCGACCTTGATCGCAATTTCCCTGGCCTGTCTGGAGGTTACATCGTCCGGCGTCGGTGGCGGTGCCACGACATCATTCAGCACCGGGATATCGTCCCAGTTGATCTCTACCTGTTTGGCAGCGACGGTCGGCGCCTTCGATGAGCCGGTGGTGTGCGGTTTGGGCGGCGCGCTTTTCGCTTTCTGACTGTCAGGCGGGGGTGCCGGTTTGTCGGCGTCCTCCATCTCCAGTGTAAAATCTTCCACCGACGGCGTGTCCGGAGCATCGATCATCCTGATCGAGGCTATCGTCGTCTTCATCAGAAAAATCCGCCGGGTTGGACAGTTCGCCGGCGTGGATGAATTCATCTGTCGAGACCTCATCGACCTCGATATCAATTGCGTCGTCGGATTCGGTCACACCCGCATCCTCGTCTGTTACGTCAGACGCCAGCTCAACATCAATTTCGTCCTTTATAATTGTGTCGTTGGTGGCAACGGGTTCCGGCGCCTGGCTACCGATCAGCGCCTTGAGATGATTCAGTGCGTCTTCCTTGCTACGGGGCTTTCCCTGCGGGTTGGCGGCATTGGCTTCTGGCGGCAATTCGATGTCGGCCAGTTCGTTGTGCATCATGTCCTGCAGCGAGTGCAGCACCTCATTCAGGGTGTGCCGGGTATTCGGTTTGTGTTTCTCGCTTTGTCGGGCGCCTTTTTTCATAAGCTCATCAGTCGGCCTGGTCCCCGGTCAGAGTGTATGCGTTTCCAACTGGTAGCCCCGGTCGCGGTAAAACCGAAAACGCTCACGCGCCTGCGCCTTCTCCGCTTCCGAGCCACCGACAACCTCGGCCACACGCTCAAAACGACTGAAAAATGGCGGCACTTCGGCGGCGAGGCTAACCAGTACGTCGGTAAATGCGCCAGGCGGTTCCTGGCAGCCAATAATGACCGGTGTTTCCTGGGCATCCTGTCCCAAGTTTAACTCATGGGGCACGAAGCTGCCGGGGTTAAATGTCCACAGCAGTTGGTCGAGCCGGGTCGCATCCTCGTCGCTTCCGGCATAGACATAGATGCGACGATGCAACCGGAACGCCTTGTCGATCAGCCTGCAGGCGAGGCGATTACGGTCATCGTCACCACCATCGCCGAGCAGATAAAAATCGACCTGGGTCACGCGGCCTCACCGGCGCGATCGATCAGGTACTGGGTAAGCAGGCCGACCGGTCGACCGGTGGCGCCCTTCGCTTTGCCGGTTTTCCACGCAGTACCGGCAATGTCGAGGTGTGCCCACTTGAACGCCTTGGCATAGCGTGAAAGAAAACAGGCGGCGGTAATGGTTCCCGCCGGCCTGCCACCGACATTGGCCATGTCGGCAAAATTGCTGTCCAGCTGTCGCTGGTACTGTTCCCACAACGGCAGTTGCCAGACGCGGTCGACCGCGTACTCACCCGCAATCAGCAGTTCGTTTGCCAGGGGGTCATCATTCCCGAGCAACCCGCTGGCGTGCTCGCCCAGCGCAACCACACAGGCACCGGTCAGGGTGGCGATATCGATTACCGCCTTCGGCTTGAAGCGTTCACTGTAGGTCAGCGCATCACACAGAATCAGTCGACCCTCGGCGTCGGTGTTGAGAATCTCGATGGTCTGGCCGGACATGCTCTTGACAATGTCACCTGGCTTGTTGGCATCGCCATCCGGCAGGTTTTCCGAACTGGGAACGATACCGACAACGTTGATTGGCAGTTTGAGTTCACCCAGCGCGCGCAGGGTGCCGATAACACTGGCGCCGCCACACATGTCGTATTTCATTTCATCCATATTGGCCGCCGGCTTGATGGATATACCGCCTGCGTCAAAAGTCAGGCCCTTGCCAACGAGGACATGGGGCGCGTCACCTTTTTTACCGCCGGCGTACTCAACAACGATCAGCTTTGCTGGCTGCCGGCTGCCGCGGCTGACCGAGAGCAGGGCGCCCATGCCGAGTTCTTCCATGTCTTTTTCTTCCAGTACCGTCGACTTCATGCCGAACTCGGCGGCGAGCTTCACGGCTTCGTCGGCCAGGTAGGTCGGCGTGCAGACATTGCCTGGCAGGTTGCCAAGGTCCTTGGCCAGCCGGGTACCGGCGGCGATCGCCTTGCCCTGGTTGACGGCGCGGCCAGCATCAGTGTCATTGTCAGAGGCGGCGAGTGGATAGATCACTTCTGCCAGCATGCGCCGGGTCTTGGAAGGTTCACTCTTCATCACATCAAACTGGTAATGACCGGCCTCCAGCGCCTCGGTCAGGTGGCGCAGCTTCCAGTTGGTGTCTCGCCCACTGACTTCCAGTTCCCCCAGGGCAAACACGGCACTGGTCGCGGCGGTCTTGTTGATGTGCATGGCGGCGCGCGCCGCCATGGCGAGGAATGCCTCGGTGTCGAACTTTTCCTGCTGGCCACAGCCGACCAGCATGACGCGCTTGCTGCCGACGCCACTGACATCGTGCTGCAGCATGATCTGACCTTTCTTGCCTTCGAGGTCACCGCTTTCCAGCAGGCGTGAAACCGCGCCGTTGCTGGCGCTATCAATATCCTGTGCGGTGGCGGAAAGCGAGGGTCCCTCGAAGACGGCGGCTACCAGGCAGTCGCTGGTAATTTCAATCGGGTTCTTATGTTCTATCGAATAATTCATACGGTTCTCTGGGTCTGTTACAGGGCGATTCCGGCAAAAATGCCGCCCTCGTCGTTGGATTGCTGTGTATTATAAAGGCATGACGACGACTACACGAATATCCCACAGCTTGGCGGGCGCGTCTCTAGCATGATTCTTAATCGCGCTTTTTTTCGCGAAGCGACGTTTGTTACCGTCGCCGTGGTCGCGGTGTTGCTTGCTCTGTTTATTCTTCAGGGCGCCGGTGGCGTCTTCACCCGCACAAGCGAAGGCGCGCGTGACAATTTCTCGCTGCTGTCGCTGGTTTTCCTTTACCCGATGGTCAATTTTGGCCTGTTGTTGATGCTGTCAATGTTCATAGGGCTGCTTGTGACGCTGACTCGCTGGTATCGCGACAGCGAAATCGTGGTGCTGCAGGCCTGCGGGATCGGCACGCTCGCGCTGTTACGCCCGGTAATGTGGTTTGCACTGGTGTTTTTTGGTGTGCTGGTGATCGAAACCCTGGTGGTCCGACCGCAGGTACTGACGACGATTGGCGAAATCGAGGCGGCGACCCAGCGCTCGTCCAGTACCTCATGGATCACCGGTGGCACCTTTACTGACCTTAAGGTCCGGGATAGCATTTTTTACGCTGAACGGGTTGATGATAATGGTGACATGGTCAATGTCTTTCTCAACCGGCCACCGACGGCAACGGACACCGAGCGCGTTGTGGTTGCCAAAAAGGCGAAGCGCTTTACCGAGATTGCGTCGGGCGAGGAGTTTTTACAGTTATCACAGGGTACGTCCTATCGCGGCAAGGCCGGTAAGGCGAACTACGAGGTCATGAATTTTGATCAGTACCGGCTACGAATCCAGTTGGCACCGGTCCGTGCCCGCCACCGCGATGTTCAGGCCCTGTCTTCCAACGAGCTGTTGACCAAAAACCAGTTGGCGCATCGGGCCGAGTTGTACCTTCGTCTGTCGAAACCGGCTGTAGTATTCGTGCTGGCGGCGCTGGCGCTGGCGCTGTCCTATACGGAGCCGCGGCGCGGCCGCTATTTCAACCTCTTTGTTTCCATCTTTCTGTTTTTTGTTTACATGCAGGTCTTGCTAATCGGCGAAACGCTGCTTCGGCGCGGGGAAATACCGGCACCGCTGGGACTGTGGTGGGTGCATATCCTGTTCGGTTTGCTGGCTGCCTATTTTCTCTGGCGCCGCGCCCAGGGTAAGCCGCTGGTGAGTCTGCCGGCCCTGCGGAGGGTGCGCCATGGTTAGCCTGCTGGACCGCTATATTGGACGCAATGTGCTGGGCAGTACGGCAATGGTGCTACTGGTGTTGCTGGGCCTGCTGACGATTGTCCAGATATTCGACGGTATCAATCAGATCGGCAAAGGCAGCTATACGCTCGGAACCATGCTCACGCTGGTGGCGCTGCAACTGCCTTCGCGAATCTACGAGATATTTCCTATCGCGACACTGATCGGCGGCACCGCCGGGCTTTCACTGCTGGCGCTCAACTATGAATTGATCGCCATACGCGCCGGCGGTGTATCACTGGCGCGTATCGTCGGCGCAGTGATGAAGGTGAGCGCGGTGTTTATTGTCATTGCGGTGTTGCTGGGAGAGCTGGTGGTACCGATAACCGGAGACCTCGCCGAGCGTACGCGCGCCGAGGCACTGAATAGCGGGCTGGCGCGCAAGCAGGCCGGCATCTGGTTCCGCGACGGTAGTGAGTTCGTCAGTGTTGGCGAAGTCTTGCCGGACCTGACGCTCCGAAATGTCCGGATCTACGGCTTTGATACCAGTGGCCGGCTGCGGATGCAGCGCCAGGCCGCCCAGGCGCGGTACGAGAACGACAAATGGTTGCTCAGGGATATTCGTACCAGTCATCTCGGCAACGGGAAAATCCTCAGTGACCGGGAGCAGGACGTGGTTTGGCAGACCGGGCTGACACCGAAACTGGTCGGCGTATTTACCGAGCACCCTCAACTGATGCCGTCGTGGAGCCTTTTTAGATATATACGTCACTTGCAAAACAATCAGCAGGATACGACGCGCTATCAAATGGCATTCTGGAACAAGGTTTTTCTGCCGATCTCGACCGTGGTGATGTTACTGGTGGCCATCCCGTTCGTTTTCGGGCAGCTTCGAACCGGTGGGTTGGGTATGCGGATCTTCATTGGCATCATGCTTGGCATGTTCTACGGTTTCCTACAGGGCGGACTCGGCGTGTATGGCATTGTCGGCCACATCGGGTTGTTATACGGCTTTCCGCCCTTTATCAATGCCGTGATCCCGGTGGCATTGTTTCTTCTGCTGGCGATCGTGCTGATGCGCCGAATCGTCTGACTCAGGCCTTCTCCTGTTTCGGCAGCAGTACGACGCGGCTGCGGGACAGGTGGTCGTGCCAGGTGCGGCCGTTGGGGTCGACAATAGCCCACAGGTAGCCAAGGCAAAAGATAAGGAACGAGAACCACGCCCACAGAAAGCGCAGGCCGGCGTTGCCCCAGGCCAGTGCGCTACCGTCGTCGCTGACTACCTTCAGGCGCCAGGCGCGCATACCAATCGTTTGGCCTCCGTGAACCCAGAACCAGCCGAAGAAAAGAAAGACCACGCCGAACAGATACAGCTGAAACGCTATGCGAAGCAAGGCGTTAGGCATGGCGCCGCCGATAATGAGAACCGGCGGCAACGCTGCCAGCATCAAAATGGCAATGAGTGCGAGGCTGTCATAAAGGATCGCCATCAATCGGCGCAGCAGGTTGGCGGGCGGGAATCCATGCTCGGGGGTGTTTTTTTGCACAGGACGAAATTTTCCTTATCCAACAGAAGCTTAACCAAAATGTTGAAAACCGGGAGTTTTGTTAACTCTTTGATTATAAAATGATTAATTGATTTGCGTAAAAAATGTTCAATCTAAAACAACCTCTTTGCTTTGGTTAACTTACGTAACACGGTTGGCATTTTCCCACATCTTTATCCACAGCTTCTGTGTGTAACTTTTGTGTCACATTCTGGTGCTGCAAGTTGTAGTCAACGGCAAAGTCGGCTCGGTGCGGTCATTTCCATAAAGTTATTGTCTTTATCGTAACAGTGGCTGCCAGCGCGCCAGCTTTCCGTTATGATACGCCGTCCGCACCTGCAGGTGCCAAAAATATAACGATGCTTTCAGACAGTATTTCACTCAACCTGGTCGAACTCGGCCACTTTGCAGCTCACCTGGCGATGATCATGGCCCTGATCCAGGGTCTGGCTCCGATATTGGCCCGTTGGCTCGACGAACCGCGCCTGGCTTCCTTGTCCGTGAGTGCTTCGGTGCTGGTTTTTGTGTTGACGACCATTGGCGGTGCGACGCTGATTCACGCTTTCGTTACCAGTAATTTCTCGGTCGAGTACGTTGCCCAGCACTCCAACACGCTGTTGCCCATATTCTACAAGGTCACGGCACTCTGGGGTGCGCACGAGGGTTCGTTATACCTGTGGGCCTGGATCCTCACGCTGTACACCTTCATTGTGACGCTGCGCGGCCGCACGCGTTATCCCGAACACCTGCCAACCATCCTGGCTGTTCAGGGCTGGCTGGTCGTTGGCTTCTTTGGTCTGATCCTGTTTCTGTCGAGCCCGTTTGAACGATTGTTGCCGATGTTCCCGCAGGAGGGGCGCGACCTGAATCCGATCCTGCAGGATCCGGGTATGGTGATTCACCCGCCAATGTTGTACCTGGGCTATGTCGGTTTCTCGGTGCCGTTTGCCTTCGCCATTACTGCGTTGCTGACTCGCTGGAAGAGTGAGCTCTGGATTGGCCTGACCCGTCGCTGGGCGCTGATTGCCTGGGGCTTCCTGACCGTTGGCATTGTGCTCGGCGGCTGGTGGGCTTACTACGAATTGGGCTGGGGCGGTTACTGGGCCTGGGATCCGGTCGAAAATGCCTCGTTCATGCCGTGGCTGCTGGGCACGGCCCTGATCCACTCGATCACGGTACAGGAGCGCCGGCAGATGCTACATGCCTGGAACATTTTCCTGGTGATCTCGGCCTTTGCGTTGTCGCTGCTGGGCACCTTCCTGGTTCGTTCGGGCGTGTTGTCGTCGGTGCATGCGTTCAGCGTCGATCCCGGCCGTGGTCTTTATATCCTCTCGTTTATGGTTGTTGTGCTTTCCATTTCATTTGGCATCTTCATGAAACAGGGCCGCTACCAGCAGGCGCGCGAATCGATCAATTCCATGCTCTCGCGCGAATCACTGTTTGTCTGGAACAACGTATTGTTTACCGTAGCCTGTGCCACGGTGATGCTGGGTACCCTGTATCCACTGGCACTGGATGCCCTGACCGGTTCCAAGATCACAGTGGCGGCGCCATATTTTAATGCGGTGGTGGTGCCACTGTTCCTGCTGTTGCTGTTTCTGATGGGTATTGCCACCCAGGTGCCATGGCGCAAGGCGCGCCTGGAAAAATTGCGTTCACGACTTTTATGGCCTGCCGTCGTTGGTTTGTTGGCAGGTGTGGCAATGGCTATTGCCTATTGGCCGGTTCACTGGACCGGACCAGTTGGTATTGCCCTGGTGGCATTCGTCGCGACGACCATCTTCACTGACTATGGTCGAGCCCTCAAACAGCGTCGTGCCCAATTGTCCGAGTCACTGGCGCGGGCTGCGGCCAAGACCATACTGGGGAACCGTCGTCACTACGGCGGCATGATTGTGCACCTGGGAATCCTGGTCATGGCGATCGGCTTTGTCGGTTCGGGATTGTTCCGCTCCGAGATGACGGTCGCGATGAAACCCGGCGACGTGGTCCAGGTCGGGGGCGAGCGTCTTCGCTTTGACGGCATCGATGCCTTCCCGCGCGCCAATTACCAGACCGTCGAAGGCAAGTTCACCTTGCTGAACAGTGGCCGGGTCGTACGACCCGAACGGCGCAAGTATCCGATACAGGAGGCGCCAACGACCGAGGCCGGAATTGATTCCACCATTCTGCGCGATGCGTATGTGGTGCTGGCCGAGGCCGCCGGGGATCACTGGGCGGTTCATGTCTACGTCAATCCGCTGGTGAGTTTCATCTGGAATGGCGGCATCGTCATTCTGATCGGTCTGTTCCTGACCCTTTCCACTCGACGCAAGGCGCTCACGCAGAAGCTGCCGGCGACTGAAGCGAGCGAGGTCTAGATCTTGGCCAAGCGTTTTTTGATTCTTCTGTGTCTGATGCTGATGGCCCCGGTGTTTGCGGCCGAGGTGGCGGAGGATCCGCTCGAGCGTCAAACCCTGGCGATCGCCAAGGATTTGCGTTGTGCCGTATGCCAGAGCCAGCCGGTTTCCGAATCCAATTCCGATCTCGCACGCGATATGCGTGCGATTATTCGCGAGCAGCTCGAGGCGGGTAAGAGTCGGGAAGAAATCGTCGAATATTTTGTCTCGCGCTACGGTAACTACGTGCTGATGAAGCCGCCGTACGATGAGACCGGAACCCTGCTGTGGCTGGCACCGGTGTTATTGCTGGCGGCGATGGCCATCGGCGGTTGGCTGTTCCTGCGCAACCGCAAGAACGTTGAATTGCCGCCAGTGGCAGCCTTGTCAGAAGAGGACCGCGCTCGCATCAAGTCCGCGGAGCAGGCGGCCCGGAATGAAGACGAGGCAGAGAAATGACCTGGCTGTATCCCGTCGCGATTGTCATGTTGCTGGCCAGTGTCTGGTACCTGGTACGACCGCTGGGTCGCGCCACGGGAGGCCAGCATGCCTCGGAACAATGGCACCAACTGCAGCTGGTTCGGGACCGGGTGCTGGGCCAGATTCGGGAACTGGAACAGCAGGGTGCTGACGGCGTAATCGACGAATCCGTGGTGGCAGACGAACGTGCGCGCCTGGAGGCAGAGCTGGCCCCGGTCCTGCGCGAGCTTGAGCAGCTCTCGGTCCCGGCGGGGGCTGATCGGGCCCAGGCACCGATCAGCCTGCAACGCCAGCGTATGTGGTTGCTGGTGATGGCGGTTTTCGTGATGCCGCTTACTGTAGGTCTCTATGTCATCAACGGTTGGGGCGCGCTACAGGGCCTCTACGGGGCCGGACAGGGCGAAATGCGGGCCTCCGCCGGTGCGCAACCTCAAGGTGGGCAGGGCATGCCGCCAATGGTGATGCAGATGGTCGAGCGCCTGGAAGGGCGGCTCAAGGAGTCACCGCAGGACCCCGAGGGTTGGGCCCGCCTGGGTCGCGCCTATGTCGTGCTGGGGCGTATCGAGGATGCCAGGCGTGCCTACGGTCGCGCCTATCAGCAGGCGCCGGATGACGCCGCTATTGTCAGCGCCTATGCCGGGTTCCTGTACCAGATGAATCCGCACGACATCACCGGCGATGTTCGGCCGGTTTATGAAAAACTGCGGTCGCTTCAGCCCGAGCATCCGGGCGTGTTGTGGTTCTTCGGGGTAGTTGCCTACGAGGCTGGTGATTTCGAAAAGGCGATCAAGGGCTGGCAACGCCTGATGCAGTACCTGCCGGAAGGCAGCCCGGCCCGGACCAGCGTTCAGAAGGCGATTGCCCAGGCGCAGGAAGAAATCAAAGCCAGAAAATAGCGAGTCGCGCCACGCGTCTAGAGATGCTGGCGCACCACCGGCATGATTTTGTTCTGTAGCGCGTCTTCGTCAATCGGGCCGATGTGCTTGTAGCGAATAATTCCCTGTTTGTCGATGACAAACGTCTCGGGTACACCGTAGACGCCCAGGTCGATGCCTACGCGACCGTTGGTGTCCGACAGGCTGATCTCATAGGGATCGCCCATACCCGCCAGAAAGCCGAGTGCGTCATCGTTTTTATCCTTGTAGTTCAGCCCGATTAACGGCACCAGCTTGCTGCGGCCGATTTCCATCAGTAGTGGATGCTCCTGGCGGCAGGCGACGCACCACGACGCCCAGACGTTTAGCAGGTAGACGCGACCGTAAAGGTCCTTAGGCGAGACTTTTTTTGTCGGCTGGTGCACCCGTGCCAAGGTGAAATCCGGCAGCGCCTTGCCGATCAACGGCGAAGGGATGTGCTTGGGGTCCAGTGACAGGCCCTTCCACAAACTTCTTCACTGCTGCTTCGCCTTCAGTTCTTTCGCCCGCTCCATCGCCTCGGCAACCTCGGGCGGAATGTACTTCTCGTCGTGCTTGGCGAGAACCTGTTCGGCCTTGAAGCTGCCGTCAGCCTGCAGCACGCCCTTGGTCACGACACTTTTCTCTTCGGCAAACAGATCCGGCAGTATGCCGCTATAGAATACCCTCACATCCGCCACGTTGTCGGTCACGATGAATTCCATGTCGAGGCCCTTCAATCGCTTGATACTGTCTTTCTTCACGACACCGCCGATACGAATGGTGCGGTCGCGCGGCGCCTCATTGGCGACAACGCGTGTCGGGCTAAAGAAATAGGACGTGTTGCTTCGCAGGGCATTGGTCACGAGTACACTGGCGACGACCAGGCCGACAATGGCAATGGCGATCAGCGCCAGTCGTTTGTGTCTTGGTTTCATTGTTTCCCCTCAGTATTCAGTTTCGCCATGCGCTGGAGTCTTCGCAGGATATGCTTGCGCTGACGTTTTGTGTAAATAATTTCTGCAATAATCAACAGGGCGGTCATGCCAAAAGACATCCAGACATAGAATCCGTAGCCACCCATGGAAATAAATTCGGACCAGCT
>Ga0111141_104_pt1 | contig 92544 bp, 95 predicted proteins | sample DeeMarSeWOR28_12_FD_80396 | JGI IMG/M metagenome (GOLD analysis project Ga0111141, IMG submission 80396) | Acidithiobacillales bacterium SG8_45 | reverse complement strand
GCCGGTATTAACCAGGTCAACATTAATGACAAGCAGGGGCTGGATTTCGCCTCGGCACTGCGATCGTTCCTGCGCCAGGATCCGGACATCATTCTCGTGGGTGAGATTCGAGACCTGGAGACTGCCAGTATTGCCATCAAGGCGGCGCAGACCGGTCACATGGTGCTGTCTACGCTCCATACCAACAGCGCACCGGCAACATTGAGCCGACTGGTCAACATGGGTGTGCCACCGTTCAATATCGCGTCTGCCGTAAACCTCATCGTTGCACAACGACTGGCCCGTCGTCTTTGCGAGAAATGCAAGACACCGCTGGATTTGCCGAAGGAGGCCCTGCAAAAGGCCGGTTTCAAGGATGGAGAAATTGCCCAGGGCGTTAAAGTTTGGGGGCCGAAGGGTTGCGATTCCTGCAATGGTGGTTACAAGGGCCGAGTCGGTATTTACGAAGTCATGCCGGTTTCGGAAGCAATCGGTGAAATTATCATGCGCGAAGGCACCGAGCTCGATGTCGAGAAGCAAATGATCAAGGATGGTGTATATGATCTCCGCGCTGCCGGCTTGAAGAAAGTAACCGCCGGTCTAACCAGCCTCGAGGAAGTCGAGCGCGTCACGAATCAATAAAGAATCATATGGCTACCAAGAAACCTGCCGCGAAGAAGCTATCTACCTTTACCTTCGAAGGCACCGACAAGAACGGCAAGACTGTCAAGGGAGAGATGGAGGGTACTGGCGTTGCCCAGGTCAACTCACTGTTACGGCGCCAGGGCATCAATCCCAAAAAGGTCAGAAAGAAGGCAAAGGCGCTCTCGTTCGGTCAGAAAAAGATTGTTCCCAAAGATATCGCCGTATTTACCCGGCAGTTGGCAACAATGTTGGCGGCCGGCCTGCCCGTTGTTCAGGCCTTTGATATCGTGGGGAAAGGTAATGACAATCCTTCCATGAGGACACTGATTAGCACCCACTCTATTTCGATTCACTATACTGCAACCTCGTTGGCGCCGGTGAGCAGGCCGGTATCCTGGAAACCTTGCTCGACAAGATTGCAACATATAAAGAAAAGATCGAGGACCTCAAAGGCAAGATCAAGTCCGCGTTGTTTTACCCTACCGCGGTTATCATTGTTGCCTTCATTATTACTGCGATCCTGCTGATTTTCGTTATTCCCCAGTTTGAAGCCCTGTTTGCCGATTTCGGCGCGGAATTGCCGGCATTGACAGTTATGGTCGTAAACCTGTCCAAGGTCTTTACCCAGTGGTGGTGGGCTATCTTCGGCGGTATCTTTGGTGTTGTATTCGGATTTGGCTATTCCTACAAACGTTCGCGCAAAATGCAGAAGGCGATGGACCGTGCGCTTCTAAAGGCGCCAGTGATTGGCGAAATTGTCAAGAAAGCCACCATGGCACGATGGGGCCGGTGTACCGCTTGTCGAGGCACTGGATTCGGTTGCCGGCGCCTCTGGCAATTCTGTATACGAAGAGGGCACGATGGAGATCAAGGCAGAAGTCAGCACCGGTACCCAACTTCAGACTGCGATGGAGCGCGTCAATCTCTTTCCAAATATGGTCGTACAAATGGTGGCCATCGGCGAGGAATCAGGAGAACTGGACGCAATGTTATCCAAGATAGCAGATATTTTTGAGGCTGAAGTAGATGATGCCGTTGCCGGTCTAAGTAGTCTGCTTGAACCAATTATCATGGCATTCCTGGGCATTGTCGTCGGCGGTATGGTAGTGGCGATGTACCTGCCAATCTTCAAACTGGCCGCGGTCGTATAAAGCATCCGACGCCTGCATGTTTAGCGGCATCCCAGCCTATCTTGAGGCCAACCCGGTTGTCTTTTTATCCGTCGTTGGTCTTTATGGACTACTTATTGGCAGTTTCCTGAATGTGGTCATCTACCGGGTACCTGTCATTCTGGATCACCTCTGGCGTCAGCGCGCACAGTTGACCCTGGACCTGCCGCTTGATGAAGACAACGAACCCGCCCCTTTCAATTTACTCGTACCCCGCTCAAGTTGTCCGCATTGCGGCCATCAAATTCGAACCTGGGAAAATATCCCGATACTTAGCTACCTCTGGTTAAGAGGCAAATGCTCAGCTTGTGGCGCATCAATCTCCGCTCGCTACCCCTTTGTCGAGGCATTGACGGCAGTGGTATCGGTGGTTACAGCCTGGCATTTTGGGGTCGGCCTCGCGACACTGGCAGCGCTGGTTCTGGTGTGGGCGCTGATCGCGCTGGCGTTTATCGACTACGACCACCAGATACTTCCCGATGCCATTACGATTCCATTTGTCTGGGCCGGACTGTTTGTCAACAGCTTTGGTTTATTTACGACACTGCAATCCGCCGTCGTCGGCGCCATCGGCGGGTATCTCTCATTATGGATCGTTTACCAGATATTCAAGCTGGTCACGAAGAAAGAAGGCATGGGTTTTGGTGACTTCAAACTGGTGGCTATGCTAGGTGCCTGGCTCGGCTGGCAACTCTTGCCTATTACGATCCTGCTGGCGGCATTTTCCGGGGCAATTATTGGCGGCACCTACCTGGCCGTTTCGCGTCACGGCCGGGATCACCCGATTCCGTTTGGCCCGTTTCTCTGTATTGCCGGCTGGATTGCACTGCTATGGGGTGAGCTCCTGGTACGACGCTACCTTCAAATAGCCGGACTTGGATGATCCTGCGCGTCGGCCTCACTGGCGGCATTGGCAGCGGCAAGTCAGTGGTCGCGCGCGCATTCGCAGATCTTGGTGTGCCTGTCATTGACGCCGACGTAATCTCCCGGAATCTGGTCGAACCTGGTCAGCCCGCACTTGCAGCAATCAGCGAACAGCTCGGCAGCCAGTTTATTTCTGCCGGTGGCGAGCTTGACCGCGCACAACTGCGAGAACGCATTTTCACATCACCGGCTGCGCGTAAAGTTCTCGAAGGTATCCTGCACCCTCTGGTTCACGATGCTATTCAGGAAGAAACAAAAAGGCTGACATCTCCTTACTGCATAGTTGTTATCCCGCTACTTATCGAGGCCAGTCAGCAGTCGCTGGTAGACCGGATACTCGTGGTCGATGCATCCGAGAATGACTGTATCGAACGGGTGGTCTTGCGCGATCACACGACGGCAGAAGCGGCAAAACGGATCCTGTCTGCGCAGCTCGATCGCGAGACCAGGCTTGGTTATGCCGATGATGTTATTACAAACGAAGGGAGTCTCGACATGGTGGCTGAACAGGTAGCTCGCCTGCATAAGCGATATTTGGTACTGGCAGCACAGTCAGAGCAACCGCAAACTGATCGCTAGCACAGTCAATCATTAGTTTACCTTGGACGAATCGATTAGCCCCGACTCCCATAATCCACTGATCATTGCCAGACCCTGAGCCCCATGGTCCCGCGCAACGGAAAGATCACCCAGCGAAAGCCCGCCCAGGGCGAAAACCGGAATCCCGGTCTCGGCGACCAGTTCAAAAAAACCGTCCCAGCCAATCGGAAGGGCGTGCGGGTGGCTGCTGGTAGCTCTAACCGGAGACAGTACCGCAAAATCTGCTCCCACCCGTTCCGCAAATCGCAACGAGATGCTGTCATGACAGGAGGCCGCCAGGAGAAAGTTTTCCGTTAGGGGACGAGAACTGAGCGCGCGCAGTCTCTCCTCTGTGAGGTGTACGCCATCGGCTGGCACCTCTGACAGCCAGGCTGGATCGCAATTGAGCAACACCCTGGCGTCATGAGCATGGCAGAGCTCGACCACTTTGGCGGCCAGCCTCAGAAACCCGGATTTACTCAATGCATGTTCGCGAAGCTGGAACAGTTTCAGTCCGGCATCGAGGGCGATCTGAAGTAGCGGGAAGAAAGTAGATTCACCGTATCGCGCGAAATCACTGATCGCATAAAGGTGCGGCAATGTCAGTGCGGCAACGATTGCCCGGTTGGCCGGCGGGTAATTCTGGGTGGCGAGGTCGCTGCGCTGCACCCAGCGCAGGGCCTGCCCTTCCCGACCGTGCGGAGTACCTTTGTATTTTTGAACTTGCCAGACATCAAGCGACACCCGCTTATCGGGATATCGGTACGGCACCCGAATCAGGCGGGTGGCTGCGGTCACGACTATATCCAGCTCTTCCCGTAGCTCCCGAACCAAGGCGTCAAATGCAGATTCGTCCGGCTCGATTTTTCCACCCGGGAACTCCCATTTCCCGCCCTGATGCTTGTCGTCGGGGCGACGTGCGAGAAGAATGGATCCGCTTCTGTCTTCAATGACTGCCGCAACCACCGGAACCGTTTCGGATGCGTCAGGATCGGTACTCGGCATTGATCCGGATGTATTCGTGGGAAAGATCAGTCGTCCACACCGTAGCGGTGCTATCGCCGGCATGCAGCACAATGCGTAAATTTATCTCTTCCGGCGCCATCGCTTGTTGACCGCGCTCTTCAGTGTAATCTGCCGCTGTATCCCCGTTATCCAGAACACAAACGTCATTGATATAAATAGAAACCCTACCGACATCCAGCTCATCAATCGGAGCCCGGCCAACAGCTGCCAGGATTCGCCCCCAATTGGCGTCGCTGGCAAACAGCGCCGTTTTAACCAGCGGCGAATGGGCGATGGTAAACGCGACCTCGAGACAGTCGGCTTCACTGGCTCCCTGTTCCACAGCAATCGAAACGAACTTGGTGGCACCCTCGCCATCCCGAATTACCGCATGAGCCAGTTTCAGCAACACCTGTGTCAGACCCGCGTACCAGACACGCCAGGCATCGCTGCCCCTGTCGACAATAGCCGATGCCTTCGCTTTACCCGTTGCCATGAGCACGCAGGCGTCATTGGTTGATGTATCACCATCAACCGTGATCCGGTTGAAGCTTTGCTCAACCGCAGACTGCAGGCTCTGCTGTAGCAGGCCCTGATCGACACTGGCGTCGGTACCAACAAAGGCGAGCATTGTCGCCATATTCGGCCGAATCATGCCGGAGCCCTTGGCAATTCCGGTTATGGTGACCGGAGAGCCATCAATTTGCACGACAACTGATGCGCCCTTGGCAACCGTGTCCGTAGTCATGATGCCAAGAGCAGCATCCAACCAGGCATCTTCGCGGCTGTTACCGGCACATACCGGTATCGCCTTTCGGACAATTTCCAGCGGTGGCGCTTTTCCGATGACTCCAGTTGAAAACGGCAACACGGCATCCGCAGCACAACCGATCTCGGTTGCGACCAACTCGCAGCACGCTTCAGCAACATCCATTCCTGCGTTACCAGTGCCGGCGTTGGCCTGTCCGGCATTGATCAACAAGGCCCGGGTTTGAGTCTGCTGCCAGTTACGACGTGCGACGACTACCGGCGCGGCGGCGAACCGGTTCTGGGTGAACACTACGGCCGTACTGGAATTTTCAGCGAGCTCGACCAGCACTAGGTCTGGTCGAGTGCGATAGCGCAGGCCCGCCGCATGCACGCCAAGCTTTAACCCGGCGATTGGGAGGAGTTTTTCCGGTGGATTTAGTCCGACAGCCATGTTTTATATTGACCAGGTTGAATGCAAAATCGTCCTTAACTTAACATCCAGAACCGGTGCAGCAAAACGGTTATTGCAGCTTGCCGTGGCAGTGTTTGTATTTTTTGCCCGAACCACACGGACAGGGCTCGTTCCTTCCTACCTTGGGTGTATCGCGCCGGATCGGCTTATGTACCGCCTCTCCTTCTTCGCCTTCTGGCAGCTCTTCCATAGGCTGTTGCAGATCAGGATGCACGAACTCCATTTGCGCCGGCATCTGCCGCTGCTGCTCAAGTGCCGCTACATCTTCATCGCTTTGCACCTGCACCTTGGCGAGCGTGGAAATCACTTCTGATTTAATCCGATCCAGCATGTCAGAAAAAAGCTCAAACGCCTCTTTCTTGTATTCCTGCTTCGGGTTCTTCTGGGCATAACCCCGCAAGTGGATGCCCTGGCGTAGAAAATCCATGGCGGCCAGGTGGTCCTTCCACTGCTTGTCGAGCACCTGGAGCATTACCGCCTGTTCGAGATGGTGCATTACCTCCTCGCCGACAGCCTGTGCCTTTTCCTCGTGTTCCTGCTCCAGCCTGGCAATGATACGGTCTCTGATATCTTCTTCGTTCAGCCCAGCTTCCTGCTCCAGCCATTGCTGCAGTGTGAATTCCACGCCAAATTCGGCCCTTAATAGCGCCTCCAGTCCGGGCACATCCCATTGCTCTTCCAGGCTCTGCGGCGGCATAAACTGATCAATGATCCCGTTAACCACCTCGACGCGGATATTGCGAATACTGTCGGCGATATGAGCGGCTTCCATCAGCTCATTGCGCTGTTGATAGATGACCTTGCGCTGATCATTGGCCACATCATCGTATTCCAGCAATTGCTTGCGCATGTCGAAGTTTCGGCCCTCAACCTTGCGCTGGGCGTTTTCAATCGCCTTGCTTACCCAGGGATGCTCGATGGCTTCACCTTCCTGCATGCCAAGGCGCTGCATCATGTTGCTCAAACGATCCGAGCCAAAGATGCGCATGAGGTTGTCTTCGAGCGATAAGTAAAATCGCGTCGAACCCGGGTCACCCTGTCGGCCGGACCGGCCGCGCAACTGGTTATCTATTCGACGGGATTCGTGACGCTCGGTACCAATCACGTGCAAACCGCCCGCCTCCAGCACCTGCTGATGACGCTGTTGCCATGCCTGCCGGACCGCCTCGGCCTTCGCTTCATCATCAGCTACCGTCTCGAGATCTGCCTCCAGGCTTCCACCGAGAACAATGTCGGTACCACGTCCGGCCATATTCGTAGCCAGTGTTACCGCACCAGGCTGTCCCGCCTGGGCAACAATATGTGCTTCACGTTCATGCTGTTTCGCGTTCAACACTTCGTGCGGAATCTTGTTTTGATCCAGCAAGCGAGAAAGATGTTCTGAGGACTCGATGGAAATGGTGCCAACCAGTATCGGTTGTCCACGCTTGTGACAATCAATGATGTCGGCCAGAACTGCGCTGTTTTTTTCGGCCGCGGTGCGATAGATCTGGTCTGTGTGATCTAGCCGAATCATTGGCATGTGGGTTGGGATCACTACCACCTCAAGCCCATAGATTTGCTGGAACTCGAAAGCTTCTGTATCTGCCGTACCGGTCATGCCGGAAAGTCTGTTGTAGAGTCGGAAATAGTTCTGGAAGGTAATTGACGCGAGTGTCTGGTTCTCGTGCTGGATCGTGACCCCTTCTTTTGCTTCGATCGCCTGATGCAGGCCTTCAGACCAGCGCCGACCAGTCATCATACGGCCGGTGAACTCATCTATGATCACGATCTCATCGTTCCTGACGATATAGTCCACCTCGCGCTGGAATAGCGCGTGGGCACGCAGCGCCGCATTGACATGGTGTAGTAGTGCAATGTTGGCTGGGTCATACAGATTGCTACCTGCATCAAGCAGGCCGGCCTGCTCCAGCATCTGTTCTACCTTTTCGTGCCCGGCATCGGTAAGAAACGCCTGACGAGTCTTTTCATCAACCGAGTAATCCCCAGGACCGTCTTCTTCCTGCTGCTTGACCAGCTTGGGAATTATCGCGTTGATCTTGATATAGAGATCCGTGCTCTCTTCCGCTTGCCCGGAGATGATCAACGGGGTTCGCGCCTCATCAATCAGAATCGAGTCGACCTCGTCGACGACAGCGAAATTCAGGCCACGCTGATATCTCTCCTCGGGTCGGAATGCCATGTTGTCGCGCAAATAGTCGAAACCGAATTCATTATTGGTGCCATAGGTAATATCGGCCTGGTAGGCAGCATGTTTTTCCTGAGGAGGCTGATCGGAGACGATGACACCAACCGTCAATCCAAGAAAGCGGTAGAGCTTGCCCATCCACTCCGCATCGCGTCTTGCGAGGTAGTCATTTACCGTGACCACGTGAACACCTTTTCCTGCAAGGGCATTGAGATAAGCCGGCAAGGTCGCCATCAGGGTTTTACCCTCACCGGTTCGCATCTCGGCGATTTTGCCCTGGTGCAGGGTCATGCCACCAATCAGCTGCACATCGAAATGGCGCATGCCCAATGAGCGTCGGGAAGCTTCGCGCACCACCGCAAAGGCTTCGGGCAACAAATCGTCCAGGGTCTCACCTTGCTGAATGCGGTTACGGAATTCATCGGTCTTCTGCCTCAAGGCTTCGTCGCCAAGACCGGTGAGGGATTCCTCGAGGGCGTTGATTCGGGACACCTGCTTGCGCATGCGCTTCACCAGTCGTGCGTTACGACTGCCAAAAATCTTCTTGAATACTGTTTTGACCATAATATAAAGCTTGCTTCCGCAGGATTCGAAAAAGGGGGCATTATGTCGGAAAAGTGGCCCCACTTGAAGATAACAGACGACCTTTCCGCAGCTGATTCAGGTACTATTGGAGGGCCTTGACACGAATTACAAGCAACCCCGTCGATCAACTTCTTTAAATATTCCGGTTTCAACCTTTCTGGCTATCCGACCATGAACCCAATTGCTCTCCAATTTTTCCGAATCCTGCCTTTGTTTCTCCTGTTCCTGCTGGTTTCTCCGGGGGGAGAAACTGCGGAGACAAACGCTGAAACAGCTTTCCAGCAAGGTCTCTCGTTGCAGCAGGAGCGACGGACGGAAGAAGCTATTCAGGCCTATCGCAAGGCGGTTGACCTGAATCCAAACCACGGAAGGGCACACTATGAGCTGGGATGGAGTTACTGGGTATTGGGCAACTGGCAGGAAGTGGTAAGGCACTGGCAGAGAGCAAAAACACTCGACGCTATGCCGGCAAGCGCAGAAAAGTATCTTGCCGAAGCCCGACAAAACCTTGTCGGAAAGGAAGCCCCCCTGGTCCAGCCGCCAATCGGCGTTTCCGCAAGTGGTACGAGCGACGCCCTGGGCACGGTCCGCCTGACATTGATTGCCAGGTTCCAGCACTACAATCCCCGCCCAGCTGATCCGGCGGATCATTTTGACCGTTATATTTTCTCACCAAAATCGGTGCGCTTCCTGTCAGATGGCAGCAAGGCTTATGTCAATGCACTGGAGGGCTACACCACGGTAGTTTACAGCCCGCAACAACTAAAGCGGACCAACGTCATTATCCACCGCTTCAAGGACAGGCATGCGTCTTTGTTCCGCGATGAAGATAGCCCGTGGCTGCCGTTCCCGGCGGATGCTCCGGACAGGCCCAACGAGTTTGATGGGAAACCGGTCGAGTCCGCGTTATCTATTGACGAAAAATACATATGGATACCCTACTATCGACGCAGTTTTGACGCGCTTAGTGTCATGCCATCTGCGATGGCCGTAGTAGATACACATGCAGACAAAATCGTTCGGGTGATGTCCACCGGACCAATTCCAAAATATGTCGTGCCGTCACCGGATGGAAAATTGCTCGCTGTCATACACTGGGGTGATAACACCGTCGGTTTTATCGACGTTAGCAGCGGAGATGTGAAGACTTTTCGCCACGGGGGGCTGGTAACGGTGGGCCGACGCATCAACCTGGACCAGATAGATAAAGCTGACCGCGATCATGGCTGCGGCTTTTGCTTGCGGGGAGCAGTATTCAGCAACGACAGTCGTTACCTGCTGGTCGCGCGTATGGGTGGTGGCGGAATTGCCGTAATCGATACGCAACAGCAACGCCATATCGGTACCGTCAGGGGAATGCGCCAAACACCGAGACATCTTGTTCTCTCTTCTGATGGCGAGACCTTGTTTATGAGCTCCAGCTTCGAGGGCTACGTATCAGCCTATCAAACCCGCGACCTGATTACGGCAGCACAGCGCAAACAGGCAACTCTGCGACCGTCGCGCGAGGCCTTTACCGGTCTGGCAACGCGAACCATTGCCATCAGTCCCGACGACCGACTGATTTTTGCGGCCGTCAACAAGGAAAGCAAGATCGTGGTACTGGAATCAAAGACGCTGACGAAATTGCTGGAGTTACCGGCAAACTCGTATCCGGTTGGCATGGCGGTAACTCCGGACGGTCATCAGCTATGGGTTACCGCGCAGGGAAGGAAGCGTCGGGGCGGTAATTCAGTGACGGTATATCGCGTCAGTACGGGTAGTTGATTTGCAGACAACAAAAAAGCCGCTCTGAACTCAGGCCGGCTTTTTTAATCTGACGATTGGGCTGAAACTAGCTACTTGCGAGCCACCAGGCTACGGGGGCCGTTCAGGTAACTCACCGGATCCACCTGTCGATGTGACCGCAGCACTTCAAAATGCAAATGCGGACCGGTTGAACGACCGGTAATGCCCACTTTGGCCACCGGCTGACCCCTGGTCACACGATCGCCGACACGTACCAGCCATTCCGCAACATGGGCGTAGCGCGTGCTGTATCCCTGACCATGATTGATTTCCACCATGTTGCCGTATCCACGCTTCTCTCCTGCGAAGGTCACCACGCCGTCACCCATTGCGTTTATGGATGAACCCAGTGGACTGGCGATATCGACACCCTGATGCATCGAGCGGCGTCCGGTAAACGGATCTGCACGTAATCCAAACGATGAAGATACCCATCCGCCTTTAACTGGCCAACCAGAAGGCATGAGTGCCTTCTGTAGCTGTTTGTCGATCAATAGTGTCTCGAGCGCGCTCAACTGTTCTGTCTGAACAGCTACCTGCTGATCCAGCTCACTGAGCGATGAAAGCACCAGGGAGGCGTCCTGCGCTGCGGCCGGCTCTGCCGGGCCACCCATTGCGGGTTGCACGGTGAAATCGAATTCCTGTGGGTCAAGCCCTGCCATACGGGTCAAACGGCCGCCCAATGCATTCAAACGAAGCACCTGCGCCTGTAGGTGACCAAGCCTCTGAGCCAACGCATTCAAATGCGTCTCGGCATCCCGTCGGGCAGTCTGAATCGATACGCGCTGCACCTGCAGTTCTTTTTGTTGTTGCGCGACAAGTTCTGCATCCACGGTGCCATTGTGGCGATCCAGTGTTGAACGAATCTGGTAGGTCATTCCGCCGAAAAAGATTGGCAGGAAAAACAGGCCCACGAGCACAATCACCAGTACATGCCTGTGTGACAAACTGGCATGTCGATTTGCTCCGCCTTTATCTGCAACAATAATAATATTCATAACTACTAAGCCTACTCCTCCAACTGCATTTTTTGTCTTCGGCGCGTTGCGCCTGAATTTTTATACCGCGGTAGCCGTACTGCCGCTTACAAATGCTATCGGGACCTCGTGACTTTCATCGAACGAAACCAGTTCCCATGCGTCTTCATGCTGTAACAATTCACGCAGCAGACGATTGTTCAGGTAATGGCCGGAACGATAGGCCTTGAATTCGCCCACCAGCGGATGGCCAAGAAGATACAAGTCACCGATTGCATCAAGAATTTTGTGTTTCACAAATTCGTCTTCATATCGAAGACCGTCTTCATTGAGCACACGAAAGTCATCCATCACAATGGCATTGTCAAACCCGCCGCCCCGCGCAAATCCGCTACGCTGCAGGGTTTCCAGATCAGACATAAAACCGAAAGTGCGCGCCCGACTGACTTCCTTAACGAATGATGTGCTTGAGAAATCCATGCTCGCGGCTTTTCCGGTTTTTTCAAAAGCCGGATGATCAAAATCAATGGTGAAAGAGACCTTGAATCCGTCGAATGGCTCGAAACTCGCCCACTTGTTGTCTTCTTCGACCCTAATCGGTTTCTTGATTCGGAGAAAGCGCTTGGGTGCCGATTGTGCTTCGATGCCGGCGGACTGAAGCAAAAATACAAACGGCCCGGCACTGCCATCCATGATTGGCACTTCGGGGGCAGTCAGCTCAACAATCGCATTGTCGATGCCGAGGCCGGCAAAGGCAGACATCAAATGCTCGATAGTAGAAATTCGTACGCCATCTTTTTCGATAGTTGTCGAGAAGCGGGTGTCGGTTACGTTCTGTGGGCAGGCATGAACATCAACGGGCTCTTCCAGATCAACTCGACGAAACACGATTCCGGAGTCGACGGATGCCGGACGCAGGGTAAGATAAATTTTTTCACCGGTATGCAGGCCAACGCCTGTTGCCCTGATAGTGTTTTTTAAGGTTCGTTGCTTATTCACTATTATTAATTCTTTTTGCCCGTTGCTTTTTTATCGGGAAACCTTTCCCTGCCCTGATTTCCAGAACATGAATTTATCTCCGGGATGGCACGATCCGATTAGAAAAAATCAGCTGCTTTAGAGCCATTTAAAGGTAATTTCCCTTTCCTGTCCAGTAGTTTACCAATTACCGGCACCCGATCGGTGCATCGACACCGATAAACGGGACCAGTCAAATTCAGCAACAACCGCAGGTTAATCCCGCGCGCAATCTGATACTTTCAAGAGTGTTTTTTGCAATTCCTGTACCGCTCAGCCTGTCCTCGGCTGGTTTATCGATAACTTATTGTTCTTAATAATATATTTCCTGGACCCGATACGCTCGAGGATCTTCTTTAAGATCCAAACTTGGTAGCTATGCACCACTTTGGCGAATCGCTGCACCGGACTGGCCGCGACCACCTCTGATTCCACACTAAAATGATGATTTTTTTAACGCTTCGCTGTCGGAAACGCATTGGGCGGGCGTCCTTGCCCGCCACGACAGACCTGCAACCGGGAGCAGGCCGCTGACGACCGAAGCTCAGTCCGCCTGCTTGCGTAAAAATGCCGGGATATCCAGGTACTCCACGGAGTCATCACTTATGCCCGTGCCATCGCGGCGCTTGCGAATCACAGTAGGTGTATCCAGCTCCTCGTAGTCGGTTGTACCGGTACCGGTCCGCACTACGCGATACGGCTTCTGTTGCTGCCGCTTCTCTGTGCCGAGACCTGTCGCTACTATTGTCACGCGGACTTCACCATGCATCTCCGGATCGATCACCGTACCCATGACCACGGTGGCATCGTCGGACGCGAAGTCTTTAACGGTATTACCGACTTCCTCGAACTCGCCAATGGACATATCCGGCCCGGCGGTGACGTTCACCAGAATACCGCGCGCACCGGAAATGTTGACGTCCTCCAGTAACGGGCTGGAGACCGCCGCCAGGGCTGCCTCGCTGGCACGATTTTCGCCGCTTGCTACTGCGGATCCCATCATCGCCATACCCATTTCGGACATCACCGTCCTTACGTCAGCAAAGTCGACGTTGATCAGACCGGATCGGGTAATCAGTTCGGCAATGCCCTGAACTGCACCCTGCAATACTTCATTGGCCTTGCCAAAGGCATCCAGCAGCGTCGCTTCTTTACCCAGCACGGTTAGCAGCTTTTCGTTCGGGATAGTGATAATTGAGTCGACGTACTCGGCCAGATCTTTCACGCCTTGCTCGGCTATTCCCATGCGCTTGCGACCTTCGAACGGGAACGGCTTGGTAACGACGGCGACGGTCAGAATCCCCATGTCGCGTGCCACCTGGGCCACAATCGGTGCCGCACCAGTACCGGTGCCACCGCCCATGCCCGCCGTGATAAAGACCATGTCAGCGCCTTCCAGTACCTCGGCCACGCGTTCGCGATCCTCGACCGCAGCCTGGCGCCCGACGTCGGGATCGGCTCCACAACCCAGTCCCTTGGTCAGATTCGTACCAAGTTGCAAGATCGTACGCGCACCTGACTTGGAAAGAGCCTGCGAGTCGGTATTGGCGTTTATAAACTCAACGCCCTCTATATTGGCTTGGACCATGTGGTCGACGGCGTTACCTCCGCCACCTCCCACACCGATCACCTTGATAACGGCCTGTTGGCCATATGTATCCATCAATTCAAACATGACGGCTTCTCCTTTGCTTGCTTACCCGGTTATTGTTTCTGTTACCCATCTAGAAATTGCCCTGGAACCAGCTCTTCATCCGGTCCCAGACACCCTGAACTCCTGCTGTCGATCCTGACTTCCGTTTACTGAAATCCGAACCTTCTCGCTGCATGGCACCGAACTGCACTAACCCGACTCCGGTGGCATACATTGGATTCTCTACCACGCCGGTCAAACCGCTAATGTTGTGCGGTATGCCGAGACGAACCGGCATGTGGAACACTTCTTCGGCCAATTCGACCATGCCCTGCAGTTTCGAACTGCCACCGGTAATCACGATGCCGGACCCCACCAGGTCCTCGAATCCGCTGCGGCGTAATTCTGCGGCCACCAGCGTATACAGCTCCTCGATGCGTGGTTCGATAACCTCGGCCAGTGTCTGTCGCGCCAACGTACGCGGTGCGCGATCGCCGACACTCGGCACTTCGATGGTTTCATCGTCATGCGCCAGCTGCGTCAGCGCACAGCCATACTGCTTCTTGATATCTTCAGCATGCTGCATGGGTGTACGCAGCGCGACGGCGATGTCGTTGGTAACCTGATCACCGGCAATGGGGATAACGGCGGTATGACGAATCGCACCATCGGTGAATACACAGATGTCGGTCGTACCGCCGCCGATGTCCACCAGGCAGACACCGAGTTCTTTTTCGTCTTCGGTCAGTACCGCGATGCTGGAGGCGAGTTGCTCGAGAATGATGTCATCCACCTCGAGACCGCATCGGCGCACACACTTGACGATATTCTGCGCTGCACTCACGGCACCGGTGACGATATGTACCTTGGCCTCCAGGCGTACGCCGCACATACCAACAGGTTCGCGAATACCTTCCTGTTTATCGATGATGAATTCCTGTGGCAGGATGTGCAGTACCTTCTGGTCTGCCGGAATCGCCAGTGCTCGCGCTGCCTCGATCACTCGATCGACATCACTGCTACCAACTTCCTTGTCCTTGATTGCGACAATACCGTGAGAGTTGAAGCTGTTGATATGGCTACCGGCAATGCCTGCATAGACTGAATGTATCTGGCAACCTGCCATCAGTTCGGCTTCTTCCACTGCTCGCTGAATCGACTGGACCGTGGACTCAATATTGACGACCACGCCCTTTTTCAGACCGCGCGACGGATGGTGCCCCACTCCGATGATCTCGACATCGCCGTCGGCCGTCACCTCGCCAACGATCGCCAGTACCTTCGAGGTACCGATATCGAGCCCAACAATCAGACGTTCATCTTCTTTCTTTGACATGTTCTACCTCGCGACAGGTTGGCGAGAGAATGTTGATCGACCGTTCGCCCAGGCCACCGCAACACCATTGGCATAACGCAGATCGATACGACCAATTCGCCGTCCTTCGTTGACTAAAACTGGATAAATCTCTACAAAGCGTTGGAAGCGCTCTTCCAGGCGGTCACGGCCGATCAACAGTTCAATTCCGTTGTTCAGCCGAAGTGCCCACATTCTTCGCGGCGTCAGTTGAAGCTCGTCAATTGACAGGCCAATAGCTGCCAACTGCTCGTTCAATTGCCGATAGGTCGCAAGCGTCTGTTCCTCGGCGCCCGCCGGCCCACGCAACTGCACCACGTCTTGCGGGCCATCCCGCCCGGGTAACGCCACGGCAGTTCCGCCACTACCCAACCAGGCGTCATCATTCCAGCGGGCAATAAATTGCTGCTCGGTGAAGCGGACATGTATCGCGTTTGGCCAGCGTCGACTTAGCCATGCCCGTTCTACCCACGGCAATGCCTCGATGCGCTGCTGCGCGGCATCAAGATCCACCGTCAGAAAACTCCCCATCAACCCGGGCAGTGCAACGGTTTCCAGCTCCGCCTGACTAACGTGTGAAAACGGGCCAGCAAAGCGCACACTCTTGACCGGGTAGGTCGTGGGCTTCATCACCCAGTCAGTTAGCAGCAACGTTAGCGAGACCGCTACCAGGAACCAGAAGGCATACATACCGCCGGTGAACAGCAGACGCGGCATGCTCCAGTTCAGTATTGGCTCGGCGCTAGCCATGTGCCTGCTCCAGTATGCGTAGGGTCAATTGCTCAAAGTCCATGCCGGCTGCCTTCGCCGCCATTGGTACCAGGCTGTGATCGGTCATGCCGGGTATCGTATTGGCCTCCAGCACGTACGGTCGGTTGTCCTGGTCCAGCATAAAATCGACCCGACCCCAACCACGGCAGCCGAGGACATCAAAGGTCTGCTTTGCCCAATGAGATACCAGCTGTTCTGTCTCTGCACTGAGCCCGGTCGGACAGTGGTATCGGGTCGCATCACCAACGTACTTCGCCTCGTAGTCGTAGAATCCAGTGGCCGCTTCGATGCGGATCAACGGTAGTACCTCGTCGCCCAGTATGGCGGCAGTCAATTCCGGACCGTTGATCCACGACTCGGCGAGAACGTCGTCGTCAAACTCGCGCGCTGCGCGCCATGCCTGTTCCATCTCTTCCAGGTTGTCCACTTTTGCAGTGCCAATGCTCGAGCCTTCACGACTCGGCTTGATAAATAAAGGAAGCCCTAGACGTTTGGCCGCAGCCGGGATATCAGCAACGGTCTTCAACAGCTCAAAGTCCGCCGTCGGAATACCGGCCTGCCGCAAGATCAACTTGCTGCGCCACTTGTCCATGGCCAATGCCGAGGCCAGGACGCCGCTACCGGTGTAGGGGATACCGAGCACCTCGAGCGCACCCTGAATCACGCCGTCCTCGCCCCAACGGCCATGCAATACGATAAAAGCGCGATCAAACTGTTCCTCGCGTAACTGCTTCAATACGGCCGGATCGGCATCGATGCCGTGAGCATTCACACCACCGGCCTGCAGAGCCGCCAGCACGCGCGCACCGCTGTTTAGCGAGACATCGCGCTCTGCCGAAGGCCCACCCATCAGTACCGCCACTTTGCCGAAGTCCGCTGCCGTCATAGCGCCTCCCCGACAATTCGAACTTCGCGTTCGAGTTTTACCCCGTACTCCTGTTCGACTTTCGACTGGATGGTTTCAATCAGCCGTTCGATTTCTGCAGCGGTTGCGCCACCGGTATTGATAATAAAGTTTGCATGAACATCCGAGATGCAGGCCTTGCCATCACAGACTCCCTTTAACCCCAGACTATCGATCAGCCGTGCAGCGTGATCGTCTTCAGGATTCTTGAATACGGAACCGGCGTTTGCCGTTTGCATTGGCTGCGAGGCGCCACGCTTTGCCAACAGGCGCTTGATCTCCGTCCTGGCGTCAGCACTGGCGCCTTTCTCAAGCTTGAAATGGCCTGCGATGAACCATTCGTTCTCAGGCCCCTTGACCGAGCGATAACCCACGGTGAAATCGTCTCGCATGCGCGTATAGATTGTGCCGCGATGGTCCATGGTCTCGACCGAAGCCACGATGTTCCAGGTGACGCCGCCAAAGGCACCGGCGTTCATCGCCAGGGCGCCACCGACACTGCCCGGGATCCCCGCAAGGAATTCACTTCCGGCAAGTTCATGCTCGGCGGCAAAACGTGCCACCTTGGCGCTGGCCACCCCAGCCTCGGCACGGATCGTATCCTCGGACATCAGCGATAAGTCCTTTAACATGCCCGCTGTCGCAACCACTGTTCCGCGGATGCCGGCATCGCGCACCAGCAAGTTGCTACCCAGACCGACCCATACCACCGGTTCGTCTTCCGGCAGTTGTGACAGGAACAGGCTCAAGTCTTGAACATCAGCGGGTTGGTAATAGCGGTCGGCAGGACCACCGACACGCCAACTGGTATGGCGCGCCATGGGCTCATTGTGTTTCAGCACTCCGCGCAACATGTTCTTTTCGGCAGCCATGTTCATACCGCCTCCGACAGCTGATCGCGCAGTGCCGCGGCAGCTTGCCCTATATTGCCTGCACCCATGGTCAGCAACAGGTCGTTCGGCTGTAGCAGACCTTTTAGTGTTTGCGGCAAGGTCTTCAGGTCCGGAACAAACACCGGGTTGGTCAGTCCACGGGCACGGATCGTGCGACACAGGGCACGCGCGTCGGCGCCGGGGATCGGTTTTTCGCCCGCGGCATACACCTCGGTAACAAGCAGCGGATCCTGGTCACTGAAGACCGCGGCAAAGTCATCCAGCAAATCATGTGTACGGGTAAAACGATGTGGCTGAAACACAACCACCAGTCGACGATCCGGCCATCCCTTTCGTGCCGCATCCAGGGTAACGGCAATTTCTCTGGGATGGTGCGCATAATCATCCACCAACAGGACATTGCCACCCGGTAACTCGACCTCACCGTTAATCTGGAAGCGCCGACCAATACCGCCAAACTCACTCAGCCCCTTGCGGATTGCCTCGTCGGAAACGCCCAGCTCATGCGCAACCGCAACGGCGGCCAGCGCGTTCAACACATTGTGCTTGCCCGGCTGATTCAGTGTGACCTGCATCCAGTTGTCCTGCTCGCGCAGTGACACCATAAAGTTCGTTTTTTCACCATGCTGTTCAATGTTGCTCGCACGCAGATCCGCGGTCGGGCGTGTGCCATAGGTCATCACCGGCTTGTGAAGCCGTGGCAGGATCTCCCTGACAACCGGGTCGTCAACGCACATGATGGCGACACCGTAGAACGGGATGTTGTGCAGGAAGTCGATGAACGCCTGCTTGAGAACAGAAAAGTCACCTCCGTAGGTGCTGAGGTGATCTGCATCAATATTGGTAACCACGCTCATCAACGGGTGCAGGTGCATAAACGAGGCATCACTCTCGTCCGCCTCTGCTACCAGGTACTCTCCTTTACCCAGGCGCGCGTTGGTGCCGGCACTGTTCAGACGGCCGCCGATAACAAAGGTCGGATCAAGCCCGCCTTCAGCAAGCAGACTCGCCACCAGGCTGGTGGTAGTAGTTTTACCGTGAGTGCCGGCAATCGCGATGCCGCGCTGCAGTTGCATCAGTTCGCCGAGCATCTCGGCCCGCGGTATTACCGGAATCTTGTTCCTGATCGCCTCGGCCACCTCGGCATTAGTCTCGTCCACGGCCGAAGACACCACCACCACGTCGACGCCTTCGACGTTGCCGGCATGGTGACCAATACTGACTTTTACCCCGAGCGACTGCAGCCTCTGGGTGTTGCCGCTCTCGGCAATGTCGGAACCGGAGATCGTAAATTTAAGGTTATGCAGCACTTCAGCAATACCACACATCCCGACGCCGCCGATCCCGACAAAATGAATATTGTTTACCCATTTACGCATGGGCCAACTCCTCGCAAACCTGCGCCACCACGACATCAGCGTCGGGCATGGCGCACTCACGCGCGTGTTGTGCCATCTTCAGCACGACATCGCGGTTCTGACCGAGTGAATTAAACAGCTCCTGAAGTTTTGCGCTGGTGCATTCGGCTTCTGGCAGCAGGATCGCGGCCTCGCGATCCACAAGGTATTGCGCGTTCGCGGTCTGATGATCATCAGTCGCATAAGGGAACGGTACCAGGATCGCACCAACACCAGCCGCGGCCAGTTCCGCCACAGTCATGGCGCCCGATCGACACAATACGACGTCGGCCCAGCGATAGGCCTCGGCCATGTCGTCAATAAACTCGACCAGCCGCACCGCGTTAAGTTTGTCGCCATAGGCGGACCGGGTTTCGTCGAGCCAGCGAGCGCCGCACTGGTGCCACAGTTCGGGACGGCCGTCGGGACTCATTTCCTTGAACGTGCTGGCAACAGCGATATTCAGGGCCCGTGCCCCCTGACTGCCGCCGATTATCAGAACGCGCAGGCGATCGTGACTGCCGGACAGACGCTCTTCCGGCGCCGGCAATTCAAAGATCTCCTTGCGCACCGGATTTCCCACATGCTTGGCCTTAGGCCGATTACCAAAAGTGCCGGGGAACCCACAAAGGACTCGAGTGGCGACCAACGCGAGAAAGCGGTTGGTGAAACCGGGTATGGCGTTGGCTTCGTGAATCACTAACGGGCGGCGCAACAACCATGCGACCAGACCGCCCGGTCCGGCAACAAAGCCACCCATGGAAAGTACGACCGAAGGTCGACGACGCAGGAACACCGACAAGGCCTGGCCCATAGCGATCATCATGCGAAATGGCAACAACAACCATCCCGTTACGCCGCGCCCGCGTAATCCCTTGATGCTGATCCACTCCATGTGGAAGCCTGCAGGAGGAACAAGCTTCGCTTCCAGGCCCTGTCGGGTACCCATCCACACCACGTCGACACCCCGATGGTGTAACACTCGAGCCACGGCCAGACCCGGATACACGTGTCCGCCGGTTCCGCCCGCCATGATCAATACGCTAGTCACGGTGGTTACCTCGCACTGGCTGCAACTCCCGTGAAATCGCCAGCAACAACCCGACTGCAAAGCAACTGGCGAGCATGCTGCTGCCGCCGTAGCTGACGAAAGGCAGGGTCAACCCCTTGGTTGGCAGCATGCCAAGATTCACACCCAGGTTGATCAAAGCCTGAAACCCGAGCAGTAGACCGATGCCCTGACTCAGGCGGGCGTGATAAATCTTGTTGGCTTGCTCGGCCATGCGCGACAATTTGAATGCGCGGCCAACCAGGATTGCGAATAACGCGACAAGCGCGATAACACCGAAAAGACCCAGTTCCTCGGCAATTACGGCAACGATAAAGTCTGTATGCGCGGCCGGCAGGTAGAACAGCTTTTGCACGCTGGCACCGAGCCCAACACCCAGCCATTCACCGCGGCCAAAGGCAATCAGGGCCTGTACCAGCTGGAATCCACTATCAAACGGATCGGCCCACGGATTCAGGAAACCGGTGACACGCGCCATCCGGTAGGGCGAGATCAGAGTCAGCACCGCAATGGCACCGACACCAGCGCCGATACACGCGAAGAAGTGCCAGAAGCGCACGCCACCAAGAAACAGCATGGTCATTGTTGTGGCCGCCAGCACTACAACGGTACCGAGATCCGGCTCCTGCAGCAGTAGTGTGCCAATAATGGCCAGCACGATACCGACCATCAGGATACCCTGGGTAAAGTTACGCAGTGTCTCCTGCTTGCGTACCAGGTAGCCGGCGACATAGATCACCATAAACACCTTGGCCAGCTCGGAGGGCTGCACGTTAAATCCGCCGAGACGAATCCAGCGGGTACTGCCGTTGATCTGCGAACCCACTCCCGGAATCAGGACAGCGATCAACAATGCGATGGCGGCGAGCAGGAGCACAGGCCCGGACTGCTCCCAGAGGCGAACCTGGCTATGCGCAGCGATCCACATGATTCCCAGACCGAGGGCAACGTGTGCGAGTTGACGGAACAGGAAGTACATACTGTTCCCGGTATTGCGATCTGCCAGCGTAATCGATGCGGAGTAGACCATGATGACGCCGAACACGATCAACACAAGCACCGCACCCAGCAACCACGGATCCCAACCCAGCAATCGGCGCGCGATCTCGCGTTTGTTATCTGCATGGATGGCGACGGCACTCATCGTTGCACCCGCTCCCGCACCAGCTGTGCAAACGTCTCACCGCGGTGGACAAAGTTTCTAAACATATCGAAGCTGGCACAGGCGGGTGAAAGCAGCACCACATCACCCGGGTTCGCCAGCTCATCTGCGAGATCGACTGCCTGCTGCATGTCGCCGGCGTGATGTACCGGTACGCCGGCTGCCAGCGCCTGCTCGATCAGGTTGGCATCTCGGCCAATAAGAATTGCATCACGCACATGCTGCTCCGCCGCCGACTTCAGCGGCGCGAAGTCGGCATCCTTGCCTTCGCCACCGGCGATCCAGATCACCGGTGAGTCGATTCCCTGCAATGCGGCAGTGGTGGCGCCGACATTGGTTGCCTTGGAATCATTAATCCATTTGACGCCCTTCTCTTCTGCCACCAGCTGGCAGCGATGTGGCAAGCCGGTAAATTTTTGAACTGCACGCAGCACTGCGTCTGGATCTGCGCCCAGCACATTTGCCAGGGCCATTGCCGCCAGCACATTACTTATGTTGTGTGTACCCGGAATCCGGATTTCGTCGGCACAGAAAAGGGCTGTCTTGCCGCGCATGAGCCAGGTCTTGCCATCAATCTGCTTCACGCCATAGTCTTCATCGTGTTCGGGTTGTTGCATACCGAAGCTGACCTGGTCGCGGCCCGGTCTTGCCATCGCCATCACCACCGGGTCGTCCCGGTTCAACACCATGGTGCCGGTACCATTGAAGATTCGTGCCTTGGTATCGGCATACTCCTGCAGGCCCTGATAGCGATCCATGTGGTCTTCACTGACATTCAGTACGACGGCGGCCCGGGCGTTGAGGCTTTCTGTGGTCTCAAGCTGGAAACTGGACAGCTCCAGCACATAGACATCCGGCTCGACATCTTTCAGCAGCTCCAGCGCCGGCACACCGATATTTCCACCCAGACGCGTGTCCAGGCCGGCCTCACTGCACATCTCGCCAACCAGCACACTGACCGTGCTCTTGCCGTTGGCACCAGTCACTGCAATAACCGGTGCCTTCGCAATGCGTGCGAACAATTCAATGTCACCAATGGTCTCAACTCCGGAATTACGCGCCTGCGCAATAGCGGGCTCGGCCAGTGCGACGCCGGGGCTGACCACGAGCAAATCGGCGCGACTCAAAAGACTGGCGTCAAACTCGCCGGTGTGAACCGGCACATTGGGATAGATCTCCTGCAGGCTGCCGAGCTGCGGCGGTTGCGCCCTGCTGTCCACCACTTCAACGGAGTAGCCGCGCGCGATCAAATGCGGCACCACCGACAACCCGGTTTGCCCGAGGCCGACGACTATCGCCAGTTGATCTGCATGTTCTGCCATTGCGTTTCCACTCATTGCTAACGAACCTTCAGCGTCCCCAGCCCGATCAACACCAGGATCACCGTAATAATCCAGAAGCGGACAATTACCCGCGGCTCCGGCCAGCCTTTCAATTCGTAGTGATGGTGCAGTGGCGCCATCCGGAAGATGCGCTTGCCAGTCAGTTTGTACGACGCCACCTGGACGATGACCGAGACTGTTTCCATCACAAACAACCCGCCCATGATGAACAACACGATTTCCTGGCGTACCACGACTGCCAGCACACCGAGTGCGGCACCGAGTGCCAGTGCGCCGATATCGCCCATGAATATCATCGCCGGGTAGGTGTTGAACCAGAGAAAGCCGAGTCCGGCACCGACAATCGCTGAGCAAATGATCAACACCTCACCCGCCCCCTTGACGTAGGGAATGCCGAGGTACTGCGAAAAATTGACGTTGCCGGTAAGGTAGGCAAAGACACCAAGCGCGCCCGCGACCATGACTGTCGGCATGATCGCCAGGCCATCGAGACCGTCAGTGAAATTCACCGCATTACTGGAGCCGACAATGACCAGGTAGGTAAGCAGGATAAACGCCGGGCCCAGGTCGATGACCACATTCTTGAACACCGGCACGATCAGTTGCGTCTCCATCGGTGACTGGGCGGTGTAGTAAAGGAAGCCGGCGGCAGCAAAACCAGCAACCGATTGCCAGAAGAACTTGTTTTTGGCGCCAATGCCTTTGGGGTCCTTGTTGATAATTTTCTTGTAATCATCCACCCAACCGATCGCACCAAACGCAAGCGTCGTCAGCAGCACCACCCAGACAAATCGATTGGTCAGGTCGGCCCACAACAGGGTCGAAATACCTATTGCTACCAGCAACAGCGCACCGCCCATGGTCGGTGTCCCGGCCTTGGCAAGATGACTTTCCGGACCGTCACTTCGAATAGTCTGTGCCATCTGTCGATAACCGAGGCGGCGAATCATGCCCGGACCAATCCAGAACGAAATCACCAGCGCAGTCAGCACACCGACGATTGCCCGGAATGTCAGGTAGCGAAAGACATTCAGGAAGCTGTAGTCTTGCGCCAGCGAATTGAACAGGTGATATAGCAAGTCGCTTTCCTCTTCCTACTTCTTAGCCTTACCGGCCTTGGTGATACCGGCGACGACACGCTCCATGTGCATGCTGCGTGACCCCTTCACCAGTACCGTCATATCGCTGTGCAATACATCCAGCAGGGCATCAGCCGCCTCTTCCTGACTGGCAAAATGTTTCCCACCCTTGCCGAATGCAGACGCCGCGTGTCGACTCAACTGACCGACTGCAAACAGACGATGCACCCCGACCCGCCGGGCCAGTTCGCCCACACGACGATGAATGTCTTCCGACGCCTGGCCCAACTCGGCCATGTCCCCCAGCACCAGCACGCGTTCGCCGTTGGCTTCGCGCAGGACCTGCAGTCCGGCACCAACCGAATCGGGATTGGCGTTGTAGGTATCATCGAGAATGCGGGCGCCGTTGATTCCCGCCTTGATCTCCAGACGTCCGGAGACCGCCTGTAATTTCTCCAGACCGTTGCGTATATCGGCCAGGCTGGTACCGCCGGCAATCGAAGCCGTGGCCGCGGTGAGTGCATTCATCACATTGTGTTTTCCAAGCAAAGGTAGTTGCATTTCAATATCCCCCTCTGTGGTTTTCATGGAGACCAGACTTCCGCTATCGGTCGGTTGGTATTCGGCAGAGACGTCGGCCGGATTGTCCATGCCAAACGTCACTACCTGTCGCGGCGCAGCCAGGTCACGCCACAACTTGTTGAACGGGTCGTCGGCATTGATCACCGCAATGCCGGTATCGGCCAGACCGCTGAATATCTCGCCCTTGGCCTGCGCCACCTGCTCGACACTGCCCAGGCCCTCGAGGTGCGCATGCGCTGCGTTGGTAATCACGGCCACGGTTGGTTTCGCCAGATGGCTCAGGTAGGCGATCTCACCGCGGTGATTCATGCCCATTTCGATCACGGCATGACGATGTTCCTTGCGCAGCTTGAGCAATGTCAGTGGCACACCGATATCGTTGTTCAGGTTCCCCTGCGTGGCGCAAACCGGTGCCGACTCCGCCAGGATGCTGGCGATCATGTTTTTCACCGTGGTCTTGCCATTGCTACCGGTTACCGCGATTAGCGGTACGTCGAACTGGCTACGCCAGAAACTGGCCAATGCGCCCATCGAGACTCGCGTGTCTTCAACTTCAATCGTCGGTAGCGCGGTTTCAATCTTGCGACTGATCATGGCGCCCGCGGCACCGGCACCCAGCGCCTCGGCCAGAAACAGATGGCCGTCGAAACGCGGGCCGGTCAGCGCAACGAACAGATCGCCGGGTTTCAGCGTACGCGTATCAGTACTGACGCCGTCAAACACCACATCACGTCCGTGGTAACGGCTGTGCAGTGCGTCAGCGGCCAATGACAATGACATCACGCGGCCTCCCCCAATAATTCGCGAACGGTATCGCGATCGCTAAAGGCGATGCGCTCGTTACCGATTTGCTGATAATCCTCATGACCTTTTCCGGCGAGCAGGATGATGTCCCCCCGGCGCGCAGATTCGATGGCGCTGGCAATGGCTTCGATCCGCTTGTGCACCACCCGATGCTCGCGCTTCATGCCACCACGAATATCGGCAACGATGTTCGCCGGGTCTTCGCGGCGCGGATTGTCATCGGTCAGGATAATGTGATCGGCCAGACGTTCTGCAATCTCGCCCATCAGCGGGCGTTTGCCACGATCGCGATCACCCCCGCAACCAAAGACACACCAGAGCGAGTCTTCGGTATGCTCGCGCAATGCCTGTAACACCTTTTCCAGTGCATCGGGTGTGTGTGCGTAATCGACGACCACCAGTGGTTTGTCCTGCTGGCCACCAAAGCGCTCCATCCGCCCGGCGACGGGTTTTGCCTGAGCCAGTCGTTCTATGGCTTGCGGCAATGAAATCTCGCAAGCCATCAGTACCGCCAATGCCGCGAGGAGATTGGCCGCATTGAAACGACCAAAGAGATGACTCTTGAGTCTGCTGCTGCCATCGGGGGTGGCCAACATGATCGTCAACCCTTCATGGCCGGGTTCGATTGCTTCCGCATGGAAATCACCGCTACCAAGACCGAAACTGATTGCCCGAATATCCCTGTTCAGGCTATCCAGTAGCTTGCTACCGAAATCATCCTCATGGTTAATCACGGCAATTTTCAAACCGGGTATCGTGAACAAGCCGGCCTTGGCCGCACCATAACTCTCCATATCACCGTGGTAGTCGAGGTGATCGCGCGACAAATTGGTGAACACGGCGATATCAAATGCCACGCCGTTTACCCGCCCCTGTTCCAGCGCATGTGACGACACCTCGATACAGATGTGGCTGGCACCGGACTCGATATAGCGCGCAAGCAGCTTGTGTACGGTTACCGGGTCCGGTGTGGTATGCAAGGTGGTGTCCAGTTCGCCCGGGAAACCGTTTCCCAGTGTGCCAATCACGGCGCAGCGATACGGTTCGTGATTCAAACACTGGGCGATTAAATGGGTACAGGTCGTCTTGCCATTGGTACCGGTAACGCCGATGACCGTCGCGCGACGCGACGGTGAACCAAAGAATCGATCGGCAATCAGGCCAGCGATCGCACTAAGCTTGTCAACCGGATATTGCGGAATCGGCATTGCTACGGGCTGGTAGCCATCGGCACCTTCATAGACAACCGCCACCGCGCCCTTGTCCACGGCTTGACCGATATGGTCCCGGCCATCACCACTGACGCCAGGCATTGCCAGAAACAAATCACCCGGGGTCACCCGGCGACTGTCTATTGCCAGCCCGGTCACTTGCAGTTCTGTCGCGATCTTCTCGGACACGAAATCGCTTAGCAGTTGAGCCAGGTTGTGGCGATGACCTGTCATACTGCCGGCCTCGCTGTGGTCTGGACCAACTGTTGTCCCGGCTTGTGTGGCTGGTCGGGCGCAATGTCCAGCAGTCGCAAGGCGCCGGACATTACCTTGCGGAATACCGGTGCTGCGATCTGTCCGCCGAAATATCCGCCTCGATGAGGGTCGTCAATCGTGACCACCATAACCAGGCGCGGGTTACTGGCCGGTACCATGCCGGCGAACAGCCCCATATAACGGTCTTCGGCATACTGCCCATCGATAAGTTTGTGCACGGTGCCGGTTTTACCGGCTACCCGGTAGTGGGCGATGTCTGCTGCTTGTCCTGTGCCTTTCGTACCGACTGCGCGCTCAAGCATGTAGCGAAGCTGGTGCGTGACATCCTCGGGTAACACCCGTCGCTCGAGCCTCGCGGCATCAGTGCGCACAAGCGTTGGTGTAATCATGTAACCGTTGTTGGCGATCGCAGCATACGCACGCGCCAGCTGCAACGAAGTAACCGAAATTCCGTATCCGAAACTGACGGTGGCGTGATCGAGCTTGGCCCATTTATCGGGCGGGTTAATCAAACCGCTCACCTCGCCAGGCAAACCGCTATGGGTTTCTTCACCGAATCCGACGCGCGTTAACATGTCCCATATGGATTGCTTGCCAATCTGCAGTGCAATCTTGGCCGCGCCTACGTTGCTTGATTTTTCAATCACGCGGGTCAGGGTCAGCCAGCCGAAGTTATGTTCATCGCTGATCGTCTTACTACCCACCAGCACGGCACCTGGTGAAGTATTGACCAGGGAGCGCGGTGAGAAGCGACCGCTCTCCAGTGCAGCGGCAATGGTAAACGGTTTAAGCGTGGAACCGGGTTCAAACAAATCGGTCACCGCGCGATTGCGAAAATAGCGGCTGCGGAAATTCTTCCGGTTGTTGGGATTGAAGCCAGGCTGATTCACCATCGCCAGCACTTCGCCCGAGCGGACATCCATTACCACTGCTGTGCCGCCCTTTGCCTTGTGTTGTGCCACGGCTTCCTTGAGTTCGCGGTAGGCTAGATACTGGATGCGTCGATCAATACTCAGCACCAGGTCGCGGCCGCGCTCCGGCAAGGTAATGCTCTCCACACTTTCAACGATGTTGCCGAGCCGATCCTTGAGTACACGCTTGCGCCCGGGTTTGCCCGATAACCAGTCGTTGAAAGCAAGCTCGACACCTTCCTGGCCGTTGTCATCGACATTAGTGAAACCAATAATATGGCCGGCTGCCTCACCCGCCGGGTAGTAGCGACGATATTCACGCTGCAGCGACACACCAGGTATATCCAGCTCTGTGACCGAGCGCGCAAACTCCGGCGACACCTGCCGCTTCAGGTACATAAACTCCTTGCCCTGGTGATGCCGTACCTGCCTGGCAAGCTCGCTCTGGCTGATATCGAGTTTTCGTGCCAGTCGCGGCCACTGATCCCGCACCTCAAGCAATACTTCCGGTTGGGCCCAGATCGATTCCACTGGTGTACTGATCGCCAGGGGCTCACCATTTCGATCGAGTATCATTCCACGATAGGGAGCATCACTGACGACGCGCAGAAAACGCGCATTGCCCTGTTTCTGCAGGTAGTCCGAATTCCAGATCTGTAGATAGGCCGCACGTAGCAACAGTGCCAGCGTAATCAGTGCCAGCGTGGTCACGACCAGGATAAAACGGAAACGTGGGATGGCTATCGCCCGCTTCATCGACCCGACTCCTTGTCGCGTATATCCACCATGACAATCTGTTCGGCCTGCGGTAATTGCATGCCCAGTTTTGTGCGTGCAGTTGATTCAAGCCGTTGGTGCTGGGCCCATGCGCCTTCCTCCAGCAACAACTTGCCCCATTCAACATCGAGAGCATCGCGCTGCTGTTGCAGGGTCTGTAGCCGGGCGAAGGCAACGCGGTTTTCATGACGCAACTCGATCACCCCGACAGCTGAAACAATCAGTAGTGCAATGGCGATCCACAGACGTCTAGTCATCGGAACCCCCGATGCGCTCGGCGACTCTGAGCACGGCACTGCGTGCCCGTGGGTTGTGTTCGACTTCGTCCGCATCGGCGCGAACTGGTTTACCAACCTGGCGCAGTCTCGGTTTGAGGGCCGAAGTCGGTACCGGGAGATCCAGCGGGAAGTCATCACCGCGTGCTTCTTTCTGGATAAAGCGTTTCACCAGGCGATCTTCCAGGGAATGAAAACTGATCACCGCCAGTCGACCGCCGGTCTTTAGCACGGAAACGGTCTGGGGCAATACCGCCACCACTTCATCGAGCTCGTGGTTGATATGGATTCGAATCGCCTGGAAGGTGCGTGTTGCCGGGTCTTTGCCGGGCTCCCGGGTGCGCACGGCGCGCGCGCAAATGCTGGCCAGCCGCCCGGTTGTAGTGACGGGTTTGATGGCGCGCTCTTCGACGATAAGTCGGGCGATGCGCCGGGCAAATCGTTCTTCGCCGTATTCCTTAATAACACGGGCGATATCCGCCTCATCCGCACGGTTGAGCCAGTCGGCAGCAGATTCACCGCTCTCGGGATCCATGCGCATGTCCAGCGGGCCGGCCTGACGAAAACTGAACCCGCGCGCCGGGTCATCCAGCTGGGGAGAAGAGACCCCCAGATCCAGAAGCACGCCATGGATCTTCCCGGTCAATCCCTTTTCCTCAACGTAGTGGCCCAGCATTGAAAACGGCCCTCTTCTTATTTCAATTCGTTTATCGTTGGCGAACTTGCGGGTCGCCTCGGCGACCGCCGCCGGATCCCGATCCATCGCCAGCAAGCGCCCGCCGTCACCAAGGCGCTTCAGTATCTCGCCGGCATGTCCGCCACGGCCAAAGGTCGCATCGACATAAATGCCGTCCGGACTTACGTTCAGCGCGTCGACTGCCGGCTCCAACAGAACCGGCTTGTGTGCAAGCGCCTCCACCTGCCTTGCTATAGCGACAGCGAGCCAAGCTCCTGCGGGAGCTCGCCATCGTCTTCATCACTTCCTTCCAGCCAGGCAGCGCGACTGTCATTCCAGCGCTCTTCCGCCCAGATCTCGAACTTGTTGCCCTGGCCGATCAACACCACGCTTTTTTCCATCGCGGCAAATTCGCGCAGGGGTTGCGGCAGCAGGATGCGGCCATTGCCATCGAGCTCGCATTCGGTCGCATGGCCGATGAGCAGCCGCTGCAGGCGGCGAGCCTGCTTGTTAAAACTCGGCAATCGCACCAGCTTGCGCTCAATCTCTTCCCACTCGGGCAGCGGATAAAGCAACAGGCAGGTGTCACGATCGACTGTCACCACCATCTGGCCTTCACACTGGCGAGTGAGCTCATCCCGATACTTGGTCGGGACTGCCATACGGCCCTTGCTATCCAGATTGATTGTGCTGACGCCTCGGTACACCCGATCCTCCTGCGTGGTGTTATCCCACTATTACCCACATTTTCCCACTATTTGACACTATATGTATGATATTGGATAGGTGTCAAGCGAATTCCCCACCGGGCGCAGAGAATTTTCCTTTGTTGGACAAAAGGTTAGAGAGGACAGACCGGTGGCACTGATGCCAACGAGGTGCTCCAGATTTAAATAATCTGGATTAAATTAATATTATAATATATTGAATTATAAGAAGATAAAACAGGAGAAAAAGAAGGAGTCGGCCGATAAGCCGGGTTCTGTCGAGAACAGTCATTCATCTGGGACATACGTCACCGTATGCCTCAAGCAGCCTACCCGGGAACGATGCGGGCCGCACCATTGCTCCCCTATTTGGCCTTGCTCCGAGCGGGGTTTACCATGCCGCCGAGTGTTGCCACCGACGCGGTGCGCTCTTACCGCACCATTTCACCCTTACCGGCCCGCCGAAGCGGACGTAGGCGGTATGCTTTCTGTTGCACTTTCCGTAGGCTCACGCCCCCCAGGGGTTACCTGGCACTCTGCCCTATGGAGCCCGGACTTTCCTCCCCGCCGCCGAGGCGACGAAGCGACTGTCTGGCCGACTCCGCTTACTATTATATAGGGGCGGTTTGAAACGAACACGATTTTTCTGGAATTCTGAGCGAGCACTCACTCACCTGTTCCTCATGCACCAATCCGGTGCGCCATAGATTTCTCACTGCTTCCGATTGATGCAGATCCCGGTCGAGCACAGTCAACGGGCGACCGGGTGCCGACCGAGACTTCTCTTTAACTAATTGTTTTTGATGGGACTATTTAAAAGTCCAGGGTGAAATTCATCGCTGGCACAGGCATTGCAATGACAAGGATATGAATTTGAAACTGAAAGGAAATCGAACAGCGTCGAATTCACCAGTTTAGATTTAAGATTCTCCTCCTGTGCTCTGATTACTGACGAGCTTACGCCCCGCTTCCCCGGGGCGTTTTTTTATTCTTTTTCCGATTTTTCGGAGATCAGTCGCTGATACAAGCGATTCTTGCTGAAACCCGACACCTCCGCGACGATACCAGCGGCCTTTTTTGGCGGTAACTCGGCTGCCAGCAGCTTCAATAACTTGTCGCTGGCGGCATCAATCGCGTCTTCATCTGGCCGCCCGGCCTTGCCTTGCACCAACACTACGAATTCGCCTTTTTGCTGATGGGGATCGGTTGCGACCCAATTTGCCAGCGGTCCCAGGGTATCCTGGTGTATCGTCTCGAATTTCTTTGTCAATTCGCGCGCTATCACAGCCACCCGGTCGCTACCGAATACCGCTGCCATATCGGCAATCGAGTCGACGATGCGGTGAGCACTCTCGTAGAAAATAAGTGTTTGCGGGCAAGCGGCATAGCGTTCAAGAAAGTGTTGCCGTGCTAACTGTTTGGCTGGCGGAAAACCGGCAAACAGGAATTCGTTGGTGGCAAGACCGGAAGCGGAGAGGGCCACAATGGCAGCACATGGGCCCGGTATCGGCGATACCGTAATGCCTGCCTCGTGCGCCGCTGCCACCAGCCGGTACCCGGGGTCGCTCACCAGCGGTGTCCCGGCATCGCTGATCAGTGCGAGATTCTTGCCGGCACTTACCTGCTCGATCAACTCCGATGTTTTCTTGTCTTCGTTGTGTTCGTGATAGGCCACCATCCGGGTGCTGACACCAAGATGTTTCAGCAGCGGTCCGCTATGGCGTGTATCTTCGGCCGCGATCAGGTCAACTTCCGCCAGAACACGGGCAGCCCGCGGCGTCATATCCTCAAGATTACCGATGGGTGTTGCCACTAGATAGATGGTGCCAGCGCCGTTTGACACAGTCCTTGCCTCGCTTGATACTCTGATGCCGTTTATACCCCATTTATCCAGCGAGTTTGACCAAAATAACCATGTTAGCCAATAAAAGAGCATTGCTCGCCCTTAGTGTGTTGTTCAGCGGCGCGTTGCTGTTGGCCGGCTGCGAAACCACACCGAAAGCCCCTGCCGAAGCACCGGCCTCTGCCGAAAGCGCAGCGCGTGCCATCACCAGTGGCGAATATGTCCGCGCTGCCCAGGAGTTTGAGCGACTGGCAGAAACTGCCAAAACACCTACGCGACAACACTACCAGCTGCGCGCAATAGAACTGTATCTGAAGGCCGGCCAACCGAACGAGGCACGCAAAAAGCTGGGTGCGCTCAATGTGGACGGACTGGACCCCAGTTTTCGAGCGCGCAAGCGCGTCATGGAAGGTCAGCTCGCTGCGTCTGAGGGCGACTACGCCCGCGCGATTATTTTGTTAAACGCTGCCAAGCGGGTACCGAACCTCGGCCCCGAGCTCATGGCGAACATTCACTGGGTTCGCGCGCAGGCGCATATCGCGCTGGACAAACCGTTTACCGCGTCGTGGGACCTGATACAGCGCGAACGCTACCTGGTCGACAAAAAGGCTATCGAACAAAACCAGCTGCAACTGTGGAAGATACTTACCTCAGTCCAGCGTGCAGAGTTGCGCACCAAGCAACAGCAAACCCGCGACCCGGTCCTGGGAGCATGGATTGAACTGGCGCTGATCAGTATCGAAAACAGCGGTCGACCAAGATCGCTGGCACAAGCAGCGGAACAATGGAAACAACGAAACCCCGAGCACCCGATCACACCTGATTTGCTGGCGACCATTACCAGTCAGAAGCCGACCTTTATCGGGCGTGTCGATCGAGTCGCCCTGCTGCTGCCACTGACCTCACGCCATGGGCGCGCGGCACAGGCAGTACGTGACGGCTTTATGGCAATGGATCGCGCCAGCAACAACCCCGACAAACCGCAGATACAGGTATACGATGTTGGCGACAATCCCGACGCCATCACCGACTATTACAAACAGGCAGTCAAAGACGGGGCACAGCTCATTGTCGGACCACTGGGTGTCGAAGCGGTAGAGCAAGTGGTTCGTCGAACCGATTTGTCGGTGCCGACGTTGTTGCTAAGTCATACCCAGGGCGACGTCGAGTCGGCCAATGTCTACCAGTTCGGACTGCCTCCTGAGCAGGAGGCACAACAGGCCGCGGAACGGGCCTACCTCGACGGTCATCGGCAGGCCGCCGTGCTCTTCCCGGAAAGTGAATGGGGCGAGCGCATGCAGGTTGCCTTCACCGATCATTGGCAGCGTCTCGGTGGCGTACTCATCAAGAGCCAGCCGTATGATCCAAAGGCCGGCGATTACTCCCAGCCGATTCGCGACCTGCTGAATATTTCACAAAGCAACGAACGAAAGCAGCTGTTACAGAATCTGTTGAAACAGAAACTGGAACTTGAACCACGCGCGCGCGCAGACATCGATTTCATTTTTCTCGCTGCCGACCCGGTTCGTGGTCGCCTGATCAAGCCGCAGTTGAATTACCACCAGGCTGCGAAAATTCCGGTCTATGCCACGTCACATATCTTCCTCGGCAAATCTGACTCGGCCAAGGATGCTGACCTGAACGGCGTCATCTTCGGGGACATGCCGTGGATGCTGCTTGGTGACAAACGCATGGAGAGTCTGCGCAGCAAGCTACAGCAGAACTGGCCTTACGCTTATTCACCGTACGATCGATTGTTCGCGCTGGGTGTTGATAGTTATGCGGTAATCCCGCATTTGGGTCGCATCGCTTCAACCGAATCGATCCGGTTCAACGGCGTTACCAGTGGTCTGTCGGTCGATCGCCAGGGACGGCTGCACCGTCAACTCATCTGGGCCCGGTTCCGTCGAGGCGTTCCCAGAATTCTGGACACGTTTGTCAAATATAAGGAACATCTGGATATCAGCGATGGCACGGATGCCCGCAAAACACCTGCAAAGCGGTCGAGAAGCTGAAGACCACGCGCGGCGCTACCTCGCCAGGCGTGGCCTGAAACTGGTGACCCGGAACTATCGCTCGCCATATGGTGAAATCGATCTCATTATGCGCGAGCGTGACATGCTGGTTTTTGTTGAAGTGCGTTTTCGACAGAACACGGAATTTGGCCTGGCGGCAGAAACCGTTGGCCCGCGAAAACAGGCCAGGCTGCGAGCAACCGCCGAGCACTACCTGATGAACACAAAAGGCGCCTCCGACAAACCGTGTCGATTCGACGTAGTGGCACTTGCAGGCGACCCGACCAACGGATCGATAAACTGGTATCCCGATGCTTTCTGAACAGGATCAAATTACATGAGTGAAAATAACCCGGCACAGGACAACGCCAGCCTGATTTCGCGTGTGCAAAGTAATTTCCAGCAACACCTGGAGACCGTTCAGTCGCATGTCGACGAGCTGGCACCGATGATCACCGCCGGCGCCGAACGCATGATCGAGGCGCTCCTTGCCGACCGCAAGGTGCTGGCCTGTGGTAATGGTGGCTCGGCGGCGGACTCGCAGCACTTTTCATCAGAGTTGCTCAACCGATTTGAACTGGAACGACCGGGCCTGCCGGCGATCGCGCTGACTACCGATAGCTCGACGATTACCTCAATCGCCAATGACTACAACTACGACGATATTTTTGCCAAGCAGGTGCGGGCGCTGGGGCAGCCGGGCGATGTCCTGCTGGCCATCAGCACGTCGGGCAACTCCCGCAACGTGGTCCGCGCGGTGGAAGCAGCGCGCGAACGCGATATGACAGTCGTCGCGCTTAACGGTCGCGATGGTGGACAAATCGCGGCGGCACTTGGTGAGCATGACGTCAATATTTGCGTCAACGGCCCGTCCACTGCCCGTATCCAGGAGCTGCATATCATTGCCATTCATTGCCTGTGTGACCTGATCGACCATCGACTGCTGGGCCAGGCATGAGCCTGAGCCAGTCCAAGGTGGTTGGCGACAGGCAGGCACTAACCGATCGGCTTGCCGCACTCGACCGACCCGTCGTATTTACCAATGGTTGCTTTGATATCCTGCACCGCGGTCATGTCACCTACCTTGAGGAAGCGGCGGCCCTGGGTCACAGCCTGGTGGTTGGCGTCAACAGTGACGCATCCGTTCGCCGTCTTGAAAAAGGGGCCGATCGCCCGATCAACCCGCTGGAAGACCGAATGGCCATTGTTGCCGCGCTAGGCTGCGTATCCCTGGTTGTTCCATTTGAAGAAGACACCCCGCTCGAGCTCATCAAGCTGGTACAGCCGGATCACCTGGTAAAGGGCGGCGACTGGACTACCAGCAACATTGTCGGCGCCGACTTGGTGCTCGCCAACGGCGGCAAGGTGCACTCGCTTCCATTCCGGTATCAACGTTCAACAACTGACCTGCTGAAACGCATACGTGAGCACAGCTGATCCCCGTCAGGCCTTTGTGAATGCCCTGATTGCTGGCGTTGGTCAAGCCAGTGTACTGACCGGGGACAGCGATGTCTGGGCCTACGGTCAGGATAATTCGCGAAAACACGTGAAACCGTTGGCCGTCGTGCTGGCAGAAAACCCGTTGCAGGTTAAAACAACGGTCGGGCTGTGCTACGAGCATGGTATCCCGCTGACGGTCCGCGGACGTGGTACCGGCACGGCCGGTGGTGCAATCCCCTCAATCAACGGTATCGTCCTGTCGCTGGAACGCATGGACAGGATCCTGCGCGTCGATCCGGCAAACCGTTTTGCCCAGGTAGAGGCCGGTGTTCTCAATCAGACCGTGCAGGACGCGGTCGCGGTCAATGGTTTTTTCTGGCCGCCCGACCCAACCAGCGCTGCCTTTTGTACCGTGGGCGGCAATGTCGCCGTCAACTCCGCCGGTCCACGGGCGCTGAAGTACGGTACGACGCGCGACAACGTACTCGGACTGAAGGCCATTACCGGCACCGGTGAAGAGATTCACACCGGTGTCTACACCACCAAGGGCGTCGTCGGCTATGACCTGACGCGTCTAATCATTGGCTCCGAAGGGACATTGGCCGTCGTCACCGAGGTTACACTCAAGCTGGTGCCGCTGCCCGAGACCACGCAACTTTTGCAAGCCGTATACCGGGATATTGACAGCGCGACCGAGGCGATTGTCGCGGTCATGTCACAGCCCAATGTCCCCCGTAGCCTGGAATTCATTGACGCCGCCTCACTCGATATGGTGCGCAAGTACTCCAGCGCGGAATTGCCGCGAGATGCCGGCGCCATGCTGCTCATCGAAGTCGACGGCTCGACCAGGGCCATCGACAACCTGGTCGAAACGGTAACGTCCGCAGCGACCAATACCGGTCTCGTAACATCGAGCCGCGCTTCGACCAAGGAAGAGGCTGAGGCCCTGTGGGCGACGCGCAAGGCGCTGTCGCCGGCACTGAAAAACGTTGCCCCGAACAAGCTCAATGAAGACGTGGTTGTGCCAGTGTCCAATATTCCCAAACTAATTCAGGGTCTGGCGGCAATAAGCAATCGCTTTCAGATACCGATCGTCAACTTTGGTCATGCCGGTAACGGCAATATCCACGTCAACCTGCTGTACGACTCGCAGGATCCCGAGCAGGCAAGGCAGGCGCGCCCCTGCCTGGACCAGGTATTTGACCTGGTACTGAAACTGGAAGGCACCCTCTCCGGTGAACACGGCATCGGCATGGAGAAGCGAGACTACATCGCCCGCGAGATCGATCCGGTGACGCTGGATCTGATGCAGCGCATTAAAAGCGAGTTTGACCCACGCAACATCCTCAATCCCGGAAAGATTTTTCCTGCCACCTGACTGGAAGAACGCTGTCTTTCCCGCGACGAGCGGGGCATCGCGTCGTTCACACTCAACTATTCTTTCTAGTGATAATTATCCGAAATCACGCGCGCAAAGAGGTTTGAAATGAAAATAGTTGTCGTCCTTCTGGGAATGCTGGCCGTGCTGCTGGTTTCAACCAGGGTACAGGCTGCGCCCGGCTCACAGGCAGAATTTGACGCTTTAATGGACGAATTTGGGGTACTCACCAGCTACCGTGCCGTTGCCTCCGCCGAACCGCTTGGCATCCTTGGTTTTGATGTCAGTCTGGAAGGCACCAGCGGTACCTACGAGGGCAGCGATGTCGTCCTACCCAAGATCAAGTTTCAGAAAGGCCTGATCGCGGGGCTGGATGTGGCAGGGTATTACTCATCGTTTACCGTACCGGGGGACAACGCCAATACTACAGCTTACGGTGTTGCGTTGACCTACGCGATCTGGGATGGCAGCACGATTGCACCCGCGTGGAATGTCCGCGGCTCTTATACAAGCACAGATGTGTCCGGTATCGTGAAAACGACGACGACCGGAATTGATACTTCCATGTCAAAAGGTCTTGGTCCGATTACGCCGTACGTCGGTATCGGTATGTTTACGTTAAACGGAACCGATGCGACGGCGACGTACACGGGCTATAGTGCCAGCAAGACTCGCTATTACTATGGCGTCAGCTTCGATTTGCTGGCGCTTAACCTGACGCTGGAAGGTGACAATACTGACGGCGTCAATTCCTATTCGGCAAAAATCGGTTTCCGCATCGGCGATTAATTTTCCCGATCAACCAAAAGAAACGGCGCCATTCGGCGCCGTTTCTTTTTCGGCATCAGGAACAGGCCGGTGTCGCGTGGGTACAATTAGTAGCGGTACTGCTCGACGATATTCCGGTAGGTCCCGTCGCTACGCATTTGTGCTATTGCCTTGTCGAAAGCGGCTACGATTTCCTTGTGTTTGGGGTTGGCCTTGCTGACCGCAATACGCAGGCCACGAGATGAGACTGGTTTTGGCAGAATCTCCAACTGGGTGCTGGTATTTTTCAGATAGCGACTGATGCCAAATTGCAGCACCAACTCGTCATCCAGCGTCGCATCCAGCCTGCCATGCGCAACATCCAGCAAATTCAGAATCACATGATTGCTCGGTACCTTGGTCAGCACTTCGATCCTGTCGAAATTGTCGCCATAGGCGTAGCCCTTGACGATACCAACGCGCTTGCCAACCAGGTCGGTCAGGCTATTAAAGGCAAAGGCCCTGTCCTTGCGACGCACGACTTTTACAACATTGGTCAAATAAGGTTCGCTGAAAACAAATGCCTTTGCCCTTTCGTCTGTATACCAGATCGCGCCGATGACATCGTAAACGCCGATATTGACGCCCTGCATGGTCCTCGGCCAGCTCTCGAACCTGACTGAAGCCGGATAACCGGCGCGCTTCAGCGCGGTGGTGACGAGGTTTATCGCCAACCCGTTCCCTGTCAATTCCGGATCTGTGTACGGTGGCCAGGTATCTGATACGACGACCAGTTCTGCCGCCCTGACAGGCGCCAGCAGCAACATGAACACAAAGACTGCAACAATGGTATTGCGCATAAGTTAACCTGCCCTCAACTGAAAACTTCGGTAAAAAGAATTATGCTTTTTTTACTGTTAAATGGGAACCGACCGCTATGCCACGCATTCAGTATTGTTGATCAGCCAAAAGACTCTCATAGCGCTGCTTGTCCGCCGCACTGAAGCAACAAAAAATTATTTCATCAAACTGGTGTTCGAACTCGCGGCAAACGGCAACGGCAATTACTGCGGCTTCGTCTTTGGGATAGCCGTAGACGCCGGTACTAATGCCGGGAAAGGCAATACTGAGAACCCTGTTCTCGTGCGCCAGCTCAAGTGATTGGCGATAGCAGCTGGCGAGCAAGGCCGCTTCGCCCTGTTCACCGCCATGCCAAACAGGGCCAACGGTATGAATCACATTTTTTGCCGGTAGATTGAATCCAGGGGTAATCCTTGCCTCGCCGGTCGGGCAACCACCGAGTCTGCGACAGTACTCCAGCAACTCTGGGCCGGCGGCGCGGTGGATGGCGCCATCGACGCCGCCGCCTCCCAGCAGAGATTCATTGGCCGCATTAACGATCGCGTCAATCTGAAGTGTCGTGATGTCCGCCTGTATCGCCCTGAGCATGTCAGTCGGTGATGCACGTGTTGCCGTAAACGGTCGGTTTTCCGCCAAAGATCCTCGTGCTGTCGCGAAATATCACGCAGCCCCGCACCGGTTACTTGATTATCTTGAGGTCTGGTTTGCCACGAGGCGCGGTTTTCTTGTCGCTGTCAGAGCCGGTCTGCTCCTCGCCCTCTTCGGTTTCTTCGGGAGACAGGTCGTCAGCGGGGAAGCTGATTCCTTCACCGTTCTCCCGGGCATAAAGACCGAGTATTGCCGGCAGCGGAATTTTTACTGCGAACGGCCGACCCGAGAAACGCGCGCTGAACTCAACCGATTCATCACCAATCAGAAGATTGCTGGTTGCATCAGGGTGGATATTGAGCACGATCCGGCCATCCTCGATGTAGTCGTTGGGCACGACCACACCATAGGCTGTCGCCTTCACCAGAATATGGGGAGTGAAGCCGCTGTCGAGCGCCCATTCGTAGGCGGCACGCAGAAGATAGGGTTTGATCGGCAACATCGTTAGTGCAGTTCTCCTGGCAGGGAAAACCGAAACAACTATTTTACCATTTCCCGCTCGATCTCGGTCAGACTCAGCTTGAACGATTTGCGACTGAAAATACGCTGGGCGTAATCCAGGATCGGGGCGGCCTGTCGCGGCAGGGCAATTTTGTAGTGCTCAAGGCGCCACAACAACGGTGCCAGCGCACAATCCACCAGCGAGAATTCCTCGCCAAGAATAAACGGCTGCTCCTTGAACAATGGCGAAATCACCGTGAGGCCATCGCGAATCGCGTGGCGTGCGCGGGTTGCCGTCTTCTTGTCTCCGCTATCGATTTCCGGCAGCAGGCGGTACCAGTCGTTCTCGAACCGGAACAGCATCAGGCGAGCGCGGGCGCGGCTGACCGGATCCACCGGCATGAGCGGCGGATGCGGCAGGCGCTCATCCAGGTATTCGTTGATGATGGCTGACTGGTACAACACCAGGTCACGATCCACCATGGTCGGCACCTGGTTGTAGGGATTCAGGTCAGCCAGTTCGGCAGGCTTGTTGTCTGCGTCGACAAAGACAATCTGGCATTCGACATCTTTTTCAAACAGGACAATACGGGTCCGGTGACTGTAGGGGTCAGTCGTACCGGAATAGAGCGTCATAACCGGTTTACGATTCGCGGGTGATGCCATCTATGTATTCTCCAAAAGTGCGGGCTTGGGAACGATCACAGGGGGCATGAAGCCCCCTGTGCCGCCCGGATTAGATCAGGAAACTAGTGCACGTCTTTCCAGTAGTTTTTCTTCAGCAGGTAAGCGAATACCCCGAAGAACGCCAGGAAGATGAGCACGTAAACGCCGAGCTGGAAACGCACCAGTCGGGCGGGTTCACCCATGTATACCATGAACGCGGTCAGATCCTGCATGCTCTTGTCGAACTCCTTGTCGGTCATGCTGCCGGGCTTGACCACCTCGAAGCCCTCGAAGTGCTTGACCCCATGGTCGTCAGTCTTGAACACGGCACGATTGGTGCCCTGCCATGACCACAGCACGTGCGGCATCGAGACATTCGGAAAGACAACGTTGTTCCAGCCGCTCGGTGTCTTCTCATCAATGTAGAAGCTGCGCATGTAGGTATAGAACCAGTCGGCGCCCCGTGCGCGGGAGATCACTGAAAGATCCGGCGGAACCGTGTTGAACGCAGCCTTGGCCTCGTCTGCACCAATCGTCGCTTTCATTAGCGCGCCGGATTTGAACTTGCCCTTGTCGTCGGTAATGAAACCCATATGCTCGGCCAACTGCTCTTCAGTCAGACCGATGTCCTTCGCCATGCGGTTATAACGCATATACGAAGCACTGTGGCACGACAAGCAGTAGTTCACGAAAATCTTGGCGCCGTTCTGCAGCGATGCCTGGTCACTCAGGTCCACCTTCACATGATCCAGCTTGGCACCGGAACCACCGGCGGCATATACCATCGCTGGCGCCAGGGCCAGCATGACTGTGATTAATAGTTTTTTCATGATGTCACCCTTTCCGGAACTGGCTTGGTCTTATCCCACTTGGTGTAAAACGGCATCAGGAAGAAGAACAGGAAGTAAACCACCGTTCCGGCCTGTGCCAGGATGACGTTAATGCCGCTTGCCGGTTTCATACCCAGGTAACCGAGCAGAATAAACGCGACGATGAACAGCGCCAGCGCCAGCTTGTAGATCCAGCCGCGGTAACGAATGGACTTCACCGGCGACTGATCCAGCCAGGAAAGGAAGAACAGCACGACCAGCGAGGCGCCCATCAGGATGACACCCCAGACCTTGGCCTCGATCAACCCGGAAAGCAGGCCGAATGCCAGCACCACGGCGATACCGGCAAACACCATGCGCTTCTTCATGTCGCGGGTATCGAGTATGGCCAGCAGCGCCACCAGGAACACAGCACCGGTCAGGATCGGCAGGAAGCTGGCCGTGGTCGCACGCAAAATCGAGTAATACGGCGTGAAATACCAGAGTGGCACGATTTCCGGCGGAGTCTGCAGGATGTTGGCAGGATTGAAATTATCATGCTCAAGGAACAGTCCGCCCATTTCCGGGGCAAAAAACATAATCGCGGAAAACACCATCAGGAACACCACGACACCAACGATATCCTTTACCGTGTAATACGGATGGAACGCGATTCCGTCTCGGGGAATACCGTTTTCATCCTTGTTCTTTTTAATTTCAACACCATCAGGATTGTTGGATCCAACCGCGTGCAGGGCAACGAGGTGCAGGAACACCAGCACGATCAGCACCAGCGGCAGGGCAATCACATGGAACGCGAAGAAACGGTTGAGCGTAGCGTCAGAAACAACAAAATCGCCACGCACCCATTCTGCCAGCACCGGGCCAATCCCTGGAATGGCATCGAACAGGGAAATGATCACCTGTGCGCCCCAGTAGGACATGTTACCCCATGGCAGCAAGTAGCCCATGAACGCCTCGGCCATCAGCGCGATGAAGATGATCACACCGATAATCCAGAGCAACTCGCGCGGTTTACGATAGGAGCCGTAAATAACACCGCGATACATGTGCAGGTATACCACGACAAAAAACAGGGATGCGCCGGTAGAATGCATATAGCGAATCAGCCAGCCCCATTCGACGTCACGCATGATGTATTCAACTGACGCAAATGCCAGCCCGGTATCGGGCTTGTAATGCATGGTCAGGAAAATACCGGTGATAATCTGGATCACCAGCACCACGATAGAGAGGACACCGAAGTAGTACCAGAAGTTGAAGTTCTTCGGCGCATAATACTTCGACATATGATATTCGAACGTTTCGATCAGCGGGAAACGCTCGTCAATCCAGTTAATCAGTTTCTGCATCAGGCCGCTCCTTTCTCGTCTACGCCAATAATAATGCGGCTGTCAGTGAGATAGCTGTAGGGCGGTACCGGCAGATTGGTCGGTGCGGGCACATTCTTGAACACGCGACCGGCCAGATCGAACTTGGAGCCGTGGCAGGGGCAGAAGAATCCGCCAAGCCAGTCGTCACCCATACCGGAGACATTGCCGGGCTCCAGGTTATCTTTCGGCGCACATCCGAGATGGGTGCAAACACCCAGCACTACCAGGAATTCTTCCTTGCTTGCGCGATTTTCCGGATCAACATAGCTCGGTTGCTCACTCTTCTTCGAGGCCGGATCGGCTACCTTGGGCTCAACCTTCTTCAGGCTGGCCAGCATGTCCTTGGTACGGCGCAGTATCCACACGGGCTTACCGCGCCACTCAACGGTAATTTTCATACCGGGTTCAATTTTGCTGATATCAACCTCGACCGGTGCACCGGCGGCCTTGGCACGCGCACTCGGTGTCATGCTGATTACAAATGGAGCGGCCACGAAACCCACACCCACGGCACCGATGCCGGTAGTAATGGTCAGCAACCGTCGACGCGTACGGTCTACGCCTTGTTTACTCATTGATCCCCCAACTATTTCTGCGGGTAGAAAGAAAGAAAGAAGTTAAGTAATTAATTAACTACTCACGCACGGTTTGAGCGGCGCATAGGATTATACAACACCCCTTTCCAGTCAAGAGAAAGGCTGGAATTCGATAAAATTTGCCTCATATTGCTAACAATTAAGCTCTTTTTTAGCAATTTTTCAGTCAAAAGAAGTTGATCGCTGTGGTATACATTCGACAACTTTAACCGACCCGGGCAGGAAACAGGCAATTGGCAAATCTACGTACGTTTAAATTTGTAACCCAGGCGTTTGTTGCCGGACTGGCACTGGCCTTTATTATCTTACTGGTCTGGCCGGATTTACTGCAGCGGGTGCCGGGACGCACCGTTGAAATAAAACAGGCAACACCGGCAACAGGTTTGTCCACGCAGCAAGGCCCGGTTTCCTATGCCACGGCCGTAGAGAAGGCCGCACCGGCGGTAGTGAAAATCAGTACGGCCAAGGTCGTCACCGTCAAGCCACACCCGTTTTTCGATGATCCAGCATTTCGCCAGTTCTTCGGCGGTGGCGATGACCTGATTCGGCCACGCAAGCGGGTCGAAACCGGTCTTGGGTCAGGCGTCATTATCAGCAACAAGGGTTACCTGCTGACCAATCATCACGTGATCAAGGGTGCGGACGCGATCCAGATTGCCCTGCGCGACGGCCGCAACGCGCCAGCCAGGATAATTGGCACCGATCCGGATACCGATCTAGCCGTGCTTCAGATCGAGCTCGACAAGCTGCCAGTGATTACGCTCGCAGATTCGAATGCGCTACACATCGGTGACGTCACCCTGGCGATCGGGAACCCGTATGGCGTCGGCCAGACGGTGACCATGGGTATCGTCAGTGCCACCGGTCGCACCAAGCTCGGCATCAATACCTTCGAGAACTTTATCCAGACCGATGCGGCGATCAATCCCGGCAACTCCGGCGGTGCACTCATTGATGCCAATGGCAACCTGATCGGAATCAATACTGCCATCTTTAGCCGCAGCGGTGGCTCCCAGGGCATCGGCTTTGCCATTCCGGCGAACATGGCCAGGGAGGTACTGGAAGAGATACTTGAATTCGGACGTCCCCGCCGTGGCTGGCTTGGCGTCGAGGCCCACGCCGTCACCCCGACCATCGCCAAGGCACTGGAAATGGACGAAGCCGCTGGTGTGATTGTCGCAGGGGTCATGCGCAACGGACCGGCGCACAAGGCGGGGCTGGAACCGGGGGATGTCATTCTGTCCATTAACGGCACCGCCATTACCGATGCCCGCGATGCACTAACGTCGATTACCCGGCATAAACCTGGTACCAGGCTGAAAATGGAAATTTTCCGTAAAGGAGAAAAACTGACGCTGACCGCGACAGTAATCGAGCGGCCACAGCGAGCCCCGACGGAAAGCTAGCGAGAGCTGACTTTGCGCCCGGACTCGATCGCGGCAGCCATGGCGCCGACGTGACTGACGTACCAGAACGGGTCCGAGGCGATTTTATCGTGACCGCTATTAAGTGCCGCCAACGCCTGCTTGCGCAGGGCCTTGTCATCGAGGTACGTGGCAAGCGCTAGCGTGGTTGCGATGAACGAACCTGATGGTGACGGCATTGGCCCGTCTAGAATCGCATCCTGCCCTGCCTCCGGCTGCATCAGGCTGGTCTCGCTCAGGCGCCAGCCAGTGCTGCCATAGAATCGCTGCCAGCCAGTGTTAACCACCAGGCGAGCCGTTTTGAAATCCTCCGCCTGCCCGCTAAACAGGGCAAAGTCCAGCAAGCCGCGTGAGAACTGGGCGTAGTCCTCCAGCGAGGCCTGACCAACAGGTCGACCGGCAACCACCGAGCGGTGCAACTGCTGGCCATCCCACAGCTGTTTAACCACGTAGTCACGAACTCCCCTGGCAATCGTGTCATATCCTGTCCCGGCATGGAGCCGCGCCGCTTCGGCGTAGGCAGAAAGCGCCAGGCCATTCCAGCCGGCAAGCAGTTTCGAATCCGCTGGCAGCGTTCGTGCACCGCGGGCCTTGAGCAGTTTCCGGTCGGACGAGTTCAATAGCGCTGCGACGCTTTCCGTCGACAGTCCTGTTGCTTTTGCTACCTCGGCCACGGTCTTGTTGGCAATGGGCAAATGCCCGTCTTCAAATGCCGGCGCATCGGTCATGCCACGCAATGGCAGATAGACCCTTAACTCGTCAGCGGTTAATCGCTGCTTCAACTCTTCCACCCGCCACAGATAGTACCCACCCTCGACGTTGTTTCCGTCAAGGGCCGACAGCGCTGCGACAAATCCACCCTCTGGCCGACGCAACACCTGCGTCATAAAGTCGAGTGTTTGCCGTGCCACTTTGGTGTAGTCCTCCCGGTCCCAGAGGCGACCGGCACGAAGGTACAGCCTCGCCAGTAGTGCATTGTCGTACAGCATCTTCTCGAAATGCGGGGTGCGCCAGCCCGGATCAACGGTATAGCGAAAAAACCCGCCACCAAGATGGTCATACAGACCGTAGTGCATCATATTGTCCAGCGTACGCGTGAGCAGCGTTTTCAGCCTGGGATCGGGCTGACGCTGGTACTGCTGTAACAGGAAATCAAGTTGCGGTACTGACGGAAACTTTGACTGCTCACCGAAACCACCATTAAACGGATCGCCAAGCTTCAGGCCGGTTTCAATGACCTTGTCGACATAGGTCTTGACCGTCGTCGATGACAATTCCGGGGCGCCGGGTCCACTGCCACCACCCGCGGCAGTACGCGCAACACGCTTCAAGCCCTCGGCATCCTGCTGCCACAATTGCTGCAGGCGCGTTAATACACCCTTGAATTCCGCGGGCGGCATATACATCACCGCATATAGCGGGTAGCCATCGGGGGTCAGAAAGACATTCAACGGCCAACCACTGACACCCTGGGTCTTTTCGGCAAAGGCGATCAGGCGCGCATCCAGCGCCGGCTCCAGTTCGCGATCGACCTTTACGGAAACAAAGTGCTTGTTGAGGTACTCGGCAATCTCCGGATTCTTGTAGCTTTCACGCTGCATGACGTGGCACCAGTGACAGGAAAAATAGCCAATGGACACGAACACCAGCTTGTTTTCACGGCGTGCGGTTTTTACCGCCTCGGGCTTCCAGTCTTGCCAGGCAACCGGGTCGCTGCCGTGCAGGGCCAGATAGGGAGAGGAATGGTTCTTTAACTGGTTGGAGAGACCTGCCGCGGAAATCGGCAATGACGCCATTGCAGCAGTTACCGCAAAGAAAGCGACCAGGCGGTATCGAACGGGAAGTTTCATACCCTGTTCGACGCCAGACTATCGCCTTTTGTTCCCTTTTCGATCACGCTTTTCCCCGGAAAATGCAGCGGATTCTTCCATGGCCGAATCCAGCTCAGCATCCATGTCTACCGCTTCGTCCTCGTCCTCATCGTCATCCACCCTGGGTTTGATGCGTTTGGCCACCAACAGCCCGATTTCGAACAGAATCAGCAATGGAATGGCCAACAGGGTTTGCGACAAGGCATCCGGCGGTGTCAACAACATGGCCGCGACGAATGTCCACAGCACAACATAGGGCCGCTTCTGTCCAAGGGTGTGGGGGTTAACAATCCCGGCACGTGTCAGCAACACCAGCGCAACGGGCAGCTCGAAGGCGACGCCAAAGGCAAAGAACAGGGTAAAGACAAAATCCTGGTAGGCCTTGATATCGGGAGTAAACCGAACCCCTTCCGGAGTAATTTGTGCAAGAAAGCCGAACACCAGCGGGAACACGATGAAGTAGGCGAAGGCCATGCCGGCGTAAAACAGGGCGCTACTGGAAACCAGCAACGGCCACACCATCCGTCGTTCATGGCGATAAAGCCCGGGGGCAACAAACGCCCAGATCTGATACAGAACAAACGGGATTGCGATCACGACGGCAAAAAAGAACGCGAGCTTGATTGGCGTCAGGAACGCCTGCAGCGGATGGGTGACGATCATCTGATTGCCTTCCGGCAACGATGCCAGCAACGGCGCGGCCAGTTGCTGGTAAATCTGTTCGGAATAGACAGCCAGCGGCACGAACACCACCAGCACCGCAACGATGGCGTAGAGCAGGCGATCGCGCAGCTCCAGCAAATGGCTGATTAGTGTGCCTTCTGCGGTTTCGGCCTGTTCGGATTCGCTCATGGTGGTGTGCTATTCAACGTTTGCGTGGCGCGCGTTTGGCCGCTTTCTTTTTTGCAGTTTTCTTTTTTGCTTTTTTTACCGCGGCGGATTTTTTCGCAACCTTTTTACTGGTTTTCTTTTCCTTCTTCGCCGAGGATGCTTTCTGATCGGGCAAGCCGATACTATTGGCGCCCTCTTTGCCGGCGAGGCGGTCGATGCCCTGATAAACACTCTGGGAGGATTCCTCAATGAGCTGGCGGGTCTGGTTCAGCTCGTCCTTTAGCCGCCGCAATTCTTCCAGCTCACCGGCGTCGATCTGGCGATCGATGTCCCGCTGGACGTTGGCAATAAAGGCACGCAGTTTACCCACCCACTTTCCTGCGGTGCGTGCCGCTTCGGGCAAACGCTTCGGACCCAGAACGACAAGCGCCAGCACGCCGATAAGCGCCAGCTCCCAGAATCCAATATCAAACATGCGTCAGCCTGGCGACTTACGTCTTGTCCTTGTCTTCTACCTTGGCCTCGCTATCGATGACGCGGCCGCTCTTGTCTTCGACTTCTTTCTTCGCGCCTTCCTGCTCTTCCTTCATGGCGCCCTTGAAATTCTTGATCGCTCCGCCAACATCGCCGCCGAGATTACGCAATTTCTTGGTGCCAAAAATCAGCAATACGATTGCCAGAACAATTAACAACTGCCAGATACCGATACCACCCATGTTCCTTCTCCAACTATTTGCGGCAGATGTGGAAACCGGCGCATCTGCCTGTTACACAAACTTGATTAATCCGCCTGTTTCTGGCGCGTACGTTGCGCCTTTTCCTCGAGGCCGGAAGTCCCAAAACGTCGGGCCAGCTCTTCCAGCACCTGATCCGGGTGCAGCCCCTGATCCACCAGCATCACCAGTGTGTGGAACCACAGATCCGCTGTTTCGTAAATCAGCTGCTCGGCATTCCCTGCCTTGGCCGCAATGACTGTTTCCGTAGCCTCTTCGCCAACCTTCTTGAGAATGGCATCAAGGCCTTTCGCGTAGAGCCCGGCGACATAGCTCGAATCCGGATCGGCGCCTTTCCGCTCCTCCAGCACTGTGACAAGCTTGTTGAGAATATCAGACATTCGAATAGTTCCGCAGCGACCCGACTCAGGATTTCTTGCCGTAAATTTCCGATTCCGGCTTTAGCACCGGATCGACTGCAGTCCATTGCCCGTCTTTCAGTACCTGAAAAAAGCAGTTGTGACGACCGGTGTGACAGGCGATACCGCCAACCTGCTCTACTTGCAGCAGGATAACATCATTGTCGCAGTCGAGCCGGATTTCGCTCACTTTCTGTACGTGACCGGACTCCTCGCCCTTGTGCCAGAGTTTCTGGCGCGAGCGCGACCAGTAAACCGCATGGCCGGAACGTGCCGTTTCCGACAGTGCATCCCGGTTCATCCAGGCGACCATCAGCACCTTGCCCGTACCAGACTCCTGGGCGATGGCCGGCACTAGCCCCTGATCGTTCCATTTTATCTGGTCAAGCCAGTTATCGGTCATGGTTAGTTCGATTGCTTTATTTGGAAACGCGACGTCAGGTGTCCTGACGGACTTCAATATTGTGCTGTTTCATATATTCCTTGGCCTCGCCAACGGTGTATTCACCGAAGTGGAATATGCTGGCGGCCAGCACGGCATCGGCATGGCCCTCGGTGACACCCTTTGCCAGGTGGTCGAGATTACCAACGCCGCCGGAGGCGATCACCGGAATCGGAACGGCCTCGCAGATGGCGCGCGTTAACGCCAGGTCAAAGCCGTCTCGGGTACCATCACGATCCATACTGGTAAGCAATATTTCCCCGGCGCCGTAGTCGGCCATCTTTCTCGCCCACTCGACCGCGTCGATCCCGGTGGGTTTGCGGCCACCGTGGGTAAAAATTTCCCAGCGCGGATTTTCGTCGCTCCCGACCTGCTTGGCATCAATCGCTACCACGATGCACTGCGAACCAAAGTGGTCTGCCGCTTCCTTGACGAACTCCGGGTTGAATACGGCGGCAGTGTTGATCGCCACCTTGTCGGCGCCGGCATTAAGCATGCGACGCACGTCTTCGACGGAACGGATCCCGCCACCCACGGTTAGCGGAATGAAAACCTGGCTCGCCACATCTTCCACTACGTGGACGATGGTCTCACGGTCATCGGAACTGGCAGTGATATCGAGAAAAGTAATTTCGTCCGCGCCCTGCTCGTCGTAACGTCGCGCAATTTCCACCGGATCACCGGCATCGCGGATGTCGACAAACTGCACGCCTTTCACCACGCGACCGTTGTCGACGTCGAGACAGGGAATAATGCGTTTTGCCAGTGCCATGGATTGGTCCGCTCTATCGGGTTGCAGAAAAGGAAGGCAGCAAGAACAAGCTACCGGAATCGTTCAATCAGTCGCCGTTGGCAAGCTTCTGCGCTTCGGCGAAATCCAGTGTTCCTTCATAAATGGCACGGCCGGTGATAGCGCCCATGATGCCCTCGTCGGCGACTTCGCACAGCTTGCGAATATCTTCCAGGTTGGTGATGCCGCCAGAAGCGATCACGGGAATGGAAATGGCCTGGGCCAGTTTTACCGTCGCTTCGACGTTGACGCCACTCATCATGCCGTCACGACCGATATCAGTGTAAATAATGGCCTCGACCCCGTCGTCCTGGAAACGCTGTGCCAGGTCGATGACATCGTGACCTGAAAGCTTGGACCAGCCGTCGATGGCGACCTTGCCCTCCTTTGCGTCGAGCCCGACGATAATGTGGCCGGGAAACTCGGCACAAACGTCACCGATAAAATGCGGTGTGTTCACGGCCTTGGTGCCGATAATGACAAACTTAACGCCGGCATCAAGGTAGGTTTCGATGGTCTCTTCGTCACGGATACCGCCACCCACCTGCACCGGCAAATCGGGGAAAGCCGCGGTAATTTCATTGATCACCGCCGCGTTCATCGGTTTGCCTTCAAAGGCTCCGTTCAGATCAACCACATGCAATCGGCGTGCACCGGCCTCGAACCAACGACCGGCGGTTGCTACCGGGTCATCAGAAAATACAGTGGCCTCTTCCATGCGCCCCTGGCGCAGGCGAACGCACTTGCCGTCTTTCAGATCAATTGCCGGAATGATTAACATCGTTACTACCTGCTCTGGACACTGCCATCCCAGTTTACAAAATTTTCCAGCAGTTTCAGACCGACATGCTGGCTTTTTTCAGGGTGGAACTGCACTGCAAAAATATTCTCATGCGCCGCCGCCGAGGTAAACCGTACCTGGTACTCGGTAATGCCCGCGACATAAGCACGATCCGAGGTATCAGCGAAATAACTGTGGACAAAATAGAAGCGGCTGTCCTGGGGGATCCCTGCCCACAGCGGGTGGTCGCTGACCTGGTGCACCTGGTTCCAGCCCATGTGCGGTACTTTCAGCTTCTCGCCGGTCACCGCATCCTTCATGTTATCGGGAAACCGCTTGACCACACCCGGGAGTATGCCCAGTCCGCGCGTACCCCCGCCCTCTTCGCTGGATTCATACAGGGCCTGCAGGCCCAGGCAAATCCCGAGGAAAGGCTTGTTGCGCACCACATCCTCAAGCGCATCCACCAGCCCCTGGCGAGCCAGGGCCGAGACGCAGCCGGCGATGGCACCCTGGCCTGGAAAGACGATTCGATCGGCAGAACGTATACCCTCGGCATCGGTCACCAGTTTGACCTTAGCGGTCGGCGCGACATGTTCAATCGCCTTGCATACTGAACGCAGGTTACCCATACCGTAATCGATCACTGCAACCGTGGTCATAATGAAATATAGAGTGTTAACGCATTAAGGTCAGTGCCCACCGCGACGATTCGCGGCGCGCCGTTTGTTGTCAGAGGCTGCCTTTGGTAGACGGGATGACGTCACCCATACGGGGATCCGGCTCGAGCGCCATGCGCATCGCACGACCGAAGGCCTTGAAAATAGTCTCGGCTATGTGGTGGGCATTCGCGCCACGAATACTATCGATGTGCAGCGTCGTCAGGGCGTGATTGGAAAATCCCTGAAAAAACTCGACCAGCAAATCGACATCAAACTCGCCGATCCGGGCACGCGGATAACTGACGTGATATTCAAGCCCGGGGCGTCCCGAGAAATCAATCACTACCCGGCTCAGGGCCTCGTCCAGCGGCACGTAGGCATGTCCGTAGCGACGGATGCCCTTCTTGTCCGCCACTGCCCTGGCGATCGCCTGGCCCAGGGTAATGCCTATATCCTCGACCGTGTGGTGCGCATCAATGTGCAGGTCACCGGCAGCCTTGATCTCGAGATCAATCAAACCATGACGTGCCACCTGATCCAGCATGTGCTCCAGAAAGGGAACGCCGGTCTCAAGCTTTGAAACACCGGTGCCATCCAGGTTCACCGATACAGTGATCTGGGTCTCATTGGTGTTACGGCTGATATTCGCGGTACGCGCACTCACGATACTGTCTCGCTCAATTGACTGAATCGGCTCCGATACTATCAGAATAACTTCGCCAGCCGAACTACCGCACCAGTGCCTGAAGTGCGTGAACAAAGGCGGTGTTTTCTTCTTCGGTGCCGACTGTCACCCGCAGGCAATTGGCCAGCGCCGGATCGGCCTTGTCCATGCTCTTGATCAATACACCGCGCTGGCGCAGGCCTTCGTGAATCTCGGACGCGGACTTCCCGCGCACACGGAACAGGATGAAGTTGGCAAAACTGGGCCAGGCTTCCACCTGCTCAATGCCGGCAAGGGCAGTTGCCAGCTCGGCGCGGGAGCTACGTATGCGTGCGGTTTGCTCGTTCAGAAAATCCATGTTTTCGAGCGCGAACTCCGCGCTCGTCTGGGTCAAGCTACTGATGTTGTACGGCAACCTCACCTTGTCGAACTCCTGTAGCCATGCGCGATCGCCGGCGAGTATCCCCAATCGCAGGCCGGCAAGCCCCAGTTTGGAGACGGTGCGCATGACAACAAGGTTTTCGTATTCGGCGACGCGGGCCATGAAGCTGCGTTCGGCAAAGGCGTGATAGGCCTCGTCGAGCACTACCAGGCCATGAGCTGCCTCAATAATAGACTCGATATCGGTAGTAGCAAAAAGATTGCCCGTGGGATTGTTCGGGTACGCCAGAAAGATTACCGCTGGTTGGTGCTGCGCGATCGCCGCCAACATGGCATCCAGATCCAGCGAAAAATCTTCCGGCTTTAATGGCACACCGATGAAGTCGAGGCCAATAAAGCGCGAAGTCATCTCGTACATGACAAAGGTCGGTGTCGGCGCCATCACCGTGGCGCCCGGCCGGGCCAGTGCCATCAGGATCATCTGAATCAATTCATCCGAACCATTGCCCAGCAACAGTTCCATGTCGCGCGGGACGCCCATTGCCTGGCGCAGGCTGGTGCGCAAGCGACGTGCGCCGGCATCCGGGTAACGGTTGATCGACACTGCCTGCAGGCGCTCGGCCCAGGCGCGTTTGATTTCCGCCGGCCACTCGTACGGATTTTCCATGGCATCGAGTTTGATCAGGTCGCCCGGATCGGCAACGCCATAGGCCTTTAGCGCCAGGATCTCCGGACGTACCAGCGATGCTACTCGGGATTTAATCGGGTCGGTCATATTTGGAAAATAGACAGGCGATGCCGACAGGGTCGGCATGCCATCAGTCTTTTACGCGATACTCCGCCGAACGTGCGTGCGCCACCAGGCCTTCGCCACGCGCGAGCACCGAGGCGGTCCGCCCCAGCTGATCAGCGCCTTCGGCGGTACACATGATCAGGCTTGAGCGCTTCTGAAAATCATAAACGCCAAGGGGCGAACTGAAGCGCGCCGTGCCCGAGGTCGGTAACACATGGTTGGGGCCGGCACAGTAGTCGCCCACGGCCTCGGCAGTGTAGCGCCCCATAAAGATTGCGCCGGCATGACGGATACGGGCTGCCATCGCCTCCGGATCGGCCACCGACAATTCCAGGTGTTCCGGTGCAATGGTATTCACCAGCTCGATCGCAGCGTCATCATCTGCCACCGAGATCAGGGCGCCGCGCCCCTCGAGCGATGCCTTGATGATGTCACGCCGCGGCATGTCATCGACCAGGCGTTCCATGGCCGCTTTCACCCTAGTGGCGAAACCGGCATCCGTGCTGATCAGGATGGATTGCGCCAGTTCGTCGTGCTCGGCCTGCGAAAACAGATCCATCGCCACCCAGTCGGGGTCAGTCTTGCCATCACAGACCACGACGATTTCCGACGGACCGGCAATCATGTCGATGTCGACCGCGCCAAACACCAGTCGCTTGGCGGTGGCCACATAGATATTGCCGGGACCGACGATCTTGTCGACCTTCGGTATGGTTTCGGTGCCATAGGCCAACGCCGCGATCGCCTGTGCGCCGCCAATGGCGAACACCCGGTCCACGCCGGCAATGGCGGCGGCCGCCAGCACCATGTCGTTAACGACGCCGTCAGGGGTCGGCACCACCATGATCAGCTCACCGACGCCGGCGACCTTGGCCGGAATCGCATTCATCAAGACCGAGGACGGATAAGCCGCCTTGCCACCCGGAACATAGAGGCCAACGCGATCCAGTGGCGTTACCTGCTGGCCCAGCACCGTGCCGTCGTTCTCGGTATAGCGCCAGGACTCGCCCTTCTGATGTTCATGATAGCGACGCACACGTTCCGCCGCCTGCTCCAGCGCGGTACGGGCATCACTGGCCAGCGCATCGCGAGCGGTCTTTAATTGCTTCTGACTGATTTCCAGCGCGGCAACACTGTCTGCCGTAAATCGATCGAACCGGCTGGTGTATTCGAGCAGCGCCTTGTCACCACCGCGGCGCACGGTATCAACGACTTCGCGCGCTACCTTTTCCGCCTCGAGATCGCTCGCCTGTTCGCGGTCCAGCAGCGCATCCAGCGCGCCTTGAAAATCGGCCGTTGACGAATCCAGCTGCCGAATATTGATCGTGCTCACGCCCGCGACTCCACGGCGGCGCGCATGCCCGCCACCAGCGCCTTGACTGCAGCAGACTTCATTTTCATCGACGCCTTGTTGGCCACCAGGCGCGAACTGATATCGGCAATGTGTTCGACCTCGACCAGGCCGTTGGCTTTCAGCGTTGCCCCGGTGCTGACCAGATCAACAATGCGATCCGACAGGCCAGCCAGTGGCGCCAGCTCCATTGATCCATAAAGTTTGATGATATCGGTCTGGATACCCTTGGCAGCAAAATGACGTTTGGTGATATTGATATACTTGGTGGCAATACGCAGACGTGTCCATTTCTGCGGATCATCGCCGGCCGCGAGACCCGCCGGTTCGGCGACTGCCAGTCGGCACTTCGCGATCTGCAGGTCGAGCAATTCATAAAGACCGTTGCCCTCGTACTCCATCAGCACATCCTTACCGGCAACACCGAGATCGGCTGCCCCGAACTGCACATAGGTCGGCACGTCGGCGGCACGAATAATGACCAGCTTCACGTCAGGACGGGTGGTATCGAGAATCAACTTGCGGCTGGCCGGGTCATCCACCGGTTCGACACCGGCCTCTGCCAGCAGCGGCAAGGTATCCTCGAGTATGCGGCCCTTGGACAGGGCAATGGTTAGGGTGCTGCTCATCACTAATTCGATTCCGATGGGATGGTCCGGATCAGGCGCTCTGGCGTTCCCCGGATTTTTTCATACTGCTACTGGTAGCACGACGGATTTTGGCGCCAAGCCCTGCGAGCTTTTCCTCGATACACTCGTAACCGCGATCGATATGATAAATGCGATCGACCACGGTTTCATTCTCGGCGACGAGACCGGCCAGCGCCAGGCTGGCGGAGGCACGCAGATCGGTCGCCATCACCGGTGCGCCGTGCAATTTGCTGACTCCCCGGATCACAGCGGTGTTGCCTTCAAGATCGATATCGGCACCCATGCGCTGCAGTTCCTGCACGTGCATAAACCGGTTTTCGAACACGGTTTCGATGACAACGCCGGTACCTTCGGCGACGGTATTCAGTACCACAAACTGGGCCTGCATATCGGTCGGGAATGCAGGGTATGGCGCGGTTCGTATTTGCACCGACTTCGGTCGCTTGCCCCGCATATCAATATCAATATTGGTGCCGTCGACATCGATCCTGGCGCCTGCCTCGCGCAACTTTTCCAGCACCGACTCCACCAGCAACGGGTCCGTGTCACGCACCCGGATCTTGCCACCGGTTATAGCGCCGGCCACCAGGTAGGTTCCGGTTTCAATCCGGTCGGGAATAACCGAATGTTCGGCGCTGTGTAATTTCTCGACGCCGTCAATTGTAATGGTATCGGTACCGGCACCCCTGACTTTCGCGCCCATGGCGTTGAGGCAAACAGCCAGGTCGACTACCTCAGGTTCACGGGCGGCGTTTTCAATCACGGTAACACCGTCAGCGAGCGCGGCGGCCATCATCAGGTTCTCGGTACCGGTCACCGATACCATGTCCATAAACAGGCGCGCGCCTTTCAGTCGGCTGGCTTTGGCCTTGATGTAGCCGTCATCAATACTGATCTCGGCACCCATCTCACGCAGGCCCTTGATATGCAGGTTGACCGGGCGCGAACCAATGGCACAACCACCGGGCATGGACACCTCGGCCTCGCCAAAGCGCGCCAGCAGCGGGCCCAGTACCAGGATCGAGGCGCGCATGGTCTTGACCATATCGTAGGGCGCAACCACCGAGGTCATCTGGCTCGCATCGGCCTCAATCGACATTTTTTCGTCCACCACCAGGCGTACACCCATCTGGCCGAGCAGGGTCATGGTAGTGGTGATGTCTTGCAGGTGCGGGACATTCTTAATATAGAGCGGGCCATCAGTCAGCAGGGATGCGACCAGTACCGGCAAGGCGGCATTTTTGGCGCCGGAAATACGAACCTCCCCATTCAGGGGAACGCCTCCGGTGACGATCAATTTATCCATGAGCGGCTTCTCAAAGTGGTTTCGCTGAAGGCGAGCAATGGTCCCTTGGTCTGAAAAACCGGACATTGATCGCAAAATACAGGGTCGCGAACTCGAAAGAACCGTACGGTATGCGCTGCGCCCCAAAAAAACAAGGCTGCCGGTCGGGCAGCCTTGTCAGATCGCGGCGTCGGTGCGAGCCGGTCAGTTGGCAGCACTCACCATCTTCTGCAGCTCGCCGTTCTGGTAAAGCTCGGTCATGATATCGGCGCCGCCGACAAACTTGCCGTCGATATACAATTGCGGGATCGTCGGCCAGCTGGAATATTCCTTGATGCCCTGACGAATATCGGGATCGGACAGCACGTCAAATGAACCAAACTCGGCACCGCAGGCCTTCAGGATCTGCACTGCCTGGCCGGAGAAACCGCATTGCGGGAACTGCGGCGTACCCTTCATGTAGAGCATGATCTTGTTGGATTTTACCTGCTCGTCGATCTGGTTCTGGACACTCATTGTATATACCTCATTTGTTCAGGTTCGCGCACCGCGGCGGCGCACCAACCCGATATCAGGATTGCTGTTGGGCGTACTGTTCCGGGGTCAGGGTACGCATGGACAGGGCATGAATGGCCTCATCCATATTGTTTCCGAGCGCGCGGTAAACCATCTGGTGCTGCTCGACCATGGATTTCCCGGCAAACGACTCACAAACGATAACCGCTTCGAAGTGGCGACCATCGCCGACCACGCTGGCCTGCGACCCTTCCAGGCCCTGCTCAATCAGTCGTTTAATATTTTCCGGATCCATATCGAAACTCTATATCGGGTTGTACGCCGCCAAATTCAAGCCAAATCTAGCACAGCTGCCGGAGTCGCGCCGTAAAAGCACAACATCGCCGTGGATTCAGTCGCGTAGACGATAGCCCCGGCTCAACAGCGAAAGGGTCAACATCGCCAGAATTCCCAGCGAGAGCAGCAGCACCACTAACGAGAAGCCCGGGTCCACGTCCGACACCCCGAAAAAACCGTAGCGGAAGCCGTCGATCATGTAGAAAAACGGGTTGAAATGGGAGAGCTGCTGCCAGAATGGCGGCAGCGAGTGGATCGAGTAAAACACGCCGCTTAGAAAAGACAGTGGCATGATAATGAAGTTCTGGGCACCGGCAAGCTGATCGAACTTTTCCGCCCAGATACCGGCGATCACACCAAAGGTGGCCAGCACCGCGCCACTCAATAGGCCGAACAACACCAGCGCGACAACACTATGGACCGGCAGGTCCACGAAAAAGATACCCACTACCAGCACACCCGTGCCCACCACCAGGCCGCGCACCACGGCCGCCAGCATGAATGCCAGGTACATCTCCAGGTACGAGAGTGGTGCCAGCAGGAGAAACACGATATTACCGGTAACCTTGGACTGGATGATACTTGATGAGCTGTTGGCAAAGGCATTCTGGATCAGGGACATCATCATCAGACCCGGGATCAGGAAGGCGCTGTAACTGACGCCCTCGAACACCTCCATCCGGCCCTCAAGCACGTGGGCAAAAACCAGCAGGTACAGTAACGAAGTAATAATCGGCGCGCCCAGAGTCTGCAGCCATACCTTGCCAAAGCGCAGCACCTCTTTGTAGAACAGCGTATAAAATCCGCGCGGGTTCATTTCCTGCCCTGCCCCACCAACTCTACGAAGACATCCTCGAGGTCGGCTTCCTCGGTATGCAAATCGGTCACGGCTACTCCGGTGCCGCGCAACTCGTCCAGCAGATCGATGACCGAGTCCGAATCCCGATCGAGTTCGAGCTCAATGACGTTGGCCTGCTGGCGTCGCAGTTTGTTGGCAAGACTCACTGGCAAGTCTGCAATCGGTTCTGCCGTGCTGATACAAACCCGCATTCGCCGGCCGATGCCGCGCGCCAACATCCCCTGCTTGGTGTCCAGTGCGATCACCTTGCCGTGATTGAGAATGGCAATGCGGTCGCACAATGACTCCGCTTCTTCCAGGTAGTGAGTCGTCAGGACGATGGTATGACCTTGCTCATGAAGCTTGCGAACGAACACCCACAGAGACTGACGTAATTCAACATCGACCCCGGCGGTAGGCTCATCCAGCACCACCACTTCCGGTTTGTGTACCAGCGCCTGGGCAATTAGTACGCGACGCTTCATGCCACCCGAGAGCGTGCGCATGTTGGCATCGGCCTTGTTTGCCAGCTGCAACTCGGACATGAGTTCTTCGAGCCAGGGGTAACACTCGGGCCCCAGCCCGAAGTATCCCGCCTGGATTCGCAATACTTCGCGCACCGTAAAAAACGGGTCGAACACGAGCTCCTGCGGGACGACGCCCAGCTTCATGCGCGAGTTGCGGTAATCACTGACCACATCATGGCCCAGCACCGCGACCGCGCCCTCACTGGCCCTGCTGAGTCCGGCAATAACGTTAATCAGGGTGGACTTGCCGGCACCGTTCGGACCGAGCAGACCGAAAAACTCACCGCGCTCGACATTGAACTCGACGCCATCCAGCGCCTTGAGATTGCCAAAGCGTTTGTGCACACCGGCGATGGTGATCGCAGCAGTCATAGCAAAAGATTATTTCAACAACGTTGAGTCGAGACCGTTAATGCGGATAAAGGTCTCGACCTGCCCGGGCACGCCGGTGTAGGTCAGGCGTCGTTGTGCCGCGTGTAGTGTTTGCCACCACTCGAGTAACAGGGCGACACCGGCGCTGTCGGCGCGCGATACACCGGAGAGATCAACCGTGAACTCGCTGTCATCTTGCTGCAACCAGGTACTGGCTTGCGAGACCAGTGGCGGCACCGTCTGGAATGTCAGGGGCCCGGACACCACGATACGTCCGTCGCGAATAGTGACACTGGCTCCCGAATCGACTTTGGTTTTACGTTTCAACAACCGCCTAGACGCCCTTGCTCGCAGCATCTCCGGACTTGCTGTTAAGCTCGGCGAGATACTTGATCAGTGCGTCCAGATCCTCTTTCTGCAAACGCGACGCATACACCTTGCGGTAATTGGCAACAAGGCTGACGCCCTCGATCGTCAAATCAAAGGCCTTCCAGCCCGGGTTCAAATTATAAAAGGTGTAGTAGAGGGCGATATTGGGTTCCCCGCTCTTTTGTTTTACTTCAGTCTTGACGATCACAATCTTGTCATCCGGCTTGCCGGTAAATGGCAGCATGATGATTTCCTGGTCGTTGTACTTGAGCAAGGCGGTGGCATAGGTACGCACCAGCAGTTGCCGAAACTGCTCGGTAAACTGGTCACGCTGCGCGTCGGTGGCACGACGCCAATGGATACCCAGCACCCATTGCGACATCTTGCGAAAATCAAAATAGGGCAGGATCTTTTCATCTACCATCTGGTAGAGATTTTTCCTGTCGGCTTCGTAAAATGCCTTTTTCTCTTTCAGCAGAGCCAGGATTTCCCTGGTGGCATTGGCGACGAGTTCATCCGGCGTGGCCTGTGCATGGGCTGCCGGGGCCAGCGCCAGTGTCAAAGCCAGTAACCCGACTGCTATTTTTCGATGGAACATGGTGCAACTCCTCATACAGATACGGACTACTTGTCCTTGCTATCGCTTGAGCCTTCGGTCAGTTTGACCATGACCTGGCCAATCAGGTTCTCCAGCACCAGTGCCGACTGGGTCAGCTGGATCACGTCACCATTCTTCAAATAAACCTCGCTGCCACCAGGCTCGATACCGATATATTGCTCGCCCAGTAAACCGGATGTCAGGATCGATGCGCTGGCATCATCAGGAATGTTGCTGTATCGCCCGTCAACCGCGAAAGTGACCAGCGCCTGGTAACGCTCGGCGTCGAACTGGATACCCGAGACCCGGCCGATGCGTACCCCGGCCATGGTCACCGGCGCTTTCACCTTCAGGCCACCGACATTGGCGAACCGGGCCTTCAGTTCATAGGCCTGTGATACCTCGGTGCTGCCAATGTCGCCCACCTTGAAAGCGAGCACGGCCAACGCCGCCAGACCACTGGCGACAAAGATTCCCACCCATAATTCAAAGATCCGTTTCTGCTGCATATCAAACTTCCCCAAGGGTCAGTGATGTCAAAATGAAATCCAGTGCCAGCACCGCGAGCGATGAATAGACCACCGTATGATTGGTGGCGCGACTGACACCTTCCGACGTCGGTGTTGCGTCATAACCTTCAAACACGGCGATCCAGCTAACGGTAAAGCCGAATACCACGCTTTTCATCAAACCGTTCATGATGTCGTCGTAAAAATCGACACCGCTCTGCATCTGCGACCAGTAGGAGCCACTGTCCAGCCCCACCAACCCGACACCAATCAGGTGGCCACCAAAGACGCCGACGGCACTGAACATCGATGCCAGCAACGGCATGGCAATAACCCCGGCAAGAAATCGCGGCGCAATCACGCGCTTGATCGGGTTGACCGCCATCATCTCCATGCCCGCCAGCTGCTCGGTGGCCTTCATCAGGCCTATTTCCGCGGTTAACGCCGACCCGGCACGACCGGCGAACAACAGTGCGGTGACGACCGGGCCCAACTCACGCACCAGGGTCAATGCCACCACCAGGCCCAGAGAGTCCTCGGCACCAAAGGTCACCAGTGTGTTGTAACCCTGCAAAGCCAGCACCATGCCAACAAACAGCCCCGACACCAGGATAATTAATAAGGTTAGTACACCAACATTGAACACTTGCTGAACGACAAGCGAGAAACGTGGGATCAGATAGGTCATGCCGACTATGGTTTCGTAGAGAAACAGCGTCGCCCGGCCAAGACGGGAGATAATAGACAGGGTGCGTTCGCCGATATGGCGAAACATGTCCAGGCCACCGTAATGCTGCCAGAACCGGGACAGAGCCTGGCGTTGCCGCGCGGCAAACTCACTGAATCCGCGCTTTGGCATTAGCTGGCGTCCCCGGTCAACAGATCCTCGACGTAGTCAGGCGCCGGATACTGGTACGGCACCGGTCCATCCGGCAAGCCTTCCATAAACTGGCGCACATGTTCCGACTTCGACTGTTGCACCTCGCTCGGCAGCCCTTCACCGATGATTCGTCCAGCCCCCATCAGGTAGGCATAGTCGGAAATCGCGCAGGTGTCGGCGACGTCGTGTGATACCACGATCGAGGTAATACCCAATACCTGGTTCAGCTCCTTGATCAGCTTGGCGATGACGCCCTTGGAAATCGGATCGAGACCGGTAAATGGCTCGTCATACATAATCATCATTGGTTCCAGCGCTATCGCGCGCGCCAGCGCCGCACGCCGCGCCATACCACCGGATAATTCTGAAGGCATCAGGCGCCAGGCACCGCGCAGGCCAACCCGCTCGAGTTTCATCAACACCACCTTGCGCAGGATCGCTTCCGGCAGTTGTGTGTGCTCACGTATTGGAAAGGCGACGTTTTCGAACAGGGACAGGTCAGTTAGCAAGGCGCCAGTCTGAAACAGCATGCCCATGCGTTTGCGTAAATCGAACAACTCACTCTTGTTGAGATCGGGTACCGACTGGCCATCGACGACGAGACTGCCGGAATCCGGTTTGATTCGACCACCGATCAGGTTCAGCAACGTGGTCTTGCCGCAACCGCTGCCTCCCATGATGGCGACCACCTTGCCGCGCGGAATCGTTAGCGACAGCTTGTCGACGATGACCCGGCTGCCGTAGCGAAACGTCAGGTCCTTGATCTCGACAACGCTTTCCGGGTTGTTGTTCTCAGGAATCATCAATTGCTGTGTTGGTTATTGAGCGAAGCGCTTGCCAGTGAATGAATGTAGCACCGGCGGAACGGAAACGCATCTGCCGGTGACCACTGGCGCTGCGGTTCAGCCGAAAGGTCAGACCCCCAACATCTCGGCGATTATACGCGTCTGGCTCGCCGCCTTCGTCGCACTGACCCCGCCATGGAAAAACACGCCGGCAATTCCACCCGTCTGCTTCATCCAGTCTTCCAGCGTCTCGACGATGTGCCGCTGGTTTTTCGGATCCTGCGTGTCAGTCAATGCCAGCATCAGTCGGCCGCCGGTCGCTGGCGCCGATGACTCATCGGGCGACCAGCAACGCCCGACCTGAAAACGTGAAAGCACGTTATCCAGCTCGGCGCCGCCGGCGCCGGTCGATGGGACGTTGACACAGAGCGGACCTCGACTGGCAACGAGTTGCAGCAGGTTATTCAAACCGATCTTGTCGACATCTTCCGCCCGCAGGTCGATGTAATAGCCCGCCGCACGCCCGTCCAGGCCTTCCAGCCCGTCCAGGAAATCCGTCAGCGGCTCGCGCCTGGCATCGGGCAACAGGTCGGCCGGTATCTCGACAACAAAACGGAACGACGCATCGCAATCCTCGAGCCATTCCCGGGTCATGGACAAATCCCCGCCTGCAAAATGATCGCCCGGCACCAGTACCGAACGAAAATCGTTGCTGTAGTAGCCAAAGCGCCAGTCTTGCGGCATGTCGTCAGGGTAGTAGCCGTCTATCCAGTCGTCGTAATCCCAACCAACAGTGCCAACCATAAGTTCTTCGGTCATGGAGCGATGATACACCGATCGCCTGAGCCGATTGGGATATTTGGGCGTTGATTGGATATACTGATACCTAATGATAACAATCCCGTCGAACGGTCAGCCCCGTAAACCATAATATGACTCAAGCACCCTTTCAGGAACTTGGACGAAACGTGATTGCGCTGGAGGCCGACGCCGTTGCGGCACTGGCAGAACGGATCGACGAATCATTCGTTCACGCCTGCGAAACGCTACTCGGCTGTCGCGGTCGCGTGGTCGTCGTCGGCATGGGCAAATCCGGACATATCGGCGGCAAGATTGCAGCGACCCTGGCCAGTACCGGTACGCCGGCATTTTTTGTTCACCCGGGTGAGGCCAGTCACGGTGACCTGGGCATGATCACCCCCGATGACGTGGTGCTGGCAATTTCCAATTCCGGTACCACCTCCGAGATTCTTACCATCTTGCCGATTATCAAGCGCATGGGGGTAAAACTGATTTCAATGACAGGCAACGTCAACTCGGAACTCGCGCAGCAGTCGGATGTCGCGCTGGACATCAGCGTCGAGAAAGAGGCCTGTCCGCTGAACTTGGCGCCGACCGCCAGCACGACCGTAACCCTGGCGATGGGTGACGCGCTGGCAGTTGCGTTGTTGAAATCACGCGGCTTTACCGAAGAGGATTTTGCGCGCTCGCACCCCGGTGGACGACTGGGCCGGCGATTGCTGCTGTATGTCAAAGACATCATGCACAGTGGCGACCAGCTGCCGGTAGTCAGTGAAGACACCAGCTTGCGAGAGGCGCTGCTGATGATGTCCGGCAAAGGCCTGGGTATGACCGCAGTGGTCAACACCGACGAGCAACTGGTCGGAATCTACACCGACGGTGATTTGCGCCGCACGCTGGAACAGGGGGTCGATGTCTACAGTGCCTCGATACGCGAGGTAATGACAGCGAAGCCGGTCACCACCCTCCAGGACCGCCTGGCTGCTGAAGCAGTACAACTGATGCGAGACAGAAAAATTAACGGTCTGTTTGTGGTTGACGAGAACGATCACGTCCTCGGCGCACTTAATATGCAGGACCTGCTACGTGAAGGAGTAGTTTGATGGGGATCGAACGACCCACGGCACCCGCCGATATCGCACCCATGTTCGACATTGATGAAGCCGTGCTGCAACGTGCACAGGCAATCAAGCTTGCGATTTTTGATGTCGATGGTGTGCTGACTAACGGCACGCTGTACATGAGCGACGACGGCCAGGAATACAAGGCTTTCAATTCACGGGATGGCCACGGCATGAAGATGCTGGTGGCCAATGGCGTTGAGACCGCAATTATCACCGGTCGCCAGTCCGAGGTGGTCAAGCACCGCGCACGCGACATCCACATCAAGTACCTTCATCAGGGCGCGCTTGAAAAACTGCCAGTGTACGAGCAACTGATCGCCGAGCTCGGCCTCACACCCGAACAAACAGCCTTTGTCGGAGACGACATTGTCGACCTGCCGATCATGCTCAAAACCGGCCTGTCGGTTGCCGTCGCCGATGCCCATCCAATGGTGAAAGAACACTCGCATTGGGTAACCCCGAGCGCCGGCGGTTGCGGCGCCGCCCGGGAATTCTGTGAAATGATGATGTTCGCCCAGGGCAACTATGCAACCGAGATGCGCCGCTACCTGTAATTTTTTACCAGCGCAACCACGTCATCCAGGCCCATGGACAGAAAACGAATCATCGTCATCGCCGTTGTACTTTTTTTTACCGCCCTGCTCTGGTGGATATCAAGTCTGCTTCGACTGACTGAAGCACCCCTTGTCACCGGCACACCGGATACACCGGACTACACGATTGGCGGGATGCATGTCACCACCACGGACTCACGCGGGCAAAAGAGCTACGAATTGCGGGCACAACATCTGGCACATTTTCCGTCCGACCGTTTGTCCCGGCTGAACAGGGTGCACCTGACCCAGTATCAGTCCGATGGTATACAGATCGACACCCGGGCCGATACGGCGCGTTATCCGGACGATGGCAAGGAGATATTTATGGAAAGCAACGTTCACATTGTCCGGAAACAAAACGGACGCGTCGTCGGTGACGTCCGCACTCACAGCGCACATATTGTGCTCAAGCCCTGATATATCGATTCCATGCCGACACGATCCCTAATCCGCTGTGCATTTGTTTCGCTCCTGGCGAGCGCGCTGCCCCTCGCCGTAGTCCATGGGGAAAACGGGGCGCCGGTCTACCTGCAAGCAAATGATATTCGTTACGATCAGGCCAGCGGGCTATCGACTTATCGTGGCAAGGTGCGACTCACGCGCGCTGACCTGCGCATTCGCGCCGACACCGCCAGTGTTCGCCAGCGAAACAATGAAATCGCCAGTGTCCGCGCCAGCGGCAAACCGATCGTACTGAGAAAAGGGTTGGCGACCGTTGACGGCCTGACCGTAATTCGAGGCGAACAGCTGGAATTCAACACGATCAGCAATACCATAATTATCACCGGTAACGTGATTACCACACGAGGTCGGGATACAATTCGAAGTGCCAGGCTAACCTACCACCTGGACAACAATCACATCATTGCAGATCGAGACAGTAACGCCGCCCCCGTACTCGCCGACCTCTGGCCCCGGGCCGGGACCACGCCTGAACAATAGATGTCATGAGCAAATTGACCGCCACCGGATTGAGTAAGGATTTCAAGGGCCGCAAGGTGGTCCGTGGCGTATCGCTCGAAGTGAACAGTGGCGAAGTAGTCGGTTTGCTCGGACCCAATGGTGCCGGCAAGACGACGTGTTTCTACATGATCGTGGGATTGATCGGCGCTGATGCCGGTAGCCTGATGCTGGATCAGAAGGATATTACTGCCCTGCCGATGCACCGGCGCGCCCGCCTGGGTGTCGGTTATCTGCCGCAGGAACCGTCGATATTCCGCAAGCTCACCGTGGAACAGAACATTATGGCGATCCTCGAAACCCGGGACGAGCTCAACGAGGAACAGCGTCAGCATCAGCTGGAACAATTACTGCAAGACCTGCATATTACCGAGCGACGCCGTACCCTGGGCATCAGTCTCTCTGGCGGCGAACGCAGGCGCGCGGAAATCGCACGGGCGCTGGCGACCGAGCCGGCATTTATTCTGCTGGACGAGCCGTTTGCCGGCGTCGATCCGATCTCGGTAATCGAGATTCAGCACCTGATCCGGCATTTGCAGGCGCGAGGCATCGGCGTCCTGATTACGGACCATAATGTCCGGGAAACCCTGAAAATATGCGATCGCGCCTATATTTTAAGTGAAGGCACCATTCTCACCGCCGGCACACCCGCCGACGTCCTGGCAAATGAAGACGTCCGGCGGGTCTATCTGGGCGACGATTTCTCACTGTAGCCGCGGCGATAAAGTTTTTACCCAACCTATCCTCTCCCCGCTAGAAATGGACTAGAATTAGATACAGACACCGAATTCAGTAAACATTAGCACCAATCCATGACACCTCGTCACACACCATCCTCCAGGGCATGAAGCAGTCTCTCGAACTGAAGCTCGGTCAGCACCTGACCATCACGCCGCAACTTCAGCAGGCGATACGACTGTTGCAGCTTTCGTCGCTGGAACTGCAGCAGGAGATCCAGGAGGCACTGGAAAGCAACCCGTTGCTGGAAGAGACCGAGGACGAAGGCGGTAAATCGGAATCGGGTGAAGCCCAGTCAGATAGCGGCGACGAGGCCGTGCGTGCCACTGACACCGAAATGGAGGACGGTTCACCGAATGGTGACCCGGAAACCGACCAGGAATGGAGTGATCCATTCGACCTGCCGGTCGCGCCCGCCAGCCGCAATGACAATAGTGGTGAACTGCCGGATATCGATTCAAGCAACAGCCCGGAACAGAGCCTGCAGGACCACCTGATCTGGCAAATGCAGATGACTCCCTTTACCGATCGTGACCGGGAAATCGCCATGACCATCATTGATGCCATTGATGATGATGGTTACCTGCAGACCGATCTGGCGGAATTGTGTGACACCCTGTCGGACGAGAACGACGAGGTTGAGGTCGAGGAAGTCCAGGCGGTGTTGCATCAGATTCAGAATTTCGATCCGCTTGGCGTCGGGGCGCGCAATCTCGCCGAATGCCTGCGCCTGCAGATGCGCATTCTTGATCCGTCGACGCCGAATCTGGAGCACGCACGCAACCTGGCGACGGAAGAAAATCTGGCCCTGCTGGCCAATCGCGACCACGGTCAGCTGCGCAAAAACATGAAACTGAAACAGGAAGACCTGCAGGGTGCCGTCCAGTTAATTCATCAACTGAATCCGCGTCCCGGCTCCGGTGTCAATGCACCGCAAGCGAGCTATGTCATTCCTGACATCATCGTCAAGAAAGTGAAAGGCATCTGGCGAGCCGAACTTAACGGAGAAGTGTCGCCCCGCCTGCAGATCCACAAACAGTATGAGCAACTGATCGAGCGCGGCAAGAACAGTGCGGACAACAAGTACCTGCAGGAACAGTTGCAGCAGGCAAAGTGGTTCCTGAAGAGCCTGCACAGTCGTAACGACACCCTGTTGAAGGTCGCACGCCAGATCATCGATCGTCAGCGCGCCTTTTTTAACCACGGTCCCGAGGCGATGAAGCCACTGGTCCTTCATGATATTGCCGAGGCGGTAGAAATGCACGAATCCACCATCTCGCGCGTCACCACCAACAAGTACATGCTGACACCGCGCGGCGTATTCGAGCTTAAGTATTTCTTTTCTAGCCATGTCGGCACAGCAGACGGTGGCACCTGCTCTGCGACTGCCATTCGTTCGCTGATTGGCAAGATCATCGAGGCCGAATCAACGGACAAGCCGATCAGCGACAGCAAAATTGCCGAGATGCTTGGTGAACAGGGCATCAACGTCGCCCGCCGCACGATCGCCAAGTATCGAGAGTCAATGAATATACCTCCATCCAACCTACGAAAGTCGCTCGTTTGAGCACCTGGAGTTCGCACTATGCAAAACACAATTACCGGACAGAACATCGATATCACCGATCCTCTTCGTGACTACGTCAACGAGAAGATGGAACGCATTCAGCGCCATTTTGACCACGTAACCAATACCAACGTGGTACTGCACGTTGAAAAAACCCGCCACCTCGCCGAGGCAACGATCAATGCCAAGGGTGCCCAGTTGCATGCCAACGCAGAGGGTGCTGATATGTACGCCGCTATCGATTCGCTGGCCGACAAGCTGGATCGCCAGGTTCTGAAGCTAAAGGAAAAAGCGGCGGACCATCACCAGCGCGATGGCGTCCAGCACAAACACTCGACGCTGTAAGTCCCCGGGGTGGGGCCCTGGCCATGCAACTACATCAGTTATTAACCGAACACCGTATTGACTGCGCGATCAGCGCCGGCAGCAAAAAACGCTTGCTGGAAAAACTCAGTGAGTTGCTGCAACACGATGCGCCGGATGTGGACAGCACGGCTGCCTTCCAGTCGCTGTTTGATCGCGAGCGTCTCGGCAGCACGGGTGTCGGCAATGGCGTCGCACTGCCGCACGGTCGAATGACGGGATTGACCAAGGCGATTGGTGCCTTTGCCATTCTCGATGAACCAATAGACTACGAAGCGGTGGATAATCAGCCGGTAAAACTCGTTTTTGCACTGCTGGTACCGGAAGAGGCAACAGAGGAACATCTGCAACTGCTGGCAACGCTCGCCAAACTCTTTAGCGACGAGAAGAACCGCGAGCACCTGCTCAATGCGAAGAATTGCGATGACGTTTATAATTTCCTGCGTACCTTTGATTCCGGCTATCAGCAGGCTTCATGAATCCTACTCTTACCACCAGCGAACTGGTTGACCGTCAACAGCAGGCACTGCAACTGCAATGGATCGCAGGCAAGGCTGGTGGCGACCGTTCACTGGAGCCGCCCAATGCAAAATACCCGGGCATGGCGCTGGTCGGGCATCTCAATTTCGTCCATCGCAATCGCGTGCAGGTCATCGGAAAAACCGAGCAGGAATATCTCGGTGGACTGGAGCAGACACAGCGCAAACAGGCAGTGGATGACCTGTTTCAATGTCCCTCTACCTCGCTGGTCATCCTGTGCGGAGAGCAGGTCGACAGCGACCTGGCCGAGGCCGCTGACCAGCATCGATTACCATTCTGCCGCTCTGATCTGCCCAGCCCGATCATTATTGATGCCTTGCAGGCGTTTCTGACACGGGCACTGGCACCGCGCGAAACAGTGCACGGAGTCTTCATCGAAGTCATGGGTATCGGTGTACTGATTACCGGCGAGGCCGGCATTGGTAAAAGTGAGCTGGCGCTGGAGCTGCTCAGCCGCGGTCACCGGATGATTGCCGATGATGCGGTGGAACTGATTCGCTCAGACCCGGAATACCTGGTCGGTCAGAGCTTGCGCCACGAACTACTGGAATATCTCGAGGTACGTGGCCTTGGTATTATTGATGTGCGCACCATGTTTGGCGAAACCGCCGTGCGCCACAAGAAGAATATCCACTTCATTATTCGCCTCGAGCGCCTGACTGAAGAGCGCCTGAAAAAGGTCGATCGTTTGCAGGCAGAAACCGGTTCACGCGTCATCCTTGGCTTGAGCATTCCTGAGGTCGTGCTCTATGTTGCGCCGGGCCGAAACCTCGCGGTACTGGTGGAAGCGGCCACGCGATCACATATCCTGCGCATGTGGGGCATGAACCCCATGGAAGAATTCCTGGAAAAGCACAGCGCACTCATCAAGAAAGAACAGGAATGAGCCTACTAATCATTAGCGGTCTGTCGGGATCAGGAAAGAGCATTACCCTCCACGCCCTGGAAGACTCGGGTTTTTACTGTATCGACAATCTGCCGGCGAAACTGTTGCCACACCTCGCGGAACAGGTCCAGGAATCGACCGACACACCGGTTACCCGGGTGGCCGTCGGCATCGATGCACGTAATCGCACTTTCCTGGGCGAGCTACCGGATGCCCTGCGCAAACTGTCCGAACTGGGTGTCGAGTACGAAATCGTCTTTCTCGAAGCCGATGATTCCATATTGATAAAGCGCTACAAGGAAACGCGGCGCAAGCACCCGCTGACGGATGAAGACGTGTCGCTGCTGGAAGGTATCGCTCTGGAGAAGAAGCGGCTCAATCCGCTGTCGTCAAAGGCGACACTTCGCATCGATACTACCTACACCACACCCCACCAGTTGCGCCAGCAGGTAAGAGAGTTCGCACTGCGGCCAGGCACCGGCGCACTGACTTTGCTGTTTCGCTCATTTGGATTCAAACATGGCACCCCTATGGATGCCGACTATGTGTTCGATGTACGCTGTCTGCCCAATCCGTACTGGCAGCCGGAATTACGTATGCACACCGGGCTGGACGAACCGGTCATTGATTTTCTACAGCGCCAGGACGCCGTAGACGAAATGTTTCAGGCAATTTCCTCGTTCCTGGAAAAGTGGCTACCTGCCTTTGAACAGGAACACCGGACCTATTTGACCATTGCAGTCGGCTGTACTGGCGGCCAGCACCGGTCGGTCTATTTAACCGAGCGTTTGGCACGGCATTTTGCCGGAAGAAACGTGCAGACCCAGGTAAGACACCGGGAGTTAACATGATTGGCGTACTGGTACTGACAACCGGTGAAACCGGACAACATCTGATTGATGAGGCGTCGAGCATCAGAAATGAGGAACCGGAGCAACTGACAAGCCTGGCCGCGCATCATCGGCCGCCGGAAAAGCTGTTGTCGCTCATCGGCGAGGCGGTAGAAGCCCTTGATGATGGCGATGGCGTGTTGATCCTTGCCGATATCTACGGCGCTACCCACAGCAACGCGGCCTGTAATCTGCTGGAATCAGGGCGCATCGAACTGGTTACCGGTATCAGTCTACCCATGCTGCTGAGGGTACTGAACTATCGCCACTTGTCACTGGAGCAGCTGGCAGAAAAAGCGGCAGAAGGCGGTCGTGAATGCGTGGTCTGGCCCAGTGGTCCTGCAGGCCTGAGGGAAATGAAGGGATGATCTGCCAGGACGTCGTTATCGCCAATAAACTTGGTCTGCATGCACGGGCATCGGCCAAGTTTGTCAAACTGGCTTCCGAGTTTAGTTGTGACATTTCTCTTGCGCGAAACGGTCAGACCGTGAATGCCAAAAGCATCATGGGCATCATGATGTTGGCTGCCGGCAAGGGTACACAACTCGAACTGTGTGCCGATGGAGGAGATGAGGACGCAGCGATCAAGGCGATTACCACCCTGATCGAAGACTATTTTGGGGAAGACGAGTAATGCTGGCCCTGCACGGCACTGGTGTCAGCAGCGGCATTTCGATCGGCAAGGCTTATGTCTTGCGCCGGGCGCAGATCTCCGTGCCGGAATACAACGTGCCGAAGGCCCTGGTCGAGAAGGAAGTCGAACGCTTCCAGCATGCCATCGATAGCTCGCGCGAACAGCTTGAACTCGTACACAAACACATTCCCGCCAATGCGCCGGCCGAGGCGGGCAGCTTTATCGAAACCCATTTACTGATTCTCGCCGATAAGCTGATTGCCGAAGCGCCGATCGAAAGCATCCGCAAGCACAAGCGCAATGCCGAATGGGCGCTAAGTATTCAGGGCCAGGAGCTGGGTCGAATTTTCGAACAGATGGACGACCCGTATCTGCGCAATCGCCGGACTGATGTCGATCAGGTTGTTGAGCGCATAATGCGCAACCTCGTCATGCCGCTGGATGTTGGGCAGGAAGAGTCAGTCGAGGCCGGACAGATTATCGTCGCCAATGACCTGACACCGGCGGATACGGTTTTACTGAAGCACAATCGCATCAAGGCTTTCGTCACGGATCTGGGCGGCCCGATTTCCCACACTGCGATTCTCGCACGCAGTCTTGGTATTCCGGCGATCGTCTCTATCCACAGTGCCACCCAGTATATCCGCAACGGTGAGGAACTGATCGTCGACGGCAAACGCGGCGTGCTCATCATCAGCCCGGACAAATCGGTTCAGAAGGAATATCGCAAGCGTCAGCGTGAAATCGCGCGGCTGAAAAAGGAAGTCGAGTCGCTTCGCAAGGCGAAGTCGGTAACCAGTGACGGTCGGCAGATACACCTGTTGGCGAACATCGAGCTTGCCGCCGACGTCAAGGCCGCGATCAGGGCGTCGGCTGAAGGCATTGGCCTGTATCGAACCGAGTTTCTGTACATGAACCGCGAGCAGCCGCCTTCCGAAGACGAGCAGTTTCGCACCTATCGCAAGGTGATCAAGGCCATGGAGGGTCGCCCGGTGACCATTCGCACGTTTGATCTTGGCGCCGATAAACAGGTGGACGGTGGTGCGGGAGCGGGTCCGGTAACCATCAACCCGGCACTGGGGTTACGCGCAGTACGTCTGTGCCTGAGCGATCCGGGCCTGTTCCGCCCGCAATTGCGGGCAATATTGCGCGCGGCCGTCCACGGTTCCGTAAGAATGATGATCCCGATGCTCTCCAGTCAAAGTGAATTGATGCGCGTTCTGGAACTCATTGAAGACTTGAAACAGGAATTGCGCGCAGAAGGCCGGCCGTTTGATCCCGATGTACCGGTTGGCGGCATGATTGAAGTACCGGCAGCGGCCATTGCCGCTGACCTGTTCGCACCCCATCTCGATTTTCTCTCAATCGGTACCAACGACCTGATCCAGTACACGCTGGCCATCGACCGTGTCGACGATGCGGTCAACTACCTGTATGACCCGCTGCATCCTTCCGTTCTACGACTGATCGCCACAACCATAAACGCAGGTCGCGCGGCCGGCATTCCAGTTGCGATGTGTGGTGAAATGGCGGGTGATGTACGTTATACGCGCTTGCTGGTTGGCCTGGGGCTGACCCAGTTCAGCATGCATCCGGCAACGTTACTGGAAATCAAAAAGATTATCCGGGAATCAAGCGCGGAAGAACTGGAAGAACTGGCGCGTGCGGTGATGTCGACCCACGACATCCGGCAACTGCACGAGCTGGTGGACAACGCTAATGAAGTGAGAAGCGCTTAGAAACGGAATTGAACCTAGCGTCTCAGTCCGCGCTCGGGCAGGAAAGGCCCAATCTCATGCAGCACATGCTCCGGATAAAGGAATGAGGGTCGCTGATCCTCGACAATTGCCACCAAACCATTCCGGTACTTGACCCGGTTGGCGCTAAAACCTTCCGCTTTTCGTACGTCGAAATTTTCCTTGAGTAACGATATCGCAGCGATCTTCTTCAGACGGAAGGGTCGCCAGAACGGCGGTGGCCGGCCAGACGAGGAAAAGCCCCGTGTCTGGTAGCAGTCGGCCACCAGCTCGCCACGGTCGTTGGTGTAGATTGCATGGGGCTCGATAATGCGGATCTCGCGCTGGTTGTAATAACGAATTGCAGCGCAGCGCTTTTCCTTGATCGCCTTGGTCAGAACCTTGAGGATATTGGGAACCATTCTCTGTGCTGTTTTGATAACCGGATTCGTTATCGAACAATATGGCACACGGCCGGGCGCCCCTCCATGGCTACCGGACAAATGGTCAATTCTGCGTTGCGCGCGGTAATCGGGCGGTGATCCCCGGGTCAGGCCAGCATCAGTGCCGCCAATCCAAGGAATGCCAGGAAACCGACGACATCGGTAACGGTTGTCAGGATCACGCCACTGGCGATAGCCGGATCAACTCCGGCACGTCGCAACGCCAGCGGTATCAATACGCCCGATAGCGCCGCAAACACCAGGTTAACGACCATTGCCACAGCAATAACGCCGGCCAGCAATGGGCTGCGATACCAGACCAGAACGATAATAGCGACCGCAACTGCCCAAAGCAGGCTGTTGACAACACCGACTGCCAGTTCCTTCATCAGTACACGACGGGTATTGCCGTGTGTAATATTTCCGAGCGCCAGTCCGCGTACCACGAGCACGACCGTCTGGGTACCGGCGTTGCCGCCCATGCTCGCGACAATCGGCATTAATACGGCGAGTGCCACCACTTTTTCAATCGTCGATTCAAAAAATCCGATCACCCATGATGCAAGCACAGCAGTTACCAGATTAATACCAAGCCATAGTGCACGATTGCGGCTGCTGCGCCCTACCGGTGCAAAAATATCCTCTTGCTCACTTAGACCGGCGGGCGCCATCACTGAACGAGCTGCCTCTTCGCGCATGACGTCGACCACGTCATCCACTGTGATTCGACCCAGCAGGTGGCCGTCTTCGCCCACCACCGGAGCGCTAATGAGATTGTAGCGTTCGAACGCCGCCGCCACCTCGGTGTCCGAAGTCATCGCGTCAAACTTCACCGGATCGTTGTCCATGATTTGTCCAACGCGCGCACCCGGATCCGAGGTCAGCAATGGCCCTAAAAGCAGGGTGCCGATCAAACGATCGGAGCGATCGACAACAAATAGTTTATTGGTACCTTCGGGCAATTCGCCGCGCATTCGCAGGTAACGAAACACAACCTCCAGCGTAATGTTTTCGCGAACGGTAATCGCATCAACATTCATCAAACCGCCAGCGGTGTCTTCCGGATAGGGCAGCACCGCCTCGAGGCGTTGCCGGTCCTGCTTGTCCAGGGAGAACAGGATCTGGGCAATGACCTCATCCGGTAACTCGGGCAGCAGATCGGCGATATCGTCGGTGTCGAGGGACTGCGCCGCGGCCACGATCGACTCGTGATCCATACCGGAAACGAGATCCGCGCGAATACTTTCCGGCAGCTCCAGCAGCACTTCACCGGTCAGGAAAAGCGGAATCTCGGAAAATACTAGCTGTCGCTTGTCGCCAGGGAGACTGGCAAGCAATCCACCGATATCGGCCGGGTGCAACGGCTCTATCAGGGCACGTACTGCATCCAGGTCTTCCTGCGCCAGTGACGCCTGAAGTTCGGCCAGTGTTTCCGTTTTATCAGTGTAGGTTTCTTCCATGGTTTCTTGTCCAACGTTTGCCTGCCGGAGCCGCACGAGAGCCAGCAATTATCTTCATTCTCTTGCTTGCTGCGTTACGTGGCATTCGCCGCCACCAGGTGGAGCGGCGGTAAACTTTTCTTCGCGGAATCGTTTAAGCGCTTTGCTCGAAGCGAATACGCCGGTGCTGGATACTGGGCAAACTGCTTCGGATGGAGGCCATGCGCTGCAAATCGATATCAGCCAGCACGTAGCCGGATCCTCGTGGTAGCCGATCGATAACCTTGCCCCACGGACTGACAATCATGCTGTCACCGTGAGTCTCGCGCCCGTTGACATGGTATCCGCCCTGGGCCGCCGCAATAACGTATGCGAGATTCTCGACCGCACGGGCCCGCACCAGCACTTCCCAATGCGCCCTGCCGGTAATCTCGGTAAATGCAGACGGTACGGCAAACAGTTCCGCACCTTGATCCAACATCCGCCGAAACAACTCGGGAAAGCGGAGATCGTAACAAACGGCCAGACCCAGGCGCCCAAACGGGGTCTCGATTACGACCGCCTGATTGCCGGGCTCCTGGCTGAATGACTCGTTATATTTTTCGCCATTCTCGAGGATGACATCGAACAGATGCATTTTGTCATAGCGCCCAACAACCTCGCCCTTGTCATTGTATACAAGGCAGGCAGGGCGAACCTTGTGCTTGTCGTCTGCCTTCAGTGGAACGGTGCCACCGACTAGCCAGATGCCATGCTCTCGCGCCTGTAACGAAAGAAATTTCTGAATCGGGCCGTCGCCGTATTCCTCGACGATTTCGAGGCGGTCAGCATCTTTCATCGGCATGAGTGCAAAGTTTTCCGGCAATACCACCAGCCCGGCGCCCGCATCTGCTGCGGCCGAGATAAGACGCCTGGCTTCAGTCAAATTTGCACTGACCTTGGGCCCGGACGCCATTTGAATTGCTGCTGCCAGTTTCACCCCGATACCCCTCTATCAATCAGTTTCAAGCAAAATTCGATCATGCTCTGCCAGTCCCGGCACCAAATTTATGCGATTGCCGGTTACACCCAGCGCCACCAGCCAGCCGCGCAACTCCTCGGCCCATAACAATCCCTCGTCGCCACCAGCATAGTGAATGGTGACAGCGGATTTTGGCCGCTGCTCCAGCTGGCTAACAACGCCCTGCAGTACCTCAAAGGAAACTACCTGGCTGCCACTGCGAGGCCGCGCCCACTCGGTGGAGGTGATTACCCCTGTTTCAGCATAGCTGACACCGGTACTGCAAAGGCAGACCAGCAAAACGAGCCAGATGCGCCAACCTCTGGGCATATTCTTTCAATCCTTATCAGGCATCCACCGACGCCGAAGCGAGCGGCTTAATCTATCACTCATGCCGGCGCTATTCACCCTGTTCTGAGTCGGGGCTAGGTTTGCGAACCACTCGTTCGATTTTCGGCGACCGCCACTTTCCGCTTACTGTATAAGTAATTCTTGTGCCCTCGGCGATCTCTTTTTTCAGAATTTCTTGCGCCGCCAGGATCCAGGCCGCGGTCGCCGGGCCCCACAACCAGCCGGTGGCAAGCGTCAGCCCGCCTCGCAGATTGGGGTAGATGTCGGCCGTCAGGTCAAAATCCTCAGCAGCCAGGCCGACTCGCCCACGGGCAACAATATCCGCACTGGCACCATCTACCTTGATACCGTCGGAATAGGCATTGCCATTCTTTATCGCCACGCGGCCGGCAATCTCGCGGAAGGGGAAACCGGCTCCGGTCACCGGCTCGAAGTCGAGGCTGGCGTACTTGGTCAGGGCGGCGAAATTCAGCGCACCGGCTAGACGAGCCGCACCCTGCTTCACGTTAAGCAAGGTACCGTCTTTCATTTTCAGCTCTATCGAGCCATCAAGGTTCCGCAAACCGGGCCTGGTCTCGTCTTCGCGCCAACGGAAACCCATGGTCAGCGCCAGTTTACCCATCTCCAGCTGATCTTTGGCGCCAAGCGCCGTCAACAAAGCGCCCAGGTTATTGCTGTCGATCTGGGTATTAAGCTCGACAGAGTCACGCCCAAGTATGGAATACCAGTTACCGCTCGCTATCAATGTCAACTCGGGCCGGGTGATATTGCACTGCATCACTCGCCAGCCAATATCGGTGTGCGCCGCCCAGAAGTCGAGCGCACCATAGTTCGTCTCGCCAAGAACAAACTGTTTTGCCTTGATACTCAGGCTTGGCAACGTCCGGGGGTCCACCCGCGTGGATCGGGTTTCGCGGGTTTTTTCGGGAATGCGCAAGTGCGTCAGGTCCAGCTCGATCTGGCTGTCACGACCGTCGATACCGAGCCTGAACTCACCCGTCATGGTGTCACCGGTCGTGCTGCCTGCCCATTGGCCGTTCTTACGGTGCGCGTCAAACCGAAACTGGCCGATTTGTCGCCCAAAAATGTCCAGCTCACCAATATCTGCACTGATTTCCTGAATAAAGTCAGGCAGCCCGGTACCAGCATTCCCGCCTGCAATCAGGTCGGTCCAGGCATCCCCGTGCAGTCGAGGACTATGCAGACTGATATGCAGGCCATCGTGCTCGGGCAACTGCAGCGCGGCCTTTCCCAGCGCTATGTGGCCGCCGGTAAACTGCCAGTGCTCATCGCGGGTGCCAAAATCGAGCACTCCAGTGGCACGTTCGCCGAGTCGCAAGCGCAGACGATGATGGCGGTAACTGCTTTCCACCGTTTCAAGCACCGGTTGCGACTCTGACAACGCCAGTGAATGATAAGGTGCGGGCAGTACGGTTTCGAATCCGGCCAGATCTGATTTGATCCGTGCCTCAACACGACCGGGCTGAATTACCAGCTCTCCATTGAATTTAGCGTTGCCCGACAGGAAGCCTGCGACCCCGGCCCCAAAGTGTCGGGCGAGCCCGGCGGCAGTCAGCCTGCCCTCGGCGCGGAATGTTGTACGAGATACACCAGCGACCTCGGTGCCGATGATATTTACGGCTGTGGGTTCACCGAGGAACCGTGCAGTCATCTCGCCCCGGGAAATGGCGCCCTGCCTGAAGCCAACCTGGCCATGGACGTCATTAAAACGAAATCCGGCAACCGGTACGGCGACGTTTGCGCCACGCAGCCGAAATTCACCGTCAATCGTGGGTCGTTCGCCAGCCTCGCGCGGCAACTTGATATCCAGGTTGAGCGCGCTCGGTCCCTGCGCCTCAAATCCCGGCGCCAGGAACCTTCTCCAGGCCTGGCTGCTGCTCGCTAGCGGAGAACCACGCAGTACGGCCAGCGCCGATTCCGCTGGCCCGGTCAGGCGACCGGTCACGTGAATCGCCTCCTCGCGATTTTTCAGGTCGCGTTTGCGAACGACCACATCATGTACCGCCAGACTGTCAACCCGGCCGGAGTGAGCGGTTATTAACATTTCCGGCCCACGAAACAAAAGCGATAACTCGCCGGCGGTAATTGGTTTCCAGCCGGGAAGATACTGGAACTCCGCATCGCGAATGTCTGCCAGAACCTCGAACGTCCCGTTGCCGTCGCGAAACGGGTAGTGCCGGGTCTCGCCGTCAAACACGACATGGCCGCTAACGCCATAACCCGAAACAATCGACTGATCCAGATACGAGACCAGGGTTGGCTTCATTCGGTTAACCGGCAGGTACTTCGATGCCTGGCGCGCATCGGCGCGATTGAAATCGAAACGCAGCTTCAGGTACGGCGACTCGTCCTTGTTGTAGGGAAGGCGCACGAGCATATTGCCACGCGCGCTCGCATCACCGGCAAGCCTGATATCCCTTGCAGAGATATCCCACCGATCCTCCTTCCGCTCCCAATGCAACTGGCCAAGCAGGCTGCGTACCGCCAGGGTCTCGCGAAACACATGCGGCAGGCTCATTTCTGCCTTGCGCGTATTGAAGTGAAAGTCACCAGCCTGCTCGTCGAGCACCAGGTGTCCGGAAAGACCCTTGATTCCGGGCAGTTTGTTGAAATTATTGATCGCGATTCGATTCAGCCGTGCTCGCAGCTGGAAGCGTGATTTGGTATCGGGGCGACGATCCCATTTCAGCACAACATCACTCATGCCCCCGGTCGGATTCAGTCCCGCCAGGTAGTGCTCTACCAGGTCCGGCAATTCAAACCGGCGACCGAATGAAATCAGTTGTTCTATGGCGATATGGTGAATACGGGCGTGGGTAGTGTCGGGGTTGTGATCAAGACGCAGATACCCGGCTGACCAGGGCTCGCCACCCAGTGCGAGCAGGACATTGTTGACATCCAGTCGCCAGGATTCACCGCGCCCCTGCCAACGTACGTTGCCGCGCAAGCGTTCTATTGGCAGTTCCTGTCTGGAAACTCCGGCCGGCAGGATCAGGCCAAAGGCATCGAGCTCACCCTGAGCTACCCGCGGTCTGCCCTGTACCCACTGGGTACGCAGCCGTACATCGATCCGTCCGCGCAGGCTCGACGGCAACTGGCTGCGTGCTGCATGAGGAAGGCCGTTAATATCCAGACCCACTGCCTCGATGTTGATCCGACCGCCCCAGTCGTCACCTTCCAGCGGATTCCCTTCGATGTCCGCATCGAATGAGCAATGGATGCAGAGTTCCGCCGGAAAATCGGCATTGAACGTCAGGCGATGGCGATTACCTGAATTGACCAGCGAGAGATCGACACCGAGCAGATGTGTCGAGGTCGTTTCGGGCGCGCGATGATCAACAAAGTGCAACTGACCATCTTCGATTCTCAGCTCCCGCTGCGCAAACAGCCAGGCCGCCAGCCTTCCGTCGCTGACTTGTGGCCCGGTGGCCGTCGGCTTGAAGCCACTGATTCGGTAACGCTTGTCCTGGCGTCGTTCGAGTGAAATGCTGGGACGGACAACGACCAGGCGATGAATACCAACCCGGCCCTGAAGCAGCGGCAACAGCGACATGGTGACACGCACCTGCTCCAGCGCAACCGATGGTTGCGACGGATCCGCTGCGATGATCTGGACGTTATAGGCCGCAACACCCGGAAACGCGCCGTCCCAGTGCGGTTCGATATGCTCGATAGCAATTTGCTGGCCGGAGAGTTTGCTCAGCGTCTGTTCGATACGAGCCTTGTCGGCCATCAATGTCGGCAACCACAGTCGGCCTGCGACATAGATCACTGCGCCCAGAAGCAACAGCGCGACGCCGACGTAGGTCGTCCATCGTGTCGCATGCCCCGCGGCGCGAATTATTTTCTTTCTCATCTACACCCTGACGCGTGTCGAGACAAAAAACCGGTATGTCGACATTGATAATTCAAACCAGCACCACATCGTATTGTTCCGGGTGATAAAGCGGCTCCACCTGCAGGTTGATCGGCTTGCCGATAAATTCCTGCAACTTCTCCAATCCCTCGGCCTCTTCATCGAGCAGGATATCGATTACCGACTGGGCGCCCAACACCAGATACTGATCGCCGCCAAACTGGCGGGCTTCGCGCAGAATCTCACGAAAGATTTCATAACACACAGTCCGCGCGGTTTTCAGCATGCCGCGGCCTTCGCATACCGGGCAGGGTTCGCACAGGACATGCTCAAGACTTTCACGTGTTCGCTTGCGTGTCAGCTCCACCAGGCCAAGCGGCGACATCTGGGTCAGATGCACCTTGCTGCGATCACGACCAATGGCCTTTTCCAGTGCGCGCATGACCATGCGCTTGTGCTCCTCGTCCGTCATGTCGATAAAATCGAGAATGATAATACCGCCGAGATTACGCAGACGCAGCTGACGTGCGATTGCCTGTGCCGCTTCCAGGTTGGTTTTCAGCAATGTCTCTTCCAGGTTCTTGTGCCCGACGAACGCACCGGTATTCACATCCACTGTGGTCATGGCCTCGGTCTGATCGATAATCAGATAGCCGCCCGACTTGAGTGGCACCTTGCGCTCAAGCGCCTTCTGAATCTCGTCTTCAACCGAATACAAATCGAATATCGGGCGTTCACCCGGATAGTACTCAATACGTGTTTCCAGCTCCGGTATAAAATCAACGACAAACTCCCTGGCCTTCTGATAGGTTTCGCGCGAATCGATGCGTATTTTTTCAGTCTCGCTGCTGACGATGTCACGCATGGCACGCATGGCAAGTGGCAGGTCTTCGTGCACGAGCGAGGCGGGTGGCAAACCGCCGACACTGGCTTGCACCAGTTTCCAGGTCTTGCGCAAATAGCGAATATCGACTTTCAGTTCGTCTTCCGACGCGTTCTCCGCCATGGTGCGCAGGATAAAACCACCAGGCTCATCATCGTCGACCGCGGTCTTTACGATCTCCCGTAGTCTCTCCCGCGTTTCATCGTCCTCAATCTTTTGCGACACGCCGATATGCTTCGACGATGGCAGGTAGACGAGATGTCGCGCAGGCAGAGTTATGTGCATGGTCAATCTGGCGCCCTTGGTACCGAGCGGATCCTTTGATACCTGAACCAGCACCTCCTGACCCTCATGCAAAAGTTCGTTGATGGGTGGCGGCTCGTAGTGACCGTTTCTCTCGGCGTCTGCAACATAGACATCGGCGGCGTGAAGAAAAGCAGTTCGATCCAGCCCGATTTCAATAAATGCTGCCTGCATTCCCGGCAGAATCCGTACGACCTTGCCTTTGTAGATGTTACCGACAATACCGCGACTGGACGTCCGCTCGACGTGGACCTCCTGCAGAACGCCATTCTCGACAATCGCGATTCGCGTCTCCTGCGGCGTAACGTTTATCAGAATTTCTTCACTCACAACTGCATCCCCAGATTTTTGAGCATGTGCGCCACCTCGAATAGCGGTAGGCCCACAATGCCGGAATAACTTCCTTCAATTCGTTCGATAAATGTCGCCGCCCTGCCCTGCACCGCGTAGGCGCCGGCCTTGTCAGCGGGCTCGCCGGTATCCCAATAGGCGGCAATCTCATCCGGCGACAGGTGCGCAAACGTTACCCGACTGCGACTAATCACTTGCTGCTCCCGGCCATCATCTACCAGCGCGACGCCGGTCAGTACTTCATGGCTGCGACCGGCCAGGCGCGTCAACATGGCAATACCATGTTCGCGGTCGTCCGGCTTACCGAGTATCTCGCCATCGAATACGATACAGGTATCGGCACCCAGTACCGGCGCACCATTCAGACCCCGCTCGCGCGCCATGCGCAAACCGACGCGCGCCTTCTCCAGTGCCAGCCGTAACACGAACGCATCGGCGGACTCATTGTGCCCCGGTGTTTCGTCAACATCCGGTTCGACGGTCTGGAACGAGACACCGATTTGGCGCAGCAATTCCTGTCGGCGCGGCGAGGCGGAGGCCAGGATGACGACCGGTGTGTTGCGATTGCTATCGCTTCTGTCTGTCACGGCAATAATTCGGCTGGTCGCGGGCAGGCATCGGATCGGTACACTCCTGCTATCTAGTATAAACCGCCGGGGGTACCGATTCTTCTGAGATCTTGCTCCAGCGAGACCACCGGCCTAGCCAGCCCGATGATACGGCTGATTCTCGAGAATGCTCCAGGCGCGATAGAGCTGCTCGGCGAGCACGATCCGCGCCACCGGATGCGCCAGGGTCAGGTCCGACAGCGACCAGAGCGCATCGGCGCGGTCCAGACACTCGGGAGAAAGGCCCTCGGGACCGCCAATCAGCAGGGCGACATCCCGGCCGCCGGAAAACCAGTTGTTCATCTGGCCCGCCAGGGCCTCGGTATCTATCGCTTTGCCGGTTCGCTCCAGCGCGATGACATGGCAATCACGCGGGACCGCTGCCAGCAGGCGTTCACCCTCGTCGCGCAGAATGCGATCAATATCACTGCCCTTGGTGCGCTTGCCTGCAGGAATTTCTTTCAGCTGAAATCGACAATGGGGTGGCATGCGCCGCGCATAGTGTGAACAGGCGTGGTCGACCCACTCCGGTAATCTCGTGCCAACAGAAAGCAGGTGAATATGCACCAGTCCGCCTGGCTTTAGGTGCGGGACTTGGCGCTACTGCTGGCCTTGTCGGCGGTTGCGCCATGCTCCCACAACTTCTCAAGCTGATAGAGATCGCGCGTTGCCGGTTGCATGACGTGGAGAATTACGTCACCGAAATCGACCAGCACCCACTCGGCAAGGTCCTCTCCCTCGCGACCAATGGCCTTGCAGCCGGCATCGCGCAGGTTGCGGGCGACATTATCCGCCACCGATTTCACGTGGCGACTTGAGGTACCGCTGGCGATAACCATGTAATCGGTAACGTCGGTAATCTTGCGGACATCAATGGTGCGAATATCAAGCGCCTTGGCGTCTTCGAGTGCGGTAACAATTCGCTGCTGAATTTCTTCGGGTGTCATAAATTAAACCTGTCTGATTATCTATATATGCGGTACTGCTGGATGTAATCCAATACGGGTAACGGCAGCATCTCACCTACCGGCTGATCTGCCGCCAGCGCCGCACGAATTCCGGTTGCGGATATCGCCTGCGGCGTTACTGAAATAAAACAGATTCGCCCGGCAGGCTCACTGGATAGATCTGACTCCGCAGATACCGCGCGTTCCGATACCCATTCTCTGGACGTTTCCGGTACCCAGCCCGGACGTTGCATGACAACGATGTGGGCCAGGTCCGGTAATTGCTGCCACTGATGCCAGGTCTCGATACCGTCAAACGCGTCGGCACCGACCAGTAGCACAAGCGCTGTCTGCGGATACTGTGATCGATAGGATCGAAGGGTGTCCACCGTGTAGGAGATACCACCACGCTGCAATTCCCGATCGTCCGCCTGCAAGTCCGAAAATTCGGTCAACGCCAGTTCCAGCATGGTCATGCGCTGGGCTGGCGTTGCCACCGGTGACGGCCGATGCGGCGGGTTCGCCGCCGGTACCAGATAAAGTGCGTCAAGATTGAGTGCGCGCCGGACTTCGCTGGCGGGTCGCAAATGACCATAGTGAATCGGATCGAATGTACCGCCGAAAATACCGATCATCTGAACTGGAACAGGGAATCGTGCAACAGAATCGCAGGCGCCGACACTAGCTGCGTATGTGGCCGTCGCCCAGCACGACAAACTTCTGCGAGGTCAGGCCTTCCAGCCCAACCGGTCCACGAACATGAATCTTGTCTGTACTGATTCCGATTTCCGCGCCGAGACCATATTCATAGCCATCGGCAAAACGCGTCGACGTATTCACCATTACCGAACTGGAATCGACTTCGCGCAGAAAACGGCGCGCATGCGACCAATCCTCGGTAATGATTGAATCAGTATGCCCCGAACCGTGACGGCGAATATGATCCATTGCCTGATCGATTCCGGAAACGACTCGAACCGAAAGTATCGGGGCCAGGTATTCGGTATCCCAGTCCTCGTCCGTGGCCGCTACAATGCCCGGCAGGATCTTTCGGCTTGCCTCACACCCTCGCAGCTCCACACCCTTCTCGTCGTACATCTGTTTCAGGCGCGGCAACACCTGGTCGGCAACACTGCCCGCGACCAGCAGCGTCTCCATGGTGTTGCAGGTACCGTAGCGCTGGGTCTTGGAGTTGAATGCGACCATTATGCCTTTATCGATATCCGCCTGATCATCGATATAGACATGACAGATGCCATGCAAATGCTTGATCACCGGCACCGTCGCCTCGGCACTGACCCGCTCGATCAGGCCCTTGCCGCCACGAGGCACAATGACATCGACGTAGCGATTCATCCGGATCAATTCGCCCACCGCAGCGCGGTCAGTAATTTCGATCACCTGCACCACTTCTTTCGGCAATCCTGCCTCCGCCAGCCCCCGGTGAATACAGGCCGCAATGGCCTGATTGGAATGAATCGCCTCGGAACCACCGCGCAGGATGGTCGCATTGCCCGACTTCAGGCAAAGACCGGCCGCATCCGCAGTCACATTCGGACGGGATTCGTAAATGATGCCGATCACACCGAGGGGTACGCGCATCTTGCCAACCTGGATACCGGAAGGCCGATACGCCAGGTCGGTAATTTCCCCGACCGGGTCCGGCAGTGTTGCGATCTGGCGCAGGCCCTCGGCCATGGCGCAAATTCGATCACCGTTCAGCTCCAGCCGATCAAGCAGCGCAGCGTCGAGACCACCTTTGCGCCCGGCCTCGAGATCCTTGGCGTTTTCCTCAACTAGCGTTGCCCGGGCTGCATCAATCGCATCGGCAATGGCCAGCAGCGCGGCATTCTTGCTACCGGTATCCGCACGACCAATGGCCATCGACGCCTCACGGGCACGCTCACCCAGCGCCTGCATGTAGGCGTGGATGTCGTTGGTACTAATTTTGTTCGCGGCAGTGCTCATTGTCAGTATCAGTCTAGCAAAATAAACCGGGTTAATTTCAGGAAAAATGATATATAGCGAGAGTTTACACGCTGTAAGCGGCTATTGTGAGTCCATTTGTGGCGCACAGTCGTCTGCGCCAACAGCAACCCTAGCGAGCGGCGTTCAGGCGAACACCTGAGAGCGCCAGTCCCAACGCCTGCAGTGCCAACCAGGCATCCCCGGCCTCGCGCCCCTTTATTACCTTGTCGGCGCGATGGGCACCCTGCAGCAGCGCAAACCAGCGCCCACGTGGGTGACGGCGTAGTGCATTACGTACCAGTGATTGACGGGTAGACCAGACGCGAAAATCACGAAACAGTTGGGACTCGGGCATGCCCTGCGCCAGCTCGGCCGACATCTGTGCCAGTGCCCGGATCTCGCGCACCAGCGCCCACAGAATGAGCACCGGCGCCACGCCCTCGGCGCGAAGACCTGCCAATGCCCTTACCGTACCCGGGCCATCTCCCTGCAGGCAGGTGTCGACCATGCGAAAGACGTCGAACCGGGCGCCGTCCCCGAGCTTGTCCTCGACATCGGCCACCGTTACCACACCGTCGGCGAACAGCAACGAGAGCTTCTCGATCTCCTGCGCCAGTGCCAGCAGGTTTCCCTCATATCGATAGGCCAGCAATTCGGCCACTCCCGGCTCGGCATTGAGCAGGTGCTGCTTCATCCGCTGATTGATCCAGTCGGGCAGTTCGCGCGGCGACAACGGATAGACAGCGACGACCGCACCGGCCGCGTCCAGCGCCTTCACCCACTTAGCGGCCTGCGCCTTTTTATCCAGCCGACCAGACCAGACCAGAATGAGAGTGTCACTGTCCGGTTCGCTAGCGAGCCGGGTCAGTACCTCGCTGCCAGCCGTTCCCGGCTTGCCGGTAGGGAGGCGTATCTCCAGCAAGCGCTTCTCGGCAAACAAGGACATAGACTGGGAAGCACCGCTAAGCGCTTGCCAGTCGAAACTTCGGTCGACAGTGAATACCTCGCGCTCACCAAAACCCTGCGTGCGCGCCGCGTCGCGAACCGCTTGGCAGGCCTCCATGGTTAACAGCGGATCATCACCATGAACCAGGTAAACCGGAGACAGTGATCCACTCAGCCGGTCAACCAGTTGTTCCGCCCGAACCTGCATCAGCCCGCCCGGTCTCGCATTTGACTGGCGACACGACGCAATAACTGCCGCGCGGCATCGGCCTGCATTTCATCATAGATACGCTGCTCTTCCGCCTGCTTGGCCAGGATGTTTTCAGTGCCTACTGTAAACTCGCGCTGCAAGCGGAACCGTTGCGAGGCGATCAATTGTTTGCCCGCCGCATCGGACACGCTGAATGCTGCGTCAAATTGCAACAGATACTCGCTGGCTTTACCGGTCGAACTCAGCGAAAGCACTCTGCGCGACCGGGATACACCGGATACCGCCAGTACTGGTGCATTGTTGTCCAACAGCTGCACGCGGTAGACCTGTGCCAGTTCATCGCGCAGGGTGCGCTCGAAAACAGTACTTTGGGAGACATCCAGCTTTAACTGCAATTGCGCCAGCGCAGGTGGCCACTCACGGTCGATTGTCGTACCCCGCAGCTGAAAGCCGCAGCTGGCAATAGCTAGCGAAAACAACAACAGTGCAACGTGGGCCGCACGAATTGATTTCCACGATATATCCATACTAGTTGGCAACAATATTCACCAGTTTCCCCGGGACCACAATTACCTTGCGTACGGTCTTGCCGGATACGTGTTGTTCGACCTTGTCGCTGGCGCGGGCAAGCTGCTCGACGGTCTCCCTGTCCGCGGTGACAGGAACAACAATGCGATCACGTAGCTTGCCGTTTACCTGCACCACTATCTCGACATCATCCTGCCTGAGTGCAGCCTCATCGACCGAGGGCCACGCCGCATCGATCACCGCCTCGCCATGGCCCAGTGCGCGCCACAGCGCATGCGCTATGTGCGGCACGATAGGAGACAGCATCAGTACTGCGGCTTCCAGCGCCTCCTGGATCACCGCGCGCTCGTCAGCAGAACCACCCTTCAGTCGGCCAATGGCATTGATCAGCTCCATGGTCGCAGCGATGGCGGTATTGAAGGTCTGGCGTCGGTCGATATCGTCGCTGATCTTGGCAATGGTCTGGTGTACCTGGCGCCGTAATTCCTGTGCGTTGCCGGACAAAGCTGCTACGTCCACCTCGACCGCCTCGCCCCGCTGCACATGATCGTGCACCAGCTTCCACAGGCGCTTGAGAAAACGGTGGGCACCGGCCACCGCGTCATCTGACCATTCCAGTGACTGCTCCGGGGGTGCGGCAAACATAGTAAAGAGCCGCGCCGTATCAGCACCGTATTGATCAATCAACGCCTGTGGATCAACCGTGTTGCCCTTCGACTTGGACATCTTGCTGCCGTCTTTTAACACCATGCCTTGGGTCAAAAGGGCACTAAACGGTTCGTCGTTCCTGATCAAACCAATGTCGCGCATCAGCTTGTTGTAAAAACGGGCATAGAGCAGATGCAAAATGGCGTGCTCGATACCACCGACATACTGATCTACCGGTAGCCAGTAGTTGGCACGTTCATCCAGCATGGCTTCGTTGTTATCGGTACAAGTGTAACGCGCGAAGTACCAGCTTGATTCCATAAAGGTATCAAAGGTGTCGGTCTCGCGTTCGGCCTTGCCACCACAGATTGGACAGGACGTTTCATAGAACGCCGGCATCTTTTTGATTGGCGAGCCGGTACCTTCAACGATAACGTCTTCGGGCAGCACAACCGGCAGATCGGCATCCGGTACCGGTACCGCACCGCACTTGTCACAATTAATAATAGGAATGGGCGCGCCCCAGTAGCGTTGGCGCGATACGCCCCAGTCGCGCAAGCGGAAATTCACCTGGCGCCTGCCCTTGGCTTCGGACTCCAGATGGGTCGCAATCGCGTCAAAGGCATCGGCTGAGCTCATGCCGTCAAACCGGGATGAATTTCGCAGTACGCCCTTCTCGGTATAGGCGCCCTCCGAAAGATCGGGTTCGCTGCCATCCGCCGGGTAGACCACCGGTTTGATGGCGATACCGTATTTGTGAGCAAACTCCCAGTCGCGCTGATCATGTGCCGGCACCGCCATCACCGCGCCTTCGCCATAGGCCATTAATACGAAATTGGCGATATAGATCGGTACTTCGTCGCCGGTAACAGGGTGAATGGCCTTGAGCCCGGTATCCATACCGAGCTTCTCGGTGGTTTCAATACTGGCTTCGGACACATCCATGGTCTCGCAACGGGCGATAAACAGGGTGATATCTTCGCTCGATTGCGCGGCCTCCTGCGCCAGCGGGTGTTCGGCCGCGACTGCAACATAGGTCACGCCCATCAGCGTATCGGGACGGGTGGTGAAAACCTTTAACGGTTTGTCATGGCCCTTGACGCCGAAGTGCACCTCGACCCCTTCCGAGCGACCAATCCAGTTGCGCTGCATGGCCACGACACGCTCGGGCCACTGCTCCAGCTTGTCCAGGTCATCCAGCAGCTCCTGCGCGTAGTCGGTGATCTTCATGAACCACTGGGGGATTTCCTTGCGGATCACCGGTGTGTCGCAGCGCCAGCAACAGCCTTCGATTACCTGCTCATTGGCAAGTACCGTCTGATCGTGCGGGCACCAGTTTACCGGCGCCGTTTTTTTATAAACCAGTCCCTTTTCGAACAGGCGGGTGAACAGCCATTGCTCCCAGCGGTAGTAGTCCGGAGTGCAGGTCGCCAGCTCGCGTCCCCAGTCGTAGGCAAAACCGAGACGCTGTAACTGCGCACGCATGTAATCAATGTTTTCGTAGGTCCACTTTGCCGGCGGCACCTGGTGCTTGATCGCGGCATTCTCGGCGGGCATACCAAACGCATCCCAGCCCATGGGCTGCAATACGTTCTTGCCGCGCATGCGCTGGTAGCGGCTGATCACATCACCGATGGTGTAGTTACGAACGTGGCCCATGTGCAGCCGGCCGGAGGGGTAAGGGAACATGGACAGGCAGTAGAACTTCTCTTTCGAGGCATCTTCTACCACGGCAAAGCTGCCGTTCTGGTCCCAGTATTGCTGGGCTTCCTGTTCTACTTTATCGGGATGGTATTGCTCTTCCATACGCTGACTTCTACTTGTTTTTCCGCGCGACAACGAGGAGTCGAAGCATACCGAATTCGTGCTATGGCGTCTTGCCCTGGCGCCGACTGGCGCTGTGATACCGGTACCATTCGGCGACAACCAGCCCGCTGAACAGCAAAAGCAGGACCGGCCAGTTCCCCAGGCGAACGTACGGCGTGGCCCCGGTCATCGGCTGCACCGAGGCCTGTACCACCGACTGTTTGAACTGCGGCGAAACCGCCAGCAGTTTGCCGCGATGGTCAATAACCGCAGACAAGCCGGCGTTGTCGGCACGCAGAATCGGCCGGCCGGTTTCAATTGCACGCATTCGGGTCATTTGCAGCAACTGGTGCGGGCCCAGGGAGTCACCAAACCAGGCGTTCTCGCTGACATTCGCGAGCAAGGTTGCCTGCGGTAAGGACTCGATCATCTCCTGGGCGAAGGCGACCTCGTAACAGACGGAAACCCCGATGGTTTGGCCCGCCAGCAATAGCGGATTCGCCCGCTCCGGCCCGGCACTGAAATCGGACATCGGGATATTCATTGCATCCAGCAACCAGGCAAATACCGGGCGTAACGGCGGGTATTCACCGAACGGCACCAGGTGGCGCTTGTGGTAGACATCGCGGTGACTGCCAAAACTGGCAACAGCGTTGTAGTAATGCGTGCGGCCGTCAACTTGCTTGCGGTCAAGCACGCCAAACAGAAAATCCGTTTTGGTTTCCCAGGCCATGCGCTCAAGCTTTTGCTTGAACCTGGTGTCGAGCTGATCGCGAAACAGCGGCAACGCCCCTTCGGGCCAGACCACCAGATCCGCATCAGGAACGCCGCGACTCAGGTCCAAATAGAGCGCCAGAATGGAATCGCGGTAACGCGGGTCCCACTTTATCTCTAGCGGCACGTTCCCCTGCACCAGCGCCACCCGAACCGGCTTGCCCGCAGGCTCAACCCAATTGACCAGTCCGGCAATCAAGCCCAGTAACCAGATCGACGCCAGCGCAGCACCGCAGCGCCAGCCTTTACGCCAGCCGCGACGAAACCAGAGAACCAGCAGGCCCGATGAAACGGCAGTAATCAGAGTGACAAAGTAAACACCGAACCACGAAGCAAAGCCGGCCAGCGGCACCAGTGACTGGCTATCACCAAGATTGAGCCAGGAGAAACCGGTGAATAGCCAACCACGGAGCCACTCGAACGTGGTCCAGAGTATCGGCATTACTAGAAGCAACCGCACTGGCGTAGTCAGTTGTCGATAGCGTGACTGTGCGGCACCAAGCGCCGCGAGGTAAAGGGCCAGCACCGCGGCGAACAGGATCGTGGCAAATGCTGCCAGCGGTGACACCATGTTGCCAAAGTTGTGCATGCTGACGAACACCCAGGACACGCCGGTGGCAAACAGGGCAAAGCCAAAAACAAACCCGAGCCAGGCGGCACGGCGAGGCGAGGCATCGAGCCACAAGCCGAACAACAGAGCGGTGGCGATGATGGAAAGCGGGAACAGGTTCAGCGGCGCAAACGCCAGCGTCATGCTGGCACCGCTGATGAGGGCGAGTAATTCCTCCCGATGCCTGGGTTGCATTAACCGGTCACGGCTTCGGATTTTTTTCGACGACGCACTTCGAGCAAATGCACGCGGCGACTGTCGGCGCGCAACACCTTGATCTGCATGTCATCCAGATCCAGTGTTTCACCACGCTTGGGTACATGCTCAAGCCTGGTCAGTACCAGCCCGCCGACGGTATCAACATCGTCGAGGGCATAGTTGGTGTGGAAATAGTCATTAAACTCGTCGAGCTCCAGTAGCGCCTTTACCACGTATCGGCCGTCACCACGCGGCAGGATCATGGCGTCTTCCGCCTCGATATCATGCTCGTCCTCGATCTCGCCGACGATCTGTTCCAGCACATCTTCAATAGTCACAAGCCCTGAGACGCCACCGTATTCATCAACCACAATCGCCATGTGGTTGCGATTGGAACGAAAGTCGCGCAACAACACATCCAGCCGCTTGCTCTCGGGAACAAATACTGCGGGGCGCAGTATATCGTCCAGGTCCTCGATGCTTTCACGGCTCTGGGCATGAAAATAACGCAACAGGTCTTTCGCCAACAGAATACCGACCACCTTGTCCTTGTCACCGTCTACCATCGGGTAGCGCGAATGCGCCTCCTCAATGACCAGTGGCAGGAACTCCTCCAGTGACTGGTTCTTGTCGACAACATGCATTTGCCCACGCGGAATCATGATGTCACGCACCTGCATTTCCGATACCTGCAGGACACCCTCGATCATGTCGAGCGAATCCCGATCAAGCAGTTCGCGTTTTTGCGCATCACGGAGTACCGCGATCAGCTCGTTGCGACTCGTGGGTTCGCGCAGCAACGCCTGACTCAGGCGATCAAGCAGGGAAGTGGATGACGCATCGGCGTCATCGCGACTACTGGGGGGCTCGTCGTTTTTGCTCATAAATAACAGTTTAGTTGATTAAGTAATTTGATTCAGGCGACAGCATAGGGCGCCGGAAAACCGAGGCCGGTCAAAATGCCGGTTTCGAGCTGCTCCATCTCGGCCGCCTGTTTATCGGTTTCGTGATCGTAGCCCTGCAGGTGCAGTACGCCGTGCACCACCATGTGCGCCCAATGCGACATCAGGGTTTTATCCTGCTCCCTCGCCTCTCGCTCGACGACCGGGGCACAGACAACAATGTCACCCAGAATATCAGTTTCTACGCCCGGCGGATTCTCGAACGGGAAAGACAACACATTGGTTGCGCCAGGTTTGTGCCGGTACTGCTGATTCAGTTCGGTCATCTCGACTTCGTCGACGACCCTAATGGTAACACTGACATTCGCGTCACCGAGCGCGGCCGTAACCCAGCTGGCAATGGTCGCGTCATCGGGAACGCCATCGTATTCGGACACATCCTGAACCGTCAGTTCCACGACTACTTTTTACCGCCTTCCGGTTCCCCGCGGCTGGCGTCGTAAGCCTCGACAATTTTCTGTACCAGCGGGTGACGCACAACATCACGATTGGTGAAATGGGTAAAACTGATGCCTTTGACGCCATCCAGAACCTCGACTGCATCGCGCAGCCCGGAGCGCTGGTGCTTGGGCAGGTCTACCTGGGTGACATCGCCGGTAATCACGGCCGTGGTGCCGAATCCGATTCGGGTCAGGAACATTTTCATCTGTTCGGGCGTAGTGTTTTGCGCCTCGTCAAGAATGATAAACGACTCGTTCAGGGTACGGCCACGCATATAGGCCAGCGGTGCCAGCTCGATTACCTGCTTGTCCAGCAGGCGGTTTACCTTCTCGAAACCAAACATGTCGTGCAGGGCATCGTAAAGCGGCCGTAAATAGGGGTCGACCTTCTGTTCCAGGTCACCTGGCAAGAATCCGAGCCGTTCTCCCGCCTCGACCGCCGGTCGCACCAGCAGGATGCGCTGCACGCGCGCCTGTTGCAGTGCCTCGACTGCGCAGGCCACCGCCAGGTAGGTCTTGCCGGTGCCGGCCGGGCCGACACCAAAATTGATGTCGTGCGTCTGGATGTTGCGTACATAGTCGGCCTGGTGTGCGCTGCGGGTTTTGACCTTGTGCTTTGGCGTTGGCACCAGCATCTGTTCCACGTTCTTCTCACCCTGAATGTCCAGCGCCATCTGCTGCAAGGCAATATGGACGCCAGCCGGCGTTAGCAGCTCACCGCTGCCGGTATGGCGATAGAGGTCTTTCAGAAAGCGCTCGGTGGAATCTGCCAGCTCCGGCGCACCGGTCACGCAGAAATCATTGCCGCGATTACTGATGGCGACGCCGAGGGACTCCTCAATTTGCCGGATATGCTCGTCATGCAGGCCGCACAAACTCGCCAGGCGACT
>Ga0111141_101_pt1 | contig 97626 bp, 87 predicted proteins | sample DeeMarSeWOR28_12_FD_80396 | JGI IMG/M metagenome (GOLD analysis project Ga0111141, IMG submission 80396) | Acidithiobacillales bacterium SG8_45 | reverse complement strand
TCGAATGTAGCCATTCAGGCTATGTCCACTTCGGGTCAGTAGCGGTCGTTCAGACCGATTTTGGCCCAATGGCAGCTTTTGGGGTGCATGGCAGACATTCGCCCTGGCTGATTGGCAGCTCTTCTCAATACAGGACATTCAGAGGCGCTGAGAAGGCTTGAATTGAACGGCAGCTAACGGCCATATCCTGACCGTCGATTATGTCTTGCGAACATCGCCTCTCCGCAGTCAGGTTGCAAAGCCATAATGTGCTCAATGCCAGGCCATCAGCCTCCCGATCGGATTCGCTGAGTTGACCAGCTTTATAATCGCTGGATCTGTACGGTCATATGACCCCCTGATTCAACGGCTTAGATCACCCATAAAGTACTTAAACTGAGTGAATTGAGCTTTCCGATTATGCCCTGATATAGCCTCAGCTATCTTGACCAGAATACAGTTCGCGGTCGGGCGAAATCAGGTTGGCCTGGCTGTTCCATTCAATGCTTCATTTCAGCTCGGCAATAACGAAACCCCAGACGAGAATCATCCCTGCAGGAACAACGATTGGCTATTTTCAACAAAAAAGGCCGGGAACCCAATGGTCCCCGGCCCTTTTTTTATACTTTGGCGTTACTGCAAGAAACCGTTAACCCAATCCAGGTCAAATTCCTTGTCGATGCGATACCCACCACCGGTACCGGCACAATTGCCATTTATTCCGAAGGATGTGACGGCCACGACCATATTGGTTCCGGTCAGGAACTGCGGGCCACCCGAATCGCCGAAACAGGTGCCGCCGGAATCCGAGGCGTCACCACCGACGCCCGAGCCTGATACGGCAACGGAGGTTCCCTTGGGCACACCAAATACACCCTGGGTATTGAGGATATCCAACAGGGCAGTTAACCGAACTCGGTTGGCCTGAACAAACACGGGATTAATTACCTGAAGGCCATACCCCACGGCCGTGAGTGCTCCTTGCTTCTGGGGGCCTCGAATACCGTCCACAACGCCCGCTTCGGGGAGAGTTGCATATTCGTCCATGAAAATGGGTTCATCCAAAATGACGACTCCTAAGTCAAACAAAAGGAACGCGTTAGGGTTATAAAATGGGTGCGTATAAGGCGTACCGTCACCATCGCCTTCGAAAGGATAGCCAGCCTCGGTGCCAAAATCCGGGGTTGCCTCAATGTCCTCATCAAACCAGATGGTTGCACGGGCAGCGGGTGCCTCAGTGCAGTGCCCGGCGGTCAGGAATACCGTCGGTGACAACAAAGCACCGCTGCACCGCCACAATGGATTACCATCTGCGTCATCGGCTACCATGATTCCTACATAAGGGTGGGCGCCATTATCGGGTGCCCCATTTGTAACGGCGGCCGCCGGGAATGAGCTGAGCAGCGCAAGTACCGCAATGCCGATCGAATACGTAATCTTCTTTTGCATTATTCTATTCCCCACTTCCATTGTTATTAAAGGATACGTGAACTATTGAGGACTCGAATGAAAAGATTCAATATCTCACTGCGCCATTCACTCTTGTCCAGCGTCTGGAAAATAGCTCAATATCAGAACAATAGCGACAGATTTCAAAAAGAATCTCATTTCATTAGAACCTTATTAATTAACTTAACGCGCGTGCATTGGACGTCGGTGCTTGAGAAAGATGACCCGGTTTTAGTTGGGAGAAAATAGCCATTCGAACGCTGGTGGTGAATGTCGCTTTCGGGTCAGTAGCAGTCGTTGAGACCCATTCTAGCTGAATGGCAGCTTTCAAGAGCGGTCATAGAAAACCCCGCCGAAGCGGGGTTCTCAATCCTTGCACAACGTGAGGGCATCAGAAGAATAAGTGTGTCCGGCCTATAGCCTGTTTCTCAATCAGCGATGTGTCCTACCGTACCAGCCATCTGACTAACGGCCTCACTTAATTCCGTCAACTGCTCTTTCAATTCGCGGATCTCCGCAACCTGTCCATCAAGTTGCTCGTGCTGCTTCTGCAGTTCATTCAGCAACAGTGACGATAGCAGGCGATATTTGACAGTCTCTGGCTGCCCGTTACCATTGAATACCACAAGATCAGGGAACACTTCGGCCACTTCCTCTGCAATTAGACCATATTCAAGCGGCTTCTCACCGTTAGCCCGAGTGTCCTTGTAGCGGAATGTCACTGGCTTGAGCTCAAGCAGCCGACCGCTTGCCTCGCCCATGTCATTGATGTCTTCCTTGTATCGAATCGAAGAACTGACCGTGCCGAGCTGGCCGTTACTGTCAATGATGACGGTAACGGCGTCATTGATACCCGTTGTTACACCCTCGATTCCATGAACAAATACCCTGTTGTGATTGGCGTTTCCGATACGGATTGTATTGCTCTCGCCGGCGACGCCTCGATTGCCGATTGCTATGTTGCGGTCACCCGTCGTGAGGTCGGCGCCCGCCAGGTAGCCGATGGCAATGTTGGAGCTGCCGGTCGTGTTCGCCGTGAGCGACTCATTACCAACTGCGGTATTGGAGTTGCCCGTGGTATTGAGCAGCAAAGCAGATTGACCATTAGCAGTATTTAAGTTGCCCTCTGTATTTGAGGTAAGCGCCCATGCACCGGAGGCAGTGTTATTCAGGCCGACTGTATTCGCAGTGAGTGCGGCTACGCCAATAGCGACGTTGTCGATTCCGGTGCTGTTGTCGTGGAGGGCAGAATCTCCAGTCGCCGTGTTATTCCAGCCGGTAGTATTGCTTGAGAGCGCGCCGGTTCCGGTAGCGGTGTTTGAATTGCCGGTCGTGTTCGTCTGGAGTGCACCCATCCCGGTAGCAGTGTTCAAGATGCCTGTTGTGTTGTGCCATAGTGCGTTCACACCGACGGCGGTATTGAATCTTCCTTCGATGTTGTCTCCCAGCGCATCTACTCCTATTGCAGTATTCAATCGACCGATGGTGTTGAACTGGAGCGCGCCCGTTCCTATCCCGGTGTTGGCCACTCCGGCGCCCGCGATATTATTGACCAATGCTAACTCGCCATACCGAGTACTGACATCAGCATCGCTACCGTTCCCACAGGTTACGGAACCGTCCTCGGCAATCGCGGCAATGAAGCTGCCCACCGCGCATGTACCACTTACCCGAGTCTGTACCAAGGCAGGATCGATTACCGCGTCCTGACCTTGTGGACCTTGTGGACCTTGTGGACCTGGTGGGCCCTGCGGGCCTTCTGGCCCCGCAGGACCGGGTACCGGACCAGTGCTCTCCAGCACCTGCACGGCCTGCACCAACGCATCAAAATTTTCGTTTACCTCTGACGCCAACGCCGGAGATCCCGACTGAAACGTATTGGGCACTTGTGTCTGACCAAATGCCGTACCGGCAACGAGTATTGCACCAGTCGCCATTGAGTATTTCAAAAGGTTCTTCTTCATTGCCAGTTCCTCTGGTCCCAATTTTCCTGGTCCCAATTAAGTTGTGTATCGGTTGGGGGCGGCGTACTTGTTGCGGTGGAACCGCTGCTGCCTCCGCCACATGCGGTCAGTGCGACTGTTGCGAAACAAATCAGAATGAGTGCGCGAACGGACACTTGCATCGTTATTCTCGGTAGCGACTGATGTCTTGAACGATGCACCGTACGCAGGAATAGGTATAAATACCTACGTTACCAGAACGTTAATGAGGCTTACGTCACACTATTTCTTGGATAAGTGAGAGGCCGGCAAGCATGTGACGAGGAAGTGTCGGTTGAGACGATAGTCAATTAACGCCTTTCAACGTCCGCTTCGTATAAGACGCGTTTGTATATTCGGCCTCTGGTTGGAGAAGCTGTCTCCGGCCCCCTCTATGTGTGCGCACTCCGGTTCCTCTAAGGGTCAGTGGGCTCGAAGGCCTCAAAGCGGTGCGGGTTTGACCGGAGCAGATATCTTGATCTGATACGAGGTTTTCGTTTGCAGAACGTTCTAAGCAGCCATCTCCAGTTGCAGCCGACGCTGATAGTCAGTTCCCTGGGTCACCATCGCCCAGGCCGTTCGTACATTCTTGTTGGCGAGTGCCACCGCCGCACGGGTCGGCCCCGCACGTTCGATCAGATCCTTAAGCCAACGATCCTTTAGTGATCGTGGTTCCTTCATTCGGTACACATCCGCGCGTGCGCCCTGGATCAGTATCGACTGCAGTCGGCGGTTGCCGACCTTGTTGCTGATGCCGACGATGTTGGTCTTGCCGCCCGAGCTGTACTGTCGTGGCGTCAGCCCCAGGTAGGCAGCGAACTCACGGCTCCTGGTGAAGGCCTTGCCCGAGCCCATCACGGCGTAGAGTGACAACGCACCGATCGGGCCGATACCCTCGATGGCCGTGAGGCGCTTGCAGACCGGGTGCTGCCTGACCAGCCCGTCGACCTCCCTGGTCATCGACTCGATGTCTTCCCGGAGCTCGAGTAGTCGCTGGTGCATGCGGTGCAGCGTCGGTCGGTACAAGTCCGGCAGCTCGTTGTCGCCGTCCTCGAGGATCTCGGGCAGTGCTGTCGGTCTTGTGCCCCTGCCGGAACGGCGCCACCGCCTTCGCCGGGATGATGCGGGCTTCGTGCCCTCACCGCACAGCGGCACGCGCCCAGTAGTGCGCGCTCGCACAGGACTCGAACGCTACGAGTGATGGCTTTTGCTTGCCCAGGAACTCCGCGAACTTGGTCCGCGTAAACGATCGGTTAAGCAGCTCTTTGCCGCGAGGGGAAACAACTAAGACCTGGATGGCGTCTTTTTTCAAGGTCGACGCCAATTGTTGTTGAATAGCGCATGTATGGACTCTTTTCCGGTTTTCGTCGACCTTCCAACCTAGGCAACTGGGTTGGAGGAGTCCATACATAGGGTCAGTAGCGGTCGTTCACACCGATTCTAGCCCAATGGCCGCTTTCGGGCTCATTGCGGACGTTCGCCCTGGCTGAAAGGCCGTTTTCGCCCAAGCGGGGCGTTAACACGCCCTGAAACTGCCGGAACTGAGCGGCTACTAACCGCCAGAAGCGATCGCTCTTTTGGGCACAAAAAACCCCGCACTAGGCGGGGTTCGGATTTTCGCAGCCAGGATTATGCTTGACTGCTGCTTCGGCCCAACTGGCTACCGAAGAGTGACCTTTGAATTCTTGACAATCGCTTCGTTAGCCTCTTTGTCCCAAATGGCTCTAAACACACCAGTCAGGCGTCTCGGAGCGCCTGTCACTGCATCATGCAGTGTACCTTGCGCCGAAAACCCATACGCATTGCTATTTGGAGCCGATGAGACGAAGAAGTCGTTGTCAGTCAATTTTACGGTAGCCATTCCTACTGCGAGCGGCAGCTCCCCCAAGAATTGGCCGCAATCAAACTCGACAAAATCCCAGACACTGGTCCTATACTCCCCCTTGGCGAATATCGCGATCCTCGACGGGTCCGCCTGGATGTCTACAAGCATAGCTGCGACTATGTCATTGTCTACGGCCCCACTACAGAATTCCACCGGATCAAATCCCAGGACCGCAATAACCCCTGCCTTCTGATCAACTATTACCCCAAAGTCCGGAGCTTCAAAGCGTTCGACTACACCGGATTGAGCCGGTGGTCCGGCGATAGCGACCGCCGAAATAAGCATTGTTACTGCGACGAGTGCTTTACCCGTTTCTAGACTGAATTTATTAGTTCTCATTTTCGACCCCTCGTTTCAAAATGTCTTACACTCAGCTGTTTGTATAGAAACGGCGTCGACGAATGTCATCTTGGAGACAGGGCGAAAGCATTCGATCGCATGCAGGCTACGAGACAGCACAGTCGACCCGCACTCTTCGGTGCGAGCTTGGTGACTGTCGACCTTCGATGGTTATAGCCCTACCGAGAAATAAGGACCGAGATGGAACCCCAGTGATAAAAGCTGTGTTCTACCCGGGATCAACCAATCGCCGTACCAACCACCCTACACGTAAAAGCTCGCGAGTGCGAATCGTTCGTATTCTTATGTCGAAGGGATCAATAGATTGATGTGTTAAGAACTTCCGCCCTGGGTCAGTAGCGGTCATTTAGACTAATCCTAGCCCAATGACCGCTTTAGGGTGGAAGGCCGGGCCCATTTCTGGGGCCGGCCTATTATTATTGGTAGCGGGGGCCTGATTTGCACTGATCCGACACTCGGGCGGAGGGTGCAGTTGAAGTAGCCTGGCCCCGAACGACGCGCAGCTATTGCCACGCAGTGGAACTTCCTATCCTTCTTTTCCTATTGCAGGCGGCGGGACAGTTCTCATTGCAATTCAACAGGCGAATAGGACTGGCGAGCACAGCCGCAGCGCCCGTAACGTTTTTGGAACTTGTTTCCGCCTATTACTTCGCACGTACGAACGCTGTTGGTCGGGCACGCCTGGCCTGTCGAAGCTCGCTGCGCCAGAAGATAGTCGCCTGAACCGGCAGCACACGCCGTCGTCAGAGCCATCATGGCGCCGATAATAGTCAAACGGATAATCGACAATCCAAGCCAGTCATTCATTCTCGAGTAAGCGGTCCTCATTGGTACGTTCCTCATCAAATCGCGACCCCGTCGCGCACGACGATCAACGTACGGCTGCTTTACTCGGCAAATCTCCACGCTTACCCTAAAGGTCTCTCAAATTTATCTCCGAGTTTTCTGAGAGGGTTAAAAAAGCAAGGACTTGGACGAGGCGCGAGGAACGGTGTCCGAAAACAACAACAATTCCTTGGTAGTCGGTGAGCTGCTCGTAGAGCCTGCGCTGAACAGGATCAGCGGTACGCGCGGGGCCGTAAACTTGCGTCCGCAGGTAATGGACCTGCTGGTCTTCCTGGCTTCAAATGACAGGCAGGTCGTCAGCATCGAGGAACTTCTCGACACGGTATGGTCGGGAAAGGTCGTTACCGATGGCACCCTGTACAACTCCGTGGGCGAGCTGCGTCAGGCTATTTCCAGACTGGACGATACCCGGCCTTATATCGAGACCATTCCCAAGAAAGGCTACCGCCTGGCCGTAGCGGTCACAGAATCACGCGAACCCTCGATCCTTGATGCAGCCGCTCGGACAGACAGTAGCGGGTTCGAGAGAAGCCTGGTCCTCCGCCCAATGTTCGTTGTTGCCCTGTTCGGCGCAATGTTCGTCGCCGTGGCTGTAGTCGCGTATCTGGTTTCGCCACGCGATATCAAGTCAGTCGCCGTCCTGCCCTTCGAGGATATCAGCTCTGGACGCGATCAGGCGTACCTTGCCAACGGTATCGCCGATGAACTGCGCCTCGAGCTGCAACGGCTGGAAGGCCTCCGGGTTGCCGGCCGCACGTCGTCGATCGCGTATGCGCAGGAAGACAGCAAGACGATCGGTAAGGCGCTGAATGTCGACGCGATTATCGAAGGGAGTATCCGCAAGGAGGGCGACAATGTGAGAATCACCGCCCAGCTCACCCATGCGACAGACGGCTTCGCTATCTGGTCGGAATCCTACAACCGCAAGCTCGAGAACATCTTCGAGATGCAGGAGCAGATCGCGACGTCGGTAGCCGGATCCCTGGGAGTCAGTCTGGGCGTCGGCGGCGTCAACGCCTTTCACGGAGCGGGTACGCAAAACATCAAGGCGTATGACGCCTATCTGCAGGCCAATAGTAAGGATTACTCTCAAGCGGGGGTTGACGAGGCGATACCGTTACTGGAGCGAGCGATCGAACTCGACCCGAATTATGCGGTGGCATGGTCGACGCTGGCAGTCAGAGTCCTTGCCACGACCTACGACGTTCCCGTGGACGAGACACCGCACGTATTGGCACGAGCCTTCGAGCTCGCTTCCCGCGGGCTGCAGCTCGACCCCGAATCAGCAGCGGCCCAGTCCGCCTGGGCGTTGGTACGGATGAACCAGCACGACTGGATCGGCTCAGGTCAAAGTCACGCGCGAGCAATAGAGTTGCTTGGCGACCGTCCAACTTTGGAGAAACATGCTTTCATGCTGATGCGCGCTGGCCGAATGGCTGACGCGTATCAGCAGTTCCAGAATGCCGTTGCCGTGGAGCCATTGGATGGGCGCCCCCATGGTCAAATCTGGCATCCGTACCTGGCGCAAGGCCGGATTGCCGAAGCAAAGGAGATTGTCAGCCAGCACATAGGAATGGAGAAAGTCTGGGACAATCTGATTGTTGCGTTCAATGAACCGGATCCCGAAGCGCTCAAAGCGGCGATTCGGGCGATGCCGGGAACGGGCCTTTCGTATATCCATCTGTATGGCCCGATGCTCGTCGACTTTGATTCGCCCGCAAAAGTCTTGTCCAACCTGCAGGACGTTTATCTGGATAAGAGCCTGCAGTGGCCGCGGAAGCTCGACGACATTGCGCTGGCGGCAGCGTATTTCGGCGACACGCAATTCGCGTTGAAAGTCAAAAGCGAAGAGGTCCGCAAGAGCTCAGTCCGTCTTCACAAAGTATGGTATCCGGTCATGTCCGAAGTCAGGCGATTACCGGAATTCAAGGACCTCGTTGCGGAACTGAACCTGCTCGAGTACTGGCGCGCGTACGGCTGGGCCGATTATTGCCGCCCGCTCGGCGACGAAGACTTCGAATGCTTTTAGCGATGACGCCGGGTCGCTAGTTCCAACTGAGCACTCCGCGAACGTAGTAATACGGCCCCTGCCAGTCCATCACCGAACTCTCGTGTGCAGTCACTCCACAACACGAAAAGAAACTTGGCTGCGGATCCGGAGCGGCATCGAAGAGATTTCTACCACCAAGAGTGACGCTGAGGGTATCTCTGACGTCCCACGTGACATCGAGGTCCCAATAGATGTCCCCGTTCATGCCCTGGACCTCACCCGGGTCGCCGGGATTGACAAACTTGTGGTCGCCGTACCAGTTACCGCGCAGCGTTGCACTGACACCGTTGGCCAGGCTGTGCCTCGCCGTGAAGTTTGCGCGAAAGTCGGGGTCGCCATTCTCGATCTGCAGCACATCGGCATCACTGAGGAAAAACACCGGGTCGGGGTTAGTCGGGTCGCCCTGCCTGTCGGTTCTACGCGTTACCTCTGTATCATTGACGTTAACGGCAAGCGACAACAACGTATTCCCCGCACTCCAGTCGACATTGTAGTGTGCGACCAGGTCGATGCCCTGGGTCTCCGTATCCATATCGTTGGTAAAGAACCGGACCTCGGTCAATTGTTCGGCGCCGGGCACACCCAGCGCAACAAGCTGCGCACGTTCCGCCGCACCGACAGTGAAATTCGACGAAACCCAGATTCTATCGTCCAGCCCGATAAAGTAATAGTCGAGCGTCACTGTGAATGCGTCGATAGGCTGTATTGCGAGTCCGAACGTGAACTGTGTGGAGGTCTCGTCCGTCAGCGGTACAGCGCCAAAAATTTGCGCGGCCGGATTCTGCGGCGGAATAAGCCCCCGGACGGCCAGTCCGCTCTCCTGTGCCCCGGCTAGTACGCTGGTGCTCGAAATCTGGCCCGGAGTCGGCGCGCGAAAGCCGGATCCCGCGGACCCGCGCAACGTCCACGCGTCGTTCACCCGCAGCCGAGCGGCGATTCGCCAGCTGAAATTGGATCCGAAGTCGGAGAAATCCTCGTATCTGCCCGCGATGGATACAAGCAAGCGGTCAGTCACGTCTGCTTCGAGATCGACATAGCCCGCCCAGCTACCCCTGTCGTAGCGCGACGCCGTCAGAGGCCCGTAGCCGGGAAAGCCGTTCGAACCGATGACACCGATGTTGTGAATTGGGTCGTCGGGATGGCATAGGCTGGTCGGATTGAACTGAGGGCCGGGGATGAAACAACCCACGCTGCCGCCGTTCTGACCCTCCGCTGCTTCGTCGGCATCGATTTCGAAATTGAACGGATCCGGAAATGCATACGGGCCAGCCTCGTAGGAACTCGGGTCGCCCTCCACCAACTGGTAACCCTCGTCCCGATACTCGAGACCAAACGCAACATTCAGGTCGCTGGCAAAGCCAACATCAACAGGCAGCGCGAAGTCCGCATTGAGTGCCCCCTCATCCGAGACCAGGTCGCCCGGGCGGAACGAGGTTGGCGACGCCGGTCCGAGCGACGGGTTCAGCGTATTGTAAATTGCGTATTTGATCGTGCTCTCGCCCCAGCGTCCGCTGAAGTCATAAGACACGCCGTTACTGAATTGCCCCCTGATTCCGGCCGTAGCTCCAACATCGACAACCTCGCCCGCAAAGCGCGGTGTAAAGCCGGCCGGAAAGCGGTCGCGCGGGTTGTAAATCTCGCCGGTTGGAGTACGCAGCGGTACAAAAACTTCCGCGAATGGCGGCCGGTAATAAAAGCTGCCGTTGGAATCGCTTTGTGAGTAGTTCATCCAACCGTACAGCTCCCTCCCGCCGCCGAGTTCGAGTCCAGCATTGACGAATGAGCGAAATGCCTCGCGCTCCGGCTCACCCCATATCTGCACCAGTTGACTGTCGCTGATTTCGGCATACGGAAGATTGTCTGCATAGCGGGTGTCGGTGTCATCGGGAATACCGTCGCTGCCGCGGGCCAGCGTTATGAAGTCACCCGATACAGGATCATAGATTTCCGCCAATGCGTCCGGGCCGAAGCGCTGCTGATCCGGCGTGGCTGGATTCCGGTCATGATCGAAGAAGCCGGAGACCTGCGCGGTCTCTATGGTTGAAAATCCCCCGGGCGTCGTGAAAAACGTCCCGCGGCTGGTCGGTTCATTGTCCGAAAGTTCCGCACTGATATTGACGAAGCCGCTCCGACCGAGTCGGAGGCCCTGGTTCATTTGCAGGAGATAGCCGCGCTCATTGCCCTCGGTGTACATGCCTGTCTGCAGACGAATTTCGCCACCGTCTGCCGAATCCCGGAGATTGAAATTAAATACTCCCGCGATAGCATCGGAACCGTACATCGCAGATGCACCGTCGCGCAGGACCTCTACCGACTTCAGAGCGATACTCGGAATCGTCGCCAGATCCGGTCCGTGTACGCCGTCTCCGCTCAGCTGCACCAACGCAGACCGGTGACGGCGCTTGCCGTTGACCAGCACCAGAATCTTGTCCGCACTCATACCACGCAGCGTTGGCGGCCGTACGAAGGTCGCGCCGTCATCGATCGGATATCGCTGAACCTGGAACGAAGGCACCAGCGTCCTGATGATGTCGAGCATGTCGTCGGATGACACGCTGTCGATATTTTGCCGGTCGAAGACATCGACCGGTACGGCCGTCTCGACCGCTGTCCGACCCTGGCGGCGCGTGCCGACGACTACCACTTCATCGACGGTCTCGTCGACTCCTTGCTGCGCAATAGCATTACCGGGTGCAAGCGCGGTAGTCGCAACCGGGCACATCGACAGCGCGAGCCAGACAATCGTTGACCTCGTGGCCATGGTAAGCGTCCACCCCCCAGGGACCGTCAAGCTCGTTGATTATAAACGCAGTTCTTCTTGTGACAGACGCCGTCAGAAAAATACCCGTGATCCGGCCTGCAGCAATGTAAGTCATTGAATGCAAAAAGACCTGCTGGCGACGTGCATGGAGACCTGAATGGAATACGGCGAAGGTAGCGGGGGCAGGATGACCTTCGCGGCTACGCCGCTCAGTTGGTCTCGGCGCCTGTCAGCCGGCGCTTCCGCGCCGGGGCGCCTCGGCTTGAACCTGCTTCCTCGCTGGTTCAAACATCTTCCCATTGCCAAAAATGAAAAGGCCGACCCTCTTCGAGGGCCGGCCCTTTTCATTTTGGTAGCGGGGGCAGGATTTGAACCTGCGACCTTCGGGTTATGAGCCCGACGAGCTGCCAGACTGCTCCACCCCGCATCAGCAGGGGCAGGATAATACTGGCATGACCCTGTGATTACAACCCGGGTTTGCCGAAGTTCAGATCTGGATTGATTGCCGCAGAACGAATAAAATAGTTTTCGAGAAAAAGCTCGTAACTAACTAATATTAAACATCTTCTCGATCTCTGGCAAAGAGGCCGTGAAGACGCGTTACCCGCCCAGCACCGCCAGGCACAGTGCCCACAGCCAGCCCGGCACGATGCCCAGCGCCAACACCGCTACACCGTTCAGGCTCATAACGAGGCGCGTGTCGGTGTTCGCTTGCAGTACCGCGAGATCCTCGGCGTCCTCGAAGTACATGTACCAGACCACCCGCAGGTAGTAATACAGGCCCGGGACCGAGGCCAGCATCATCAGGACCGCGAGGCCGGTGTAGCCGCTGCCGAGCACGGCGCTGATGGCGTTCAGCTTGCCGAAGAAGCCGATAAAGGGCGGTATGCCTGCGAGACTAAGCATCAGGAACATCATCATCAGCGCGAACCAGGGACTGCGGGCATTGAGCCCCTTGAAGTCCGCCAGGCATTCCGCCTCGAACCCTTTCCGGCTCAGCAGGATGACCATGCCAAACGCGCCAGCTGCCGCCACGACGTAGGTCAGCGTGTAGAACAACGCCGCGGCGTAGCCCTCCTCCGTGCCGCAGAAGATGGCGAGCAGGATGAAGCCCACGTGAGCGATCGTCGAATACGCGAGCATGCGCTTGATATTCGTCTGTGCGATCGCGACGATGTTGCCCAGCAGAAGCGACAACACCGCGATGACCATGATCATGCCGCTCCACACCTCGTGAAGATCGCCCAGGGCATCGACGAGGATGCGGATCGTCAGGGCAAAGGCCGCAATCTTGGGGGCCGAAGCTATGTAGAGCGTCACCGGCGAACGCGCACCGTGGTACACATCCGGCAGCCACATATGGAACGGTACAGCACCGAACTTGAAGGCGATGCCTACGATGATGAAGGCAATACCAAACCACAGCGGAAGGCTGTTCAGCGCCGGGTCGCCCGCGATTGCGGCTGCGACCAGGTCGAACTGGATGCTGCCGGTCACGCCGTAGACCCATGAGATGCCGTACAACAACGCCCCGGACGCAATCGCGCCGAGCACGAAATACTTCATCGCGGACTCGGCTGAAGTCTCGTTATTGCGGTCGAACGCAACCAGCGCGTACTGCGACAGCGCCAGCGTCTCGAGGCCGAGATACATCGTGAGCAGGCTATTCGCCGAGATCATGATCATCATGCCCAGCAGGCCAAACAAACCCAGGATGTAGAACTCCCCCTTGTGCAGCTCGTTGGCGCGCAGGTAGTCACGCGCGTAAACGAAGGCCAGGGCCACGAATCCGGTCACGGCAATCTTGAGTGCCTGCGACAGTCCATCGCTGACGTAGCTGCCGCTGAACACCTCGATGCGGCCATCGGGCGCCGTGCTCAACAGCACCCACAGGGTGGCACCGAGGCTTGCAAGTGCCATCCAGTAGGTCAGCACGCGCCGCTCGTCAGGAACGAACAGGTCGGCGACGAGCACGGCACAGATCAGACCCAACAGGGTCATTTCCGGCGCCGCACTGATGTAATTCGTCCAGTCCATAATCTCTGTCGTCAGAACTTCGTCTGCCCCGCCTGTTCAACGAGGTGCTCGATGGTCACGTTCATCATGTCGATCAGCGGTGCCGGCCACAACCCGACCAGCAGCACCGCGATCGCCAGGATCCCCAGCACGATGAACTCGCGGCGGTTCAGATCTTCGAGCGCTGCGACGTTGTCGTTGGCGACCTCCCCGTAGACGACGCGCTTCACCATCCAAAGCGTGTACGCAGCGCCCAGGATCAGGGTCGTAGCGGCGAAGAAGGCAAACCACGGATTCGCCTTAAAGCTCGCGACGATGACCATGAACTCGCCGACGAAGCCGGAGGTGCCCGGCAAGCCGGCATTCGCCATCGAGAACAGCACCATGAATGCCGCGAACACCGGCATGGTATTGGCGACACCGCCGTAATCCGCGATCTGGCGGCTGTGCACGCGGTCGTAAAGCACGCCGACGCACAGGAACATGGCGCCGGAGATCAGCCCGTGCGACACCATCTGCACCATGCCGCCCTGCACGCCCAGCACCGCGCCGCTGCCGCCCGCCATGTGCCAGACGATGAAGAAACCCAGCGTCACGAAGCCCATGTGCGCGATTGACGAGTACGCAATCAGCTTCTTCATGTCCTTCTGCATCAGGGCAACGAAGCCGATGTAAACCACCGCAATCAGCGACAGCGCGATCATCATGCCGGCGAAGTACTGGCTACCGTCCGGGACTATCGGCAAGGACAGGCGCACGAATCCATAGCCGCCCATCTTCAGCATGATCGCTGCAAGGATTACTGAGCCGCCGGTCGGGGCCTCGACGTGGGCATCCGGCAGCCAGGTGTGCACCGGCCACATCGGCACCTTCACGGCGAATGCTAACAGGAACGCGATGAAGATCAGCTTCTGCGCCGTCAAACCGAGCGGCGTCTCCATCCAGCCGAACAGGTCGAAGCTGCCGGTCACGCGATACAGGTAGATAAACGCAACCAGCATCAGTACCGAGCCGAGGAAGGTGTACAAAAAGAACTTCAGCGTCGCGTACACGCGCCGCTGCCCGCCCCATACGCCGATGATGAGGAACATCGGCACCAGCATGGCTTCCCAGAATACGTAGAACAGCAGGCCATCGAGCGCCGAGAACACGCCGTTCATCAGGCCTTCGAGAATCAGGAACGCGGCGAAATACTGAGCCGGGCGCGCCTTGATCACGTCCCAGCCGGCAATCACGACCAGCGGCGTGATGAACGTCGTGAGAAGGATCAGCGGCGCCGAGAGGCCATCCACGCCGAGGTAGTACCAGACGTCGATCACTTCAACCCACGGCGCGCGTTCGACGAACTGCATGGCGGCAGTCGTGGTGTCGAAACCGGTGTACAGGCCAATACTCAGCACGAAGGTCAGCACCGACACGGCCAGGGCCATCCAGCGCATCGCACCCGCGCGGGCCGAGGCGGCATCGTCGTCGTCGCCCATGGCCAGCAGCACCACGCCGCCCGCAATCGGCAACCAGATCAGGATACTGAGCAGATAATCGGACATCGTCGTCAGACCCCTGCCCTAGCGGAACCAGATCAGCCAGCCGAGGAACATCGTGAGCCCGATGATCATCGCGAAGGCGTAGGTGTAGAGATAGCCGCTCTGCAACTGGCGCATTACGCCCGCCAGCCTGGCCACGGAATGCGCCGTACCGTTAACGAGCACGCCGTCGATCAGGAACTGGTCGCCGCGCTTCCACAGGGTCGTACCCAACCTGCGGCCCCAGGTGGCGAAGCCCTTGATGTACAAGTCGTCGAAGTAATATTTTCGATCCAGCACGTTGTACAGGCCTTCGAACTTGCCCTGGATCGTCGCCGGCAGGTCCGGCCGCTTCAGGTACAGGAACCAGGCCGTCACCAGGCCGGCGATGGCCAGCCAGAACACCGGCGTCTGCCACGCATGCGTGAGCAAGCCCAGCGGACCGTGCCAGTGCTCGCCCATGTGCGAGAGGACGTCGCGGCCGTGATCGACGACGATCGCGTCGCCGAAGAAACCGCCGAACAGCACCGGCTCGACCGTGAACCAGCCGATGACCAGCGACGGAATCGCCAGCATGACCAGCGGCAGCGTCACCACCCACGGTGTCTCGTGCAGGTGCGAGCGGGTTTCCTTGTCCATGCGCTCCTCGCCGTGGAACACGAGGAAGAACATGCGGAACGAGTACAGCGCTGTCACGAACACGCCGAGCAATACACTGAGGTAGGCGATCCAGTAAACCGCGCCGGCGCCGTGCCAATGCGACTCCTTGACTGCCTCGATCAGCAGGTCCTTGGAGAAGAAGCCTGCCGTCCCCGGAAAGCCGATGAGCGCCAGCGAGCCGATCAGCGACGTCCAGTAGGTGATCGGCATGTACTTGCGAATGCCGCCCATCTTGCGGATATCCTGCTCGTGATGCATGGCGATGATGACCGAACCCGCCGCAAGGAACAGCAGCGCCTTGAAGAAGGCGTGCGTCATGAGGTGGAAGATCGCGGCGCCGTAGGCCGATGCGCCAAGTGCCACCGTCATGTATCCGAGCTGCGACAGCGTCGAATAAGCGACGACGCGCTTGATGTCGTTCTGCACGATGCCGAGCAGGCCCATGAAGAACGCGGTGATCGCGCCGATGACGATTACAACCGCAAGCGCTGTCGTCGACAGCTCGTAAAGCGGCGACATGCGCGCCACCATGAAGATACCCGCCGTCACCATCGTTGCGGCGTGGATGAGGGCCGAGATCGGTGTAGGACCTTCCATGGAATCCGGCAGCCAGACGTGCAGCGGCGCCTGCGCCGACTTGCCCATAGCACCGATGAACAACAGGATGCAGATGAGCGTCATGGCGTTCCACGGGTCGCCCGGGACGACCGCCACGCTCTGCGCCGCGACCTCTTCGGCCTGCCCGAACACGGTCGCATAATCGAGGGAGCCCGTGAACATGACGATTGCGGCTATACCGAGGATGAAACCGAAGTCGCCGACGCGGTTGACCAGGAACGCCTTCAGGTTGGCGAAGATCGCCGTCTCGCGCTTGAACCAGAACCCGATTAGCAGGTAGGAGACGAGACCTACCGCTTCCCAGCCGAAGAACAGCTGCAGGAAGTTGTTAGACATCACGAGCATCAGCATCGAGAACGTGAACAGCGAGATGTAGCTGAAAAACCGCTGGTATCCCGGGTCGTCGTGCATGTAGCCGATCGTGTAGACGTGCACCATCAGCGACACGAACGTCACAACCGACATCATCAGCACCGTGAGGCGGTCGACGAGAAACCCGACCTCCATCCGCAGGCCGTCCGTCACCGCCCAGGTATACACGCTGATATTCTCAGCCTCGGCTCCGCCCCAGTACATGCGGTACAGCACGTAGAACGACAACAGGCAGGACAGGCCCACACCGCCGATCGTGATCGAGTGCGCACCCTTGCGGCCGATCTTGTGGCCGAACAGGCCGGCCACGACGGCCGCGAACAGCGGCGCCAGGACGATTGCCAGGTAGTACGTGTACATGCGCCGCTAGCCCTTCATCCTGTTCAGTTCCTGCACATTGATGGAGCGCCGCGTTCGGAACAGGACCACGAGGATCGCGAGCCCGATCGCCGCCTCCGCGGCCGCCACCGTCAGGATGAAAAACACGAACACCTGCCCGGTCTCGTCACCGAGGAAGCGCGAGAAGGCTATGAAATTGAAATTCACTGCCAGCAGCATCAGCTCGATGCACATCAGCAGCAGGATCAGGTTGCGGCGATTGATAATGATGCCGGCAATGCTAAGTACGAACAGCATCGCGGACAGCGTCAGGTAATGCTGCAGCCCGATCACTGTTTCTTCTCCGCGTCCATCTTCACGATGCGGACGCGATCCTTCGCGCGCACAGCAACCTGCTTGCCGATGTCCTGAACCTTGAGCCCCGGCCGCTTGCGCATCGTGAGCGTGATCGCCGCAACGATCGCGAGCAGCAGGATGACGGCGGCAATTTCGAACGCGTACACGTGTTCCGTATAGAGCACGGCGCCCAGCGCCTTGGTGTTGTCGTAGCCCTCGGGACTCGCAGCAAACGAGGCGGAAACCTGCGCATCCCGGCTGCGCAGCCAGATGAGCTGCACCAATTCGATGACCATTACCAGCGCGATGGCAATGGCAACCGGCGCGTAACGCGTCAGGCCCCGTTTTACAGCCTCGACGTTCACCTCGAGCATCATCACCACGAACAGGAACAGCACCATCACCGCGCCCACATAGACCAGCACAAGCACAATCGCCAGGAATTCGGCTTCGGCCATCAGCCACAGGATTGCGCTGTTGAAGAACGTGAGCACCAGGAACATGACCGAGTGCACCGGGTTCCGGGCGAACACGACGCCCAGCGCCGCACCGATCATGACCGCGGAAAAGAGATAAAACAGCATGGCCTCGAGTATCATCGCTCGTCCTACCGGTACGGGGCGTCCGCCGCCTTGTCCGCCGCGATCATGGCATCGTACTTGTCGCCGACCGCAAGCAGCTTGTCCTTGGTCATGATGTTCTGTCCGGGCTCCTCCATGTGGTACTCGTGGATGCGGGTCTCGACAATCGCGTCGACGGGGCAGGCCTCTTCACAGAAACCGCAGTAAATGCACTTGAACAGATCGATGTCGTAGCGCGTCGTGCGCCGAGTGCCGTCCTCGCTCACATCCGACTCGATCGTGATCGCCAGCGCCGGACAGACGGCTTCGCAAAGCTTGCACGCGATGCAGCGCTCCTCGCCGTTCGGATAGCGGCGCAGCGCGTGCAGCCCGCGGAAGCGGTGCGACTGCGGCGTCTTTTCTTCGGGATACGAGAGCGTGACGCTCTTCCTGAAGAAGTTGCGCAGCGTGACCGACAGTCCGCGCAGCAGCTCCCACAGCGCAAAGGTCTTTACGTAGCTCATCGCTCTGTTCATATCGCGCCGTCCTTGCTCATCCTGACAGGCCGGACCAGGGACCGACCTCCAGCCATGCCATCACCCCTTCCACCGCGATCCAGATAATGGTGACGGGTATGAAGACCTTCCACCCCAGCCTCATGATCTGGTCGTAGCGGTAGCGCGGGAACGTCGCGCGCAGCCAGAAGAACGTGTACATGAACAAACAGATCTTGGCGAACAGCCAGACGAAGCTGCCCTCCCGCAGGAACGAGTCACCGAGGAAGGTCCAGCCCTCGAAAGGCGACGCCCAGCCGCCGAAGAAGAATATCGACGTCAGCGCCGAGATCAGCACCATGTTGGCGTACTCGGCCAGGAAGAACAGCGCGAACGCGACGCCCGAGTACTCGACATGGAAGCCGGCAACAATCTCGGACTCGCCCTCCGCCACGTCGAACGGCGCACGATTGGTCTCGGCGACACCCGAGATCCAGTAAACCAGGAACAGTGGGAACAGCGGTACCAGGAACCAGTTCGACACGCCGCCGGACTGCGCCTCGACGATATCGCCGAGATTCAGGCTGCCGCCGGCCATCAATACGCCGACCAGCGCGAATCCCATGGCAATTTCGTAGGCCACGATCTGTGCCGCCGAACGCATGGCGCCCAGGAACGCGTATTTCGAATTGGTCGCCCAGCCCGCAAGGATGACGCCATAGACGCCGACCGACGTCAGCGCGAGGACGTAAAGAAGCCCGGCGTTGATGTCCGCGATTACGAAGCTGCCGTTCATCGGGATGACGGCCCAGGTCGCGAGCGCCGGGATCAGCGACAGCAGCGGCGCGACCACGAACAGGAAGCGATTCGACTCCGACGGGATGATCACTTCCTTGAAAAGAAGCTTGAAGACGTCCGCAAACGGTTGCAGCAGCCCGAAAGGGCCGACCCGGTTGGGGCCGACGCGCGCCTGCATGCGGCCGATGACCTTGCGCTCGAAATAGGTCGAGTACGCGACGACCAACACGACGCCGATGAGTACGACCAGGATCTTCAGCGTCGACACAATCACGTACTGCGCCATCGGGTGCAGCGAGTTCCACAAGTCCAGCATGAATTGCGGTACGAGCCCGGTCATTGCTCAGCACCCTCCCCGCGCGCGCGTCTCGCCGCCTCCGTCAGCTGCAGGGCACGTGCGCGCCGCACTACCGGGTCGATCGAGTAAATGGGTATGTCGGTGACCTCATCCGGATGGTCGTTACCGCCGGGACGGGAGATCGCCGTTGTGCCCGCGTACCCGCGGTCCGGCTGCAGGTCGCCGAGTTGCTCGCGCAACTCCGCCAGCACGTCTTCGCTGGACACGTATTCGAAACCCGGCGCATCCAGCAGGTTGCCGATCACGCGCAACACCTTCCACATGGGTCGTGCCTCGCCGACCGGGTTCGCAATGCCCGGGAAACTCTGCCACGTGCCGGCCGCGTTGACGTATGTGCCGGAGGACTCCGCGAACGTGCCGACGGGCAACAGCAGATCCGCCGCATCCAGCAGCGACTGGGACGCAAACGGTGTCAGAGCCACCGTGAAATTCTGTTCTCTTATCTTGGCGACAACGTCGTCGGTCGCGAGGATGTCCGCGTCCGGCTCGATATTGGCGAGCAAGAGCACGTCGAGCGCCGCGCCCGGAAGCTCCGCAGCAGTCAGTCCGGGCTCTGCACGCCGCACACCGCCCAGTCCACGGTGCGGCAATACTCCGGCAAGCGCAGCGCCGGCCGAGTTCGGTCCCTCCGATACGGTCCCGAAGGTTGCACCCGTCGCCTCGGCGATCGCAGCAGCGAGAGCACGCAGGGCGGACATCGCGCGGTGCCGTCCGGCGATATTGCCGAGGATCACCAGGGCCCTGTCCGCCTTTTTGAGGGACTGGGCAATCGCCTTGCGATCCCCGTCCGCCTTGACGCCCTCACACAGGGCCGCGACGCTTGCCGGAAGCGAGTTACCACAAGCCGCGACCGCCACGCCCGCCAGCATCTCGACGAGTCCTTGGCCCGACAGGCTGTTCGCCACTTTGAAGAAATAATCGTGCTCGTGGCTGTTGACGAAGCTGACCTCGGCGCCCGCGAGCGCGGCCTTGCGGACGCGGTGCGCCAGGATAGGTGCCTCGTGACGGATGTTGCTGCCGACGACGAGGATGGCGTCTTGCCGTTCGACTGCCGCGATTTCGCAGCCCAGCCACGGGAAAACAGGATCGCTGTCCTGGTCCGAGAAGTCGCGCTGCCGGATGCGGTAATCGATGTTGCTGGTGCCGAGATACGCCGCAATGCCGAAGAGCAGGTGCGCCTCTTCCGCGGTGATCCAGGGCGCAGCGAGCATGCCGACCTTGTCAGGGGCTGCTTTCCCGAGCGCCTCGGCAACGGTCGTCAGAGCCTCTTCCCAGTCGATATCGTGCCATTCACCGGCGCGCTTGATCCTGGGCCTCTCGAGGCGCTCTGCGCTGTAGATGGCCTCGTAGCTGAAGCGGTCCCGGTCGGCAAGCCAGGTCTCGTTGATGCTCTCGTTCTCGCGCGGTACGACACGTTTGACCGTACCGCGCAGGACGTGCGCGTACATGTTCGAACCGACGCAGTCGTGTGGCGACACCGTGGCTTTCTGTGTCATCTCCCAGGCGCGCGCACTGTAGCGGTAGGGCTTGTTGTTCAGCGCGCCGACCGGGCACAGGTCGATGATATTGCCGGACAACTCGTGATCGACACTGGTCTCTATGTAGGTGCCGATCTTCATCTTCTCGCCGCGCTCGGTCGTGCCGAGGAACGGGATCCCCGCGATTTCCTCCCCGAACCTGACGCAGCGCGTGCAGTGAATGCAGCGTGTCATGTCGGTGGAAACCAGCGGACCGATGTTCTTGTCTTTCACAACGCGTTTGCCGTCGTTGTAGCGGGACACGTCGCGCCCGTAGCCCATCGCGAGATCCTGCAGCTCGCATTCGCCACCCTGGTCGCAGATGGGGCAGTCCAGCGGATGGTTGATGAGCAGGAACTCCATCGTCGCCTTCTGCGCGGCGATGGCGTACGGCGATTTCGTGAAGATCTTCATGCCTTCGGCGATCGGCGTAGCGCAGGCCGGCAGCGGCTTGGGAGCTTTCTCCACTTCGACGAGGCACATGCGGCAGTTCGCGGCGATGCTCAGCTTCTCGTGATAGCAGAAGCGCGGGATATAGGTCCCGATGGCGTCGGTCGCCTCGATGATCATCTGTCCCTTGCGGGCCTCGACAGGCTTGCCGTCGACTTCGATGTTTACGACGTCATCGCTCATCGTCAGGCAGCCTCTCCCGGTGCGGCATCGACGATGCTGCGCCCCTGGTTTCGAACCATGTACTCGAATTCGTGCCGATAGTGCTTCAGGAAACTCTGCACCGGCCACGCCGCCGCATCCCCGAGCGCGCAAATGGTGTGTCCCTCGATCTTGTTCGCCACGTCGAGCAGCTTGTCGAGATCTTCCTCGCTGCCGCGGCCTTCTACGATCCGCGTGAGCATGCGATACAGCCAGCCGGTACCCTCGCGGCAAGGCGTGCACTGGCCGCAGGACTCCGCCATGTAGAAGCGCGAGATTCGCCGCAGGACCCTGACCATGCAGGTCGTCTCGTCCATGACCATGACCGCTCCGGTACCGAACGAAGAACCCGCCTCGGACAGCGAGTTGTAGTCCATCGTGCAGTTCATGATGATCTCGCCCGGCAGCACCGGCACCGACGAGCCGCCGGGAATAACCGCCTTCAGCTTACGGCCGCCGAGCATGCCCCCGGCGATCTCGAGGAGTTCCTTGAACGGTATCCCCATCGGGAGTTCGTAGTTGCCCGGCTTTTCCACGTGACCCGATACCGAGAACAGCGCCGTGCCGCCGGAGCCTTCCGGACCCAGCGCAGCGAACCAGGCCGCGCCGTTGCGGATGATCGCGGGGACGCTGGCGAGGCTCTGTGTGTTGTTGATCGTCGTGGGCTTGCCGTAGAGACCGAAATTCGCGGGGAACGGCGGCTTGAAGCGAGGCTTGCCCTGCTTGCCTTCGAGCGATTCGAGCAGCGCCGTCTCTTCGCCGCAGATATACGCGCCCGCACCAACGAAGGTATGGAGATCGAAGTCGATTCCCGAACCGCCGATGTTCTTGCCGAGCAGGCCCGCCTCGTAGGCTTCCTTTACGGCCGCCTCGAAACGCGGCACCGGTTCGTCCATGAATTCGCCGCGGATGTAGTTGTAACCCACCGTGGCTCCCATCGCGTAGCCGGCGATCGCCATGCCCTCGACCAGCGCGTGGGGGTTGTAGCGCAGGACCTCGCGGTCATGACAGGTCCCGGGCTCGCTTTCGTCGGAATTGCAGACGAGGTACTTCTGGCCCTCGTACGCCTTCGGCATGAAGCTCCATTTGAGCCCGGTCGGAAAACCTGCGCCACCACGGCCGCGCAGGCCGGACGCCTTCACCGTATCAATGACATCAGCCGGCGACATCTCGCCCTTGAGAATACTGCGCCAGGCTTCGTAGCCGCCGTGTTTCTCGTAAGTGGCCAGCGCCCAGGAGTCCTGCTCGCCGAGCGTCGTGAAGCACACGAGATTCTGTTCGTAAGCCATCAGTCCAGCCCGTCCAGGATTGCGTCGACCTGTTCCTTGGTCAGGTTTTCGTAGTACTTGTGATCGACCATCATCATCGGCGCGCCGCAGCAGGCCGCGAGGCATTCTTCTTCGCGCTTCAGGTAGATGCGGCCATCCCCGGTACTCTCACCGAGTTTCACGCCGAGCCTGTTCTCGACGTGCTCGACGATGTCGTCGGCGCCGCGCAGCATGCAGGAAACATTCGTGCAGATCGCGACATTGTGACGCCCAACCGGTTTGGTCTGGAACATCGAGTAGAACGTCGCCACCTCGTACACCTGGATGCTCGGCAATTCCAGGTACTCGGCGACGGCATCCATCAGTTCCGGAGTGAGGTAGCCGTCGTTCTCATGCTGCGCGGCATGCAGTGCCCCGATTACGGCCGAACGCTGGCGGCCATCCGGGAACCGCGCTTTCCAGCGCTCGATTTCCTCGCGAACGTGCTCGGACAGAAGCGCAGCGCTGCTCATCGGTCCACCTCGCCAAATACGATATCCTGCGTGCCGATCACCGCAACGACATCGGCAAGCATGTGCCCTTCGACCATCTCCGACATCGCCGACAGGTGCACGAAACCGGGTGCGCGGATCTTGACCCGGTAGGGTTTGTTAGCCCCGTCCGAAACGATGTAGACGCCGAACTCACCCTTGGGATGCTCCACTGCCGCGTAAGACTCGCCCTCGGGCACGCAGTAGCCCTCGGTAAACAGTTTGAAGTGATGAATCAGCGACTCCATGTCGTCTTTCATCTCGACGCGCTTCGGCGGCACGATCTTGTGATCATCGAGCATGACCGGCCCGGGATTGCTACGCAGCCAGTCCACGCACTGGCGGATGATGCGATTCGACTGGCGCAACTCCTCGACACGCACGAGATAGCGGTCGTAGCAGTCGCCATTGACGCCGACTGGAATATCGAAGTCGAGCTGGTCGTAGACCTCGTAGGGCTGCTTCTTGCGCAGGTCCCACTCGACACCGGAGCCACGCAGCATCGGCCCGGTGAATCCGAGCTGCATCGCCCGGTCCGGCGATACGACGCCGATATTGACCGTCCGCTGCTTCCAGATCCGGTTGTCGGTGAGCAGCGTTTCGTATTCGTCGACGCAACCCGGGAATTTGTCCGTAAACGCCTCCACGAAATCCAGCAACGAGCCCTGGCGGCTGGCGTTCAGGCGGTCGACGTCCTTCTTGCTGCGGAACTTCGACTCCTGGTACTTCGGCATCGTCTCCGGCAAGTCACGGTACACGCCGCCGGGGCGGTAGTACGTTGCATGCATGCGCGTGCCCGAGACCGCTTCGTAGAGGTCCATCAGGTCTTCGCGCTCGCGGAAGCAATACAGGAACATCGTCATGGCGCCGATATCGAGGCCATGCGCGCCAAGCCACATCAGGTGGTTCAGGATTCGCGTTATCTCGTCGAACATCACCCGTATGTACTGCGCACGCAGCGGCGCTTGGATGCCGAGCAACTTCTCGATAGCCAACACGTAGCCGTGCTCGTTGCACATCATCGAGACGTAGTCGAGGCGGTCCATGTAGCCGATGCTCTGGTTGTAGGGTTTTGACTCCGCGAGCTTTTCCGTCGCCCGATGCAGCAACCCGATGTGCGGGTCCGCCTTGTGGATGACTTCACCCTCGAGCTCGAGCACCAGGCGCAAAACACCGTGCGCAGCCGGGTGCTGCGGACCGAAATTCATCGTGTAGCTCTGAATCTCAGCCATTGGCCTTGTCCTTCAGGTCCGTCGAGTAGCGGTTATCGTCGCGGATGACCCGCGGCACCAGCGTGCGGGGTTCGATGCTGACCGGCTGGTAGGCAACGCGCCCTTTCTTCTCGTCGTAACTGACCTCGACGTTGCCGATCAGCGGGAAATCCTTGCGGAACGGATGGCCGATGAAACCGTAGTCGGTGAGGATCCGGCGCAGATCCGGGTGCCCCTCGAAAAGGATGCCGTAGAGATCGAACGCCTCGCGCTCGAACCAGTTTGCCGAATTCCAGATATCCACGACCGAATGGACGATCGGCGGGTTGGACGTGCCCGTGAAGACGCGCATACGCATCCGCGTGTTGTGTTGCAGTGACAGCAGGTGGTAGACGACCGCAAATCGTTTCGGGTCGAATTCGTCAGCCTCGTCCAGGATGACTGGCTCGCGTTCCACGCCGCGGCTGAACCCGGTATCGGTTGCACTCTGGGTGCGCCACTCGTCGCTTCCGTAGCTCAGGTAGTCCACACCGCAGACGTCGATGAGCATTTCGAATCCGAGCTCTCCGCGCAGCGCAGTCGCAACTTCGACCAGGTCGTCCTTGCCGACCTCATAAGTCAACTCGCCGCAGTGTGACGCGATGCGGAGCATCTTCTCGCCGAAGCGCTCGTCGATGCGAGCGGCCAATGTCTCGAAACGATCTGTCATGCCTGCTCTTATTGCCTGGCGATAGTGCTGGTTCGGCGTATCTTGTTCTGCAGCTGGATCAGCCCGTAGATGAGGGCTTCCGCGGTGGGCGGACAACCCGGGACGTACACATCGACAGGAACAATACGGTCGCAACCCCTGACGACCGCGTAGGAGTAATGGTAGTAACCGCCGCCGTTCGCACATGAGCCCATCGACACCACCCAGCGCGGTTCCGGCATCTGGTCGTAGACCTTTCGCAAAGCCGGGGCCATCTTGTTGGTGAGCGTACCGGCAACGATCATGCAGTCGGACTGCCTAGGGCTCGGGCGGAAGATGATGCCGAACCGGTCCAGGTCGTAGCGGCTGGCACCCGCCTGCATCATCTCCACCGCGCAACAGGCCAGCCCGAATGTCATCGGCCAAAGAGAACCGGTCCGTGCCCAGTTCATGACGGTGTCAACGCTGGTTACGACAAATCCCTTCTGCTGCAGGCTGTCGCCCGCAGCTACCGCACTCGCGTCGGCGGAAGGATTCTGCGGAATCGATTCCTGGGCTAATCCCATTCAAGCGCTCCTTTCTTCCACTCGTAGATGAAACCGACGACGAGAATCGCGAGGAAGATGCCCATGGCGGCGATGCCGAATCGGCCTACCGTATCCAGCGACACGGCCCATGGAAACAGGAAGGCGATTTCAAGATCGAAAATGATGAACAGGATCGCGACCAGGTAATAGCGGACGTCGAATTTCATCCGCGAATCGTCGAACGCTTCGAATCCGCATTCGTACGGGGAGAGTTTCTCTTCGTCCTTGCGTCCCCGGCCGATCAGGAAACCGGCCGCGAGGAGCACGCCACCGAGGGCTGCCGCCACGCCGAGGAATATCAGTACAGGTATGTATTCTTGTAGCATTTTTGACCGTGACTGGGACGGATTGGCTCGCTCTTGAAGCGCGCCATTGTATCAGCGCGGCGCGCGTTGAACAGGTCCTGTCGGCTTTCCAGGCGCGGATTTCAGACTAAAGAGATGGTGCTCTGGGCGAGACTCGAACTCGCACGGCTTGCGCCACTGCCCCCTCAAGACAGCGTGTCTACCAATTCCACCACCAGAGCATGTTCAGCTGCGGGCGCTCACTCCGTGTCCGCGTCGTCTTCAGCCGGAGCGCCCTCGGCAGGCGTTTCCTCGTCGAGAGACGGCAACGCGCCTATTTCCTCTTCGACCGGCGGCTCTGTCGTCGAGCCCGGAAGCGGAACCTCGACTTCGCCGTCCTCGAGCGGCACGGCCACGGCCTCCTGCTCGACCACAGGCGCCGCGTCCAGCAGGCTGGAGGGTCCGGTTGTGCGCTGGCTGCTCAGATATGCCAGCGACAGGCTGCTGGCAAAGAACGCGGCCGCGAGTATCGCGGTGGCACGGGAGAAGAAGCTCGACGAGCCGCGCGAGCCGAAAACCGTACCGGACGCACCCGCACCGAAACCGGCGCCGGCATCCGCGCCCTTACCGCGCTGCAAGAGCACCAACACAATAATAAGTATTGCTATGAGCGTGTGCCCAATGAGCACAACCTGTTGCATAGTAGTCATCGTTTCCTCAAATCTCTGCAGCGGCCCTGGCTATAGCCAGAAAATCCGCGGGCTTCAGCGAAGCGCCGCCGATCAGACCGCCGTCGATGTCGGGCATGGCGAACAGCCCAGCCGCATTGTCCCCTTTCACGCTGCCGCCGTACAGTATCTGCACGGTTTCCGCGACCGACGCATCCTGTTCTGCCAGCACGGACCGTATGTAGCGATGCACGTCCTGGGCCTGTTCAGGCGTCGCCGTCTTGCCGGTGCCAATCGCCCAGACCGGCTCGTAGGCGATCACGGCGCCTTTGAATGCCGCAATGCCGTTACGCTCGAGAGCCGCGGCCAGCTGTTTACCGACGACCTCCTCGGTGCGGCCGGCCTCGCGCTCCTCCAGCATCTCGCCAACACACAGTATCGGCACCAGGCCGGCGCCGAGTGCGGCCGCCATCTTCTCGGCCACCTGGACGCTGGATTCGCCGTACAGCGCACGCCGCTCTGAATGGCCCACGATCACGTAGCGGCAACCCAGGTCGCGCAGCATCGCCGGGGCCACTTCGCCCGTGTACGCGCCCGCCTCGTGTTCCGACACATTCTGTGCCCCGAGTTCCACCACCGACCCCTGCAGCTGGCTCGCTACCGACGCCAGGTACGGGAACGGCGGGCATACCAGCAGGCTGACGTTGTCGGCCGCCGGCGCACCCTCGATGATTCCCGCGACGAGTTCGCGATTGCTCGCGTCGTCGCCGTGCATTTTCCAGTTTCCGGCAACGAGGAAATTGCGCATGAGAGTCTACCTGAGGGGCCCGAAATGGCGCGCAAGGATACCGGGGCTAAGGCCGCAAATCAACGTAAGATCAGGCCTTTTCCAATGAATTCGGGCCGTTATTAGCGGGCAGCCGCCGCCACGACCGCCGCAAGCCGTTCGGCGACCGAGTTCACCTGCTTTTCGTCGCTGCCCTCGACCATCACCCGGATCACCGGCTCGGTTCCCGAGGCGCGCAGCACGATGCGGCCGCTGTCCGCCAGCTCGTCCTGTGCGGCGATCACGGCCTCCCGTATCTGCGGTGACTGATCAGGGTCCATGCGCCGTTCCGTCCGCACATTGAGCATCGTCTGCGGGTATTTCGGCATGCCGGCAACCAGCTCCGACAGTTTTTTGCCCGTCCGCTTCATAACTGCCATCACCTGCAGGGCCGTGATCAGACCGTCGCCGGTGGTGGTCTGGTCCAGCACGATCATGTGGCCGGAGGTCTCGCCGCCGATGATGCCGCCACCCTTTTTCAGCGCCTCGAGCACGTAGCGGTCGCCGACACTGGCGCGCTGGAACTCGATATCCCGCTCCTTCAGAGCGCGCTCCAGGCCGAGGTTGCTCATCACGGTGCCAACGACCGGGCCGTGCAGCCTGCCTTCCTGCTTCCACGCCGTTGCCAGTACATACAGGATCTGGTCACCGTCGACGAGCTGGCCGTCCTCGTCGACCAGGACCACGCGATCGCCGTCGCCGTCCAGCGCGATGCCGACATCCGCCGCCACGGCCGGAACGGTGAGCTGCAGCAGGTCCGGCCTCGTCGAGCCACAACCGTCGTTGATGTTGCGGCCGTTCGGGGAACAGCCGATCGGGATCACTTCCGCATTCAGATTTGCGAGAGTCCGCGGCCCGACCTTGTAACCGGCACCATTGGCACCGTCGAAAACCACCTTCAGCCCGTCGAGGTTCACACCGGCCGGCAACGTGGACGCGCAGAACTTCTCGTAGCGAACGAGCGCAGAATCAATGCGTTGCGCCTTGCCGAGCGACTGCGAATCAACGGTGATCGCCGCTTTGTCGAGGCTCGCTTCGATTGCCTGCTCGACGTCGTCGCTCAGCTTCGAGCCAGTGCCATCAAAAAACTTGATGCCATTGTCGAAATACAGGTTGTGCGACGCCGATATGACAACGCCGAGATCCGCCGAGAAAGCCTGTGTGAGGTACGCGACGCCGGGCGTCGGCAGTGGTCCGATCAGCAAAACGTCGGCTCCCGCCGCTGTGAAACCCGCCTCGAGGGCCGATTCGAACATGTAGCCGGAAAGCCGCGTGTCCTTGCCGATCAGGACGGTACCGCCCTTTGGCACCAGCACCTGCGCCGCCGCGCTCGCCAGCCGCAGCGCAAAATCGGCCGTCATCGGATCCTTGCCGACCGTGCCGCGAACGCCATCCGTTCCGAAATGCTTCTTGTTCATCGATCCCTGTCCTTATCAATCACAGCCGCTGCCACACGCAACGCATCGACGGTTTCCCCCACGTCGTGAGCACGCACGATGTGCGCACCCTGAATGACCGCTATCACTGCTGCGGCAATGCTTGCCGGCATCCGCTCGTCCACGTCCCTGCCGGTAAGGGCACCGAGTGTGGACTTTCTCGACAGGCCGACCAGGATCGGCCGCCCCAGCGACCGCAATTGTCGCAGATTCGCCAGCAACTCGACATTGTGCCCTGGCGTCTTGCCGAAACCGAAGCCGGGATCGACGACCAGCAGGTCCTCTGCCAGCCCGGCAGCGACGCAAGCACGCAGCCGCGCGGCCAGAAAATTACCTACGTCGGCGACCACGTCCCCATACTCGGGCGCCTGCTGCATGCTCCGCGGCTGGCCCTGCATGTGCATGAGGCAGACCGGCCGCTGCAGTTCCACGGCCGCTGCCAGCGCGCCATCGCCGCGAAGCGCGCGAATATCGTTGATCATGGCTGCGCCCGCGCGGGCGGCGGCACGCATCACGGCCGCCTTGCTGGTATCGATCGAAACCGGCACGTCGACCGCCGAGACAAGCGCCTCGACGACCGGAATGACACGGTCGAGTTCTTCCTGCTCGGACACATGGGCCGCACCAGGGCGCGTGGACTCGCCGCCGACGTCAATGATCGCAGCGCCGTCTCGCGCCATAGCCTCGGCCTGCCGCAGCGCGGCGTCACGGCCGGTAAACCGGCCGCCATCCGAGAACGAATCGGGGGTGACGTTGAGAATCCCCATTACCGCAGGGAGCTCGAGTGCAAGCGTGCCGATGGTCAGCATGTGTTCATCGCTCGCAGGCGCGGTTCTTGAATCGCGATTTTAGAAAACCCGGGCCGGTCACGCCTCGAGAAGCGCTACTGCGGAGAAGCACAGCTACCAGGCGACTCCGGCGTCCGTTAATGCTCGGGCGCCGGCCCGCCGATCTTCCCGCCTACTTCCGCCTTCGGCGCTGGCTGGTCGTCTTTGCTGGTCGATCCCGTGGAATCGTCCCAGTCCTCCGGCGGCCTCGGCTCGCGCCCGGCCATGATGTCCTTGATCTGGTGCTCGTCGATGGTTTCGTACTTGATGAGTGCCTTGGCCATCGTGTGCAGCTTTTCGAGGTTCTCCTCGAGCAGCTTTTTCGCACGCGAATAATTGGTGTCGATGATGCGCCGGACTTCCTCGTCGATCGCATGCGCGGTGTCGTCCGAGACCTGCTTGTGCTGGGTGACCGACCGGCCAAGGAAGACCTCGCCGTCATCCTCGCTGTACGTGAGCGGGCCGAGACGATCCGAGAGGCCCCACTTCGTGACCATGTTGCGTGCGAGTTCCGTCGCGCGCTCGATATCGTTGGACGCGCCCGTCGTCACGCCGTCGGCACCGTTGATCATCTCTTCCGCGATGCGCCCGCCGAACAGGCTCGCGATCTGGCTCTCTATGCCCTGCCGGGAGATGCTGTAGCGGTCTTCCTCGGGCAGGTACATCGTGACGCCGAGCGCACGGCCGCGCGGGATGATTGTCACCTTGTAAACGGGATCGTGCTCCGGCACGAGATAACCGACGATCGCGTGTCCCGCCTCGTGATACGCGGTATTGAGCTTTTCCTTCTCGCTCATCACCATCGAGCGCCGCTCGGCGCCCATCATGATCTTGTCCTTCGCCTTTTCGAACTCTTCCATGCTGACGACACGCTTGTTGGCGCGCGCCGCAAACAGCGCGGCTTCGTTCACCAGGTTGGCGAGATCCGCGCCCGAGAAGCCGGGCGTGCCGCGCGCGATCTTGCTCGGCTCCACGTCGTCATTCAGCGGCACCTTGCGCATGTGCACCTTGAGGATCAGTTCGCGGCCGCGCACGTCCGGCAGCGGCACGACGACCTGGCGGTCGAAGCGCCCGGGGCGCAGCAGTGCGGGGTCGAGGACGTCGGGCCGGTTGGTCGCGGCGATGACGATGATGCCTTCACTGCCTTCGAAACCGTCCATTTCGACGAGCATCTGGTTGAGCGTCTGCTCGCGCTCATCGTGACCGCCGCCCAGGCCGGCACCGCGGTGACGGCCGACGGCATCGAGCTCGTCAATGAAGATGATGCAGGGCGCCTGTTTCTTCGCCTGGTCGAACATGTCGCGCACGCGCGACGCGCCGACGCCGACGAACATCTCGACGAAATCCGAACCGGAGATCGTAAAGAACGGTACCTTGGCCTCGCCGGCAATTGCCTTGGCGAGCAGGGTCTTGCCCGTGCCCGGCGGGCCCACCATCAGCACGCCCTTCGGGATCTTGCCGCCCAGCCGCTGGAACTTGCTGGGGTCCTTTAGAAACTCGACGATCTCGGCCACTTCGGCCTTGGCTTCGTCGACGCCCGCGACGTCGGCAAAGGTAATGCCGACCTGGTCTTCACCGAGAAGCCTGGCCTTGCTCTTGCCGAAAGACATCGCGCCGCGTCCGCCGCCGCCGCCCTGCATCTGGCGCATGAAATAGATCCAGACGCCGATCAGGAGCAGGATCGGAAACGAACTGATCAGGAGCTGACCAATGAGGCTCTGCTGCTTCGGCTCGGACGCCGAAAAACGGACGTCGTACTTCTCGAGCATGCCGATCAGCGGACTGTTGTCGGTCTCCGGGCTGACGGTGTAATACGGCAGGGGTTCACGCTGGCCGAAACGGATTCGCTGCCCCTCGAATTCAACCAGGCTGACCTCGCCATTACGGACTTCCTGCAGGAATTCCGAGTAGTCGCGTGACTGCGGCTGGCCGCCACTGACGCCCGACAGGCCTTGTACGACCGACAGCAGGACGACAATGATGACGATGAAAACGAGTATATTTTTGGTCAGATCATTCACATTCTTTACCGCATGGGAGCAAATCCGGACGCCGGATTCTTAGACAGATTCTAAATGAAACACTACTACAATCGATAATTTCTCGCTACCAAATAAACCTCACGACTGCCCGAACGGGAAGCCTCCGGTTTCATCACCCGAACACGCTCGAAACGCTGTCTGGCAGCTGCGATGAACGCATCCGAACCTTCGCCCTGGAACAATTTGCAGACGAAGTCGCCGCCCCGCTTGAGCGTGCGCTCGCAAAGGTCCAGCGCCAGCTCGGCAAGGTACATCGATCGAGGTTGATCCACCGACCGGTTCCCGCTGATATTGGGAGCCATGTCGCTGATTACAAGGTCCGCCCGTTCGTCGGCAAGTGCGGCTTCGAGTGATTCCAGCACCTCGTCCTCGCGGAAGTCGCCCTGGATGAACTCTACCGATGGCAGAGCGTCCATCTCCAGCAGATCGAGCGCGACGATCCGCACCCGCCCGTTGAGCTTCTCGGTGATGTACTGGCTCCAGCTGCCCGGCGCAGCACCGAGGTCAACCACCACCATGCCGGGCTTCAGGAGCTTTTCCTTCCTGTCTATCTCTTCGAGCTTGTACACCGCCCGCGAACGCCAGCCCTCGCTGCGTGCGCGCACCACGAAGGGGTCGCGTTCCTGGCGTTCCCGCCAGCTGCCGGAACTTCGTCTCGGCTTGCTCACGCGGGCGCACTCCGGATCCGTACTATTGCCGGCGATCCGCTGCTACACTTCGCCCCGATGCCGCTCAGTGAATCGCAAAAAAAATACCTTCGGGGCCTCGGGCACGCGCTCAAGCCGGTGGTCATGGTTGGCGATGCGGGACTCACGGATGCCGTGCGTGCCGAATTCGAGAGCTCGCTCGAGCACCACGAACTCATCAAGGTCCGGGTCAAGGTTGGTGAGCGTGCGGAACGAGACACGATCATCCAGGCACTCTGCAAGTCGGGCGACGCGGAACTCGTGCAACGGATCGGCAACATGGCGCTGGTCTATCGCGAGAATCCCGAGAAAAAGCGGATCCGCCTGCCGCGCTGAAGCCGTATCCTGCGCTAGATATAGCGAACCTCGATAATTTCAAACTGTTTCTCGCCATCCGGGGCGGCAAAAGTGATGACGTCGCCCTCGTTCTGGCCGATCAGCGCACGCGCGATCGGCGACGTGTAGGAAATCAGACCCGCGCCGATATTGGCTTCGTCCTCGCCGACGATCCTGTATTCGATCTCCTTGCCGGTCGACTCCTCGAGCAGTTCCACCGTCGAGCCGAAGATAACCTTGCCGCGTGCGTCTACCTCGGTGACGTCGATCACCTGCAGGTTCGACAGTTTGCCCTCGAGCTCCTTGATTCGCCCCTCGATGAAACCCTGCTGCTCCTTGGCGGCGTGGTATTCGGCGTTTTCTTTCAGGTCGCCGTGCGCGCGGGCTTCCGCGATCGCCTTGATCACGTTCGGACGGTCGACCGATTTCAGTCGCTTCAGTTCGTCCTTGAGTAACTCGTGCCCCCTTACGGTTACCGGTACCTTGTTCATGCAACTACCTCGTTGTGCAGGTCCTGCAGTCGATTCACGTCACTGTCGTCCAGGTGCTCGATGGCGGTACAGGTCGCAATCGCGGCGCCGAGCGTCGTGTAATACGTCACGCCCTTGCGCACGGCCTCCGCGCGTATGGAATGTGATTCGTTGATTGCCTGCTTGCCTTCGGTGGTATTTACGATGAGATCTATCTCATCGTTCTTGATCATATCGACGATGTGCGGTCGCCCCTCGCGGACCTTGTTCGCCCTGCGGCATGATACACCAGCCGCCGCAAGGTGCCTGGCGGTGCCGTGCGTGGCGACGAGATCGAAGCCGCGCGCCTCGAGTATTTTCGCCAGCTGCACGGCCCCGTCCTTGTCGCGGTCCCGGACACTGAGCAGTGCCGCACCCTGCCTGGGCAGGACCACGCCGGATGCGAGCTGGGCCTTGGCGTAGGCCTCCCCGAAGGACCGGCCGACCCCCATCACCTCGCCGGTCGACTTCATTTCCGGACCCAGGATCGGGTCCGCGCCCGGGAACTTGATGAACGGGAACACGGCTTCCTTTACCGAGAAATATGCCGGCTTGCGCTGATTTACGTAGCCCTGCTTCGCCAGCGATTCGCCGACCATGACCTTCGCGGCGATCTTGGCGAGCGGCAAGCCGATCGCTTTCGAGACGAACGGCACCGTCCGCGATGCGCGCGGATTGACCTCGAGGAGATAGACGACGTTGTTCTGGATCGCGAACTGGGTATTCATGAGCCCGACCACGTGCAGGCCTTTCGCGAGCTTGACCACCTGCTCGTGCAGCTCCCTCTGCAGTTCCTCGGACAGGCTGAACGGCGGCAGCGAGCAGCCCGAGTCGCCGGAGTGAACTCCCGCCTGCTCGATATGCTCCATCACTCCGCCGATCAGCACACGGTCGCCGTCGCACACACAGTCGACATCGACTTCCGTCGCGAGATCGAGGAAACGGTCGAGGAGCACCGGGCTCGCATTCGACACGCCGATGGCAGCGTCCATGTAGGCGGCGAGATCTTCTTCGCTATGCACCACCTCCATCGCCCTGCCGCCGAGGACGTACGACGGCCTGACGACGAGCGGGAAACCCACGTCGGATGCAAGGCGCAGCGCTTCCTCCTTGCTCCGCGCGGTGCAGTTCGGCGGCTGCTTGAGTTGGAGCGAGTGCACCAGCTTCTGGAAACGTTCGCGGTCCTCGGCGAGGTCGATCGAGTCGGGTGAAGTGCCGATGATTGGCGCCCCGGCAGCTTCGAGCTGACGTGCCAGCTTCAGCGGTGTTTGTCCGCCGTACTGGACGATCACGCCTTTCGGCTTTTCCTTCTCGATGATCTCCATGACGTCCTCGAACGTCAGGGACTCGAAGTACAGGCGGTCGGAGGTATCGTAGTCGGTCGACACGGTCTCCGGGTTGCAGTTGACCATGATCGTTTCGTAGCCCGAATCACGCAAGGCGAGCGCAGCGTGCACGCAGCAGTAGTCGAACTCGATCCCCTGGCCGATTCGATTCGGTCCGCCGCCGAGGATCATTATCTTCGGTGCATCCGTCGGCTCAGCCTCGCACTCCTCTTCGTAAGTGGAGTACATGTAGGCTGTCGTCGTGGCGAACTCCGCCCCGCAGGTATCCACACGCTTGAAAACGGGCCTGACGCCAAGTTCCATGCGCCGCCGCCGCACCGCGAGCTCCTTGACCTTCAAAAGCGCGGCGATACGGGCATCAGAGAACCCCTTGCGCTTCAGCGCTCGCATCGATGCCTTTGTCAGGGCGGAGAGGTCCTTGCCCTGCAGCGACTGTTCGTCGCGGATCAGGTCTTCGATCTGCGCGAGAAACCAGGGATCGATACCCGAGATCGACGCGATTTCCTGCAGCGGGAAACCGTTGCGGAAGGCATCGGCCACGTGGCGCACGCGATTGGCACCGGGGATGCGCAGCTCGTGGCGCAGCCGGTCGCGCTCTGCGTCAGTGGTAATGAGCGGGTCGACCTCGTCAAAACCGGAGATATCGATTTCCAGGCCGCGCAGGGCCTTTTGCAGCGACTCCTGGAACGTGCGTCCCATCGCCATGACTTCGCCGACCGACTTCATCTGCGTCGTCAGCCGGTCGTTGCTCCCGGGGAACTTCTCGAAAGTGAAGCGCGGAATCTTGGTGACGACGTAATCGATCGTCGGCTCGAAGGAGGCCGGCGTGGCGCCGCCGGTGATGTCGTTTCTCAGTTCGTCGAGCGTGTAACCGACAGCCAGCTTGGCCGCCACCTTCGCGATCGGGAAGCCGGTCGCCTTGGACGCCAGCGCCGACGAGCGCGACACCCGCGGGTTCATCTCGATGATGAGGACCCGGCCGGTCTCCGGGCTCACGGCAAACTGCACATTGGAGCCGCCGGTTTCCACGCCGATCTTGCGCAGCACGTCGATGGAGGCATCGCGGAGGCGCTGGTATTCCTTGTCCGTGAGGGTCTGTGCCGGCGCGACCGTGATCGAGTCGCCGGTGTGCACGCCCATCGGGTCCAGGTTCTCGATCGAGCAGACGATGATGCAGTTGTCGTTGCGGTCCCGGACCACCTCCATCTCGAACTCTTTCCAGCCGATTACCGACTCTTCGAGCAGGACTTCGGTGGTCGGTGACATCTCCAGGCCGTGGGAGACGATGCTCTCGAACTCCTCGCGGTTGTAGGCGATGCCACCGCCGCTTCCGCCCATCGTAAACGATGGCCGGATGATGGTCGGAAAACCGATGTCCGCCTGTTTCTCGAGCGCTTCTTCGAGTGAATGCGCGATATCGGCCCTGGGCACCTCGAGACCGATCTCCTGCATCGCCTGCCGGAACAGTTCGCGATCCTCGGCCATATCGATGGCCTCGCGGGACGCAGCGATGAGTTCCACGTCGTATTTCTCGAGCACGCCCTCGCGCGCGAGATCCAGCGCGCAGTTGAGGCCCGTCTGGCCGCCCATCGTGGGCAATAGCGCATCGGGGCGCTCCCTGGCGATGATGCGCTCGACCGCCGTCCAGTGCACCGGCTCGATGTAGATCGCATCCGCCATCTCGGGATCGGTCATGATCGTCGCCGGGTTGGAATTGACCAGGATGACCCGGTAGCCCTCCTCCCGCAGAGCCTTGCATGCCTGGGCACCGGAGTAATCGAACTCGCACGCCTGGCCGATCACGATCGGCCCGGCACCTATGATCAGGACGCTTTGAATATCGGTGCGTTTGGGCATGACAGCTCTTTCTAATTTACTTTAATTATTAGCTATAAATATTTATTTTAAATAGCTTTATGATGAGAACATCGCCCTGACGGAGCTGCGTTTGGCGGCCTCCATATCGGCAAGGAAGCGCTCGAACAGCCCCTGCACGTCATGCGGGCCCGGGCTCGCTTCCGGGTGCCCCTGGAAACTGAATGCGGGCTGTCCCGCGACAGAAATTCCCTGCAGCGTGCCATCGAACAGCGAACGGTGCGTTGCCTCGACGTTGTCGGGCAGGCTGGATTCGTCGACCGCGAAGCCGTGGTTCTGGCTGGTAATCATTACCCGTCCCGTCACGAGGTCCTGCACCGGGTGGTTGGCGCCATGGTGGCCAAATTTCATTTTCTCGGTCTTTGCGCCGGCCGCGAGCGCCAGCAACTGGTGACCGAGGCAGATCCCGAAGATCGGGATCCGCTCGTCGAGAAAACGCCGGATCGCGGTGATTGCGTAGTCGCAAGGCTCGGGATCGCCCGGCCCGTTGGACAGGAATATGCCGTTCGGCGACAGCGCGAGGGCCTCTTCAGCGCTGGTTTTTGCCGGCACTACCGTCATTCGGCAGTCCAGGTCCGCCAGCAGGCGCAGTATGTTTCGCTTGATGCCGAAGTCGTACGCCACCACGTGGTACGGCGCGACCCGGCGGCTCAGGATTCGCGGCTTGCAGCCAAAGGTGGTGCCCTGGCTCCACTGGTAGGCCACGTCCGTGGTCACGAACTTCGCAAGGTCCATGCCGGCGATGCCCGGAAACTTGCGCGCATGCTCGATGGCGGTCTCTTCCGATACCTCGCCGGTCATGATGCAGCCGGACTGGGCACCTTTCTCGCGAATGATCCGCGTCAGCTTGCGGGTATCGATATCGGCGATGGCTAGCGTTCCGCTCTGGCGCAGGAACTCGGCCAGCGGGCGTTCGTTGCGCCAGCTGCTCGTGACCATCGACAGGTCGCGGATGATCAGCCCCGATGCGTGCACCTTTGCCGATTCCATGTCTTCGGCGTTGGTACCGGTATTGCCGATGTGCGGGTACGTGAGGGTGACGATCTGCCGGCAGTAGGAGGGGTCAGTGAGGATCTCCTGGTAACCGGTCATTGCGGTATTGAAGACGACCTCACCGATGGTCTTGCCGTCGGCACCGACAGAGGTGCCATGAAAAACGGTGCCATCTTGCAGGGCCAGTAATGCCGGCGTACTCAAATGCGGACCTCGGAGCGAATTTCGACGGGAAACGCTAAGCCAGACCGCCATTTGATCAACGTAGCTCTCGTCGGCGCGCCCGTAGGACGCGAGTCGCAGATGTACAAAAGCGGAAGGACAATGCCTCCCGCTCCCGACTTCGCTGACCGCTCAGCGATCCGGCGTAGTTTACTGAACAGGGACCGCGCGCGCCAGACCACGCGGGTGCTTTTTTCCGAATCAGCCGGCCTCGGCACCGAACAGCACATCGTGCATGTCGTAGAAACCGGGCTCGTTGGCGGCAACCCAGCGTGCGGCCCGCAGCGCCCCTTCAGCGAAGACCGTGCGCGTGGTGACACTGTGAGCCAGGGTCAGTCGCTCGGTGGGCGACGAGAATATTACCTCGTGATCGCCAGGCACTTCGCCGCGCCGCTCGGACTGGTAATGAACGGAATCGGCGCCCGCCTGGTTACGAGCGCTGGCGATGGACTCGCCGAGCTTCAGCGCCGTCCCCGACGGCGCGTCCTTCTTGTGGATGTGATGCGTCTCGTGGATTTCGACCTTGAATTCTTCGCCCAGCGACCGTGCAGCGCGGCTCACGAGATCCTGCAGAACGGCAATCCCCTGGCTCATGTTGCGGTCGTAGACCACGGCGACGGTCCTGGACGCCTCTTCCAGCGCCGCGAGCTGGGCATCGCCCAGCCCGCTGACGCCGCACACCAGGGGCTTGCCGTGGCGAACCGCCGCCGCGACCACCTGCTCGGTTGCCTCGAACAGGCTGAAATCGATTACGACGTCGGCCGCTTCGACGACGTGGTCGAGTTCGCTGGAGATGATTGCCCCGGACGGAGTCGCCATGTCCCTCGCGGCGTCCGGGTCGCGCACCCAGACACTGCCTATCTCGAGGTCCGCGAACTCGTTCACGGCATTGATGATGGCGAGCCCCATGCGGCCCGCGCCGGCGATTCCGAGTTTGATCGCGTTACTGGCCAATGCGCTCGAAGAACCGCTTCACGGTATCGAACCAGGAGTCGGCGCGCGGCGAATGCTTGTCGCCGCCGGCCCGCACCTTCTTGTCGAATTTCCTTAACAGCTCTTTCTGATCGTTCGTTAGATTCACGGGCGTCTCGACGGCGACCCGCGCGAAAAGGTCACCCTTGCGAGGATCCCGCACCGTCGTTACACCTTTGCCGCGCAGCCTGAAGACCTTGCCGGACTGTGTGCCGGCCGGCACCTTCAGTGCAACATTGCCTTCCAGTGTCGGCAATTCTACCTCCCCTCCCAGGGCGGCAGTGGAATAACTGATCGGTACTTCGCAGGACAGGTCCGCGCCCTCGCGAGCGAAGATCTTGTGCGGATTCACCCGGATTTCGACGTACAGATCGCCGGGAGGACCACCGTTGCGCCCGGCCTCACCCTCGCCCGAGAGCCGTATCCGGTCACCGTCGTCGACGCCCGCCGGAACCTTGACCGAGAGCGTACGGGTCTTGCGCACGCGGCCCCGGCCGTGGCAATTCTCGCAGGGATCGGAAATCATGGTGCCGGCGCCTTTGCAGGCCGGGCACGTCTGCTGGATCGAAAAGAACCCCTGCTGCATGCGCACCTGGCCGGCACCACCGCAAGTAGAGCACTGCGCCGGTGTGGTCCCCTTCTTCGCGCCGCTGCCCTCGCAGACGTCACAGGACACCTGCGACGGGACGTCGATGGTCACGGTGTCGCCGCTGACGGCATGCTCCAGGTCGAGCCGAAGTTCGTATCCCAGATCGGCACCGCGAAATACCTGCGGCCCGCCGCGGCGACCGCCGCCGCCGAAAATATCACCGAAAACATCGCCGAAAATATCGCTGAAGCCCTCGGCGCTGAAGCCGCCGGGCCCACCCATGCCGGCACCGCGCAGGCCGTCGTGCCCGAAGCGGTCGTACGCGGCACGCTTGTCGCTATCGTGAAGGACTTCGTAGGCTTCCTTGACCTCTTTGAATTTGCCGTCCGAGCCCGAATCGTCCTTGTTGCGATCCGGGTGGTGTTTCATGGCGAGGCGACGATACGCCTTCTTGATCTCATCCGCCGAAGCCGACCTCGAGACCCCCAATACCTCGTAGTAGTCGCGTTTTGCCATGTTTGCTCAGAAGCGGGCGCCCGCGAGGGCGCCCTTTTTTATATTCCAGTACGCCGGTCGAGTCGTCAGGCCGACTTCGACTTCTCGTCCTGGTCGACTTCCTCGAACTCCGCGTCGACGACGTCGTCGCCGGAGGCCGCCTGGCCTTCTTCGGCCGAACCCGCCTGCTGTTCCGCGTACAGCTTCTGGGCCAGCGCGCCCGACGCTTCGGCCAGCGCAGCTGTCTTCTTCTCGATGCCGTCCTTGTCGTCCTTGTCCAGCACCGCTTTGAGATCCGAGACAGCGTTTTCGATGTTCATCCGCTCTTCGCTGGTCGCCTTGTCTCCAAGGTCCTTGAGCGTTTTCTCTGCTGCGTGGATCAGGCCGTCCGCCTGGTTGCGCACGTCGACGAGTTCGCGGAACTTGCGGTCTTCCTCGGCGTGGCTCTCGGCGTCGCGGACCATCTGGTCGATCTCGTCGTCGGACAGGCCGCTCGACGCCTTGATCACGATATTCTGGCTCTTACCGGTGGCCTTGTCCTTGGCCGAAACATTCAGGATACCGTTCGCATCGATGTCGAAGGTCACCTCGATCTGCGGCATGCCGCGCGGTGCCGGCGGGATATTCGCGAGATCGAATCGGCCAAGCGACTTGTTGTCGACGGCACGCTCGCGCTCGCCCTGCAGCACGTGAATGGTCACGGCGGTCTGGTTGTCGTCCGCGGTCGAGAAGACCTGCTCCGCGTTAGCGGGAATCGTCGTGTTTTTCTCGATCAGCTTGGTCATCACACCGCCGAGCGTCTCGATACCGAGCGACAGCGGCGTGACGTCGAGCAGCAGGACGTCCTTGACGTCACCGGCAAGCACACCGCCCTGAATCGCCGCGCCCAGTGCGACCGCTTCGTCGGGATTGACGTCTTTCCGAGGTTCCTTGCCGAAGAAGTTCTGCACGACCTCCTGCACCTTGGGCATACGGGTCTGCCCGCCGACCAGGATCACGTCGTCGACTTCGTTGACCTTGAGCCCGGCATCCTGCAGCGCAATCTTGCAGGGACCCATGGTGCGCTCGATCAGTTCATCGACGAGCGATTCGAGCTTGGCGCGCGTGAGCTTGATATTCAGGTGCTTCGGTCCGCTGGCGTCCGCAGTTACGTAAGGCAGGTTGACCTCGGTCTGCTGCTGCGAACTGAGCTCGATCTTCGCTTTCTCCGCGGCTTCCTTGAGGCGCTGCATCGCGAGCGGATCCTTGCTGATATCGACACCGCTCTCACGTTCGAATTCCCTGGTCAGGTATTCGATGACGCGCAGATCGAAGTCCTCACCGCCGAGGAAGGTATCGCCATTGGTCGAGAGCACCTCGAACTGATGCTCGCCGTCCACCTCGGCGATCTCGATGATGGATACGTCGAAAGTACCGCCGCCGAGGTCGAACACGGCAATTTTCTTGTCACCGCGTTTCTTGTCCATGCCGTAGGCGAGCGCGGCTGCCGTCGGCTCGTTGATGATGCGCTTGACATCGAGGCCGGCGATCTTGCCGGCATCCTTGGTCGCCTGGCGCTGGGAGTCGTTGAAGTAAGCCGGAACGGTCACGACAGCCTCGGTCACGGGCTCGCCGAGATAGTCCTCCGCTGTCTTCTTCATCTTCATCAGCACGCGCGCCGAAATCTCCGGCGGCGCCATCTTCTTGCCAGCGGCTTCGACCCAGGCGTCGCCGTTGTCGGCCTTGACGATCTTGTACGGCACCATGTGAATGTCGCGCTGCACGACATCGTCCTCGAAGCGGCGGCCGATCAGGCGCTTGACCGCAAACAGGGTATTGGTGGGGTTCGTAACGGCCTGGCGCTTGGCCGACTGCCCTACGAGCACCTGGTCGTCCTTGGTGAATGCGACGATCGACGGTGTGGTGCGATCACCTTCGCTATTCTCGATGACTTTGGGCGTGCCGCCCTCCATTACTGCGACGCAGGAGTTTGTGGTACCCAGGTCGATACCGATGACTTTACCCATGCTGAATTACTCCAAAGAAATCTGATGTTTTCCGAAACTGGTTGTGAATTGGGGGCAAGCCCTTGCGTTTCAAGCGCTCCCGGGCCCGCATGTGCTCAGCCGTTACCGTCGCCGGACGGCGCCTCGGCCGCCACGATGACCCGGGCCGGCCGCAGCAGGCGCCCGTTCAGCGCATAGCCCTTCTGGATGACCTGGGCGACCGAACCCGGCTCCGTGTTCGGCGACGGCATCATGCTCATGGCTTCGTGCAATTCCGGATCGAACGGCTCCCCCTCCGGGTCCACCTCCGAAATACCGAAGCGCTCGAGGGTCGTCTTGAGGAGTTTGCAGGTCGCCTCGCTGCCCTCGCGCAACGCTTCGGCATCCGCTTTGTCCGCTGCGGCGAGACCCATTTCGAGACTGTCCACGACCGCCAGAAGCTCGCGGCCGAAACTTTCGAGCGCGAATTTGTGCGCATTCTCTACGTCGCGCGCGGCGCGCTTGCGGACGTTATCGAGTTCCGCGGCGGCGCGCAGATACAGGTTCCAGTTCTCGTCTGCCTTGGCCTGCGCCTCGGCCAGGGCCGACTCCGGCGCCTGCGCTTCGCTGGTTTCCGGCGCTTCGGCTTCGGCGTCAGATGGCTTGCGCTCAGCGGTCATGCATGCAACTCCACGTTTCTGCTGGCCGCGCGAAACCGCGGCCGGTTACAGGGAAGTTGCGAGTTTGGGGGCCGGGCCTCAAAAATCAAGCGCATCCGCCATTTTTTTGGCGGATTGCAGACTCAACCCCGCTGTCCGAGCGCCGTCGCCAGCAGCCGGGCGGTGATGTCGACAATCGGTACGACCCGGTCGTAGGCCATGCGGGTCGGCCCGATCACGCCCAGCACCCCTATCGTGTCGTCGCCAATGCGATACGGCGCAGTCACCACGCTGCAGTCATCAAGAATCCGGAACCCGGACTCCTCGCCGATGAAGACGCGCACGCCTTCCGCATCGATACTGCGATCCATGAGCTCGAGTATCAGGCGCTTCTTGGAAAACGCCTCGAACAGGCGCCGCAGCGTCTCGATATCCGACAACTCGGCAAAATCCATCAGCTTGGTCTCCCCGGTGAGCACGAACTCACCGTTGGGCCGGGTCGCGCCTTCCATTGCCGACTGCGCCACGGTGATGATGTCCTGCATCGCCTGGTTCATCGAATCGCGCAACTCGCCGAGATCGGAGACGATCTGGTCGCGGACCTGCTGCATGTCCAGTCCGGCGTATTTCTCGTTGATGAAATTCGCCGCCTGCGTCAGCTCCGACTCCGTGTATTCCCGCTCGAGATGCAAGATTCGGTTCTGCACCTCGCGATCGTTGATTACCAGGATGACCAGCACGCGCTGATCCGACAGCGGCAGGAACTCGATCTGCCGCAGGATCGCCTGCTGGCCGCGCGGCACGGTGACGACACCGGCGAGACTGGTAATGTCGGACAGCATGTTCGACACCGAACTGATCAGCGACGCGGGATCCTCGATGTTCTTCTGCAGGTAGGACTGCAGGCGCCGCAGGTCGTTGCCCCGCGGCTGCCGATAGCGCACCAGCGTATCGACGAACAGGCGATAGCCCTTCGCCGTAGGCACGCGCCCCGCCGAGGTATGCGGCGCGGACACGAGGCCCATTTCTTCCAGGTCGGCCATTACATTGCGAATCGTTGCCGGACTGAGATCCAGCCCGGAGTCTTTCGACAGCGTCCTCGAACCGACAGGCTCGCCCTCGCGGATATAGCGCTGGATCAACACGCGCAGCAGGTGGCTTGCGCGTTCGTTGGGTAGGGAACTGGTAGCTTCTGCCGTCATTTGCGAGAAACCGAAACAGCGTCAACGGATCGCTGTGTTACGGTAGCAAAACAAGCTAGCAACGCCTTGGCGACCGGTCAAGGGTCTGCAACAATCGCCGTACCCGGCGCCTCGACGGGCGGTCTTTGAAGCGAACGCGACATGGCAACAAAGTTCAGAAAAGTAGCGATCCTGGGACGCCACGAGGATCCCCGCGTTGCCGAGCCGATTACCGTGCTCGCGGAGTACCTCGGCCAGTCCGGCGTGGAAGTGCTCGCGGCCGAGGACATGTCCCTCGGGATCGAAGCGCGGCGCTTGCCCGAAGAGGAGCTCGCGGCCACCGCGGACCTGATCATAGCCATTGGCGGTGACGGCGCGATGCTGTATGCCGGGCAACTTGCGCGACGCGGGGACATTCCGTTGCTCGGCATCAACCGCGGTCGCCTCGGCTTCCTCGCCGACGTCACGCCCGAGGAAATGCTGGACAGCGTCGGGCTCGTGCTCGCCGGGGACTTCACCACGGACAAGCGGCTCGTCCTGGAAGCGAGGCTTGAACGCCCGGATGCCGCGGATACGACCGCCCTCGCCCTGAATGACGTCGTACTGCAGCGCCGTGAGACCGGCCGCATGCTCGACTTCGTAACCCGCATGGACGGCCGGTACGTGAATACGCATGCCGGAGACGGACTCGTCATCGCCACACCGACCGGATCCACGGCGTACTCACTGAGCTGCGGTGGACCGATTATCGAGCCGCGGCTCGATGCGGTCGTGGTCGTGCCCGTCGCGCCACACACGCTGTCTGACAGGCCGATCGTGCTCCCCGCGCACCTGGGCATCGAATTGCGGCTGCTGGAACGCGAGAACACGCGTGCCGAAATCATGGCCGACGGTCACTCCATGGGAGAGATCCGGCCCGAAGACAAGCTGACCGTCGTCGCGTCGAAGACGCGGCTGACCCTGCTGCACCCGCCGGGATACGATTTCTTCGGCATCCTCCGCTCGAAGCTGCACTGGGGGCACGATTCGCGCAAGCGAGACCTGCCCGCGGAGGACTGCTAACGGTGCTGGTAACGCTGCAGGTTAAAGACTTTGCCATCGTCGACCGCATCGAGGTCGAGTTCGAACCCGGGATGACCGTTCTGACCGGTGAAACCGGCGCCGGCAAGTCCATTCTCGTCGACGCGCTGGGCCTGGTGCTCGGTGAAAGAGGCAGTGGCAAGCTCGTGCGCGCGGGTGCGAAGCGTGCCGAGTTCAGCGCCGAATTCGACGTGTCCGCTGTCCCTGGTGCCCGCGCCTGGCTCGAAGAACAGTCGCTGGACGAAGACGACGAGTGCCTGCTGCGACGGGTCATTAATGCCGATGGCCGTTCGCGCGCATTCATCAATGGCAACGCCGTCCCCGTGCAGCAGCTCAAGACCCTCGGGGAGATGCTGATCGACATCCACGGCCAGCACTTCCACCAGTCGCTCGGCCGGCGTTCGGTGCAGCGCGATTTGCTGGATCACTATGGCGGCCTGCAGGACCTGCGTGCGCAGACCGAGGGCGCGTTCGCGGAATGGAAGTCGCTGCTCGAACGGCTTGCCGTCTTGCAGAGCGCGGATGCCGACCGCGCATCACGTGTCGACCTGCTGACGTTCCAGCTGCAGGAACTCGAATCGCTCGGCCCGACTGCCGGTGAATACCCGGAATTGCAGGCCGAAGCGCAACGGCTCGCAAACAGCGGCCGTCTTGCAGAGGGGGTCGCGGCGGCGATGGAAGTGCTGTCCGACAACGACGAGGCCAACGTCGCGGGGATGCTCGCGGCCGCAGAACGTGCCCTGCAGGGGCTGGTGCAGTTTGACCAAGAGCTTGCGCCTGTCGCGGAACTTCTGGAGAACGCGGGCATACAGGTTGCCGAGGCGGTCGACGCATTGCGCCGCTATGGCGACTCGATCGACATGGACCCCCGGCAGCAGGACCGTGTAGAGCAGCGGCTGGATTCAATGCAGTCGATTGCGCGCAAACACCGGGTCGAGCCGGATCATCTTGCGGAGCTCAGGGATCGCTTGAGCGCCGAACTCGATGAGCTCACCCACGCGGAAGAGCGCGGCCGGGAGCTCGAACACGAGGCGCGGGTGGCAGAAGCCGCCTACCGCAAGCACGCTGCCGAACTGTCCAAACTTCGCAAGGCCGCCGCGCGGAAATTCAGCCGTTCGGTCAGCGACACCATGGCGGGGCTGGGGATGCCCGGCGGTCGATTCGACGTCGAGCTCAAACCCGTCGCCAAAGGCTCGGAACGTGCCACCGGCGTGGACGACATCGAGTTCCTGATCAGCGCGAATCCGGGGCAGCCGCCGATGGCGCTCTCCAGAGTAGCCTCCGGCGGCGAATTGTCGCGCATGAGTCTCTCCGTCCAGGTTATTGCCAGCGATGGCAGCACGATCCCGACGATGGTCTTCGACGAAGTCGACAGTGGTGTCGGTGGCGGCGTCGCGGAGATGGTCGGACGCAGGCTGGCCGAGGTCGCCCGGGATCGCCAGGTGTTGTGCGTCACTCACCTGCCGCAGGTTGCAAGTCTTGCCGACCAGCATATCCGCATCAGCAAGGTAACCGATGGCAAGGCGACGCGAACGGGGGCGCACCTGCTGGACCAGGAGGAACGCGTCGACGAACTCGCGCGCATGCTGGGCGGCGTCGAGATAACCGCGAAGACCCGCGAACACGCAGCGGAGATGCTGGCCGGCGCGCCGAAGAAGCGCGCCTGACCGCCGCAAGGCCTTACTCGTCGTCCGTCGCGTCGCCGCGCCTGACGTACAGCACCAGGCTGTGGTCCAGCAGTTCGAAGCCGTGTCGCTCGGCGACCTCGTGCTGCAGACGCTCGATCTCTTCGCTGGTGAATTCGATGACCTCGCCCGTCTCGACGCAGACCATGTGGTCGTGATGCTCACCGTCATCGAGTTCGAACACGGAGTGACCGCCCTCGAAATTGTGCCGCGTAACGAGCCCCGCGGCCTCGAACTGCGTCAGCACCCGATAAACCGTTGCGAGGCCGATTTCCTCGCCTGAATCCAGCAGTTCCTTGTAGATGTCCTCCGCGCTGAGGTGGCGGTTGGAGGCATTCTCCAGGATCTCGAGGATTTTCAGGCGTGGCAGCGTTATTTTGAGGCCGGCCTTGCGTAATTCTTGTCTTTGCTCCATCAACGGCATTCCAGGTTGCACTAAGGGACGGGCGCCTATCGCGGCGTTTGGCAAGAAGGTATGATGCGCGCCTATTATGACGCAGATGGCAGCGAGGCTCTAGCAGCGCGATCGTCTGCGGCGTCCGAACCTGGGATCCGGTTAATCGTCAATGCAATTTTCGTTTCGCAATTCGCTCGTCCTGGCCATCTTCCTGGGACTGCTCACCGCTGCGTCGGGCTGCGTCTACCGTGCCAATATCTCGCAGGGCAACATAGTCGAAGAAGAAGACCTCGATCAGGTCTCAATCGGCATGACGCGCAACCAGGTGCGGTTTCTGCTCGGCACACCCATGGTCGCGGATCCGTTCCATCAAAACCGCTGGGACTATGTCTATTACGTCAAGATCGGCCGCAATGACGCCACGGCCAAGCGCTGGGTGACCATCCTTTTCGATGACGATACCGTCAGCGAGATCCAGCGCAACCGGGAACTGGCCGAAGGCCTCTGAGCCTCAGGTTTTCCCGACACGCGCGCGCTGCCGCCGTGCTTCCCGGGGATCGATCTCCAGTGGCCGGTAGAGTTCGACACGATCCCCGTGTCGGACGATGCTGTCTTTCGAGACCGGCTTGCCCCAGATGCCGGCCGGCATCGTGGCGATCTCCAGTAAGGGAAAGCGTGACTGGATGCCGGATGCGGCGATAACGTCGGCAACGCTTGCTCCTTCATCCACGCTCACCGCCATCAGCACCTGTTCCTCCGGTGTCGCCAGAACCAGCTCGATGGACAGCGCGTCAGCCATGCCCGGACGACCCGGTGCCGTAGATGTCGCCCGCCCTGCGCACGAAAGCATCAACCAGCGAGTTGCATATCTCCTCGAAGTACCGCCCGAGCAACCGGTTCGTGGCGCGGCTCTTGACTTCGAACTCCACCTCCAGCGAAACCTTGCAGCCGATGTGGTCGAGCGCCTTGAAACTCCAGCCGCCGCTCAGGTGGCTGAACGGACCCTCGACGAGCTCCATGTCGATCGCGTCATACTCGCGCATCCTGTTGCGGGTCCGGAAACTGCGGCGCAGCCCCGCGATCCGCATCTCAACGGAACCTTCGAGCACGTCCCCCTCGCGCCAGTGCAGCACCGCCGCGCCGCACCAGGGCAGGAATTCGGGGTAGGACTCGACGTCTTCGACGAGGACGTACATCTGCTCGGCCGAGAAAGGCACGAGGGCGCTGCGGCTTACCTTGCGCATTGCGTCAGGAGCTGCGGATACCGCAGCGCCTCATGACAGGTCGGGCAGCAGGCCGACAGCTTTCAGGAACACGAAGAGGATGCCGACCGGGACCACGTAGCGCGCCAGCAAACGCCAGAGCCGGTACATGAGCCCGACACCGCCGAGCTCTTCGGCCGTGGAATTCCTGCACATTACCCAGCCCGCGAAGAAGGCGATGAACAGGCCGCCGAGCGGCAGCATGATGTTGTTGGTCAGGTGATCGAGGTTATCGAACACGGTGCCCTTGTAGAAGCTGACGTTCGCCAGGACGTTGAACGAAAAGACCGTGCCGAAGCCCAGCGCCCAGATCAGCCCACCGATGATGACCGCGGCCTGCGCACGCGTACGGTTGTGATGTTCCACCAGCCACGCGACGGCCGGTTCCATCAGGCCGAGCGCCGAGGTCCATGCGGCAAACGAGAGCAGGATGAAGAACAGCGTCGAGAAAAATGCACCGCCCGGCATCTGCCCCAGGGCCAGCGGCAGGGTCTGGAAGACGAGGCCGGGACCGTCTGCGGGATCGAGGCCGTTCGCGAACACCAGGGGAAAGATGACGAGGCCGGCGAGTATCGCGATGAGCGTATCCGCAGTTACGACCGCCGTGGACGCGCCCATGATGGACGTCTCTTCCGGAAGATAGGCACCGTAAGCCATGATGGCTCCCATGCCGATCGAGAGCGTGAAAAAGGCCTGCCCCATTGCAGCCAGCACGCTGTCCCAGGAGAGCTTGCTGAAGTCCGGCGTGAACATGAACGCAAGACCTTCGCCGAAGTGGCCGGAAGTGATCGAGTAGCCGAGCAGGACCAGCATCAGCACCAGCAGCGCCGGCACCATGAAGCGAACGGCTTGTTCGAGACCGCGCTCTACGCCACGGGCGACGACGAATATCGTCAACGCCATGAACAGGGTGTGGCAGAACGCCAGGGCACGCCAGTCCCCCACGAAGCCGCCGAACTGCGCGTTGACGGCTGCGGAGTCTGCGCCCGTGAAAACGCCCATCGCACTCTTTACGATATACGCAAGGGTCCAGCCGGCGATCACGCTGTAATAGGAAAGGATCAGTATTCCCGCCAGCACGCCCATGCCACCGACGAGCTGCCAGCGCCGTGAGCTGCCCTCTTCTTCGCCGAGCAGCGCCATCGTCGCCACCGGATTGCGGCGCCCCCGTCGACCGATGAGGATCTCGGACATCATCACGGGCATGCCGATGAGGAAAACGCAGAGCAGGTACACGATGACGAATGCGCCGCCACCGTTCTGGCCCGCCACGTAGGGGAATTTCCAGACGTTCCCGAGGCCAACAGCCGAGCCGGTAACCGCGAGAACGAAGGCCAGCCGCGACGACCAGTGCCCGTGAAGTGATGTGCGCTTGCCGGAGTCGGCAGCCTGGTTGCTCAGCATTCTCGCTCCCTCCGGGGCGTAGGAAGGCGCGATTCTCATACAATTTCGGTAGGGTGACAACACGGTCGCTCGCAGGCACTTCAAGCACCGCAGGCTGTGAAGCGGCAAGAATTCCGTATAATCGCGCCCCCTGCCGCCGATGGCCGGACATGCATCATGAGCAAGAAGAAACCCGACAACAGCAACGTCATCGCCGCCAATCGCAGGGCCCGGCACGATTACTTCATCGAAGACCGGGTGGAGGCGGGCCTGTCGTTGCTGGGCTGGGAAGTAAAGAGCCTGCGGGAAGGCCGGGCCCAGCTCTCGGAGAGCTACGTCACGATCAAGAATGGCGAGGCGTTCCTGGTCGGCGCACATTTTTCACCGCTCTTGTCCGCGTCCACGCACGTCCAGGCGGACCCGACCCGGAGCCGCAAGCTGCTCATGCACCGCGGCGAACTGGATCGACTGATCGGCGCCGTGGAACGCAAGGGCTACGCCCTGGTGCCCCTGGATCTGCACTGGCGCAAGGGCCGGGTGAAGCTGGAGATCGGCCTCGCGCGCGGCAAGAAACAACACGACAAACGCGCGGCCAGCAAAGAGCGGGACTGGGCCCGGCAAAAGGAAAGAATCCTAAAACACTAGAAGTATTAGTGAGTTACGCTCTTATATTAAAGTGTAATCTATAAAAAGGACCGGCATTATTTGTGGGTCCGTCCGTTGTAATAGCTGCGTTTACCCATACACTATGCGTTCACGGGGGTGACTTGGCTTCGACGCGGGTCGCGAAACTCCGGGTGCATGCCGAGGGACAGAGTACCTCGTAAATCCAACTGTAAAACTTATAGTTGCCAACGACGACAACTACGCTTTAGCTGCCTAAAAACCAGCTCTAAGCCTTCCGCCCGGATCGTGCCTGTGCGTCCGGATCACGGGAGTCACCGACACAGGACCGCGGTGCGGGCTTGTTCAGTGTCCAATCCGTTAAATCCTCACTGGACTGGCTGCGAGTCTTCCCTGCCCGTCGGGTAGCCCGCAGCGAGATTAAAGACGGTATAAGCATGTAGATCTCGTAGCGTAGGGCTTGCGGACGTGGGTTCGATTCCCACCACCTCCACCAAATTCCTGGGCCCTGCCAGCCGGCAGGGCCCGAATTTGCAGAAACCGGCAGGTTTCCCCACGCAACACATCCGATACTCGTCATGGCCCGCGACATTCGTCGCGCCGGCGACTGGACGCACGTATCCTGTTTGTACCGGCGCGCCGGGGTTCGATTCCCACCACCTCCACCAACACCGAAAAACCGCCGCAAGGCGGTTTTTTTGTTGGTGGCAGTGGCTGGGAAGAGGAGCCACGAAGTGGGTTCACAAAACGCGGCGCAGCCCGTTTTGGACGCCCGAAGGGCGCCGCGAAGCGGTGAGCTGCCGGAGGCAGCGAATCAATTCCCACCACCTCCACCAACACCGAAAAACCGCCGCAAGGCGGTTTTTTTTCTTGCTACCCCCTAGTCGTACGGCCGTAGCCGGTCCAGGCTGTGGATGAAGACCACCCGATCCTCGATCGAGACGACGCCCTCGTCGACAAGACTGCGCAGTAGCCTGGAAAGCGTCTCCGGCTTGATGGACAGCCTCGACGCGATGACGTGGCGCGGCAGTTCGAGCCTGGCCGTCGCCTGGTCCCCGCCGCCCCTTTCGACGATGTGATCCATGATGTAGCTCGCCAGCCGGTAGCGCGCATTCTGAATAGACAGGTTCTCGATCTCCCGTACCCGGGCGTGCAGGTGGCGCGACAGGTCGGCGACAAGACGCATGCAGGCGTCGCGATTCGTCTTCAGCAGGTCCAGGTACACGCGGTTGGGAATCTCGCAGAGCTGGGAGGACTGCAACGCTTCCGCATTCACGGGATAGCGAACTTCCTGCATGAAGGTGACGGCCTCGCCGAACGTCCTGCCGGGGTGAACAACCTCGAGTGTCTTCTTGTCGCCAGTCGCCGAGATGAGGCTCAGCTCTATCAGGCCGCTATCGACGTAGTAGAAGCAGTCAGCGCGATCCCCCCGATGGAACAGTATCCGGCCCTGGTCCAGGTCCTTAACTTTCATTTCCGCGGCAAGCCGGTCGAAGTGGTCCTCGTCGAGGCCGGCAAAGAGGTAATGGCCCCGGACGGACTCGTAAAGGGACGAATTCCTGTCCATGGGAAGCGAGTCTAGCACTGTGCCCCTTTGCGTCACGGCGCCTGTCTCCGCGGATCGACCAAAACGTGCAACCTGAAGCGCAGTCTAGGCTGAATCGTCCAGGTGTCCTTGACCTGGATCAAGGCATTGCGCGCGCCCGGCGCCTAACGTTCACGCAGATTCAACGACGCCGACCCGGGATCCATCTCGAGGTCCACAGGCTACGAGGTCACCGAAATGCCCTGGCATCTGCTGGCAACCGAGCACCGCCGAGCCATGTTGCAGGCCGGCATGTTCGCGCTCTTTTGCGCCGGTGCGGCCGCCGCTGAACCAGTCCCCGTCGAAACGCTTGCCGAAGGCGATGTCGATCGCGGGATCATCGACGAAATCGTGGTTGTCGCAAACAAGCACGAGCGGTCCCGGCGCGACATTACCGCCAACGTCAGCATTTTCAGCGCCGAAGACTTTCAATTCGAGCTCTCGTCGTCCATCGCCGACGTGTTTCGCTACGCGCCCGGGATCGACTACGAATCCGACCGTTCTCGCTTCGGCTCCGAGAGCATCAACATCCGCGGCATCGCCGGCAACCGGGTCGCGATCCTGATGGACGGCGTGCCGGTCAGTGATCAGTTCGACGTCGGCAGTTTTTCCAATGCGACCCGCGACATCGTCAATGCAGGCTTCGTCGAACAGATCGAAGTCCTGCACGGGCCGGCATCCGCACTCTACGGCAGCTCGGCGATCGGCGGCGTGGTCGCGATGCGCACGGTCGATCCGCAACATCTGAGTGGATCGCGCGGTCAGGGGGGACAGGTCTTTTCGAACTGGCACGCCGCAGATTCGAGCGTATCCGCAACGGCCATGCAGGCCTTTGCAGCTGGCCCGGTTGCCGTACTCGCCGGGCTGTCCGCGACATCCGGCCAGGAATCGGAAGCGAAAGCCGCGGACGCCAACCTCGATCTCCGTGATTTCGACAGTCGCTCGGCACTCCTCAAGATCGTCGCCGACGACGCATGGGGGAACACCTGGCGCGCGTCGCTGTACCACCGGGAAAGCGACGTGCAATCAGATGCGCAGTCGATGCTCGGCAGCGGCCGATTCCGCAGCACCACTGCACTGCTGGGCGACGACGCGTACGCCACCGATATCGTTTCGGCCGAGTACCGGTTTGCCGGTGGCGGACAGCTTGCGGACGACGGCATTGTGCGCGCCTGGTACCAGGCGTCGGATTTCGAACAGAAGACCCGGGACGAGCGCACTCTCGCACCGCGCCCGGTCGCGATTGATCGACTGTTTGCGTTCGAACAACGTGCCACCGGGCTGGAGGCAAATCTGCAGAAGACCTTCAGCACGGGTAACGCGGACCATCTCTTGAGCTACGGCTTCGAGGCGAGGCGCCGCAAGACGGAGGAGTATCGAGACGGCCTTGAGACCGGCCTGGATGACTTGCAGCAGACGAACGTCCTGCTGGGCGAAGTATTCCCACTGCGGGATTTCCCGGTAAGCACCACCAGCGAATGGGGCGCATTCGTCGAGGAAACGATCACGATTGACCGTTGGGCGTTCACGGCCGCGTTACGCGCCGACCATTACGAAATGCGGCCGAGCGTGGACAGCATGTACGCCGAGGACTACCCGTTCGCGCAGCCGGTGTCGATCGCCGAGTTCGAGCTGTCGCCGAAAGCGGGCCTGATCTACCACGTGACCGACGCCTCCGAGGTCTACCTGCAGTACTCACACGGTTTTCGCGCGCCTCCCTACGAGGACGCGAATATCAGCCTGGAGTTGCCGCTGTTCAACATACGCGCCGTTCCGAACCCGGACCTCCGTTCGGAGAAATCGGACGGCTTCGATCTCGGCGCACGCTGGCGGGGCGCCGGCAGCAGCGCGCACGTCTCCCTCTTCCGCACCCGGTACACGGATTTCATCGAGTCCAAGGTTCGCCTCGGACCCGACCCGGAGACCGGCAGGATATTGTTCCAGTCGCAGAACATCGCCGCCGCCGTTATCGAGGGCGTCGAAGCAGGCGGGACGGTGGACCTGGCAACGATCGGCACGGGCCTCAGTCTAGACGGCGGCCTCTTCGTCGCCCGCGGCGAGAACCTGGACAGCGGTGAGCCCCTGAACTCGGTAGGACCACCGCAGGCCGTGGCAAGCATCAACTGGCAGTCGCCGGGCGGAAGCCTGCGTACGTCGCTGCGCGGCATTTTCACCGACGACTGGAGTGCGCGGGACCAAAGCGGCGGCCAACTGTTCGAGGCGCCCGGATACGCCGTGTTCGACCTGTATCTCGCCTGGCGTGCCGGGCCGTCGCTGACGGTGCGGGCCGCGGCAACGAACCTTTCTGACAGAACTTACTGGGCGTGGACCGACGTGCGCGGCCTCGCACCCGATGATCCCGTGATCCCCTACCTCTCTCATCCGGGCCGCAGCTTTTCCGTCGGCATCGATATGACCTGGTAGCGGCTCACACGCACGACCAACTCAGGAGCAACAAGACAATGACTTTTACACAGCCATTCAGGCGTGCGGCAGGCCTCCTCGCAGGGTTAATGCTGTTCGTTGCCTGCTCACAGGCCGACGGCCAGACGGAGGCAGCAAAAGTCCACGCCGCAGAAACCGCGGCCGGCTCGCTCGAGGAAATGATGGCAGCGGGCAAGGGCATCTACGAGGCCAATTGCGGCGCATGCCACCAACCGAACGGCAGGGGCCTCCCGGGCGCTTTCCCGCCGCTCGCGGGATCCGACTACCTCAAGCGCAACCGCGAGGAAGTACTCTCCGTCGCGCTGTTCGGGCTGTCGGGGCCGATTACCGTGAACGACCAGGAATTCAACGCCGTGATGCCCAGCATGGGACATCTCTCGGATACAGACCTTGCCGCAGCGCTGACCTATGTATTCAATTCCTGGGGCAACTCGCTGGCCGCCGTATCTCCCTCGGAAGTGGCGGCGCTGCGCGTCAAGCTCGGCCAGGAAGACCGGGCCAAGGGACAACCGCACACGGGAGCCACGGAAAGCGAGCTGCGTTATTCGGGAGCACCGCTGACCATACCGGGCGAAGAGATGCGCCAGGCCCAGGAAGAGGGCCCGGTGCTCACGGACGAAGAATTTGCCGCTGCAACGCAGTTGTATTTCGAGCGCTGCGCCGGCTGTCACGGCGTTCTCCGCAAGGGCGCGACGGGTAAGCCGCTCACTCCGGACATCACGCGAGAGCGCGGCACCGATTATCTCAAGGCACTCATCACCTACGGCTCCCCTGCCGGCATGCCCAACTGGGGCACTTCCGGCGAACTCAGCCCCGCCGAGGTCGACATCATGGCGCGCTTCCTGCAGCAGGAACCGCCCTCGCCGCCCGAATTCGGGCTCGCGGACATGAAGGCAACGTGGAAGGTGCTGGTTGCGCCGAAAGACCGCCCGAAGAAACCGGAGCACAAGCGCAATATCGACAATTTCTTTTCGGTCACGCTGCGTGACAGCGGCCAGGTCGCGATCATCGACGGCGACACCAAGGAAATAGTCAGCATCCTGCCCACGGGTTACGCGGTGCACATCTCGCGACTATCGGCATCCGGCCGTTACGTCTACACGATCGGCCGCGACGCAAAAGTGGACATGATCGACCTGTGGATGGACCCGCCGAAGATCGTCGCCGAACTGAAGGTCGGTCTGGAAGCGAGGTCAGTTGAAACCTCCAAGTACAAGGGCTACGAGGACAAGTACGCGATCGCCGGTTCCTACTGGCCGCCGCAATACGTCATCATGGACGGCGACACGCTCGAGCCGATCAAGGTGGTCTCGACCCGGGGCATGACCGTCGACACACAGGAATACCATCCGGAGCCGCGGGTCGCTGCCATTGTCGCCTCGCACGAGAATCCCGAGTTCATCGTCAACGTAAAAGAAACCGGGCACATCCTGCTGGTCAATTACAGTGACATCGACAACCTTTCGGTCACGGACATCGGTGCCGCCCGTTTCCTTCACGACGGCGGCTGGGATCGAAGCAAGCGCTATTTCCTCACCGCGGCGAATCAGTCCGACAAGATCGCGGTTGTCGACTCTCGCGATCGCAATCTCGAGGCCCTCGTGGACGTGGACAAGATCCCGCATCCCGGGCGCGGCGCAAATATCGATGATCCGGAATTTGGCCCGGTCTGGGTCACGAGCGCCCTCGGCAACGACAAGGTGACGTTCCTCGGCACGGATCCGGAGGGACATCCCAAGCAAGCCTGGAAGGTGGTGCGCGTACTGCACGGCCAGGGCGGCGGCTCACTGTTCGTGAAGTCGCATCCCACCTCGAAAAACCTGTGGGTGGACTCGCCGCTGAACCCGGACGAGGCAATCAGCCAGAGTGTCGCCGTGTTCGACATCGACAACCTGGGCGCTGGCTACGAGGTGCTGCCGATCGCCGAGTGGGCCGATCTCGGCCCGGGCCCGAAGCGGGTCGTACAACCCGAATTCAACAAGGCGGGCGACGAAGTCTGGTTCTCGGTGTGGAGCGGCCAGCAGGAGGAATCCGCAATCGTGGTCGTGGATGACAAGACCCGCAAACTGAAACACGTGATCAAGGGTCCCGATATCATCACGCCGACCGGCAAGTTCAACGTCTACAACACGATGGAGGACGTTTACTGACACGGACCAACGGGGGCTGCGTGCCGGCAGCCCCCGTCTCTTTAGCGCGGCGGCAGGTGCCCTTCCTTGACGTACAGCAGCGCACCTTCCGCAAGGGTGTAAGGCTCGTGTCGGCTCCCGTGCGGGTAACGCACCCAGCTGCCCCGCGGATAATGGCCGTCGGCATCATGGAAAGCGCCGTCGAGGACGAAGATCTCCTCGCCACCGGTGTGCAGGTGTTCCGGGTACACGGTATCGGGCGCCCAGCGAAGGAGGAAAACGTTCTCGTCCCGGTGACGATGTAGCGGCTGAATCTCGACCCCGGCGATGCGACCGGGCACCCAGCCTCCCTTGCTGCTATCGATCGCGACCTGCGCCGTATCATCCGCCTCGAACTGGTGGAGCTTGACGAATATCGTCGCCCCTTTGCTGCCGATCCTCGGGCTGTGGCGGGTGCCGATAGGGTTGCGCAGGTAGTATCCCGCGGGGTAACTCCCGTGCTCGTCACCGAACTGGCCGTCGAGCACAAGTATCTCCTCACCGCCGCCGTGCTCGTGCGCCGGGAAACGGCTGTTCGCCGCGTAACGGACGATGGACGTGGCCCGGGCGACTTCCTCGCCCACGCGGTCGAGCATCATGCGATCGACGCCGGGTGCCGGAGACGGCACCCATTCGTAGCATTCCGGCGTTACCACGGCGCGCCGGCCAAAGTCCGCCCGCAACCGCATTCGCTATTGCTCGGCGCCCTCGGCCAGCCGATCCCGAACGACGCTCTCCAGCCCCGTGAGCCCGCCCGCACGCCCGAGTTCGAGTGCGCTCTCGTCGTCCTTACCGGCAAGGCTCGCGCGCAGCGCAAGCAAAGCACCTACCCGGTTGCCGCTGCCGCAATGTACCAGGACCGGGCCCGGGTATTTCTGCAGCAGTTCGTCGAGCTTGCGCGCGGTGTCGAACGAAACGGCATCCTTGCCATCGATCGGCAAGGTCACGTAGTGCAGGCCGAGTTCCTCGACAACGGCGGCTTCGTCGAAGCCCCTGTCCTCCCCCTCGCTTCGCAGGTCGATCACCGTGGCGTAGCCGGCGTCGGCAAAAACCTCCAGCGCCGCCTGGTCAGGCTGCCCTGCCGACGTGATGCCGTTGACCGACGACACTGTGCCGAGTTCGACCACACGGTCGAGGTCTACCTTGAGACTGGTAACAGGGCCGAAGTCCGTTTCGTCGGCCACCGCCGTAAAAATTAGCGCCAGGAATACTAATGCACTGATGGGTCTAAGCACGCTATTTCCTCTCTCTGGTCGTTTGATCTATTTGCATTCAATCTGCGAGATTCGCCTCGCTGTCTATTTCGATACCGCGTGCGGTAAACGTTACGTCAAACTGCAGCCGCTCGTAAAAATCCTCTGCGACAGCAAGCGCATCGGACAGGGCCTCACGCATTTCCTCCGACATTTCCTCGTCGTCACTCGCGCGCATGGCCTCGCCAACCAGGCTGTAGTATCGCGCGCCATCGATCCCCACGCTAATGAACGGCGGCGGCACGCCTGCTTCCGCCTTCAGAAGCGTTGGCAGCGCTGTCTCGGCGTCTTCGCTGACCGACAGCGCGATTGCCGACTCCGAGAGTGCGACCCAGGCAGTCTCCGCCTCCGCGCTCGTTTCGGGAAGCTCGAATCGATGGGCCTTGCCGTCCGCTTCGATGTTCATTTCCGCAAGCTGCGGGAGCATCGCCTGCCCCATGGCCAGGAGTCCCTGAGCGTTATCTATGGCCAGCAGGAAGCTCGCATCGATCGAATCGGGCGGCTGCTTCTTCGCGAGGTCGAGGCCGTCCAGTTCATTGACCACGGCCAGGAAACCGTGAAAGTCGTAGAGAATCGGCGGTACGGGCTGCGCCAGTGCCTGTTCACGCATCGCAATCAGATGGTCCTGCGCGTCGAGCAGGTGCTCGCACTTCCACGGCTCCTTCTGCAGCGCCGCAACCCGCTTGTCGAAAAAGGACCTTATCGCTTCGATGTCGAGGCTCATACCGAAAGAGAACAAACCTTCGTAAATCGTGCCGAGGCCCGGGACCGGTGACACGAAGGTGCCGATTTCCGACGCGATGTCCTGTCGCAATTCGATGACCGCATTGGTACGCAACTTATCTGCGGAAATCTCCTCATAGCCGGTCACAATGCGCGGCGCGGTCTCCGCAAGCGCTCGAAACTCGGTCTTGCAGTCATCGCTCAAGCTGCCGACGTCGTAGCCGGCCATTGCCAGCAGAACCGCATCGACGCCCTTGGGTTCCTCGATGAACGTTTCGGCAACGCGCACCGTGTCGACCACGCCGATGTACTCGTGCATGTAGCCGTACTCTCTCGCGATGTCGAGCAACTTGCGGGTCTGCGCGATATTCCTGGCGGGCAGCTTCAGGCCCAGCAAGCCCGCGAGCGCAGCATCGTCAAGGCCCGCAGGCGCCACCGTCAGGACGAACTCGTCTCCGACCGTGGCGATGATTACGCGTACGTTTTCGTCCTCGACGTAGCGATACGGAGTTCCGTCAACTTCCGCTACCGGCAACTGTTCGCCGGCGCTCGCTTCAATGCGGGTCATGGCGTCGTCGAACAGGGTCGCATCGGTCAGCGTCACACGCATCACTGGCAGCAGGCCATGGCCGTAGAGGACCAGCGTCGACTCGCGCGTCATCCCGGCATTGGCAAGACCCTCGACCGACATCAGCGACTGGAGTTCGGCGACGAGAGCATCCAGCCGTTTCGCTTCCGCTTCTTCGACCTTCTCATGCGCTTGCGCTTCCGCGAAAGCAACGCCGATCAGCTGGGAATAGGCTGCCAGCAGCCGATCCAGCTTCGGCTCGATCTTGTCTACGAACGCGTCGGGGAGTGGTGCCAGCGTGGCGAAGACATAGGGCGTGTTTTCAGGAACGTAGCGCAACAGTCCGCTCGTATCGGTGAGAGGCGTCGCCGGTTCCTTTTCCTCTGCGGACTTGCCGCAGCCCGACGCGCTAACGGCGCATGCGGCGAGCAGGAGTAGACATCGGGCTTGGACAATCTTCAACATACTGGTCTTCCTGAATTAGCCAGAATTCAACCGGACAACAGCAGTCCAGTGCGTTAACACGGCACCGGTGAGATTAAAGTAGCGAGGTACGGCGGTCTCATTAATGTCGACTGGATCGAATGCCGCCTGTGGCCCAGTATACGCAATTCCATATTGAATGCCGAGCAGGATCCGATGATCTCACTTCGCAGCGTCGCGGAATCCGACCTTCGGGACGTTTTGCGGCTCAATGAAGCCTCGGTGCCCGCGGTCAACAGCGTCGATCTCCAACAGATGCAGTGGTTCGCCGCGAACGCAGCACATTTCCGGGTGGCCGAGAACAACGGCCGTTTTGCGGGGTTCCTTGTCGGCATGCGACCCGGGACCATGTATGCGAGCCCGAATTACCGGTGGTTCTGCGAGAGATACCAGGACTTCGGCTATATCGATCGCGTCGCAGTCGCCGCGGATGCGCAACGCCTTGGCGTAGCGACGGCCCTGTATCGTGATTTCGACGCCAGCCTCCCGCGAGGCGTCGAAGTACTGACCTGCGAGGTTAATATCGAACCGCCGAACGAATCCTCGATGCGTTTTCATGAGGCATTCGGCTTTCGTACCGTCGGCACGCAGTCATTGGAGCACGGCCGCAAGGAGGTAGCGTTAATGGCAAAAGAGAGAAACCGATGAGCGACAATGCGAGGGAATTCGACGTCATCGTCGTCGGGGCGACCGGATTCACAGGTGCGCTGGTTACGGAGTACCTCTGTGAACGTTACGGCATCGGCGGCACGCTGCGTTGGGCGGCAGCCGGCCGCAACGAGACCAGGCTGTCGGCATTGCGGGAATCGCTCGGGCACAAGGCCGAATCGCTGCCGTTAATCGTCGCGGACACGCTCGACGCAAATTCGATGGGCGAGCTCGCGCAGCGCACCCGCGTCGTTCTCACTACGGTCGGCCCTTATGCCCGCTACGGCTCCGAACTGGTAGCGGCCTGCGCCGGGAACGGCACTCACTACTGCGATCTCGCGGGCGAGGTTCAGTGGATACGCCGCATGATCGACGCACACGACGCAACCGCGCGAAAAAATGGCGCGCGCATCGTGCATTGTTGCGGCTTCGATTCGATCCCGATGGATATCGGGGCCTGGTTCCTGCAGCAGGAAGCGAAGCATCGCAGCGGGGCCTGCTGCAGCTCTATCACACTGCTGGTCAAGGCCATGAAAGGCGGTGCGAGCGGCGGTACCATGGCCAGCATGATGAACCTGATGCGCGAAGCACGCGCCGACCGCGCGGTCGCACGCGTGCTGGCGCGCCCGTACAGTCTCAACCCCGACGGTGAGCAGCGCGGGCCGGACCGTGGCGACCAGCGCGGCATCCGCTTCGACGAGGATGCACAAAGCTGGACCGCACCGTTCATAATGGCGTCGGTCAACACCCGCGTGGTACGCCGCAGCCACGCCCTGCTCGGATACCCCTGGGGACCGGACTTTCGCTACCACGAAGCCATCAGGACCGGCCGCGGCATAGGCGGCTGGACTCGGGCCGCGATGATCACCGCAGGCCTTGCGGGTCTTGTCGGTCTCGCCTCGTTCGGCTGGAGCCGCAGCCTGCTGGAACGATACGTTCTGCCGAAGCCCGGCACCGGCCCGGACGCGGACGCGCGCGAGAAAGGTTTTTTCAATCTCGAGCAGATCGGCAAGCTCGCGGACGGAGGCCGGATCCTGAGCCGCATCACCGGGGACCGCGACCCGGGCTACGGTTCAACCAGCAAGATGCTGGCGGAGAGCGCGGTCTGCCTGGCCCATGACGATCTCGACTCCGGCGGAGGCATCCTGACGCCGGCCGCCGCTATGGCCGCTCCGCTCATCCAGCGGCTGACGACCAACGCCGGACTGAGCTTCCAGATCCTCGACTAGTGGCTGCCGGCAGCGCCGACGTAAGCATCCCGATTGAACAACTCGCCTGCAGTTACCCTGATCGGCAGGCGGTTCCGCGGCGACGCCACCGGGCAGGTCGAAAAATCATTGAATGCGCAGGGCGGGCTGTAGGCACGATTGAAGTCGAGCACGATTTTCCCGTCCTCGCCGGGCAATGCCGTATACAGGAAGCGGCCGGCAGGATAGGTCTCCTTGCCGTTGGTCCGATCACCGAAAACGAAGAACAGCCGCTCACCGGATGCATACGCCTCGAGCCTGTGCGTTTCGCCGCCTTTACGGAAGACCGCAACTCCGGGTGACTCGGGGTTCCAGCCGAGCCCTTCGATCACCGTGCTTGCCGAAACCCGCTTCGGTTCGGTGTATCGCTCGAACGTTGCCTCGATACGCCATGACGGATCGACCGGGAAATACCCCAGCGGCGGAAACGTCGCCAAGACCGGGTGCTCGAAGTCCCTGAGCCGCACGGCGTAGCGCCCGTCTCGCTTGATGACGGTCCAGGCCAGCGAGTTGTGAGTGATCATCACCGGGTCGTCGGACGTGTCGTCTTCGATCAGTGTCCTGCCCACCGGTTCGCCATTCCGGTACACGGTCGCGTCCGCTCGCGGCTGCATGATGACGCCTTCAGCGCTGACCTCGAGGCTGCCGATGTAGGGGTCGGCCGGTTGCGGGAACACGAGATCGTTATCCGCCGCGGAACCAAACGTGACCCGCTCCTCCTCCAGCCAGTAGAGCCCCGCCAGGTTCAGGAACCCGGTCGGCGCCATCAGCGACGCGCGGCGGCTCTCGCGCCACTCGAGAATTTCAGCTTCCAGGGCTGCAGCGCCCACTTCATCGGCGGCGTTCGAACATGAGGCATTCAGAGACAGCGCCATCACCACAACGCTGCACCTCATCAAGGATCGGGTCGAACTGCTTGCGGCTTTGTACACGGCGAGCCCTCTTTGGACAGCGCCGTAGCGTATCATTCGCCAGATGAACCGCAACAGCGCCTCGCTCGCCTACGCCGACCTGCAGCCGCAGGATTTCCTCGAAGCCCTGGAAGATCTCGGCTTCAGCTGCAACGGACGCTTGCTCGCCCTGAACAGTTACGAAAACCGCGTTTACCAGGTCGGTATCGACGATGCTGATGCCGTCGTCGCAAAGTTCTACCGACCGAACCGCTGGTCCGACGAAGCGATACTCGAAGAACACGCCTTCGCCGCCGAACTCGCGGAGCAGGAAATCCCGGTCGTCGCCCCCATGGTCATTCACGGCACCACCCTGCACCGGGTCGGCGGGTTTCGTGTCGCCGTATATGCGTGCCGCGGGGGCCGCGCGCCCGACCTCGACAATTACAAGCTACTCGAACAGCTGGGCCGCTTCGTCGCCCGGATACATCTCGTTGGTGCAACGGCGCACTTCCGGCACCGCCCGGGCATCGACGTGGAGAGCTATGCGATCGAGTCGATGGACTATCTCCTCGAACACGACTTCATCCCCGTGGAACTCTTGCCTGCTTATGAGAGCGTCGCGCAAAACGTGATCGATGGCGTGGAGGCCTGTTTCGATCGTGCAGGCAATGTCGCCCGGTTACGGATACACGGCGACTTCCATCCCGGCAACGTGCTGGTCGCCGGCGAACAGTTGCATATCGTCGACTTCGACGACACGCGCACCGGACCGGCGGTGCAGGACCTCTGGATGTTTCTCTCCGGGGACCGATCGGAACAGCTCCCGCAGCTCAACGCATTGCTCGAGGGATATACGCGATTTCGCGACTTCGACGCCCGTGAACTGCACCTCGTCGAAGCGCTACGTAGCCTGCGCATCATGCATTACGCAGCCTGGCTTGCCCGCCGCTGGGACGACCCTGCATTCAAACAGGCTTTTCCGTGGTTCGATTCGCATCGCTACTGGGAAGATCACGTCCTCGCATTGCGTGAGCAACTGTCGCTGATGCAGGAAGCTCCACTGGAGTGGAACCCCTTCTGACCGCTCAGCGGGACGGCAACGTGCGACGGCGAGGCTCGATATCGAAACGGTCGATCCAGCGTGAAAACGTCCGGCGGCTGAGTTCCTGCAGGTCGCCGATCCACTGCGCCGTTTGCTTGCGGATGGTCTCCGGCTCCACGCGCCCTGCCTCTGCCGCGAGCATCGGCTGATTGCCGGGAACCGTTAGCCACCGCTCGACGAGTGACGCGTCCACTTCCAGGTGGAACTGGAAGCCGTAGGCATGGTCGCCGCAACGGAAGGCCTGCACGGCGCTCGCCGGAGACGTCGCGAGGTGCTCCGCGCTGCCGGGCAGGCTGATGCCGTCTTCATGCCACTGGAACACCCGCTGTGTCGCGGCAAAACTCGAGATCACAGGATCGGCCCGCCCTGCCTCCGTCAGCTCCACGTCGTACCAGCCAATCTCGCGAACGGCGTTTCGGGACACCTGCCCGCCGATCGCCTTGGCGAGCAGTTGCGCGCCCAGGCAGATCCCCAGGACGGACATGCCAGACTCCACGGCCTCGCGGATGACATCTACTTCGGTCGCCAGATTTGGATAGGTATCGATCTGGTGGGCGTTCATCGGCCCTCCCAGCACGATCAGCGCCTCGTATTTCTCCAGTGACGGCCGCTGGTGAGGATCGCGGCCGAAATTGACGTAGCGAATCCGAAACCCGGCGTTCTTCAGCAGCGGGTCGAGCGTACCCAGGGGCTCGTAGGGAACGTGTTGAAAAACAAGAATTTTGGGTCTGGCCATGCCTTCGCGCACCGGGTTGAGGGCTGGATCGGCAAGCTCGTTATACCTGTGAATGAGCGCATCGTGAACCCCGCGCCCCCATTGCACATGCAACTGTGCCGCACTACAGTAGACCGAGTCTTGTACCGGTAGCAATCGAGGGAACTCTGGACCGCGCAGCGACTCTGAACAAGTGTTCGTGCGCGTGGACTACAGCGGGAAACTTTGAATTGAGAGCGAATTTGCGCAGCCTCATCGGTGGAGTACTTTCCACAGTGCTCATGGCCGGCTGCGGCGCGAACGTAACGCTCGATCCCGTCACGATACCCACCCCGCTCATCGACCCGATGCCGATGTCGGTTGCGGTCCGCATCCCTGCAGAATTCGAAGATTACGTCCACGAGGACGAAGTACTCGGCCGTGAGAAATGGCGAATTGACCTCGGCCGCTCGAATGCTGCCCTGTTTTCCCAGCTCTTCAATTTCATGTTCGATGAAGTCACGATCCTGGGACCGGACGACGACGCCAGCACGCTGGCGATCGATGCGCTCATCGAGCCGAGCATCGACGCATTCGAGTTTTCAGTCCCGAGCCAGAGCAGGACCGAGTCGTACGCCGTCTGGATTCGCTACCGGCTCAAGGTTTACGACAGTGCCGGCGACATGTACGCCAACTGGCCCCTGAGCGCCTACGGCAAGAGCGAAAAGTTCGGCCTGACCGGCGACGAGCCGTTGAAACGCGCCGCAATACTTGCGATGCGTGATGCCGCGGCACTCATGATCATGAACCTCGACAAGTCCACCGCAATCTCGGCGCTGAAGGACCGTCCGGCGATTGCCGTCGCATCGGCCCAGCCGGCCGCGGACGAGCCCGCACCCCGGGAAAAACGCTCCCAGCTGCCGAAGCGCCGCGAGGTCGCCTTGCCGCCCCCGGGGCCGGCAGCAGGCCCGGCGGTACTGTCGATGGACCCGGATTCGGACGCAACACGGGAGAGGGTCCCGGAGGGAAGCAGTAATGACTGACCCAGCCTTTCGCTCGGGAAGAGCTTTGATGGCCGGTTTTGCAGCGCTGGCGCTCAGCGGCTGCATAACGTCACGTGTAGAAGACGCGCGCGAAAGCATCACCGGCATCGAAGCCGGCGAGTCCGTCGTGATACTTGCCAAAAGCTATCACCTCGGTAATGAAACCGAAGACAAGTACATCAGCTGCGTGGAAGACGCACTCGCACGCGGCTCCAGAGGCCTGCGGGTGATTCCGCACAGGCAGTTCGTCGACTCATTGTTTCCATGGTTCGAGCCGCGCACCGCGCCCGTCGAAACCAAGGGACTGCCGAAACTGATGGAGCGGCCCGGGGTCGCTGAACGCATCGCGGAGCAGAACGTGCGCTACATCATCTGGCTCGATGGCGACACCGACCGCGTTGCCGGCGGCGGCAGCCTGTCCTGCGCGGCTGGCCCGGGCGGGGGCGGCTGCTTCGGATTTGCCTGGTGGCAGAACGATGCGGACTACAATGCCGCGGTCTGGGACCTGAAAGGCCTGGAATCGGCAGGGTCGGTCACCGCGGACGTCAGCGGCACCTCGTTCCTGCCCGCCCTGGTTATTCCGATACCGCTAATCGCGCGCGCAAGGGCGGCGGCGTGCAAGGGCCTGGCAGACCAACTGCGCACCTTCATCGTCGACGAGCCCGAGGTGTAACTCACCGAGGCGCGGTCCCCTCGCCTAACGTAATCGTCCGCCGCGTATGAACGCCTGCCGGTAGTAGTCGGCCCCGAGGGAGTCGATCGATACCGTCTTGCCGCTTGAGGGTGCATGGACGAATTGCTCGTCGCCCAGGTAAATTGCGACGTGCGACATCTTGCCGTCGAAGCGGAAGAACAGCAGGTCACCGACCTGTAAGTTATCTGTAGCCACCGGCCCCGCCGAGTTCCAGAGCTGGCCGGTCGTCCTCGGCACCTTCATACCAGCCTGCCGGAAGGAAAACTGCACCAGCCCGCTGCAGTCGAATCCCGCGGGCGAGGCTCCGCCATAACGGTACGCCGCCCCGACCTGCTGAGCCGCGATCGCGGCCGCGCGCTCCGGGATACTTGCGGGCGCTGGCTTCGCAACGGATACTTCGGCCGGCTTCGTCTCGGTCACGGCCGAACCGGCACAGCCAGCCAGGCACGACGCCACGATGGCCGCAAATGCGGCATTGCGAAAGAGACGATTCGAGTCCGCTATCATAGTCCCAGCTCTATTCGGCCATGTACCGAAGGATACGTCGAGAGGACCCTCGATCGAATGAACTGTTTCTCAGGTTGCCACAATCGCCGCTGGCGCTCCGCACGCATACCGCTGACATCCCTGCGGCGACTGGGCTTCGCCCTCCTTGCCGCCCCGGTGATGGCCTGCGGCGGGCCAGGCGCAGATACCGCGGGAAGCGGAGCGCCACCCGAGTACGAACTCAACTATCGTGTCACGCCCAATCCGTCTCGCGCGGGCGCGTCGGTCGAACTCGAATTGCGTCAAAGCAGCAACCTGCTGCACGAGGTCCGGTTCCGGGCCCCCGGTCCCCGTTTCAGTGATTTCTCGGGCGATGGCGAGGTCCATCGCGACGGCGACCGGCTCCACTGGGCGCCGCCCGCGCAGGGTGGCAAGCTGCGCTGGCAAGTCGCGGTTCCGCATCAACGCAACGGCAAAGGTCACGACGCCTGGCTGGGCGAGGACTGGGGGCTATTCCGTGCCGAGGACATCATCCCCGGCGCCGCCACACGCAGCGCCAAGGGCGCGCGCAGCGTTACCCGGCTCGCCTTCGACCTGCCTGCCGACTGGTCCGTGGTCACCCAGTACGCGGAACATGACGGCCTGTTCGTCGTGGAACGCGGGAAGCGCCGATTCAAGCAGCCGAAAGGCTGGATCGTCATGGGCGACCTCGGGGTTCGCCGCGACGATATCGCCGGAATCGCCGTCACTGTTGCGGGTCCGGTCGACAATGGTGTGCGCCGTCTGGATATCCTCGCCCTCCTGAACTGGACGTTGCCCGAACTCGCGCGAATCGTTGTCGATCTGCCACCGCGAATAACGATCGTGAGCGCCGGCTCGCCCATGTGGCGCGGCGGCTTGTCCGCCCCTTATTCCCTCTACATCCACGCCGACAGGCCGTTGCTCAGCGAGAACGGCACCAGCACATTGCTGCATGAAATCATGCACATCGCCCTCGATTTCGAGACCGACCAGGTGCACGACTGGATCGTTGAGGGACTCGCCGAGTACTACAGCCTGGAACTGCTGCGCCGCACCGGCACCATCTCGCGGCCGCGATACGACCGGGCACGCCGGGCCCAGCAGAAGTGGGCGCGCGCATCCGACACCCTTTGCGGCGGCCCTTCTTCCGGCGCAACCACGGCGAAGGCCGTGAGCGTATTCCTCGAACTCGACCGGGAATTGCGCCGCAAAACCGACGGCGACAGGAATCTCGACGATCTGGTCGTTGCTATCGTGGCGGAGCACGGCAGACTCGACGTCGACGTACTCGATCGCCTGGTACGCGGCCTCATCGGCGAAAACCCCGACGCACTCCACATCGATAAACTGCCGGGTTGCCGTAAGATGGCGCAACCGTAACCACAGACCGGCCCATCGGGATGGATCGCCGCCAGGACCTCGAAATAATCTTGCGTTCGCGCACTCCCCTGATCGTCATCGAGACCCGCGATGAACGACGCGTGCTGCGCATGCTGCAGACGATCAGCATGCGGTCGTCGACCGACGACTACCTGCCACTGTTTCGCTGGACAGTCACGGACGGCCTGCAGCGCCTGGACATCGATCTCGCACCGCAGCTGATGAATTCGGAACCGGTCGACGTGCTGAAACACATCCGCGCCGTATCGAAGCCCGGCATCTACGTTCTGCTCGACTTTCACCCGTTCCTCGACGATCCGGTACACGTTCGCCTCATCAAGGACGTCTGCATTCACTATCGGGACGTCCCGCGCCAGCTGATATTGATCAGCCACCAGGTCACTCTTCCGCAGGAACTCGAGGCATTCAGCGCGCGCGTCGATATCGCGCTTCCGGGCGAATCAGAGCGCAAGGCCATCATCGAGTCGGTGGCAAAAGATTATTCCGCCGAGCATGCCGGCACCCAGGTGCGGGTGGACCCGAAAGCCTACGAGTTGCTCGTTCGAAATCTCGCCGGACTCACCTACGGAGATACGGAACGACTCGCCCGCAACGCCATCCAGGTCGACGGCGCTATAACCCATAGTGACCTGCCGGGCGTAATGCAGGCGAAATACGAATTACTGAACCATGGCGGCGCCCTGCAGTACGAGTACGACACGGCCCGTTTCAGCGACGTGGGCGGACTCGAGCGCCTCAAGATCTGGCTGAGCCAGCGAAAATCGGCATTTCGGGGCGAGCGGGATGCCGCACACCTGGATCCGCCGAAAGGCATCCTGCTGATCGGCGTCCAGGGATGCGGCAAGAGTCTCGCCGCAAAAGCGACGGCGGGCATCTTCGGTGCGCCCTTGCTGCGGCTCGACTTCGGTACGCTGTACGACAAGTATCACGGCGAAACTGAACGCAAGCTACGCGACTCCCTGAAAACGGCCGACGTCATGTCGCCCTGCGTGTTGTGGATAGACGAGATCGAAAAAGGCATCGCGGGCCGCGGTGGCGAAACCGGCACGACGCAGAGGGTCCTGGGAACCTTCCTGACGTGGATGGCTGAGAGAAAGTCTTCGGTGTTCGTTGTCGCGACGGCCAACGACATTTCTGCGTTGCCGCCCGAACTCGTCCGCAAGGGTCGCTTCGACGAGATCTTCTTCGTAGACCTGCCGAATACGGCCGTGCGCTCGACCATCCTGGCTATCCATCTCAGTAGTCGCGGGCAGCGATTACAGGAGTTCGACATCGAGGCGCTGGCCGACGCAATGCAGGGGTTCTCAGGTGCCGAAATCGAACAGGCCGTGGTTTCCGGACTTTACGCTGCACACGCGCAGAACGAGCCGCTCACCTCGGAGCACATTTGCCGCGAAATCGAGCAGACCAAACCCTTGTCGACCGTCATGCACGAGCGAATAGCGGCGCTCCGCGCCTGGGCGGACGGACGCACCGTGCCCTGCGATTGATCTCTATTTTACGTAATGCCGATAGCCGGCTTGCAGAGCGACCCGCAACATCGGGATAATGTCCTTGTATGGCTAATGACAATAACAACTTAAAAGAATTAGTCTCGGGTGATCAGGACCGCACCGCAGAACTCGAATCGCCGACGTGGCAGGATTCCCACGCAGAGGAATCAGCGCCCGCGGATTTCGACGTGGACCTGAACCCGATGGAGTTCGATCCGAATATTGCGCCGATCCGCAATCGCGATGCGGTCATCCAGGATCTGAAGGCCGACCTGCGTATCAAGACCGAAACGATCGATCGGCTGCAGTTCGACGTCGAGCGGCTGCGCTCACGGCGCATCGGCCTCGACACCGAGGTGAAGGCACGCGAAGCGCAGACACGCAAGCTCACAAAAGCCATCGAAGAGGCAAACAGGCAGATCGATACCCTGACGGCCGCGCTCAGCGAGGCGAAGAAAGCTTACGACAGCGTCTCGGACCGACTTGCCGGTGCGCGTGCCCAGCATGAACAGGAATTGCGAAACCTGCGCTTCGAGCTTACGGAAGCCTCGGAAACAGTGGCCCAGCAGGAACTGATCAACGAACAGCTCGCCGCCGACCTGCTGGATACACGTGGATTCAAAAGCCAGCTGGAACACATGCTCACGTCGAGCGAGCAGCACAGCCAGACGCGTATCAGCCAGCTCGAGGCGGATCTCGAGCACCTCAGGAAAGCCAATTCCGACTACGAGGCCGAGCTGGCGGCAAAGAACGAGGCGATCACCGAACTGCTGGAGAAGATGTCGGGCAAGGTCAGGCAGGACGATTCCATACGGGAACTCGAAGCCGCCATCGAAGAACTCGACGAACGGATGTCGGAACGACTGCAGGAGATCCCGCTGCCCGGCGCCGGCGACAGGGACCGGATGAGCCGTGTACTTATCGGCAAGGTCGGCGAGCAGGAATTGCGTTTCCCCCTGTTCAAGAAGCGCCTGACGATCGGCCGGACGCAACAGAATGACATCCAGCTGCAGGCGCCGCATATCAGCCGCCGGCACGCGGTGGTGATGACGGAGGGAGACGTCACGCGCGTCATCGACTGGGGCAGCAAGAACGGAGTTTATGTCAACTCGAATCGCGTTACCGAGCACTTCCTCGCCAGCGGCGACGTCGTGACGATCGGCGACGCCAGGTTCCGTTACGAGGAACGGCCGAAGCGCGATTCCTGAACAACCCGGCGGAAGTCCCGAAAGCATCTGTGAGCGCATTCACGGACACGTGCTGAGGACGCGCGTAAACTGCATATTAGTTCCAGGGACAGGAATGGCTTAGATGCTCAGCAACGCGGAGACAGGCTCGCCCGACTTCACCTCTACACAGGAGGTTGCTCGGAACACTGGCTCTCTCGTATCCCGCAAGATATGGCTGCCTAAAGCGATCTACGACTCGCTCCCCTACTTCTACCTTGTCGCCGGCGTTGCGGCGTTCTTTGCCACTCTGTATATCAGCAACTGGATGTGGATACTGCCGCACTACCTGCTATTCTCAGCCGCCTGCGTACATCTTGGCGTGCTGGTGCTGAGGCGCCGGAGGCATCCGCCGGAGCATCGAGACGTCGCGCACCCGGAACCCGAATGACCGTCGTGCGCGGCGGCGACCGGGCTTGACCTGACTCGGGGGCTGGGCAAGGATACGCCGGTGTTAACGACGGAATTCCCCGTGTCAGACCGGCAGACCAGCGCAACCAGGACAATCACCCGTGAATTAGGCCTATTGCTGGGGTTTCTTTTCCTCGGACTGGTGTTGTTGCCTGTCGCCGTCTACTTCGTGGGACAGGCGATATTTGGGGACTATGGCGGCGGCAGCTTCGGGCATTTCTACTCCGAACTGAGCGGACGCATCCGTTCGGGAGATGGTGCGGCCTGGTTTATGGTGCTGTCACCGTACCTGGGCTGGCAGACCTTGCGGCTGATCGCGCTGGGATGGCGACTCGCGGGCCGGCGGCCCGAACCAGGCGCGCGCTGAGCGCGCCATTCCCGGAACGTGACGCGTGTCACAGTCGGGAAGCGGAAAATCGCCTATCAAGGGTCTACTGACGTTTTTTATGTCAAGAGGCCGCAACCTGCCCCGCGATCGGCCGTATAGTTGTCAGCGGGGCTGTTTTGGCAAACGAAAATCCGACGGAAGTGTCTCATGTTCAAGCAATGGATCAACTGGCTTAAGGGCGATGCCGAGTCTGATCCCGTAACGTCCCCGCAACAGCGGCGGCGCGTTTCCGCCCACGCGGCACTTCATGCCCGATCTGTCCCGGCGCCGGCACGCGCTCAAAAGCCGGATGTTCGCGAAATCGGACCCACGTTCGAGGGCCGAATTGAAAACGTCGGCCCGGGCAAGAACGTGCTGGTCACCGACGAAGACGCGATTGACGACACGGGCGCGCGGGAGTCGCTCAGATTGTTCGACCATGCGCCGCTCGATCCCCGCGAACCCACCGGTATCGATCCCTACAATTCGGGGCAGTTCGACCGCTCCAGGAACTGGGATACCCGTTTCCGCGACTGACCCCGCGGCGATAGTGCGCCGCCCACCCGTCATGATAGTCTGCGCTGCGGAATGGCGCGCGGAGCACAGGATGGGGCTGCGGGTTACCTTCGAACTCGACGACAACGATCTCAGGCATTTCCGGCTGATCATGAGGCAGGCCCGCGCGACCGCGGCCCGCATCGCACCCGAGGATATCGTTGCCACGGCCGAAGAGCTGATCACCAGCATCGGGCGTCAAGGCGCACCGGCTTTCGTCGTAGAACGCCTGCAGAAGCTGCGGCTCCTCATCGACATGCTGTCGGACATCGATTGGCGCCTGCCGCAATCGGAGGCCAACCGGGTCCTGAATGCCCTCGCCTATTTCACGGAACCGGAGGACCTCATCCCGGACACTATCCCCGGCCTGGGCTTCCTCGACGACGCCATCATGATCGAACTGATCTGCAGGGAACTGAAGCATGAGACCGAGGCGTACCAGGACTTCTGCGATTACCGCGCGCGGATCCGCCGCGGTGCGGGGCGCAACGCGCGAGTCAGCCGCGACGACTGGCTCGTAAACCGCCGCACCGAACTGCAGTCACGCATGCGCCGGCGCAAACGCAAGGACCGCGCGGAAACGGGCGGGCGCGGCGCCGGCCTGCTGCGTTAGCCGGCGTCAGGGCCAGTAGTACCAGCCGGTGGCCAGCAGGCCGAGCCACATCAGGCCCTGCGCGGCGAATCTCGCGCGGTGGCCAATCAGCAGAGAATAGAAACTCGCAGCCGAAATTGCGGTCATACCGAGGAAGATCAGCATGCTGTGCGTGAGCGGCCGGAATTCGTGCTCAAGGCGTGGGTGCTCGTCGCCGAGCAGCAGGAAGACGATCAGCACCAGCCCCAGGCTGACCGTGATGGCCGCGCAGGATCCGAGCAGAATGCCGGTAATCATTGTAAGAGGACGCATGCAGGACTTTCCGAAGCGGACTATTAGTCGCCCAGAGCGAGATTTTATGCCAAATACGCCCTTGATCGAAGGGCCGCAGCGATCTAGCCTAGCCCACAGCGCTGCTGTAAATAAATGCCGGCCTGACAATATGGAGATTGCCTTGGATAGATATAACAACCGTCGCACCCGCTGGATCGCCGGCGCGTTGCTGAGCTTCATGGCTCTGCCGCTGATGGCGACCACGTCGATGGAGGATGATGGGCTGCACCCGGAGCCGCGGCACGAGAGCGTTGGAGAACTGGTCACCGAATTCATTCAGAAGTCTCACTATTCGCATATCTCGGTCGACGACGAACTGTCGTCGCGCGTCATGGACCGCTACATCGAGTCGCTGGATGGCAACCGCATGTACCTGATGCAGAGCGACATCGACTTCTACGAGACTTACCGCTACCAGCTCGATGACGTGGTCCGCAGCAAGCCGCTGGACCCAGTATTCGAGATGTTCAGCATCTACCAGACGCGCGTCCGCGAACGGCTCGAATTTGCGCTTGCGGAGCTGGAGACGGAGCCGGACTTCACCGTCGACGAGGAATACCAGTTCGACCGGTCCGAGGAGCCCTGGGCCAGGACCGAGGCCGAACTGGACGAGATCTGGCGCAAGCGGGTGAAGAACGACGTGCTGCGGCTCGAACTGGCCGACAAACCCTGGGAAGAATCGCAGGAGCTGCTTCGCAAGCGTTACAAGCGCTATCTCAAGCGCATCAACCAGGTGAAGGCAGACGACGTCTTCGAGACCTTCATGAACGCCTTCGCCCACACCCTGGATCCGCACTCCAGTTACCTGTCGCCGCGGAACTCCGAGGAATACCGCATTCAGATGAGCCTGTCGTATTTCGGCATCGGCGCCTCGCTGCAGCTCGATGAAGACTACGTGCAGATCGTCAATATCATCCCGGGCGGGCCCGCTGCTATCGACGGCAAGCTCAAACCCAAAGACCGCATTACCGGCGTAGCGCAGGGACCCGAGGGCGAGATGGTGGACGTTATCGGCTGGCGGCTCGACGATGTGGTCGACCTGATTCGCGGTCCTGCGAACACCGAGGTTCGGTTGCAGATCATCCCCGCAGGCGCCCTGCCCGGTAGTAGCGAAAAGATCATTGCACTGACTCGTGACCAGGTAAAACTCGAGGAGCAGGCAGCGAAGAGCGACATGATCACGGTGCCCCGCGATGGTCGCGAGTGGCGCATCGGCGTCATCGAAGTGCCGAGTTTCTACCGCGACTATCGCGCGATGAGCAGCGGTGACAAGGACTACACCAGCACCACGCGGGACGTGAAGCGCCTGATTGCCGAACTCGAGGAACAGGGCATAGACGGCCTCGTGCTGGACCTGCGGGGCAATGGCGGCGGCCATCTCACCGAAGCTACAGCGCTTTCCGGCCTGTTTATCGACAACGGACCGGTCGTGCAGCTGCGCAACTCGAATGGCCGCATAAGCCGCCTCGACGACCCCGATCCGGTGGCCCGCGTGGCGTATAACGGCCCGTTGACGGTGCTCGTGGATCGTTTCAGCGCATCGGCGTCGGAGATTTTCGCGGCGGCGATCCAGGACTATGCCCGTGGCGTGATCATCGGCCAGCAGACCTTCGGCAAGGGCACGGTGCAGAACCTCTACTCTCTGGACCAGTACCTGAAACCCGAGGACGGGCCCGGCTACGGCCAGCTCACGCTGACTATCGGCAAGTACTATCGCGTTACCGGCGAGAGCACTCAGCACCGTGGCGTGGACCCCGACATCGAGTTGCCGTCGCTGATCGACATCGAGCAATTCGGCGAGAGCGTACGGGACAGCGCACTGCCGTGGGACACGATCCAGACGACCCGGTTCCGTGCCGGTGAACCGCTCGACTCCACGATCGAATCGCTGACCGCCAGCCAGATCGAGCGGGCGAAAACCGACCCGAATTTCCAGTACCTGGTGGACCGCACCCGTGACGCCGAGGAACTTCGCGAGCGCAAGACCGTGTCTCTGAATTACGAGTATCGCCTCGAGGAGCGCGAGGATGAGCTGGCGCGGGAGCTCAAGCGCGAGAATGAACGCCGCGCAGCCCTCCACCTCGAACCACTCGAGAGCCTCGAGGACCTCGACGAGGAGGACCTGCCTGACGTGTTGCTCGACCAGGCGGCGGATATTGCCGCGGACCTCGCGGAAATGCGCGAATTGCAGCGAATTCCCGCGCAGACCGCTCAAAACAGGGGCTGACAGCGGTACTTGCGGTCCGACCGTCCGGTGTTATACTCGGCTATAACACCCGGCGGGCGAATCTCCGGAGGTGGCCGTGACAAGTAGACAGGCACCAACAGGCAAAGTGGCACCGAGCCTCTTGAGCGCGGTCGCCGTGCTCGCGCTCTGCACCTTTGTGCACCCTTCGCTCGCCGCAACCGGCAGCGACGCCAGCTGCGACCAGCCGTTGGACGCCCCGCCGATGTCCCCGGCGGCCGACCGCAGGCTTGCCATCAGCGCCATCAACCACGATTCCGCCAGCGTGGCTGCGACAAGCCGTGTTCCCCTCGACGCCGACAAAGACGCCAGGGCCGACACGCCCCGGGCTTCAGCCAGCGACCGGGCCGGGCCTCGTGTGGAGATGATGTTGCGGCGGATTTTCGATGACGCACAAGCGCGCCAACCGAGCCTCTCCGAGCCTGAACAGGACAACGATTTCAGCGCACCGCTCGCAGTCGACAAATCGGAGAATGGCGAAGAAGAGGCCAGCAGGCTCGAAGCGGACCCGGCAGAAGGCACGGCGGAACTCCCCCGTTTCGGAGCCGATGAGCTGCTGCACTACCGGCAACAGATGTACCGCAGGGACATCTGAAGTCGCTGCTAGCGACTCAGCACGGTCGCAATCCCCCAGTAATTGTCGCCGACAAGGTTGGCATCCAACTTCGTGACGACCCCATTCGCATTGATCCCGAACACCGTGGCCACGGTGCCCGCAACCGGTGCTGCGTCGTCGTCGTCCTTGAAGAGCGCGTGTTCCGCAATGAGTTCGGCACGCCGCTTCAGGACGTCGGCATAGTCTCCGGCGTTCTCCATCGAATCGACGTGCTCCGCGATACGCTCAAGCAACAGGTCACAGTCTCGCTTGTTGCCGTAGTTGATTGCACCGACGCTCTTCTCGCTCGACTCCTTCACGAGCGCAACGAGATTACGGTCTTTGAATTGCAGGTACAGTTGCTGTGCGAATGCCACAATCATGAAATTGATCGATCTTTTTTCGGCGATACTCAGGCCCGGGGGATCCGGGGGCTCCGCCATTTCGATCGCCTCCACCTTTTCCAGTAGCGCCTCCTCGGCCTGCCTTGCCGCATCGACCTTTGCCGTCAGGTCGGCGAGTTCGTCGGATGCCGTGCGGGCCTTGAAAAGCCTCGAGAAGCCGCTCATGGACTCGGCACGCCGACGCTCAGCCTGCAGCTCCCCCTCGAGCAGCCGCAGCTTTTCCCGATGTTTGTCCAGCTTGCCGTCCAGCGTGGCCCTTCGCGTATTGCACTTATCCCTCCAGGCGCGCAACTGCGCGTCCCGGACCCGCTTCTCGCGCTGCTGCTTGAGCTGCTCGGCAAACTTCGCCAGCTTGCCCTGGCAGCGCCGGTTCACTGCGCGCAGCTGGTAGAACACGACGACCGTATTGACCCATTCGGGGTCCACCAGAAGGCTCTCAAGATGTTCCAGCCTTTGCGTTATCCTGGCGGTTGCGCCCTGCTGCTCTTTTACGAGCTGTTGCAGGCGGTAACGCTCCTTGTTGAGGGCCGCAAACTCTTTCTTCAGCTCGGCGCGATTCCTGAAAAGCTCGACGAGCTTCTCATTATCGTCACCGTGTTCGCTTGCAGCTCCAAATATTGGCTGACGGCTCGCCATATACGATCTCTTGACATAATTCGATCTGCTACCGTGTCACGGAAGCAGATGAAATGATGTCAATTATGTAACTGCGGGACGCGGACCTGATCGACAGTTTGCGCATCCGGCGGCGCCGGGTGGTTCACCGTTCCAGGATCAGGTGCCCCTGGTCGGACAGGTACTCGAGCCACTTGTTGAAAATGACGTTGCGTCGCCAACGTGCATCGAGTTCGCGGCGGTTCTTCCTGATCAGCCGACGGATTTCCGCGTGGCGGTGGTCTCCGCCAAGACTCATCGCTTCTGCGAGACGGCCGTCAAGATAGGCACGGATCTTCATGTCCGGGTCGGCGATAATTCCATCAGCGGATTCGAACTGGTAGGTCAGCGACATCGTGATCGTGTAGCGGCACCGTTCGAGTATCTCCACGAACAGCTCGCAATCGCCAGCGACCCTGGAACGAAAACAGCCGTCGAGCCGCTCCAGTTCGGGGACCAGTTGCAGAAGCCGAAGATAGTTACTCTCGTACAGCGCCATCAGACCGACGAAACTGCGCGGTCGGACGAGCGTCTGTGGCACCAGCTGTGAATCGAGTAACATGCAGCCAATATAGCACAGTGATTCGTGCCCTAAAGGGAAGCAATAACCGTTCCAAGACGCCTGTCACAAAGTGAGAAATCAGGCTCGAACGCGACGCTCTACGCCGGTACTATCGAGAATTCGGCTTGCTATCTCCTCGATCGAAAACTCCGTCGTATCGACGTTGGGTATGCCGTAACGCCGAAAAATCTTTTCCGACTCGCGGAGCTCGTAACGGACCTGCTGCGCGCTCGAGTAGGTGCCGAGCGGCCGCCGTTCCTTGCGAATGTGGCGCAGTCGCTCCGGGGATATCGTGAGCCCGAACAGCTTGTGCTTCTGCTCCAGCAACACTTCCGGAAGCTGTCCACTTTCGAACTCTTCGTCGGTAAGCGGAAAATTCGCGGCATAAACGCCGTATTGGAGTGCCAGGTACAGACACGTCGGGGTCTTGCCCGAGCGCGATACCCCGATCAGGATGACGTCGGCCATTTCGTAATTCCTGCTGATCCCACCGTCGTCATTCGCGAGCGCGAAATTGGTCGCCTCGATACGCCGCATGTACGCCTCGATATCCGTCATGCCGTGCGCACGGCCCGGCTCGTGCGTGGACTCCTGCTCGAACTCGATTTCGAGCGGCTTGAGGAATACGTCAAATATGTCCAGGTGGAGCCCATCGGCCTCCCTCACGATGCTTCGTAAATTGTCCTGGACCAGCGTCGAGAATACGATCGGTCGCAGGCTATCCGACTTGCCCGCCGCATTGATCCTGGCAACGGCCTCGTGTGCCTTGTCATCGGAATCTATAAATGGCAAAGTCATTTGCCGAAATTCCTGCCCGGTGAACTGAGTTAGCAGACTGTGGCCGAGCGTTTCGGCGGTCACGCCCGTCTGATCCGACAGAAAGAATACAGTGCGTTCAGTCATATTCAGCAGTCTCGTCCGGTCGCAGCGACCCTTATCGCCGCGCATCACCGTCTCCGGGATCGATTGTCCACGTCCTGCAATGGAACACAAGGGAGCCTAGTTTGGAACCATACGTCGTCAAGCTCGCCGAGCTTGGAATGAATGATGTCGAGCGCGTTGGTGGCAAGAACGCTTCGCTGGGCGAAATGATAGGCAATCTCAAAGGGCTCGGAGTGACGGTTCCCGGCGGGTTCGCGACAACCGCGGCGGCCTATCGTGATTTTCTTGCTGTCGACGGACTCGACAAGCGCATAAAGAAGATTCTCGACACGCTCGATGTCGACGACATCGACGCCCTGACAACGGCCGGCCGCCAGATCCGGGAGTGGATTCTCAATAATCCCCTGCCGGAGCGCCTGATGGACGATATCCGCGGCGCCTGGGACGAAATGAGCGGCGGCAATGACATTGCGGTCGCGGTGCGATCGTCCGCCACAGCGGAAGACCTGCCGGATGCGTCATTTGCGGGCCAGCAGGAGACTTTTCTCAACATCCGCGGACTCGAGCACCTCAATGACGCGCTGCACCAGGTGTTCGCGTCTCTCTTCAACGACCGTGCGATAGCCTACCGCGTGCACCAGGGATTCGATCATAGCCAGGTCGCCCTGTCAGCGGGCGTGCAGACCATGGTCCGGAGCGACCTGGGCGCATCCGGAGTCGTCTTCACCCTCGACACCGAATCCGGGTTCCGGGATGCCGTGTTCATCACGTCTTCCTACGGCCTGGGTGAAACTGTCGTGCAGGGGGCCGTCAATCCCGACGAATTTTATGTTTACAAGCCGGCGCTGCGCGACGGGAAGTACCCGATACTCCGCAAGAACCTCGGCGGCAAGGGCATCAAGATGATCTATAACGATGACCCGACGCCTGGCAAGACGGTCGCCACGGTCGATGTCGATGAAGCGGATTCGCACCGCTTTTCGCTGAGCGAAGATGAGATCATCGCGCTCGCAAAGATGGCCGTCACGATCGAGGAACATTACCAGCGCCCGATGGATATCGAATGGGGCAAAGACGGCACTGACGGCAAGCTCTACATTCTGCAGGCGCGTCCGGAAACCGTCCAGAGCCGCAGCGGACGCACGATCCAGCGGTTCACGCTCAAGGGACGCTCGGAGATCATCAGCAAGGGCCGCAGTATTGGCCAGAAAATCGGCTCAGGCACAGCGCGCGTGATCCGCGACGTCAGCGAGATGAATCGCGTGCAGAATGGCGACGTGCTGGTTTCGGACATGACGGATCCCGACTGGGAACCGGTCATGAAACGGGCGGCGGCTATCGTGACGAATCGTGGCGGCCGCACCTGCCACGCGGCGATCATCGCGCGCGAACTTGGCATACCGGCCGTGGTCGGGTGTGGCGACGCCACCGATGTCATCAAGGACGGTGCTGATGTCACCGTGAGCTGCGCGGAAGGTGACGAAGGACTGGTTTACGCGGGGCGTCTCGAGTTCGAACGTACGAAGATCGAGCTGGACTCACTGCCGGATATCCCCGTCAAGATCATGATGAACGTCGGCAACCCGGACCGTGCCTTCGACTTCGCCAACGTCCCGAACAGGGGGGTCGGACTGGCACGACTCGAGTTCATCATCAACCGCATGATCGGCGTACATCCGCAGGCACTCCTCGAATACGATGCTCTCGACGAAGAAACGCGCATCGCCGTAGACGAACAGATGGCCGGCTACAACGATCCCGTTCGTTTCTTCATCGACCGCCTTGCCGAAGGCGTGTCTACCATCGCCGCCGCGTTTGCGCCGGAACCGGTGATCGTGCGCATGTCGGACTTCAAGTCCAACGAGTACGCCAACCTCATCGGCGGCCACAAATACGAGCCCGACGAGGAAAACCCGATGCTTGGCTTCCGTGGCGCGGCCCGCTACGTCGCCGACAGCTTCCGGCCGTGCTTCGAAATGGAGTGCGCGGCGATCCGAAAAGTTCGCAACGATATGGGGCTGAAAAACGTCCAGGTAATGATCCCGTTCGTCCGTACCGTCAAGCAAGCGAGAGACGTCGTCGAACTGATGGCCAGAAACGGGCTCGAGCGCGGCAAGGACGACCTCAAGATCATAATGATGTCGGAGCTGCCGACCAATGCACTGCTCGCGGACCAGTACCTCGATTATTTCGACGGGATGTCCATCGGTTCGAACGATATGACGCAGCTCGTGCTCGGACTCGACCGTGATTCGGCACTGGTCGCCGATGTCTTCGACGAACGTGACGACGCCGTGAAGGCCATGCTGGAAATGACGATTTCCGCCTGCAAGGCGCGTGGAAAATACGTCGGGATCTGCGGGCAGGGTCCCTCGGATCACCCCGACCTGGCTCGGTGGCTGCTGGACCAGGGCATCGAGAGCATGTCGCTCAACCCGGACAGCGTTGTAGAAACCTGGCTGTTCCTCGCCGGCCAGTCAGTCTGAGCGGGAAGTGATTCAGAAGCGATCGTAGCGTGAGCGGCGCTGCCAGCGGATCCGCGGCAACCAGAGGCCGAGCACCATGCCCACCACGAGTACCAGCGCACCGGACATGAACCAGTAGCGCGTGGTCTGGCTCGAGAGCTCGCGATTCTCCTGCTCGAGCGTTGCAACCCGGATTTCCTCGCCGGCCAGCTCCTCGCGCAGCTGCTTGTTCTGGCTGTTGATGGAAATGACATTCGCGGCTGTACGCTTGATCTCCGCGAGTTCCTCCTCGAGTTCGCTCTTTTCGCGCTCCAGCGTCTCGATCCGCTTGCTCGCCGTATCGTACTGGGAGCGGATTGCGCCAAGCTGGTTATTCAGGGAACTGCCCCGCGACGCCTCGTTGGTGAGCTGGCCCGTCAGCTTGGCCAGTTGATCCCGGGCCGCGGGTTCGTTCATCAGGTACCGGGTGAGGACATAGCCCTCGGTTCCCCCGCCGGTGCGGACGCGCGAGTAGCCCGTCTCGGGGTCCCTCTCGAGCACTTCGAGTTGCGCGCCGCTCTTGAGCATCAGTTCAATGGCGTTGCTCGTCGACGGGCCGCTCCGCAGGGTTATCTCGAACTGGTCACTCACCCAGGCGCTTTCTGCAGCCGCGGTGGCGGAAAACAGCAACGCCGCAATCAGCGGCGCTGCAAGGCTGATCTTCATCGGTTTCATGCGGCAACTATAAGACAAGGCGCATTTCGGTTCTAGCCAAAAATCATCCAAATCAGTCGCTTATCAGCGACAGCCTGGCGATGCCTGACTCCCCCTTCGGGTGTTGCCAGTCCTCCGTCCTGGCCCACACGACCAGGAAATTGTTTGCCGGCATTGCGTAAATCCTCGCAGGTTTCATGCCGTGCTGCCGGGCCACTGCGTCAAGTTCGTCGAGATCCCGAACGCCCATCGCGGGATTGCGAGCCCGCAACGACGCATCGAAAGCCTCGTTGCTCGCCGTGCTGAATCGACCGCCGCGCTTGAAGGGGCCGTACTGGCAGAAGATGCCTGAATCGTTCAGCATGGCTCCCACCAATTCGAACATCCGGCGTACCGCAGAGAAGCTCATGATGTGGGCCGTATTGGCTGAGAACACGGCGTCATACCTGTTGTCCGGCGCCTTGGCAGTTAGCACGTCGAACGCCACTGGCGGTAGAACGTTGTCAAGCCCGGACTCGTCGATCCATGCGCGGATGCCGTCGTGCGACGGTTCCAGATCGCTCGTTTGCCAGGTCACGCCGGGCAGCACCGCGGCAAACGTTACAGCATGCTGGCCGGTTCCCGATCCGATTTCGAAGATCGCGTTGCGCCCGCGCAGCTCGTGCTGCAACACGCCGAGAATCGGCGCGGCATTGCGAGCGGGTGCCGCTGCGCAGGGCCTCTGCACTAGCCTGCCTCTGTGACCAGTACCGACTTGTCCAGGAGGTGATCACGGTACCAGGCCAGCTCAGCGATAGAGTCGCGAATATCGGCGAGCGCACGATGCGTCGACTCCTTGGTGAAACCTGCAGCCACTTCGGGCGCCCACTGCTGGGCCAGAATCTTGAGCGTGCTCACGTCCAGGTTGCGGTAGTGGAAAAAGCTTTCCAGCGCCGGCATTTCGCGCGCGAGGAACCGCCGGTCCTGGCAAACGCTGTTGCCACACATCGGCGATGCGCCTTTGTCGGCCCAGGTCGAGAGAAACTCGAGCGTCTGCTTCTCCGCGTCTTCGATGGTCACACCACTGGCTAGCACGCGCTCCGTCAGGCCCGACTCGCCGTGCTGGCGGGTATTCCACTCGTCCATTGCGTCCATCGTCTCTTTCGATTGCCCAATGGCAAGAACAGGCCCTTCGGCGATCTCATTCAGGTACTTGTCGGTAACGATCGTCGCAACCTCGATAATCCTGTCATTTACCGTGTCGAGGCCGGTCATTTCCAGGTCGATCCAGATGAGGTTACTGGCGGTGTCGATCAGGGGCGGGCTTTGGTTCATCGCGGGTCCGGTATCCACTTGCAAAGGCGCTAGTGTACAACGCGTGACAGTGCATGGTGGCGCCTCACACGGCATACTGCGCGTCATGCGCACCACCTCACCACAGCCATGAGTGCCGAAACAGCGCTCGTCGTCGCTACCTACAGCCGGCGCATGTGCTTGCTGTTGCCGGATGGGCGCAGGGTCGACGCCCGCATCAAGGGCAAGCGAATCCAGCCAGTATGCGGCGACCGGGTGGAAGCAGAACCAATCGCGGACGAACCGGACTGGCTGATAACCTCGGTTTGCACGCGCCGCAACCAGCTGACGCGGCCGAACCTGCGTGGCAAGGTCGAGGTACTGGCCGCCAACATCGACAGGCTGCTGGTGATGGCCGCGCCGGCACCGGCGCCGGACTGGTCCATTGTCGATCGCTACCTCTGCGCGGCAGAGCTGATCGACGCAAGTGCCGCCATCGTGTTCAACAAGACTGACCTGCCGGCGGACGAGTCTGTCGATGACGTACTCGATGACTACACCAGGATCGGCTACCTTGCCGTCCGCTGTAGCGCGAAGACCGGACAGAACATCGACGCCGTAGCCGAACTGCTGCGGGACGGCGTCTCGATCATCGTCGGGCAGTCCGGTGTCGGCAAGTCAAGCCTCATCAACGGCCTGTTGCGGGACAATCGTCAGCGCGTCGCTGCAATATCGGACAAGCGGGGAGAAGGCCGCCATACGACGGTCAACTCGGCAATGTTGGAACTCCCGGACGGCGGCGCCGTAATCGATTCTCCCGGTGTTCGCGACTATGCCCCGGCTTTGCATCCCCGGGAGGTCGTGGTTGGTTACAGGGAAATCGCGACGGCAGGGCTCGATTGCCGCTTCGCCAACTGCCGTCATCTGCGCGAACCCGGTTGCGCTGTCAAGGATGCGGTCGAAAAAGGAGCAATCAGTACGCGCCGCTACGACAGCTACCGGCACCTGCTCGCACTCACGGCCAAGCTGACTGACGCACAATACTAGCCCGGCGGCCAGCCCATCGTCCTGCCGCCCATCAGGTGCAGGTGGATGTGAAAAACACTCTGCCCCGCCGCTTCATTGCAGTTCATGACGACGCGATAGCCGTCGTCCGCGAGGCCTTCGTCCGCGGCAATCTTTGCGGCTGTTATGAACAGCTCGCCGGCGAGGGATTCGTCGCCGTTCTGCAAATCGTTCATCGTGGCGATATGGCGGCGCGGTATCAGCAATATGTGCGTTGGCGCTTTGGCATTGATATCCCGGAACGCAACGAGCGTGTCGTTTTCGTAAACGATATCCGCGGGCAGATTCCCGTCGACGATCTTGCAGAACAGACAGTCTTTCTGACTCATGTGATTCCCCTATTCGACCAGGCGGCGGCCGTAAAACGCATGCGACAACGTTCCGCCATCCACGTATTCGAGTTCGCCGCCGAGCGGCACGCCGTGCGCAATCCTGCTCGCCTGTACGCCGTGCCGTTCCGCCAGGTCGGCAAGGTAATGCGCCGTTGCATCGCCCTCCACCGTCGGGTTCGTGGCAATGATCATCTCGCTGACCCCACCGCCGGCCAGTCGCTCTTCGAGTGACGAAAGACCGAGTTCATGCGGTCCTATGCCGTCGAGCGGCGAAAGGTGCCCCATCAGTACGAAGTAATGGCCGCGGTACCCGGTAGCGTCCTCGATGGCCATAACGTCCGCCGGGGATTCGACGATGCAGAGCTGCGTGTCGTCCCGCCCGCTTGCGCTGCAGATCGAGCACAGCTCGTGCTCGCTGAGCATGCGGCAGCGCTTGCAGCGCCCGATGCCCTGAACGGCCTGTGACAGCGCTACGGACAGGTGCGAAGCGCCATCCCTGTCCCGCTCCAGCAGGTGGAACGCAATGCGCTGCGCCGACTTCTTGCCGACACCCGGCATACAACGCAGTGCATCGATCAACTGGACCAGCAGTGGCGAATACGACATGCGGGCTTCAGAAAGGCAGGTTCATTCCGGGAGGCAACGACAGTCCGGAAGCGAGGCCGGAGAACTTCTCCTGCACGGTCCGCTCGACCTTTGTCACGGCATCGTTGAAAGCCGCGGTAATCAGGTCTTCGAGCATTTCCTTGTCGTCGCCGATGAGGCTGTCGTCGATCTCGAGCCCCTGCAGGCGGTGCTGACACGTCATCGTGACCTTCACCATGCCACCCCCTGACTCTCCCGTGACAGTGAGCGACGCCATCTCCTCCTGGGCCTTCTTCATGTTGGCCTGCATCTGCTGGGCCTGTTTCATCAACTGGCCGATGCCACCTTTCATTGCTTGCTCCTCGCTAATCGGATCGGGATGTGTCGAGCGGTTCGATCGTGTCGGTTTTCAGTTCCGCTCCGAACATGTTCTTCAGCGCCTGCACGTTGGGGTCGGACTCGAGTGATTCCCGGGCCGCAACGATACGCTCATCTGAAATGCGGCTTTCCTGCTCATGGGGCGTCTCCGGCGGCGCCTCGGCAATCCGGATATCGACCGCCAGGTTCTCGCCGAAGTACTTCGAAAGGGCCGCCGCAAGTGCATCCTTACGCTGCCGGGTGAGCATCGACTCGGAACGCGGGTCGAGGCTGAAATACACGGTGTTCCCCTCGCGCTTGTCGAGCGCGCAGTTGCCCGCCAGCATGCGCAGCGAGCCTGCCAGGCCAATTTCGTTCATCAGGCTGGCCCAGTCCGGGTCCGCCCAGGCACGCGCAGCAGGAGCGCGCGTCGCATTCGCTTTCGGGACGGGACTGACGGCCGCCGCCCGTGCGGCCGGCTTTGCAGCCGGTTTTGCGGCGGCCTTGCTGCCTGAACCTGCAGTCGCGGCAGTTTGCTCCGCCGGCCTGAACGCCAGCATTCGCAGCAAGGTCATCTCCGCCCCGCTGCGCGGATCAGGCGCCAGCGGCAAATCCCGCCGCCCCATCAACGCAATCTGGTAAAAGAGCTGGACATCCGCTGGCTCGAACATCACTGCGAGCTCGGCGAGCGACTTCTCCGCGATTTCATCATCCGCGTCCACCGCGCCCACCAGCTGGAACACCGCTATACGCTGCAGCATTCGCGCCAGGTCATCGAGCAGTCGTGCGTAGTCCGGAAACTGCTCATCCAGTTCCGCAACCAGGTCGATGATCGATGCCGGATCGTTCGCTGCGAGATGCCTGAGCAGCCTTGCAACGTGATCGCGGTCGATCGTGCCAAGCATCAGCGCCAGCGAATCCTCGTCAACCTTGCCGCCACAGTAAGCGATGGCCTGGTCGAGCAGGCTCAGCGCATCACGGAGACTGCCGTCGGCTGCCCGGGCCAGCATCGCGAGCGCGGCCGCCTCGGCCTCGATGCCCTCGGCATCGCAGATGTGCGCGAGGCGGTCCTGTATCAGCTTCGGCGTCAGGCGCTTGAGATTGAACTGCAGGCAGCGGGACAGCACCGTCACCGGCAGGCGCTGCGGGTCGGTGGTCGCCAGCAGGAATTTGACGTGCGGCGGGGGCTCCTCGAGCGTCTTCAACAGTGCGTTGAACGAGCTGGTGGACAACATGTGCACCTCGTCGATCAGGTATACCTTGTAGCGCCCCCTGGACGGCGCGTATTGCACGTTGTCGAGCAAATCACGGGTATCGTCGACCTTGGTCTTCGACGCGGCATCGACTTCGATCAGGTCCACGAAACGCCCCTCGTCGATTTCCCTGCAGGCGCTGCAGCTGCCGCAGGGCTCCGAGGTAACGCCCGTTTCGCAATTGAGCGCCTTGGCGAGAATTCTCGCTATCGTCGTCTTGCCCACACCGCGGGTGCCGGTGAACAGGTAGGCATGGTGCAGGCGACCGGAGTCGAGCGCATTCACCAGGGCCTTGAGCACGTGCTCCTGCCCGACCGTGTCCGCGAAGGTCTTTGGCCGCCATTTCCGGGCCAGAACGAGATAGCTCATACCGCAACCAAGAGACGTAGACCGCCATCCACCGAAGTCAGCCAGTGTAACGCACCGACTTCCTGCCGCAAGGGGGGGAACCCAGGCGGGCGGGCGCGTCGTGATCGTAGAGTGGCCCGCGCCAGCGACTCCCCGGCACCCGGCGTCACCGTTACCGCTGCTCCCTTCCGGGCCTGACGGGGTTCACGGCTGGCCGTCGCGGGGAAGCCGGCGCGGACCGGCCGCGATTATGGCCGCTCGGCAGCGCAGATACAACGCACGCCTCAGAATGCGCGCGACAGCTTCAGCAGCAGGTACCCACCGTAGAGCGCGAGCACGATAACGGCCTCGCCCTTCTGGATACCGCGTTTGCGCAGGAAGAAAACGAGCACGGCCAGCGTCAGGAAGAACAGGAACGGCAACTCGTAGCGCAGCAAATTGCCGTCGAATCGCAGCGTGGAGATCACCGCAGCCGCCCCCACCGGGACCAGTGTGTCGAAGACATTGCTGCCGATGAGATTCCCCACCGACATGCGCGACCGCCCTTTGACTGCCGCACCGACCGAGATGGAGAGTTCCGGGAGACTGGTGCCGAGGCCGATGATAATGACGGCGATGAGCGCTTCGCTGATGTCCAGCGCCGCCGCCACCGCAATGGCGCCGGATACCGTGAATTCCGCGCTGATCCCCACGATCCCGAGACCGATCAGCAGATAGAACCAGGCCTGCCCCGTGCCAAGACCCGCGTTGTCGCCATCGGGATCGGCGCTCTTGTGACGATCGCCAAACAGCGCGGCAAAGTAGATGAGGTAGACCACCAGGAGTGCAAATCCTTCAGCCCTCGTCACTGTGCCGTCAAAGCCGAAGACGCCAAGCAGCACCGCGGAACCGAGCAAGACGCTGCCATGCTGGATGACCATGCTCCGCGGCAGGGTCAGGTAGGAAAACAAGGCGGCCGTTCCCAGCACGAAGCCGATCTGGCCCAGACAACTTCCGATCGCCGTACCCACAACTACATCGGACGCATCGCCGGCCCGCAGGTTGATGATGGCACCGTCTATGGCAATCGCGAGTTCGGGCAGGTCACTGCCGATCGACAGTATGGCAACGCCGACGATGAACTCGGAGACCCCGAGGCGCGACGCGACCGTAACAGCGCCGCGAATAGTCTGCTCGGTACCGAACCATAGCCCGGCGAGGCCGACCAGCAACGACAGGTATTCCAACAGCCCGCCCCTATTTCTCGCGGCGCGCCTCGGCGCTTTGTTCCCGTATCGCCTTGAACTCCGAACCGGCTTTCCACTGCGGCCAGCGGCGCGAGTTCCCGAGGTCCTCGATGATTACCCGGAACAGGTCGATGTCCTGCGCAGCACCGCGGAGATCCCAGTCCGGGTTCCAGGCGTCACAGGTCTGGTGGTAGCAGTTGCCGATGTAGTCGTCGATCCATTGCTTGCCGGCCTGCCGGCCTCCGTCAACGAGATCGGCCGCGCCGGCGATCTGCATGATCAGCAACACAGGCACCCCGCCCCTGGCCATCGGGAAGTGGTCTGCCCGAAAGAACAAGCCGTTCTCCGGCAGGCTTTCGGGCGTGACCTTGCGACCCTGGGAAGCAGCAGCCCGTGCCAGATCGTCTTCGAGTTCACTCTGGCCCTCGCCAACGAGGACCACGTCGCGCGACGGCCCCGCCGTGTTGAGGATATCCAGCGTCAGGTTCGCGACCGTCTTTTCCAGGGGATAAACAGGATTCTTCGCGTAGGCGGACGAGCCCAGCAAGCCGCTCTCCTCGGCCGTCCACGCCGCGAACACCACGCTGCGCTCGAGTCGCGGGCCGGCCTTCAAGACATGTGCGATCTCCAGTATGCCAGCGATCCCAAGCGCGTCGTCGTTGGCCCCCGGCCTGATGGTGCGTCCCTGTTCGTCGGGCTCGCCAACACCGTAGGCGTCCCAGTGGGCGGAAACCATGAGAGTCTCGTCCGGGTGGCTGTGCCCCGGCAACAGTGCCAATACGTTGCTGCTCTCGAAATGGTCGACAGTCACCGACGCATTCGCATCGAAGCGGACCCCCTCCATCTCGAATGCTTCGAAATCGGGGCTACGTGCACGCATGCGCAACGCATCGAGGTCGTAGCCCGCGCTTTGCATGAGCGCGGCAGCCGCATCGCCGTGGAGCCAGCCCTGGAGCAACACCGGCGGCACGGACTCGCCGCCGGCAACGACGGCATAATTCTCTCCCGGCGACGATGACGCGACGTTCCAGCCGTAGCCGGCTGCCTCCGTCTCGTGAATCACCAGCGCCGCGACTGCGCCCCGCCTTGCCGCTTCCTCGAACTTGTACGCCCAGCGACCGTAATAGGTCATCCTGCGATTGCCGAAGCGCCCGGCCACCGCTTCATCCGGCTGTGCAGCGAAATCGGGATCATTGACCAGGTACAGGGCGACCTTGCCGCGAAGATCGATATCGCCGTAGTCATCCCAGTCGCGCTCGGGCGCGTACGCGCCGAAGCCGACGAAAACGACCGGGCTATCGATCGCGATCGATTCAATATCGTGAACCGTGCTTACCTCGATGTCCCGCTTCTGCTGCAGCGGCTGTGCCTCGCCTTCCACGACGAATTTGAGGTCACCCGGGCCATCGAAAAGCGTGTGGATCATCGGCACGTCATTCGTCCAGCTGCCGTCACTGCCTCCGGGCTCGAGACCCAGTGCACGGAATTTTTCTACCAGGTAATGGACCGTTTTTTTGCCGCCCGCGGTGCCGGGCGCACGTCCCTGGTACTCGTCAGACGCGAGTTCCCTGACGATGGACGACAGACGTTCCGTTTCGATCGTCGCCTCTGTTGCACCCACGGCGCCGGCCAGCAGCAACATGCAGGGAAACATCCGGTATATCATTGATTCCTCCCGATTTATTTTCACAGTATCTCGTTGTCGAGACGCGATCCCGGCAGCCCGGGGCAATAATCAGTATAGTTACCTGCTGCTTCTCGGATTGCACAAAATTGTTCGGGTCGCGATCATTGTATCCATTCGATAATCGGGTAGCTAAGACGAATTGATTGACGCCCTCCTCTTGCTCGGCGGACTGGCCATACTGGTAAAAAGCGCCGACCTGCTCGTATCAGGTGCGTCGTCAATCGCCGGGCGACTGGGAATATCTGCGTTTGTCATCGGCCTGACGGTGGTGTCGTTCGGCACCTCGCTGCCTGAAATGCTGGTGACCCTGGTGTCCGGCCTTCGGCACAATGCCGATCTCGCGATTGCAAATATTATTGGCAGCAACATCGCGAACGTGTTGCTCGTCCTGGGACTCGCCGCCCTGATTCGGCCGCTACCCGTGAAGGACTCGACCGTTGTCTCGGAAATACCGTTTTCGCTCACGGCGGCGCTGCTACTCGGCTTCCTCGCGAATGCGGCGCTGTTCTCGAGCCACCACGAACTCAGTATCAGCAGGCTGGACGGCGCAATACTGCTGTTCTTCTTCGCGCTGTTCATGCTCTACGTGTACAAGATCAGTCGAGACAGCGCACACCTGGAAGTTGCCAGCCCGGCAAGCATGTCAACCGGCAAGTCCGCAATCTATATCCTGTTGGGAATCGGTGGGCTGTATCTCGGCGGCGGCTGGGTCGTGGACGGCGCAATCGGCATCGCCCGGGAATTGAGCGTTGACGACGCGGTGATCGGACTGACTATCGTCGCTATCGGCACTTCGAGCCCGGAGATAGTCGCCTCGGCAGTAGCCGCGTATCGCGGCCAGACGGATATCGCGGTAGCCAACGTGGTTGGTTCCAACATCTTCAATATCCTGTGGGTGCTGGGCTTCACCTCGACTCTCGTCGAACTCCCCTTCGAGATGGTCAACAACACCGACCTGGTCATGGTCATATGCTCGAGCGCCCTGATCATTCTGGCGCTTGTCATAAGCCGCAATAACTCGATCCTGCGCTCGCACGGTGCGGTATTCATCCTGCTGTACGCCGGTTACCTGATCTACGTGACTACGCGGTGATCAACCGCTAACATGCGCCGTCGTCGGCCAGTCCACGTCAAGCCGAAGCTATAACACTCTCGAGTTATGTCTTCGCATTGCACTCATTGCTGCATTGCTGACTGGTGGCGACCGCAGACCCAACTCCGACGAACCAGCAGCCAGCGAAGCCAATATGCCCGACACGTTCTCCCCACCATTTTCCGACCTGCTCGGCGCCGCACCGGTAGCCGAGAAAAGACCCGTCGAGATCGAGCAACATGGCATCAAACGAACCGACAACTACGCCTGGATGCGCGACGATAACTGGCAGGAGGTCCTGCGGGATCCGAGCAGGCTCGCCCCCGATATTCGCGAGCAACTGCAGGCCGAGAACGCGTATTACGAGAAGGCTACGGGCGAACTGGAAAAATTGCGTGAGCAATTGTTCGAAGAAATGCGCGGACGCATCAAGGAGGAGGACAGTACAGTGCCGTTCCCGGACGGCGAGTTCGCCTATGCCGTTCGCCACCGTGCAGGCGGCGAGTACCCGATCTTCGTTCGCACCCCGCGCAATGGCGGGACCGAGACGATGCTCTACGACGGCGATCTCGAGTACCAGGGAGAGGACTTCTTCCACATAGCCGACGTCACCCACAGTCCCAACCACGAACTGATCGCATACGGAGTCGACAGGCTCGGGTCGGAGTTCCACGACATCCGTATCCGCTCCATCGAGACCGGTGAGGAATTTCCGGAGACGATCCATTCGACAGGAGGTTTTGTTGTCTGGGCCACCGACTCCAGGTCGTTCTACTACGTTGAACGTGACGACAACCAGCGGCCCAAGCGTGTAAAGCACCATATCGTCGACACGGACCCGGCCGACGATTTACTGGTCTACGAGGAAGCCGACGACAGCTTCTTCCTGGGCGTCGGCAAGTCGCAGAGCACTGAGTACATACTGATCGGCTCGAGCAAGAGCACCTCGAGCGAATACCGCTACTTGCCCGCCGACGCCGAACCCGGCACCGAGCCGGTGCTGATCGCACCGCGCCTCGAGGACCAGCTGTATTACCCCGAGCATGCAGGCGACTATTTCTATATTCGTACCAACGCCGACGATGCGGTCGACTTCAAGATTGTCCGCGTTCCCATCTCGGACCCGGGCCGCGACCAGTGGGAAGAATGGCTGCCGCACAGGGCCGGCATCTACATCCACGGACACGAGACCTTCAAAGACCGCCACGTGCGCCTCGAGCGCGAGAACGCACTGCCGCGCATCGTTGTTTCGGACTACGACCAGCAGGACGTTTACGAAATCGACTTCGACGAAGCCGCGTACCAGCTGAGCCTGTCTGTTGGCTACGAATTCGACACGAACAACCTGCGGTTCACCTACGAGTCGCCTGCCACGCCGGAACAGACCTACGATTTCGACATGGAGACCCGCAAGCGAGTATTGAGAAAGACCCAGGAGGTACCGAGCGGACATGATCCCCGGCTCTACGCCGTCGAGCGGCTGTTCATCACGGCCGAAGACGGGGCGAAGGTACCGGTCACCGTGCTCAGGCTGCGATCGACACCCGTCGATGGTACGGCGCCGCTGTTTCTGTATGGCTACGGGAGCTACGGCGTGACCATACCGGCGTGGTTTAACACCAATATTTTGCCGCTCGTCGACCGTGGCGTCATTTTTGCAACAGCACACATTCGCGGCGGCGCGGCCAAAGGTCGTCAGTGGTATCTCGACGGCAAGCTCGACAAGAAGAAGAACTCCTTCTCCGATTTTGCCAACGCTGCCGAAGCCTTGCAGGAACTGGGCTACGGACGCAGGGGCGAGACCGTAATCTTCGGCGGATCGGCGGGTGGCCTGCTGGTGGGCGCGACGCTCAACCTGAGGCCAGACCTCTTTGGCGGCGCAATTGCCGCGGTGCCGTTCGTCGACGTGCTGACGACGATCTCCGATCCCGAGCTGCCACTGACACCTCCGGAGTGGGTCGAATGGGGAAATCCGATTAACGATGCCGATGCTTATGCCACGATTGCGGCCTACTCGCCGTACGAAAACATCCGCGTTGACATCGACTATCCACCTGTACTCGCCCTCGGAGGACTAACTGACTATCGCGTCACCTACTGGGAACCGGCTAAATGGATCGCCCGGCTACGCGATGAGGCGAAAGGCGGGCCTTTCTTCCTGAAAATGCACATGGAAGCCGGCCACGGTGGCTCGGCCGCGCGCTTCGAGCGCATGAAGGAACGGACGCACGAGTACGCCTTCGCCCTGAAGATATTCGGCCTGATCGAGCGGGCGCCCGTCACTCACCGTATCGACGGTGCCTGACCGACCCTAAAGCATCGGCGTTTCGTCGACGTCGAACTCGACTTCGGACCTGGCGCTTTCCGGCAGCCTGGTCATCTGCTCCTTCAGCATCTCGACGTGTTCGGTTTCTTCGTCGCGGAGTTCGGTGAACAGTTCGATGACGTCGGGATCGGTAATGCCCGGCAAGGCCATGTCGTAGAAGTCGTGCGCCCTCTTCTCGGCCGCGAGTCCCACCTCGAATGCCTGCACCGTCGACATGCCACGCCGTGCCGCGCCCATCTCCGGGGCCTCGACATCGTACAGGTCATCGAGCGTCAGCCGTGCGGGCACGTCACCGAAAAGCGACTTGCGGCGTTCTGCGAGTTCACTACCGTGCTTCGCTTCGTTTTCCGCCATCGAGGCGAAAAACGCGCCGGCATCGTAGCCGCCGGTGTGGCCGAGTTGCGACGCAAACATCTTGTAGCGCTCGTAGGCCTCCATCTCGATCAGGATAGCGAGATCGAGGGCATCCATCAGGCCGAGCTTGGACAGGTCAAGACGGGTGGACATTGAATCGTCTCCTGGTATGGGTTGGGCGTTCCGAAGCTGATTCAAGCTACAGTGCAGCAGCTACCGGAAACGTTGTATAGGTGAATCTACGTAAGTTCCAGGCCGTGGCGGTATTCCGAATCGGACCCGCGAACTACCGCCGGGAACCGCGCAATATCCACCGATGAACCGGTGAACGACTTTGGTGTTCGTGACCGCGTTGCTGCCTGCCCGTGTTGCGGGTTGCGGCACATCTTGAGCGAGAAAATAGTAAAGGCCGCGCGCGGCGGATCAAGTCCCATGCGGGGCGGGCTCTGCTGACCGATCTGCGCTTTGCGCGCCTTGAATTGTCTGGCCCATCCATCAATACTCGTCGGCGGGCCATGCCTTCGGGGAAAGAAGCGATCAAAATCCATTTCAGGCAGTTTTCCTGGGTTGTCGCGGTCCTGGTGTCACAAATACCGGTATCTGGAGTCGCCGACGACCGGGTTGCCGTGACTGGCGGTGCCCTCGAAGGGACCACAGGCGCAGATTCCTCCATCCGGATCTTCAAAGGCGTGCCCTTTGCGGCACCGCCCGTTGGCCAACTCCGCTGGCGGCCACCGGCGCCAGTGTTGCCCTGGAAAGGAGTGCGGCAGGCAGATACCTGGGGCACTCGCTGCATGCAGGGCGAGATGTTCGGCGGTCCTTTGATTTCCCGTGAAGAGACAATGGGTGAGGACTGCCTCTACCTGAACGTGTGGGCCCCGGCAAGTAAGCCGGACAGTAAGCTCCCGGTCCTGGTGGTGTTTCACGGCGGAGGGTTTGCCGCCGGTTCCGCATCGGAACCGCGCACCGACGGTGAGTGGTATGCCCGACAGGGAATCGTCGTGGTGGCGCCGAACTATCGTCTCGGGGTCTTCGGGTTCCTGGCTCATCCGGAACTTACCGCCGAGTCCGGCGGCCGCGGGTCCGGCAATTATGGAATGCTCGACCAGGTAGCCGCGCTCGAGTGGGTTCGCGAGAACATCGCAGCATTTGGCGGCGATCCGGACAACGTGACCGTTAATGGTGAATCCGCAGGGTCGCTTTCGCTAAGCGCCCTGATGGCCTCTCCGTTGTCGAGGGATCTCTTTCACAAGGCAATCGGTCAGAGCGGTGCTTATTTTGAGAGCCCGCCAGGCGGTATGGCGTTGAAATCACTCGCCGATAAAGAACAAGACGGTGTTCGCCTCGCCCAATCGGTCGGCGCCATAACGCTTGCCGATCTTCGCGCCCAGAGCGCCGATAAATTGCTGGACGCCGTCATGAAAACCGGCGGCTGGGGCTATAGCCCGGGATTGGATGGTTATTTCCTCCCGCAGCCGGTAGCTCAGTTCTATGCGGCTGGTGAGCAGGCGAACATCCCCCTGTTGGCAGGCTGGAACTCTTCCGAGCTCGGCATGTCCATCGCGTTGAACCCCGAGAAGCCTACAGTAGTCTCATTCAAGATGGAGCTTGCGCAGCGTTTTGGCGAGTCGGCTGCCGCTGCGGAAGAAGTCTATCCAGCCTCGAGCGATGATGAAGCGATGCAGTCCGCGGCCGATCTCGCAAGCGACCTCTTCATTTCGTATTCGACCTGGAAGTGGATTGAGAAACACATCGAGACCGCCAGGGCGCCTGTCTATCGCTACCGTTTCGATCGTGTCATGCCAGATGACCCTGCCAGTCGTTTCGGGGCCCTGCACGCCGTTGAAATCGAGTACGCGTTCAATACGCTGGATTCAAAACAATCTGAATGGCGCGCGGAAGATCGCGAAATTGCCAGGCTGATGGCCACAACGTTCGCCAACTTCGTGAAGACGGGCGATCCAAACGGTCCCGATGTCCCGCAATGGCCAGAATTCGGCACCAGCGGGATGGTGATGTACTTCGACTCCGAGGTACGGGCCGGTCCGGAAGAACACCGGGAACGATATGACTTTCTGGACGCCCGGACCGACAACTGACAATTTTCTCCAGCTCACTCAGTCAGAAAGCAAAACGGCCCCGATGTGGGGCCGTTTCATTTTCTGGCGGTGCAGGGAGTCCTGCGCGGACCATGCTGTCGGTGCTTCTTGCATTTGCTGTGCCGGCGACCAAGCAGGCTAAAACGAGAGCGGGCTGAAAGATGATGCCGGGCGGGAAAATGAAAGGCCCCGCCAGGGCCTTTCACTCGGATGCGTCATTGCTACGGACCTACGCTGCCTCGCCTTTTGCCAGGGCGTGTACATCGGAAGTCGTGAGGCGCTGGCCGCCGATGGCCCAGTCACCACTTTCGAATTCCTTGATGCGAACCCAGGTGACCGGCCGCATGCTTTCACCTTCTACGGCGACCATGGCCTCGGTGACCTTCTCGATCAGGTCTTCTTTCTGATCGGGCGTGAATACGTTCTTGATTACGTCGATTGTTACGAGTGGCATGGTATTGCTCCTGTAAAGATATTGGTTGTTTGGCTTTTTTCGGCGGCCTGTACTGCGCCTCCGGTAAGATGAATCTTGTGCCTGTTGCCCCCTCCGAGCTTGGTGGTTTCCTGAAGACTTCATGGAGAATTCTAGGCGCCCGGGCAGGACTGTTTTATGCTAGTCCCATGATCTACTCCTTCGGCTCAATCGAGCTCGATCTGGCTAAGGTCGAGCTTCGCGATAACGGCGAGCCCCGCCCTGTCGAGCCCCAGGTGTTCGCGCTTATTGCCTACCTGGCCGAACATCGCGACCGCATGGTCTCGAGGGACGAGCTGTTCGAGAAGCTGTGGGAAGGCAAGGTTGTAAGCGATTCGGCGCTGTCCAGCCGGATCAAGTCGGCGCGTCGGGCGGTGGGTGACGACGGTCGAGCGCAGGCGATCATAAAGACGGTGCACGGGCAGGGTCTTCGTTTCGTGGCGGACGTTCGCGTGCAGCGCGATTCAGTTATCGTGGCAGCACCGGACAGCGAGGACACGCTGGAAACAGTCGCTGCCTCACCCGCACAAGATGCCGCGTCCCGACCATCAATCGCCGTCCTCCCCTTTCGCTCGACAGATTCGGCCGAGGGCTGGTCCTCTATCGCCGAAGGGTTACCGCACGACCTGATCACTGAACTGGCGCGGCTTCGCTGGTTGTTCGTCGTGGCGCGAGGTTCGTCCTTTCGGCTTCGGGGTGACGACCAGGACCCGCGCGAGGTAGGGCGTTTGCTGGGTGTTCGCTACAGCCTTTCGGGCGCAGTCGAAGTCTCCCGAAACCAACTCGTCGTAACCACTGAACTTGTAGATACCAGGGGCGGCGACGTCGTTTGGGGAGAGCGCTACACGGGCAACGTGCAGGACGTTCATGCGATGCGCGACGAGATTCGCGCGAGTGTACTCACGGCGCTCGAAATCCAGATTCCACTGCACGAGGCCACCAGGGCGAGACTGAAATCGCCTGACAACCTCGATGCATGGTCAGCGTATCATCTCGGCCTGCAGCACATTTACGGCTTCAACCGACGTGACAATGCGCTCGCCGCCGAGCTTTTCGGCCGAGCCGTCGACCAGGACGCCACATTCGCCCGGGCGTATGCGGGTCTGTCCTTCGTACACTTCCAGACGGCATTCCTGCGCCAGGTGGACGATATCGCCGGTGCCATCCGGCGCGCACGCGATTATGCACAACGAGGAGTCGACCTCGACCCGCTGGACCCGTTCGTCAATTTCACCATGGGCCGCACCTACTGGCTCGACGGTGACCTTGACCGCTCACAAGCGTGGCTGGAGCGCGCGACGTCGCTCAGCCCGAACTATGCACAGGGGATTTACGCGCAAGCCTGGACTGAGTTTATGGCTGATAATTCAGACAGCTCGCGTCAGCACGTGGATCTCGCGATGCAATTGAGTCCACTCGACCCTCTCTACTACGCAATGCTCTCACTGCGAGGCCTGACACACATCGCCGCCGGGGACGACCTGACCGGGGCAAAGTGGGCTGAGCGAGGCGCACGTTCGCCCGGCGCGCATCCCCTGATTGCGATGATCGCGGCCGCCGCGCAGGCTCTCGCCGGCAACGACGAACACGCACGGCATTGGGCCACCGAGGTGCGCAACAGGAACCCAATGCTGACCCGGGACGACTTTTTCGACGCGTTCCCGATGACGTCGACGGCATTGCGAACGCGAATCGCTGCCGCTCTCGAAACACTCGGGTTCTAGCGCATCCGCCTGCATCGATGCTGCGCCCGTCGAACAGTGGGTTCGAATTCAACACCCTCGACCGCAAACGAAAACGCCCCGTGAAGGGGCGTTTATTGTATGGCGCAGAGGGAGGGATGGTCGCTTCGCGACCGGGCATGCGGCTGCGCCGCTGCGCCCGTCGAACAGGGTCCTCATCCTCCACCACACTCGGCCAAAAACGAAAAGGCCCCGCGAGGGGGCCGTTTCGTTTTCTGGCGGAGAGGGGGGGATTCGAACCCCCGGTACGGTATCACCGTACACTCGCTTTCCAGGCGAGCACCTTAAACCACTCAGCCACCTCT